>ERZ857984.324-NODE-324-length-63367-cov-5.193218_pt1 | contig 63367 bp, 52 predicted proteins | sample MGYA00519914_ERZ857984 | MGnify/ENA primary metagenome ERZ857984 (study PRJEB31778, sample SAMEA3449417) | human gut metagenome | biome: human gut; feature: human-associated habitat; material: faeces | place: United Kingdom | collected 2010/2012 ...
GCTTGTTTTCTCCTTAAAAGAAGCCTCAAGTTACAAAAAGCCCGTCATCGTCAAAATCGCGGCGGTGCACAACGTTGCAGCCATTGCGTCCGGCATTGCACGCAGCGGCGCGGACATCATCGCCATCGACGGTTTCCGCGGCGGCACGGGCGCGGCGCCTACGCGCATCCGCGATAACGTCGGCATCCCGATTGAGCTTGCCCTCGCAGCGGTCGATCAGCGCCTGCGCGATGAAGGCATCCGCAACAAGGTTTCGCTCGTTGTCGGCGGCTCCATTCGCTCCAGCGCCGATGTTGTCAAGGCCATCGCGCTCGGTGCAGATGCGTGCTACATCGGCACGGCGGCACTTTTGGCGCTCGGCTGCCATCTGTGCAGAAGCTGCCAGACCGGCAAGTGCAACTGGGGCATCGCAACCCAGCGTCCCGACCTTGTGAAGCGCCTCAACCCGGACATCGGCTATAAGCGCCTTGTGAACCTTGTCACCGCGTGGGAGCACGAGATTAAGGAAATGATGGGCGGCATGGGCATCAATTCCATCGAGGCGCTGTGCGGCAACCGGCTGGCGCTGCGGGGGGTGGGCCTTACCGCCAAGGAGCTGGAGGTGCTGGGGGTGCGGCACGCCGGCGAATAGCCGGAAAAGCGGTTCAGCAAAGCGCAAACCGGCAAGAATAAGCCGTGAAACGACAGGCCGGGCAAAAAGGCCCGGCCCGAAAGGGGAAAAAATATGTTAACAGCGATCACCGGGGTTAACTGGGGCGACGAGGGCAAGGGCCGCATGGTGGACCTGCTCAGCCGGGATTACGATATCGTGGTGCGGTACCAGGGGGGCAACAACGCGGGCCACACCGTGAAGAACGAGCGGGGCAAATTTGTGCTGAACCTGCTGCCCTCGGGCATTCTGCGGCCTGAGGTGGTGTGCGTGATGGGCGCGGGCATGGTCATCGACCCCGCCCACCTGAAAAAGGAGATCGCCGCGCTGCGCGCCCAGGGGGTAAAGGTGAGCCCGGAAAACCTGAAGATCAGCGACCGGGCCACCCTGTGCATGCCCTACCATGTGGCCGAGGACGGCCTGGAGGAGGACCGCCTGGCAAAGACCGGCAGCCAGTTCGGTTCGACCAGGCGGGGCATTGCCTACGCCTACGGCGATAAATATATGAAAAAGACCCTGCGCATGGGGGACCTTTTGAACCTGGACGCGGCGCTCAAGCAGCGGCTTGCCACCATTGTGGAATGGAAGGGCCTTACCATGGAAAGGGTGTACGGCGCGCCCGCGCCGGACCTGGAGGAGCTGTGGACCTGGTGCGGCGAATATGCCCGGGAGTTTGGGGATTATATCTGCGATGCGGGCGCGTACCTGGACGCGGCGGACCGGGCGGGCAAAAAGATCCTGTTCGAAGCCCAGCTGGGCGCGCTGCGCGACATTGACTACGGCATCTACCCCTACACCAGCTCGTCCAGCGTGATCGGGGCTTACGCGCCCATTGGGGCGGGCATCCCCGGCCGCAGGCTGGATCGGAGCATCGGTGTGATGAAGGCCTATTCGTCCTGCGTGGGCGAGGGGCCCTTCGCCGCCGAGCAGGCCATGACCGAGGCGGAAAAGCACGCCCTGCGCGAGGCGGGCCACGAGTATGGCGCGGCCACCGGCCGCCCCCGGCGGGTGGGCCCCTTTGACGTGGTAGCGAGCCGGTATGGCGCGGCCTGCCAGGGCGCGGACGAGCTGGCCCTCACCCTGCTGGATGTGCTGGACTATATGGAGCGCATTCCGGTGGTGGAGGCCTATGAGGTAGGGGGCGAGGTGACAGCCCGCTTTCCCATGGGCGGGGCGCTGGCCGCGGCAAAGCCGGTGGTGAAATACCTGCCCGGCTGGAAATGCGGGATTTCGGCCTGCCGCAGCTGGGCGGCTTTGCCCGCCCCCGCGCGGGAGTATGTGGAATATCTTGAGCGGGCGGTGGGCCGCCCCATCCGGTATATCTCGGTGGGCGCCGAGCGGGATGCGTATCTCGTAAAGGAATAAGGGCAAAAAGAGTTTTATAAGGGAGGGGTGCGTCCATGAACATCAACGCTGCGGGCCTGAGCGGCCCGGCCCTTGCCGGGCGGCTGCGGGGCGGGGCGGGGGAACCGGTGCATATCCGCAACTGCTGCGGGCAGCGCTATATCGGCTGCGGCCAGGCCTCCGGCCGGATCGAGGTGAGCGGCACCCCCGGCAATGCCTTGGGCGCATATATGGACGGCGGGGCCATCCGGGTGCACGGCAACGCGCAGGACGCGGTGGGCGATACCATGAACGAGGGCGAGATCTGGGTGGAGGGCCGGGCCGGCGACGCGGCGGGTTACGCCATGCGGGGCGGGCGGCTGTTCATCCGGGACGATGTGGGCTACCGGGCGGGCGTGCATATGAAAGAATACGGCGACAAGCGCCCTGCCCTGGTAATCGGCGGCTGCGCGGGCAGCTTTTTGGGCGAGTACCAGGCGGGAGGCACCATTCTGGTGCTGGGCCTGGGATGTGAAGGGCGGCCCCTGGTGGGCAATTTCTGCGGCAGAGGCATGTATGGCGGGCGCATCTACCTGCGGGCGGGCAGCCCCCCGACCGGCCTGGACAGCCGGCTGCTGTGCGCGCGGGCGGGCGCGGCTGAACTGGCCGAGATCGAGCGCCTGGTGAAGGCGTTCTGCAAGGGCTTTGGGCGGGCTGCGGACCCGGTGATGCAGGGTGGATTCTACTGTGTGCGGCCGGACGATGAGAACCCCTACCGGCAGCTTTACGCCCCCATTTGAACCGGCGGCGCGCCGGGGGAGGAAACACCATGAAGATGAACCACCATTTCAGCGAACTGCCCGGCAGCTACCTTTTCAGCGAGGTGGCAAAGCGGGTGGCGGCCCACCGGGCCGCCCGGCCGGAGCAGGGCATTATCTCCTTGGGCATCGGCGACGTGACCCGGCCCCTGTGCCGCCCGGTGGTGGCCGCGTTGGCGGAGGCCTGCTTTGAGCAGGGCAGGGCGGAAACCTTTCACGGCTACGGCGAAGAGCAGGGGTATCTGTTTTTGCGGCAGGCCATTGCGGGGCATTACGCCGGCCTGGGGGTGCGGGTGGAGCCGGAGGACCTTTTTATCAGCGACGGGGCAAAAAGCGACCTTGCGGGGCTGACCGAGCTTTTTTCGCCCGGGTGCACGGTGCTGCTGCAGGACCCGGTTTACCCCGCCTACCGGGACGCGAGCCTGCTTGCGGGCCGCAGGGTGGAATACCTGGACGCGGGGCGGGAAAACGGCTTTTTGCCCCTGCCCGGACCGGGATGCAGGGCGGACCTTGTGTACCTGTGCTCGCCCGGAAACCCCACAGGGGCGGTGTATTCCCGGGAGCAGCTGGCGGCCTGGGTGGCCTGGGCAAACGCACAGGGCGCGGTGCTGGTGTTCGACGCGGCCTACGAGGCGTTCATTGCCGACCCCGATCTGCCCCACAGCATCTACGCCGTTCCAGGCGCCGAGACCTGCGCCATCGAGGTGTGCTCGTTCAGCAAAACGGCGGGCTTCACCGGTACCCGCTGCGGTTACACGGCGGTGCCGCGCACCCTGCAGCGCGAGGGGCTGAACCTGCATGACATGTGGCTGCGCCGCCAGACCACCAAGACCAACGGGGTGTCTTACCCGGTGCAGCGGGGCGCGGCGGCGGTGTTCACCGCCGAGGGGCAGGCTGCCTGCCGGGAGAACATCGCCCTGTATCGGCGCAACGCCCGGCGCCTGGCGGCCTGCCTGGAAGAGCTGGGCATCTGGTTTTGCGGGGGTGAAAATTCCCCCTACCTTTGGCTGGAATGCCCGGACGGCATGGATTCCTGGCAGTTTTTTGACCATCTGCTGCAGGGCGCGGGGGTGGTGGGCACCCCCGGCAGCGGCTTTGGCAAAAACGGCGAGGGCTATTTCCGGCTCACCGCCTTTGGGGCCGAGGCCGACACCGCCGAGGCGGTACGGCGCATCCTGCGGCTGTACGGCAGGTGAACGCCCTTTTCCAAAACCTGTTTCAGGGGCTTCCCCCCGTTTGAGGCGCACAAAAAGGAGCGCCCGGATCTGCGCGGATCGCTTTGCGCCGGCCCGGGCGCTTTTTTGTGCGGACGCGGCCCCAAAAGGGAAAAGGCTGCCCCGCCCTGGTTGCGGCGGACGGGCAGGCGCTGTATAATAAAAAGCATGCTTTGAATTTTGCCGTTAAAAGGAGCGTGCACTCTATGATCCCCATGCTGGGCACCCTTGTAAATACCGCCGCCATTTTGGCGGGCAGCCTTGCGGGCAGCGCCCTGAAAAAGGGGCTGGGCAAAAAGTATCAGAACGCCCTGTACGACGCCATGGGGTTTGCCGCCGCTTTCCTTGGCGTCAATGCCGTGGCCTCCAACCTGCCCCACAGCGAATTTCCGGTGCTGTTCATTCTGAGCCTGGCCGCAGGCAGCGTTGTGGGCGAAAAGCTGGACCTGGACGGAAGGTTCCAGCGCCTGGTGGATCGGGTGTCCGGCGGGGGGCTGGCGCAGGGGCTCTCCACCGGTATTTTGCTGTGCTGTGTGGGCACCCTTTCGATCCTGGGGCCGATCCAAAGCGCCCTGGGGGGCGACAACACCTACCTCTTTACCAACGCCACGCTGGACTTTGTTACTTTCTTGGTGCTGGGATCCACCTACGGCGTGGGGATGTGCGCCGCCGCCGGCGTGCTGTTTTTGTGGCAGGGGGCGATCTATCTGGGGGCAAGCGCGCTGCAGGGCTTTTTGCAGGGCGGCCTTTTGTGCGAGCTGTCGATCGTGGGCGGGGTGCTGATCGCCGCGTCCGGCTTGTCCATTTTAAAGATCAAGCACACCAAGGCCCTCAACATGCTGCCCGGCCTTTTGGTGCCGGTGCTGTGGTACGGGGGCCGCGCGCTGCTGGGGCTGTGAGCAGCCGGGCCGCCTGTTTGAAGGTACGCCCCGGCGCAGCCGGCTGCCCAGGCTTTTGAAAAGGAGAAGATCATGGAAGTAAGACTGGCCGTACCGGCCGATCTGCCGCAGCTCAAGGCGGTATATCAAAAGATCATCCGGCATATGGATGAAAACGGCGTTCCGATCTGGGACGAGGTTTACCCCTGCACGCTTTTTGCCGCTGACGTGGAGGCGCGCCGCCTTTACATTCTGGAAAAGGACGGCCGGATCGCGGGAGCATTCGCCCTGTGCGATTCCAGCGCGGGCGCGGGCTGTGTGGAATGGAAAGAGCCGCAGGCAAAGGCGTTTTACATCGACCGGCTTGGGGTGAGCGTGGAGCACCGCAGAGAAGGGCTTGGCAGTGTGCTGCTGCGCGGGGCGGCGGAGCTTGCAAGGGCGAAGGGCGCTTGCTGGCTGCGGCTTTTCGTGGTGGACATCAACCGGCCCGCGATGGAGCTGTATGTTAAAAACGGGTTTCAAAGAGCCGGCGGTGTTTACGAGGAAAAAATCGCCGAAGATATGGTGCTGCGCGAATTTGGGTTTGAGCTGGGGCTTTGCCCCTGAGCGTTTGCGCATTGCCGCAAGGCTTCAAACACAGCGAGGGGGGAATGGCTTTGCCATTCCCCCCTCGCTGTGCTTGCCTATGCGAATGAATTTTTGGGAAAGCGCGCAGGGGCAGAAAACAGCCTTTATTTTCCTGCGGCTATTTTTTACAGCCTGTTCACACATCAAACAGCGAACGGATGTATATTATTATTGTACAAACGTGAACGGAGGTTCATTTTTATGCCGCAGATTTTGAAAGATGAGGTGCGGGCGCGCATTCTGCAGGCCGCTACCCAGGAGTTGCTGAGCCACGGCGAGGGCGCAGGCATGCGCCAGATCGCCCGGGCCGCAGGCATTACGCCGGGCAACCTGTACCGTTATTATTCCGGCAAGGAAGAGCTGGTGGCGGCCATTACCGCGCCGGTGGTGGAAGGGCTGGCCGGGATCGTGCGCAGGGCCAGCGGCGAGGCCCTTGCCCTGGGGCAGGCCGAGCTGCCGCCCCTGCCGCAGGGCGAGGGCTGCGTGGGTCTGGTGGAAAACGAGTTCCGCGCCCTGATGCGCGAGATTCTGGTGCATCTGGCGGTGCTGTGCCGGCAGTATCCCGAGCCCGCGGCGATTTTGCTGCACACCGCCAGCGCGGGCGAAACCCTGATCGGCTGGTTCCGGCAGGTGGTGGACCAGGCCATTGTGCGGATGCTGCGCCCGGCGGGGTGCGGCGCAGAGCAGATTAAAGCGCTGGCCGACGCCGAGTGCCAGGCGTTCTGCGCCGGGGTGGGGGTGCTGCTGGAAGCCTGCTGCGCCCCACAGCAGGTGGACGCGGAGCGGCTGATCGACGGATATCTGGAGCTGCACGTGGGGGGAGTGGCCGGCCTTTTGCGCCGGGGCTTTGCCAGCGGCGCGATTCTGCCGGGGGAGGTGGAGCAAAATGCCTGAGCTCAAGGAGCGATTTTTGAAAAACCGGCGCGGGCTGTGCAAGCTCGCCTTTGCCGCGGCGGTGTGCGCGGCGGCGCTGGCCCTGACGGGGGCGGCCCTGGGGCGCACGGCCAGCGCCCAGCAGCAGACCCCTGAGGAAAAGGTATACCGGGTGGGTACCCTGCAGGCGGCCCCCACCGGCAACGACGTTTACCTGCATTACACCGGCCTGGTGCAGCCGGCGGCAACCGAACAGTGCACCTTTGGCGCCGTGGGAACCATCCGGAGCATTTATGTAAAAGAGGGCGACGCGGTTCAAAAGGGCCAGGTGCTGGCCGAGATCGACCCGGACGACGCGCAGCGCCAGGCCGACAATTTGAAGCGGGTGGCGGAGCAGGCCGACAGCACTGCCGCCACAGCCCAAAAGGCCCGGGACGAGGCCCAAAAGGATTATGAGAAAGCCTGTGAAGGGGCAAACGGCGACGATTTGGCCAGCGCAAAAAGCGCCCGGGATACCGCGCAGGCCAGCCGGGACGCAAAGCAGGCCGAACTGGACGGCTACAACGCACGGGTGGAGGCGGACCGGCAGAAGGTTGCCGCGGCGGAGGAAGAGGTGACGACCGCTCAGACTGCGCTGGATGCGGCGAATCAGGAGCTTGAAACGGCAAAACAGGAAAAAGCAGCGGTGGATGCGGATCCGGGCGCAACAGAGGATGCAAAGGAGGCAGCCGCACAGGCGGTAACAGCCGCGGCAACAGAAAGGGACAACGCGCAAAAGAAACTGGATGAGGCCGCCGCTGCCCAGACCACTGCCACCACCGCGCTGTCGGCGAGCCTGGGCCTTGCCGCAAGCGCCCAGACCCAGCTTGCGGCGCTGGAAACCGAGCTCACCGCCCGCCAGGCCGCGTATGACGCGCTGAAAGGCCAGGGGGGCGATTCCGCCGCGGCCAACCTGCAAAAGCAACGGCTGGACGCAGCGGAGAGCGCCCTGAGCGCGGCCAAAAGCGCCCAGATCGCCGCCCGCAACAACTACGAAAGCGCCGTGCAGGCCCTCGGGGACTGCCGCCTGAAAGCGGCGTCGGACGGCTATGTGATAAAGGTAGTGGGCAGCGAGGGCGGCCTTGCCACCCCGCTGGCGCCGGTGATGGTGCTGGGCAGCCACGAAGCAGTGGCCCAGTTCGGAGCGTCCCAAAGCGACGTGCGGAGCCTGGCCGTGGGCCAGAGCGCCGCCGTGACGGTGGAGGGGCAGGAGTATACCGGCGTGGTAAAAAGCATTGCGGTGCTGCCGGACGAAACCACCCGCACCTACACGGTGGATGTGGAGATCGGCGGCGACACGGGCGATTTTTATCTGGGTGAGATGGCCGCGGTGAAGATCGGCGTGGGCGAGCGCACCGGCACCTGGCTGCCCCTGGCCGTGGTGATGAACGACGGCGAGGATTACGTGTACCTGGTGGAGGACGGCCGGGCGGTGCGCCGCACCGTGACCCTTTTGGACGTGAGCGACGATATGGTGCTGGTGAGCGGGCTGGAAAACGGGGGCCAGGTCATCAGCGAGGGCATGAAGACCGTGCGCAGCGGCAGCGCTGTGAGCGTGGGCTAGGGGGCGGCGGCATGGAAAAGATCGAGCGGGCCCTTTTAAAAAACCGGGGCATCGTGGTGTTCTTTATGGTCATTGTGGCGGCGCTGGGCCTGTTTTGCTACTACATCATCCCCAAGCAGGAGAACCCCACCACCACCATTGCGGCGGCGGTCATTACCACCGTGTACCCTGGCGCAGGCCCGGAAGAGGTGGAGAGCTTTGTGACCGAAAAGCTGGAGGACAAGGTCAAGACCCTGGACCGGGTAAAATATTACACCAGCATGAGCATGGACTCCGCCAGTGTGATCACCGTGATGTACGACGACGACGTGTACATCGACGAGGTGGAAACAAAGCTGCGGCAGGCGGTGGCGGACGTGCAGGGCGAGCTGCCCTCCACCTGCCAGGAGAGCGTGGTGCGCACCGACCTGATCACCAACAATGCGTTCATCATCAGCCTTTCCAGCGATGTGTATTCGGCCGCCGAGCTGGAAAGCTTTGCAAAAACGATCCAGGGCGGGCTGGAACAGGTGAAGGGCGTTTCCGGCGTGAGCATTGCCGGCGAAAAGGAAAAGCGGGTGGTGGTGGAGGCCGATATCCGCCAGATGCGGCTGTATGGCATTTCCATCGAGAATATCCTGCAGCTGATGCAGGCGCAGAACCTTTCGATCCCGGCGGGCAGCATCACCTACGAATCCGGCTCCATCAATGTGGCCAGTTCCGGCCTGTTCGAGAACCTGGCCGACATTGAGAACACCGTGGTCGCCGGCGCCGAGGATTCGCTGAGCTTTGTAAAGCTCAAGGACGTGGCGCAGGTCTACATCGAGGACGCGGACGAGAGCTACTACACCCAGGACGGCCGGGACGCGGTGCTGCTGGTGGGCAAGCTGGAAAAGGGCGAGAACGCGGTGAACATCGGCAAGGAGCTGCGCCGCACCCTGGACGGGATCAAGGCCGAAATGCCAGAAGATTTGATCTTCCACGAGGTCATGTATGCCCCCCAGGACATTGAGAACAACATCAACAGCTTTATCCTGAATCTGTTGGAGAGCATCCTTCTGATTGTGCTGGTGGTCATGCTGGGGGTGCGGGTGCGCAATGCGCTGGTCATCAGCGTGGCGCTGCCCATGAGCATCCTGATGACCTTTATCGTAATGCAGCTGCTTTCCATTGAGTTTCAGTTCATCTCGATCGCGGCGCTCATTGTGAGCCTGGGCATTCTGGTGGACAACGCGGTGGTCATCAGCGAGGCGATCCAGCAGAACCTGAACGCCGGGCAGGAAAGGCAGGAGGCGATCCTGGGGGCGGTGCGCGTGACGGCGGTGCCGGTGCTCACCAGCACCCTCACCACCGTGGTCACCTTCAGCGTGATCTATTTTGTGCCGGGCGTGGTGGGCCAGGTGGCGGGCGCCATTCCCACCGTGGTCATTGCGGCGCTGGGGGCAAGCTACCTGGTGGCCATGTTTTTGATCCCGGTGCTGGCCTCGTTCTTTTTTACCCCCGAACCGCCGGGCCGGGCGGCCCGGTCCGGGGTGGTGCGCCGCTTTTTTGAAAGGCTGCTGGCCTTGGGGCTGAACCACCCAAAGCTCACCCTGACGGCCGCTTTTTCCACCCTGGGGGTGGCGGTGCTGCTGGCGCTGCAGCTGGGCATCCAGTTCTTCCCGGGCAGCGCAAAGCCCGTGTTGTACATCAACGTTTCGGGCGAAACCATGAGCCTTTCCGAGACCGGCCGCATCTGCGAAAAAGTGGGGGCGCTGCTGGACGAGGACCCGCTGGTGGAGCATTATACCAGCGCGGTGGGCAGCGGGCTGCCCAGCTTTTTCCTCACGGTGCCCAGCATGGCCCCCGCCAGCAACGCGGCCCAGTTTATGCTGCAGCTCAATGAGGACGAAGTGAAGCGGTATGGCGGCACCGACGCCGCGGCCCGGCACCTGCAGGCCGGCATGGACGAAGCGGTCGCCGGCGCCGTGGTGGAGGTGAAATGCCTGGAATACTCGATGCCCACGGACGCAAAGATTGTGCTCACCGTGAGCGGCGAGGAGCAAAACAGCATCAACGCCGCGGCCGAGCAGATCGCCGAGGCCCTGCGCGCTTTGCCCGGCACCGACAACGTGCGAACCAACGCCGTGGTGCCGCAGTATCAATACAAGGTCAGCCTGGACAGCGAGCGCCTGTCCGGCTATGGCCTTTTGAAATACGATGTGATCAAACAGCTCAACACCAGCCTGATGGGGGCGGCCGCCAGCCAGTACACCGTGGGCGGCCGCGATATGGAGATTGTGGTGCGGGCAAATGTGGAGAGCCTGGAAGACCTGCAAAACCTGCCCATCGTGGGCAGCGTGAGCGGCAGCAAGGTGCTGCTGGGCCAGGTGGCCGGGATCGGTCTGGAGCCCAGCACCCCGCTGATCCGGCATTACAACGGCCAGCGCTATGTGGACGTGCTGGCAGGGGTGCTGCCCGGCTATTCGGCCGCCAAGCTGGAAAGCAGGCTGCAGAGCGAATTTTTGGACGGGGCGGAGCTGGAAGGGCTCACTGTGACCGAGCGGGGGGAAACCAGCAACATGCTGGACCTGGTCACAAGCCTGGGCATTGCCGCTGTTTTTGCGGTGCTGGCCATCTATATCATCCTGCTGCTGCAGTTCCGCAGCTTTGCAAAACCCCTGAACGTGCTCACCAGCATCCCGTTGAGCCTGATCGGCTGCTGCCTTGGGCTGTGGCTGTTCCGCATGGACATCCAGGTTATGGCCCTGCTGGGGCTTGTGAGCCTGTTCGGCGTGGTGGTGAACAACGGCATATTGCTGATCGAGGTGATCGACGCCGAGCGCCGGGCCGGCACGCCGGTGCGCGAGGCCTGCCGCGACGCGGTGCGCCAGCGCTTTCGGCCCATTATGCTGTCCAGCATTACCACCTGCATCGGCCTTGTGCCCCTGGTGGCGGCGGGTGACCCCATGACCGCCCCCATGGCAAGCGTTCTGCTGTTCGGGCTTTTGGTGTCCACCGTGCTCACCCTGGTGGTGGTGCCCACCATCTACATGCTGCAGGCCGGGCATGGAGGCCACGGGAAAAGCAGGAATTGAGCGCATAAGGCGGCCCTGCGGCCCGCAAAGACACGGGGCTGCTTTTGGCGCGGCTTGAAAACCGGCGGCCGGGCGTTTATAATGAAGCTGCCCGAGCGCTGCCAAGCGGGCGACAAAAACAAAAAGGCGGTTTTTAAATGACAGCACAGCGATTGCGGCGGGGCGACACCATCGGGATCATCGCCCCCAGCCAGGTGCCGGACCGGGCGGTGTATGAAGAGAATATCCGCTGCCTGGAACGGCAGGGCTACCGGGTAAAGCGGGGCCGAAACCTGTACAAAGACACCTACGGCTACCTTGCCGCCGAGACCGAGCGCGCGGCCGACCTGAACGCTATGGCGGCCGACGACGAGGTAAAGCTGATCCTGTTTGGCGGGGGCGAGGGGGCGGCCGAGCTGCTGCCCCTGGTGAATTTTGCGGCCATCAAGGCGCACCCGAAGCTGTTTTTGAGCTACAGCGACGGCACCTCGCTTTTGGCGGCGATCTACTTAAACACCGGGCTGGTGACCTATTACGGCCAGACCCCCGGCGTGGCGGCCCGCCCCAGCGCCTACGACCGGGCCCAGTTCGAACAGCACATCATAAAGGGCGAAGCCGGGCCCTTTGTGAGCAACGGCGAACGCTGTGCGCTGCACGGCGGCGTGGGCGAGGGCATCCTTTTAGGGGGCTATGCGGGCAACATGGCGCTGCTGGCGGGCAGCCGCTATTTCAGGACCGACCCGGCCGCCCGCTACCTGCTTTTTTTGGAGGATCACGAAACCTTCCACAACGTGGCCCATGTGAGCATGCTGCTCTCGCACCTGGAGCAGAGCGATTTTGCGCGCCAGATCAGCGGGCTGCTGTTCGGCCATTACTCCACCGCCGCCCAGCCGGAGCTGCGGGAGCGCCTGGCCCGCTTTGGGCAAAAGCACAAGGTGCCGGTGATCTGCTGCGACGACTTCGGCCACGGTGAAAACCATGCGATCCTGCCCATCGGGCGCCGCGCCGTGCTGGACGGCGACCAAAACACCCTCTGGTTCTGCTAGCTTTTGCACCGCAGCGCAAAAACGCCGCCCGTTTGGTTGAAACGGGCGGCGTTTTTACGTATAATAGAACTACATAAGCGCGGCGCCCGGGAAGCGCCGCGGAAAAGGAGAGTGCGCCATGCCCAATCTTTTGATTTTGGGAGCGGGCGGCTTTGGGCATATGATCTACGAGAACGCCCAGGCCACCCGCCAGTTCGACCGCATCGCCATGCTGGACGACGCGGCCAAGGAGCCGGCGGTGATCGGCAAATTGGTGGATTACAAGGCCCTGCGCAGGGAGTACCCCTGTGCTGTGGCGGCGTTCGGCAACAATAAAATGCGGGTGCACTGGGTGGAAAAGCTGCTGGAGGCGGATTTTGTGGTGCCCACCATCATCCATCCCTCGGCGGTGGTGAGCCCCAGCGCGGTCATCGGCGCGGGCAGCTTTGTGATGCAGCGCGCGGTGGTGAATACCCACACGGTGCTGGGCAAGGGCTGCCTTGTGAACTGCGGGGCCATTGTGGATCACGACGCGGTTGTGGAAGATGGGGCCCACATCGGCCTGGGCAGCGTGGTAAAGGCGAATTGCCGCATCGGGGCCTGGCGTAAGGTGGAGGCGGGCGAAGTGATTTTTGCCGCGCGCCGCCGCATCGACGGGGTGGGCACCCGCGAATTGGAGGATGCGCTCTACGCCTTTGGGTTTGGAAACCAGTGCAGCTATGTGCGCCCGTTCGGCGCGGGGCACATCAACGAGACCTACGCGGTGTACATGCCCGCAGAGGGCGGCAAGGACGAACTGCGGTATGTGATGCAGCGGGTCAACAAGCACGTGTTCAAAAACCCGGGCGAGGTGATGGCGAATATTTTTGGCGTGACCGAGTACCTGCGGGGGGTCATCCGCGAGAACGGCGGCGACCCGGATCGCGAAACCCTGAGCTATATCAAGACGAAATCCGGCGAAAATTATTTTGAGGACACCCAGGGCCAGCCCTGGCGCTGCTATAACTTTATCCCGGATTCGGTCTGTTACCAGAGCGTGGAAACCCCTGAGCAGTTCTATCAGTCGGCCCGCAGCTTTGGCCGATTTTTGAAACAGCTCGACGGCTACCCTGCCGATACCCTGTATGAGACCATCCCCAAATTCCACGACACCGAGGACCGGCTCGCCAATTTTGAACGGGCCCTGGAGCGGGATGTGAAAAACCGCGCCCGCACCTGCAAAAAAGAGATTGATTTTGTGCTGGCGCGCCGGGCGGATTGCAGCGTGCTGATGGAGCAGCTGCGCAGCGGCAGCCTGCCGCTGCGGGTAACCCACAACGACACCAAGCTCAACAACATCCTGTTCGACGCAGCCACCGGCAAGGGCCTGTGCATCATTGATCTGGACACCATTATGCCGGGCCTTGCCCTGAACGACTACGGCGATTCCATCCGCTTCGGCGCCACCCGCGCGGCCGAGGACGAACCGGATCTCGCAAAGGTGCATTTTGACCTGGAGCTGTTCGAGGCGTATACCTGCGGCTATCTGGAGGCGGCGGGCGACGTGCTCACCCCCGCCGAAAAGGAATACCTGCCCTGGGGCGCAAAGCTGATTACCCTGGAGTGCGGCATCCGCTTCCTCACCGACTATCTGCAGGGCGACGACTATTTCAAGACCCAGTATCCCACCCACAACCTGGTGCGCTGCCGCACCCAGTTCAAGCTTGTGGAGGAGATGGAACAAGCCTTTGGCAGGATGCAGGACATCGTGAAAAAATACAGCTGAGGAGAAGGATGTTGGAAACATTTTTGAACGACCCATTGTATCTCCAAGTGGATATCGCCCTGCTGGGGATGCTGCTCGGCGCGGCGGTATCGGCGCTGCTGGCATTCCAAAGGGCGGGCAGCTTTGCCGGGGGGATCCGGCGGTTCTGGGGCGCAGAGGAGCTTTTGTTTGGAGGCTGGGCCCCGCGGCCCCGCCTTGCAGCGGGGCCCGGGCTGTTTGTGATCGCTGCGGCCCTTCTGCAGTTCGGCGTGTTTTTTGGCAACAGCCTGATCCGGGAGGTATGGCCCGGAATGATTGCGGCAATGGCGCTGGTGATCGACCACCTTTATGGGGCGGCCCTTGTGTGCAAGCTGCTGCTGGCGAGCCGGTATTCCGGCAAACAGCTGGCGGTGGCGTGGCCGGTGTTCTTTGTGCTGCGCTGGGTTTTTATGAACAACCATAATAAATGGTTCATGTTGGGTGTTCTGTTTTTGCTGGCCGCCAAGGATGTTCCGCTGCGCCGCCCGCTGAAGGTGTGCCTGGCGGTGGGGGCGGCCAGCTTGGCGGTGGTGATGACCGGCGCGGCGCTGGGGTGGATCCCCACGCTGCTTTTGGAGGGCGGCCGGCCCCGCAACAGCTTTGGTTACGGCTGGCCCAATTTACTGGGGGCGTTTTTGCTGGGCGCGGCGGTGATGTATGTATGCTGGCGGCGCGCGGAGCGGTTGAAATGGTACGATTTTGTGTTGTTGGGGGCGGTCACGGTTTTCTGCGACCGCGGACCGGACAGCCGGGGCGGGACCGTGTGCCTGGCGCTGCTGCTGGCCGGTATGCTGGCGGCGCGCTTTTTGCCCCGCATCTTCGGCCCTGCTTTGGTGCGGGGCCTGCTGGCGGCCTGCCCGTTTTTGGCGTTCGGCGCGAGCTATTGGATGCATTGGGCCTACACCCCGGACAATGCTTTGCTGGAAACGCTTAACGGACTGTTTACCGGCAGGCTGTACTTAGGGCATGAAGCGCTTTTGAAGCTGACGCCCCGCATTGCGGGGCAGGCGGATCTGCAGGGCGCCATCATCGACAATCTTTATCTGGGCTGGTGGTTCAGCGGCGGCCCGGTGGCCAGCCTTTTGGTATGGGCAGGGTTTGCATTTTTGCTGTGGAAGCTGCTTAAAAATGGCCGCATTACCGAGAGTGTGTGCTGCCTGGCATTCCTGGCCCACGGTTTTATGGAACCCCATTTGATGTGGCCCTGTGTAAATGTTACGGTGTGGTTGCTGGCAGGCGTTGTGTATCTTGTGCCGGACGGGCGTTTCCCCAGCTTTGCACCCGTCCCATCGAAAAAGGAGAGTGAAGCCCCATGAAATTGCTCATTGCCTCGGACCTGCACGGGTCGGCCTGGTATTGTGAAAAGCTGCTGGAGCTTGTGGAAAAAGAGCAGCCGGACAAGCTGCTTTTGCTGGGCGATCTGCTGTACCATGGCCCCCGCAACGATCTGCCGCGGGAGTATGACCCCAAGCGGGTGATCCCCATGCTCAACGGCTTAAAGGACCGGATCATCGCCGTGCGGGGCAACTGTGACGCCGAGGTGGACCAGATGGTGCTGGAATTCCCCCTGATGGCCGACTACACCACCCTTTGGCTGGAAACGGGCAAACCGCTTTTCGCCACCCACGGCCACCTGTTCGACCCGGCGCACCTGCCCCCGCTGCCGGCGGGCAGCGCCTTTGTGTTTGGGCATGTGCACACAAAATGCGCCGCGTGGCAGGGGAGCACCCTGATCCTGAACCCGGGGAGCCTGTCGATCCCGAAGGACGGCACCCACAGCTACATGGTATACGAAAATGGGGTGTTCACCGCAAAGACCCTGGAGGGCGAAGCGGTGATGCGCGCGGAATATTGAAAAGGGAGCGCCGCGCCGGTGTTTGGCACAGCGCAGGTTCCGCCGCATGCGGCGGAACCTGGCCATTCCCGGCTGAACTGTGAAAACGCGATCTGAAATGTATAGCAAACGGCCCGCCGGAAGCCCGGCGGGCCGTTTGCTATGCAGCGGGGAAAGCGCGGCGTAAAAGGCAGCCCTGCCCCCGGCACACCGGACGGAAGGGGCGGCCCACAGGGGCGCATTCCGGAAGAGGCACGGCAGTCGGAGCAGGTGCGCCGGCCGGCCACCCCACAGAGCGGGAGCGCCTGGCCCGGGTCACAAAGCCGCGGCGGGCAATTCCAGGGTGAACAGCGCCCCGCCGCCCCGGGCGGCCGCCACCGACAGCGAGCCGCCGTGCAGCCCGGCCAGCTCGGCCGCCACCGACAGACCCAGCCCATAGTGGCCGGTGTCGGTGCGGCTGGGGTCCGCCTGGTAAAAACGCTCGAAGATATGCGCCCGGGCCTCCGGCGGCACGCCGGGCCCCTGGTCCTGCACCGAAAAGCGCACCCAGCGCCCCGCCGCCTCGCCCTGCAGGCCGATGCTGCTGCCCGGCGGCGCATAGCGCAGGGCGTTTTCCAGCAGGATCGCAAGGATCTGCTGCAGGCGCTCGGCGTCGCCCCGCACGGGGGGCAGCGGCGCCTCGGGCAGCTGCAGTTCCAGTTGGAGGCCCTGCTGCTGCGCCAGAGGGCGAAAGCGCTCGCAGGCCTCGATCAGCACGCTGTCCGCATCTACCGGGCCGGGGGCCCAGCGCAGGCGGGCGGCGTCTGCACCGGCCAGCACCAGCAGGTCCTCCACCAGCCGGCCCAGGCGTTTTGTTTCGGCCAGGGCGGCGGCCCGGCAGCGGGCGGCTTCGGGGGGCGAAGCGCCGGCCATCACCTCCAGGTTTGCCCGCACGGCCGCCACCGGGCTGCGCAGCTCGTGGCCGGCCGCCGCCACAAAATCCGCCTGGCGCTGAATGCTTTTGGCGGTGGGCCGCACGGCCAGGCCCGCCAGCATCCGGCTGACAACGCAAAGCGTGAACAGCCCGCCCAGGAACAGGGCAAAAAAGGTGAGCGCGGTCCAGCGCAGCGCCTTTTGTTCTGCTGAGAGGTCCTGCAAAAGCAGAAGCTCGCAGGCGCCCCGGGCCATGGGGATGCGGGCGGCAAGCGCCCGGTAATCTTGACCGTTCCATTCAAACTGCCAGGGCTGGGCGGCGCCGAACAGGGGCAGGGGGGCAGGGGCCTGCCCCTGGGCCTGGGCGAGCAGCGCTGCTTTTTCCCGGGGCTCGAGCCACCCCCCGAGGATGGACACGGGGAACCCGTTGTCGGTGATCCGGATTACCAGCGCGTGCTGCGCCTCGAACCGGGCAAGCTGCCCGGAATGCAGCGCGGAGCCACTCTCGATCTGCTGCGCAAGCTGGCCGCAGAGCTGCAGAAAAGCGGCGCTGCCGGCCTGGCGCTGCTGGCCCTGGGCCATGCGGCAGGCCGCAAACAGCGCCGCCGCCAGCACCGCGCCGGTGAGGCAGGCCATCAGCAGCCACAGCCGGCGGCGCAGGGCCGCTAACATGGATCCTCCGCCAGCCGGTAGCCCACGCCGCGCACCGTTACCAGGCTCACCCGTGCGCTCACGGCCCGCAGCCGGCGGCGCAGATAATAGGCATAGGTGTCCAGGCAGGCGTCGTCCACCTCGGCGCCCGCGCCCCAGAGCCGCGCAAACAGCGCGCTGCGGCTCACCGCCCCGCCCTTTTGGCGCAGCAGCGCCTCCAGCAGTTCGCCCTCCTTGCGGGTAAGGGTGCACTGGCCGCCCCCGCCGGTGAGCAGCAGGCTGGCGGGCAGCCAGGTCAGATCACCAAAGGTCAGGGTTTCAGCCCCGGCGCCTGCCCGGCGGCCCAGCGCCCGCACCCGCGCCAGCAGCTCCCGCATGTCGAAGGGCTTGGGCAGGTAGTCGTCGGCTCCGGCGTCCAGCCCGTCCACCCGGGCACCGATGTCCGCCAGGGCGGTGAGCAGCAGCACGGGGGTGGCGTCGCCCCCGGCGCGCATGCGGCGCAAAAGGGTCAGGCCGTCCAGGCCGGGAAGCATCCGGTCCAGCAGCACCGCGTCGTAGCCGCCCTCCCGCCAGTAATATTCCGCGTCGTCGCCCCGGCCGCAGGCCTCCGCCTGCCAGCCCTGGCTGCGCAGCTGCAATTCCACCGCGCCCCGCAGGGCCTCGTCGTCCTCCACCAGTAAAATGCGCATGAAGCTTGTCTCCCTTTAAATTGTATAACTTCATTATACACCCGCCGGCTCAAATTTTCCTAAAATCGCTCCCATGCAAATTTTAGGAACGGGGCGGTATACTGGCCTCAGGACACTTTGAAAGGGGAAAATTGATATGTGGAAAAAAATAAGGCAGACAGGCTGCACCCTGTTGGCGGCCGCGCTTTTGTTCACCGCCTGTGTGGCGGTAAAGCCCACCAGCAGCGGCCCCGCGGGCGGCCCGGCGATGGGCCGCTTTGTGGAAAAGGAGCTGGAGCTGCCCGGCAGCCCCAGCCTGGAAAAGGGCATCCTGTGCCGGGGGAAAGACGGCGCCCTGGTGGTGCTGGATCTGCAGAACGCGCTCCGGTGGGATTCCGCCGACGAGGGCGATACCTGGCAGGAGGCGCCCCTTGCCTGGCTGGCAGAACTGGAGGAGAAGCCCTCTGCGGCAGACTGTGCACCGGATGGAACCATTTGGGCGGCAGACCGCAAGGGGAAGCTCTACCGCGTGAGCCCGGAGGGCGAGGTGACCGAGGTGAAGGTGGCCGCGCTGGACCAGAGCGGGGGGGAAAACAGGTTCGTTTCGGCCCAGCTGACGGCCCTGAGCGCAGAGCGGGTCTACATTGACTACTCCGTTTTTGAGATACAAGACGGCTCGGCGGCCGCCTTGGGCGACGGCGCGCAGATCTGCGATGGGCAGGGCAACCTGGTCGCCGACCTGGGCGACATGTACCGGGCGGCCGCGAGCGGCGACACCCTGTACGTGCGGGATCACACAAAGGGCTGCCAGGCGGTGGACATTGAGACCGGGGCTACCCGTGAAACCATGGACGGCGCCGGGCTGTTTGCGGAACAGGTGCTCGGCATGGCGGCGCTGGACGGGGAGCTGTATTTTCTGGACAGCACCGGCCTGCGCAAGATCCCCTTTGGGGGGAACCTGCCCCAGGTGCTGCTGGAGGGCGGCGCATTCACCTTCGGCGACCCCACCATGAGCGTGGAGGGGCTGCAGGTGCTCAGCGGGGAGTGCATCGTGATGCTGCTGCAAAGCAGCAGCGGCAGGGCGCTTTACCGTTACAAGTTCGACAGCACGGTGCCCAGCCAGGCCGCAGCGACCCTGCGGGTGTGGAGCCTGGAGGACCACGAGATGCTGCGCCTGGCGGTGCGGCAGTATCACCGGGAGCACCCGGAGGTGGATGTGAACCTGGAGATCGCGCTGCCCGAGGGCACCGGCCAGACGGCGGAGGACGCGATCCGCGCCCTGAACACCGAGCTTTTGAACGGCCAGGGGCCGGATGTGCTGATCCTGGATGGGCTGCCCGCCGAAAGCCTTGCGAAAAACGGCATGCTGGCGAACCTGAGCGGCCTTGTGGACCCGGAGGCCTTTGAGCCGGTGTTCGTGGAGCCCTTCCGCACCGAAGGAAAGCTCTGCATGGTGCCCGCGCAGTTCGCGCTTCCGCTGCTGGCAGGCAGCAGCGCGCTGTTGGACCAGGCGCAGGATCTGGAGCAGCTTGCCGCGCTGATGGCCGCGGGGCCCGCGCCGTGGCAGGTGGGCCCGAACGGGGAGGGGCTTTTTGAAAAGCACCCGGCCGAGCAGCGGCCGGTGCTGTATTTCGATACCCTGCGCAGTGCGTTTGACCTGATGTGGGCCGCCAGCGCCCCGGCGGTGCTGGCGGAGGACGGCGCCGCAGACGACGCGGCCTTCCGCCGGTTTGCAGGGGCAATGGCGAACATTGACGGACGCTACGGCCTTGCGGCAAAAGGCGATCAGGCAAGCAGCGGCGCATGGGGTGCGTCGGTGGGCAACATCACCTATACCCTCGGCAGCGAGATGTTCAGCTACATCACAGGCGGGGCGCAGCTGGGCTGTATGCTGCTGGAAAACACCTTTGCCGCCACCTATGCGGTGAAGGGCGGCCCCGAGGGCCCGGGCGAAGCACGGCCGTTCCCCGGCCTGGAGGGCAGCGCCTACGTTCCCCAGGTGCTGGCCGGGGTGAACAGCGCGGGCAGCCACCAGGAAGAGGCGGGAGCCTTTGTGCAGACCCTCTTGGGCAGCGAGGTGCAGAATACCCTGCTGGAAACCGGTATGCCCACCACCAGGGCAGGGTTTGCCGCGCAGCTTGCCGCGCTGGCCGAGATGCTCAATTCGGTCGACCTGAAGGAAAACCTTTACGACCCCACCACGCTGGTGAAACAACTCACCGGCCCCATGCTGGCGCCCAGCGCGGTGACCGAGGCGGCCTTTGAAGCGGTGAAAGCGCTGTGCGAAGGCAGCGTGGATCTGGACGGCGCGGCGGCCCAGTTTGAGCAGGCGGTGGGGTTGTATCTGGCCGAGCAGCGGTAAAGTGTGTTCCGGGCCTGAACACCCGGATGAAAAAGGGGGCGGCGGCCATGAAGCGCTTTGAAATGAGAAAAAAACCGGCGTGGGGCGAGGGGGCGGCGGCCGCCGCCTTTCTGGCGCCGAGCGCGGCGGGGCTGGGGCTGCTGCTTTTGCTGCCGCTGGCCGAGACGGTGCGGCGCAGCTTTACAAATGCCCCGGGAAGCGCGTTTTTGGGGCTTGAGAACTATCGCTCGGTGCTGGGCAACACGGCGTTTCAGCTGGCGGCAAAAAACACCGCCCGGTTTATCTGTGTGTGCCTGCCGCTGCTGCTGGCCGCAAGCCTTGCGCTGGCGCTGCTGGTGCGGGCGGTGCGCCCGGCGGGCCGGGCGTTCAAGACCAGCTACCTTTTGCCCATGGCGGTGCCGGTGGCCAGCATCGCGCTGCTGTGGCAGGCGCTGTTCCACCAAAACGGCCTGGTAAACGCCGCGCTTTCGGGCCTGGGCCTGGCCCCGGTGGATTTTATGGGCACCGGGGCGGCCTTTTGGGTGCTCATTGGCACCTACCTTTGGAAAAACAGCGGCTACGATATGATCTTATGGCTGGCGGGGCTGGACGGCATCCCCGAGAGCGTGTACGAAGCCGCCGCCGTGGACGGCGCGGGCCGCTGGACCACCTTTTGGCGCGTCACCCTGCCCGAGCTCAGCGCCACCCTGTTTTTGACCGCAGTGCTGAGCCTGCTGAACACCTTCAAGGTGTTTCGGGAGGCGTATCTGGTGGCGGGCAGCTACCCCCAGAGCGACAGCATCTACCTTTTACAGCATCTGTTCAACAACTGGTTTTTAAAGCTGGACATGGGCCGCCTGGCCGCTGCCGCGGTGCTGGTGGCGCTGGTGCTGCTGGGCGTTATTCTGCTGTGGCAGCGCCTGCTGCGAAGGGAGGGAGAGGAATGAAGCGCCGCGCCCACCCGTTTTTTTGGCTGCTGCTGGCAGCTTTGGCGTTGCTGGTGTGGGGGCCGCTGTGGTTCATGGCCGGCGGCAGCCTGATGCCGCTGGACGAGCTGGACACCCTGCTGGGGCCGGTGCTCACCGGCCGCGCGGGCAGCGCCGCCTGGACCCTGCTGCCCAGCTGGCCCACCCTGGAGCCGCTGGCCCAGCTTTTGCTGGACACGCCGGAATTTTTTGTGATGTTTTGGAACACCTGCGCCCAGGTGCTGCCCCAGGTGCTGGGGCAGTTCCTGGTGGGGGCGCCGGCGGCGTGGGCGCTCTCGCGGCTGCGTTTTCGGGGGAGGGGGGCGCTCACGGCGCTGTACATGGCGCTCATGCTGCTGCCCTTTCAGGTGACCATGGTGCCCAGTTACCTGGTATTATACCGCCTGGGCCTGATGGACACCGTGTGGGCCATCATCCTGCCGGGGGCGTTTTCGGCGTTCCCGGTGTTTATTATGGCACGCGGTTTTGACGCAGTGCCCCGGGCGCTGCTGGAAGCGGCCTCGCTGGACGGGGCAGGGCATTTTACCACCTTTTGGCGGGTGGGGCTGCCGCTGGGCGCGCCGGGCATCCTGGCAGCGCTGGTGCTGGGCTTTTTGGAGGCATGGAACGCAGTGGAGCAGCCCATGGTGTTTTTGAAGGACCAGAGCATCTGGCCGCTGGCGCTCTATCTGCCCCGCATCAACGCAGAGAACCTGGGCCTGTGCATGGCGGCCAGCCTGATGATGCTGGCCCCGGCGGCGCTCATTTTTTTATTCGGCCAAAAATATCTTGAGCTGGGCATCCAGGCCAGCGGTGTGAAGGAGTGAAGAAAATGCAGACCATCAAGCGGGCGCTGCGCGCTGTGCGGCGCTGGCGCCTCCCGCAGCCCGGCGACCCACAGCAGGCCCGCGCGCTGGGGCGGGTGCTGCGCTTTTTCGCGGCGGTGCTGGTGCTCACGCTGGTGGCCCGGGGCGCGGCGGGGGCGCTGATGCCGGTTGTGGCGCTGGAGAGCGCGCGGCGGGGCAGTGTAATGCGCACCGAGGCTTTGGCCGGTGTGGTGGAGCCTTTGGCCAGCCTGCCTCTGGGCTGCCCGGCGGGGCTCACCGTGCAGAGCCTTTTGGCGCAGCCGGGCCAGACCCTTACGGCGGGCCAGCCCATCGCCGCCTTTGACGAGGGCGAGGTGAAACTGGCCCTGCGCCAGGGGAAAGCACAGCTGCAAAAACTGAACGCACAGCTGGCGGCCCTTGGCCGCGAAACGCCGGTGGAAGCGGCCGGGCTGGAGGAGGCCCAATACGCGGAGCGCTGGGCCCTGGAGGAATATGACCGCCTGATGGCGGACGACGACGCCGGCGACGAAGCGCGCCGTGCCGCCGAGCAGGCGCTGACCCGGGCGCGCCTTGCGCTGGAAGCGGCAAAGCGCGCCTACCTGCAGGCCGTGGAGGATGCAAAGCAGGCCGCCGGAACAAACGCGGCGGAGGCGGCTTTGGTGCGGGTGCAGGTGAGCGAGCAGAAAAAGGCGAACGAGGCGCTGGAAGCGCTGCTTGCGGCGGGCTGCACCCTGACTGCGCCGCAGGAGGGGCTGCTCACCCGGCTGGAGCTTGTGCCCGGCCAGCCCAGCGCCGCCGCCGCAGGCTTGCTGGCCAGCACAGAGGCGGGGTACAGGCTGGAACTGGAGCTCACGCCGGAACAGGCAAAGCAGGTGAAAGAGGGCGCGCAGGCCGAGGTGACGCAGGGGCAGACCAAGGCTTCGCTGGCACTGCCCGTGCTGGTGGAAGGGGAGGGGGGTGCTGCCAAAGCCGCCCTCGCCCTGCCTGCCGACCAAAACTGGAAAGCGGGCAGCGCAGAGGTGAAGCTCACACTCTTCCGCACCGAGGCTGCCTGCTGCGTGAGCCCCGGCGCGGTGCACTACAGCGCGGGCGGCGCCTATGTGCTGCTGGTGCGCCGGCAGAACACGGTGCTGGGGCTGCAGAACCTGGTGGAAAAGCTGCCGGTCACGGTGGAAAAGGCCGGCGACGACCTGGTGGCCGTGAGCGGCGCGCTGCAGCCGGGCGACGCGGTGATCGCCTCGGCCAGCCGGGCGGTGGGGCCCGGTGACCGGGTGCGGGTGGCGGCATGAGCGCGCGGGCGGGCCGCCGGCTGCCGGTTCTTTTGTGGATGCTGGCTTTCGCGGTGCTGGAGCTGCTGGCCTTTGGAGGCGCCGCCCGGCTTGGGCGGCTCTATGCCGCGCCGTTGAGCCTGCGGTACGCCCGGCCCCTCACGGCCGGACAGGTGGAGGCAGCGCTGGACGATGCGGCCGGTGCGCAGAGAGAGCGGACGGTGAGCCCCACCTTTTGGCGGCAGGGAACCACCGCGCTGCAAGGCCCGGCCCAGGCCGCCGACGCCGGAGTGCTGTGGTATTGGGGCGAGGCGGCGCAGGTGTTTCCCGGCGAATATTTGGCGGGCACGGCCCCCGGCCCGTGGGACGAGGCGGGCTGCGCGGTGAGCGGGGCGCTGGCCTGGCAGCTCTGGGGCAGCCTGGACGCGGTGGGCCAGCGGCTGGAGGTGGAGGGGGCGGTGCGCACGGTGCGCGGGGTCTTTCGCGAAAAAAAGGCGCTGCTGCTGGCCGCCAGCCGCCCTGCTGCCGGCGCATTTACCGCCGTGGAGCTGGCGGCGGCCGGCCTGACGGCCGAGGAGGCCCGCGCTTTTGCCCAGAACTGCGGCCTTGGCGCACCGGACTTTATGGTGTACGGCGAGGGGCTAGTTTCGCTGGCCGTTCTGGCCGCCTGGCTGCCGGCGGCAGTGCTGGCGCTGGCGGCCCTGGTGCGCCTGGCGCTTTGGAGCCGCAGCTGGCCGCCCCTTGCGCGGCAGAGCTTCTGGCTGCTGGCCCTTGTGGGGGCGGCTCTGGCCCTGCCCGTGCTGCTGGGCCTTGTGCCCGGGTGGCTGCTGCCCGGCCGCTGGAGCGATTTTGGCTTTTGGGCCGGCCTTGCGCAGCGGCTGGCGGCGCAAGCCGAGGAGTGGTTCAGCCTGCCGCCCACCCTGCGGGAGGTACAGGCCAAGGGCCTGCTGCTGGCGCAGGCGGCTTTGGCGGCGGGGCTGGCCCTGTGCACCCAGCGGCTGCTGTGGGCGGCAAAGCAGCCCCCGCAGGCGGGCACGGGGGCGCGCTGCGTGCGATGCGCCGCCTGCCCCGCCGCGGCAAACGCCGAAGCGGCCGCCCCAGCACCCGGGGGCTGAACGAAAAAGGGCGCTCCCGGCATCAAAGCCGAGAGCGCCCTTTTGGTGGTGGTAGGGGGGACTCACAGAAAGTCTGCGATGGCGCTGCCCATCTCGCTGCACCGCACGGGCTTGCAGCCGGGGGCCAGCATGTCGCTGGTGCGCAGGCCCGCATCCAGCGCGGCGCCCACCGCCGCCTCGATGGCGGCGGCCTCGGCGTCCAGGTCAAAGCTGTATTTCAGCAGCATGGCCGCCGACAGAATGGTGCCGATGGGGTTCGCCTTGTCCTGCCCGGCAATGTCGGGCGCGGAGCCGTGGATCGGCTCGTACAGGCCGCGGCTGCCCTGGCCCAGCGACGAGGAGGGGATCATGCCGATGGAGCCGGTGATCATGCTGGCTTCGTCCGACAAAATGTCGCCGAACATGTTCTCGGTGACCAGCACATCGAACTGGCTGGGGTCCTTTACGATCTGCATGGCGGCGTTGTCCACCAGGACATCGCTGTAAGCGACATCCGGGTATTCTTCGGCCAGCCGGTGCATCACCCGGCGCCACAGGCGGCTTGTGTCCAGCACGTTCGCCTTGTCCACGCTGGTCACCTTTTTGCGGCGTTTGCGGGCCGTTTCAAAAGCGATGCGGCCGATGCGCTCCACCTCGTGCTCGGAATAGCTCATCACGTCGGTGGCCTTGGCCTCGCCGTTTTCCTGGCTTGTGGTGTGGCTGCCGAAGTACACCCCGCCGATCAGCTCGCGCACTACCACAAAGTCGATGCCCTGCTGCACGATCTCAGGCTTTAAGGGGCTGGCGGCGGCCAATTGGGGCCAAAGCTTTGCGGGGCGGTTGTTGGCATACAGGCCCATACCCGCCCGCAGGGCGAGAAGGCCCTTTTCCGGCCGCTGATCGCCGGGCAGACTGTCCCACTTGGGGCCGCCCACCGCGCCCAGCAGCACGCTGTCGGCTGCAAGGCACCGCTCCAGCATGGCGGCAGGCAGGGGCTCGCCCCATTTGTCGATGGCGGCGCCGCCCATGTCCACCTCCACATAGCGGAAGGTATGGCCGTATTTTGCCGCGATCTTGTTCAGTACCTTGATGGCCTCGTTTACGATCTCGGGGCCGATGCCGTCGCCCCGGATCACTGCGATCGTTTTTTCCATGCTGCTGCTCCTCACTGCTGTTTGATGCTGTTCATCAGCCCGCCCGCGGCGATGATCTGCTGGATAAAGGGCGGGAAGGGCTGTGCCTGAAAGGTCTGGCCGGTGGTGTGGTCGGTGATGAGGCCGGTGTCGAAATCCACGCTCACTTCGTCGCCCGCGGCAATGGCCTCGCTGGCCTCCTCGCATTCCAGGATGGGCAGGCCGATGTTGATGGCATTGCGGTAAAAGATGCGGGCAAAGCTTTTGGCCACCACGCAGGCCACGCCGCTGGTCTTGATCACCAGGGGCGCGTGCTCGCGGGAGGAGCCGCAGCCGAAATTCCAGCCGCCCACCATGATGTCGCCGGGCTTTACCCGGTGCACGAAGTCCTTGTCGATGTCCTCCATGCAATGGGCGGCCAGCTCCCGGGCGTTCTGGCTGTTCAGGTAGCGGGCGGGGATGATCACGTCGGTGTCCACATTGTCGGGGTATTTATGTACGGTGCCGGTGGCTTGCATTGTTTGTGCCTCCTTATAAAAAGCTGATCCGAACGGGGCTGCCTGCCGCCCCTGCGGGGCAGCGGGGCCTAAAAGCGGCCTTTGCCGCGGCTGTTTCAGACGGTGCGCGGGTCGGTGATGAAGCCGGTCAGGGCGCTGGCCGCCGCCGTGGCGGGGCTGGCAAGGTACACCTCGCTGCCGGTGTGGCCCATGCGGCCCACAAAGTTGCGGTTGGTGGTGGAAACACAGCGCTCGCCCTCGGCCAAAATACCCATGTATCCGCCGAGGCACGGCCCGCAGGTGGGGGTGGAAACGATGCAGCCCGCGTCGATAAACGCCTCGGCCCAGCCGCGCCGGATGCACTCCTTATACACCGCCATGGTGCCGGGGATGATGATGCCCCGCACCCCGCTGGCGATCTTTTTGCCACGCAGCAGCTGCCAGGCGGCCTCCATATCTTCCAGGCGGCCGTTGGTGCAGCTGCCGATAACCACCTGGTCCACCGGGATGCGCTGCGCCTGGGCCTCGGCGACGGTATGGGTGTTCTCGGGCAGGTGGGGGTAAGCCACCGTGGGTTCCAGCGCCGCAAGGTCGATCTCGATGGTCTGTTCGTACTCCGCGTCCGGATCGGCCTCGTAGACGGCCCAGGGCCGCCGGCTGCGGCCGGTCATGTAGCCAATCGTGACGTCGTCCACCGGGAAAATGCCGTTTTTGGCCCCCGCCTCGATGGCCATGTTGCACACGCACAGCCGGTCGTCCATGGAAAGGCTGCCCACGCCGGGGCCGGTGAACTCCATGCTTTTGTAGAGCGCCCCGTCCACCCCGATGCGGCCGATGATGTGCAGGATCAGATCCTTGCCGCTCACCGCGGGCGAAAAACGCCCGTTCAGCACAAAGCGGATGGCAGCGGGCACCTTGAACCAGCAGGTGCCGGCGGCCATGCCGGCGGCCATGTCGGTGCTGCCGACGCCGGTGGAAAAGGCGCCCAGCGCGCCGTAGGTGCAGGTGTGGCTGTCGGCCCCGATGATGCAGTCGCCGGCGGTCACGATGCCCTGCTCCGGCAGCAGCGCGTGCTCGATGCCCATGCGGCCCACGTCGAAGAAATTCAGGATGTCGTATTTGGTTGCGAACTCCCGGCACTGCTTGGACTGCTGGGCGCTCTTGATGTCCTTGTTGGGCACAAAGTGATCCAGCACAATGTTGATGCGGGCGTTGTCGAACACCTTATTAAAGCCCGCCTTTTCGAATTCGTTGATCGCCACCGGGGTGGTGATGTCGTTGCCCAGCACCTGGTCCAGCCTTGCGCGGATCAGCTGCCCGGCCTCCACCTTGGCCAGCCCCGCGTGGGCGGCCAGGATTTTTTGGGTCATGGTCATTCCCATGGGTCGTCCCTCCTTATTTGTTGTTCACGGCGCTTGCCAGCGCTTTGATGCCCGCCTGGATGATGTCGGTGTCGGTGCCGGCGCCCCAGGTGGTGGAGCCGTCTGCCCAGCGCAGGCCCACGTAGGCCGCGGCCTCGCTGGTGGAGCCGTGCTCCAGGCTGTGCTCGGAATAGGTTTCGATGGTAAAATCCATGCCGCAGACGGCCTTTACCGCGTTGCACACCGCGTCCAGCCGGCCGTTGCCCTGGCCGGAGCATTCCCGCGCCTGGCCGTTCACGCTGACGGTCACCACCGCAAAAATGCCGCTTTTTTGAATGAAGTGGGCTTCCTGCACGCTGACCGGGCTTTGCTTGTTCAGGTAGGTGCTGCGGAACACCCCAAACACCTCCTCGGGCGGCAGCTCCTTGTGGGCGTGGTCGGAAACGGCCTTGACGGTATAGCCAAAGTGCTCGCGCATTTTGGGGGGCAGGTCGTAGCCGAACTTTTGCTGCAAAAGGTAACCGATGCCGCCCTTGCCGCTCTGGCTGTTGATGCGGATCACGTCCGCGTCGTAGGTGCGGCCGATGTCGGTGGGGTCCACGGGGATGTAAGGCACGGTCCACTGGTGCAGGCCGTGCTCTTTGCGCCAGTTCATGCCCTTGGCGATGGCGTCCTGGTGGCTGCCCGAGAAGGCGGCGAACACCAGCGCGCCCGCATAGGGGGTGCGCTCATACACGTGCATGCGGGTGACCCGCTCGTACAGCTCCACGATGGCGGGCATGTCTGAAAAATCCAGGTGGGGGTCCACCCCGTGAGTGTAAAGGTTCATTGCAAGGGTGATGACGTCCACATTGCCGGTGCGCTCGCCGTTGCCGAACAGGGTGCCCTCCACCCGGTCGGCGCCGGCCAGGAGGGCCAGCTCGGTGTCGGCTACGCCGCAGCCCCGGTCGTTGTGGGGATGCAGGCTCAGCACCACGCTGTTGCGGTATTTCAGGTTATCGCTCATGTACTCGATCTGGTTGGCGTACACATGGCTCATGCTCATGGCCACCGTGACCGGCAGGTTGATGATGACCGGCTTTTCGGGCGTGGGCTCCAGAATGTCCAGCACCGCGTTGCACACCTCCAGCGCGTATTCGGGCTCGGTGCCGGTGAAGCTCTCGGGGCTGTATTCAAAGCGGAAGTTGCCGGGGTACTCGGCGGCCAGCTGTTTGACCAGGGCCGCGCCGTCGGTGGCGATCTTTTTGATTTCGCTTTTTGATTTTTTGAACACCTGCTCGCGCTGGGCCACGCTGGTGGAGTTGTAGAAATGGATCACAGCGCTGGGCGCGCCCTGCACGGCCTCGAAGGTCTTGCGGATGATGTGGTCCCGGCACTGGGTGAGCACCTGCACGGTGACGTCCGGGGGGATCAGGTCCTGTTCGATCAGGGTGCGCAGGAATTCATACTCGGTTTCGCTGGCGGCGGGGAAGCCAACCTCGATTTCCTTGAAGCCGATCTTTACCAGCAGGCCGAAGAATTCCAGCTTTTCTTCCAGGCTCATGGGCACGATCAGGCTCTGGTTGCCGTCCCGCAGGTCCACGCTGCACCAGGCCGGGGCTTTGTCGATGTGGTCCTTGCGGACCCAGCGGTATTCGCTTTTGGGGGCGGGGTAATACCCCACGCCGTACTTGGTCACGTCCATCATAAAAAATGCCCTCCTTGCGGCTGCGCCGCCCCGGAACACGAAAAAAAGCCCCCGTCCCCCAAGGCGTTGCCTTGAGAGACGAGGGCTTTCAAGCTTGATTTTGAAAAGCTCCCGCGGTACCACTCTCGTTGCTGCTGAAAGCAGCCACTCTGTACGGTCGGCAAAAAGGCTTTTGCGAACCGCGCCCCGGATAACGGCGGGGTGCACCGCCCTGGCTTACTGGGAACACGCTCTGTTCGGCCGGGGTGCTCGGGGGCCAGTATACGCGCGCCGCGCTGCCGCCTTGCACCACCCGGCGGCTCTCTTGAAACGCTGTGACACGCGCTTTTTCCCCTTCAGCGCATCTTTATTCAAACTGCTACTATTTTAGCGCGCTAAAGCCGGTTTGTCAACCGCTGAAAAAAGATTTTTTGGCGGGGAGCGCTCAGGCCCCCGCCGCGGCCGCCTCCCCGGCGGGCCGGGCGTTCAGCTGGGCCCAGGTCACGGTGCTGGCGTACTTGTACCATTCCTCGTTTGGCACCACACAGTCTGGGTCGTAGCCGATGAGGGCGTTTTTGGTGTTGGCCACGTCGCCGTATTCCTGCAGATACAGGGTTTCATAGGCGGTGCGCTCCCCCTTTACCGCCGCCTGGATGCCCGGGAACATCAACTCCAGCGCCTGGGGGCGGCAGTGGATGCCGTCGAAGAAAAGGGGCTCCAGCACGCCGGCGCGCCCTGCGTGGTAACTGCCGTACAGGGGGATGCCGCGGCCGGCCGCGTATTCCCGCAGCCAGGGCTCCACCTCGAAAAAGCCGGTCAGGCCCTGGGGGTTATTGTACACATGCAGGCAGATGAAGGGGTGGTAGGGGGTGAGAAGGAACACCACGTTCACGCCCTTGGCCTGCACGTGCCGCACGAACCGGTCGAACAGGTCGGTCCAATAGGGATCCATGGTGTCGAAGCCGTGCATGGCCGAAATGGTGCCCGCCTGGGCCAGCGCCTCCGCCATGACCTCCTCGTACGCCCAGTTGCGGAAGGTCACGGGGTAATAGATGCTGCCGTCGGCAAATTTTACCGAGAAATCCAGGCTTTCCAGGCTGCCGGTCATGGCCTTGAAGGGGATGGTTTCGCCGTCCTCGGTTTCGTGCTGGCCGGTCTGGCGCTGCTTGAGGTAATACTTCACGTTCCCCTGGAAGTAGGCCGGGTCCACCAGGGCCTTCCAGATTTCCAGCTGGTCCGGTTCCTCGTAATCGCTGGCCAGGCCCAGCGCCTTTTCCAAAAATTCGGCGAACAGCTCGGGGTCGGCCTTTTTGTTCAGGTCGGAGGCCGAAACGCCGTTGAACATCCAGGGGTCCACACAGAGAATCAGATTCTTTGGCAGCTTGCCCGCCCGCTCAAACAGATACCAGGCGTTCATCACATCCATGGCGCCGGCGCCGCTCATGCCCGCGTTGTAGTAGCTGCCCCCCACAATGGCCCCGCTGAGCTGCATCACCCGGCTGGAGCCCAGGGCCACGGTGTCCGGCACCTGGGCCTCGGGCAGGTTCTGCACGTAAAGCTCCAGGATCTGCCGCTCGTCCATCTGCTCGTAGTTCGACACCGTGTCGCCCGCCAGCAGCATATTCGCCACCTCGCGGGGGGCGAGTTCGCCCTGGAACAGGCCGCTGATATCCACCTTATAGCTGAACCAGACCATAAACAGGGGAATGGGCAAAAACAGGCAGGCTTTCAGCGCGATCTCCAAAAGGGTCAAAAAGCGCACCAGGCAAAAGCGCAGAGCGTGTTTCAGTTTGTTCATGCAGCGCCCCCCTTAATAGTTTTGGTAAATGAAGGCGGATTTGCCAAACGCGCCGAAGAACAGCAGCGCCGCCGCCAGCAGATAGTAGAGCGGCCAGCGCACAAAAAACCACCGCCGCCGGATCCACTCGGCCACCGGGCCGCAGCGTTCGACCGCCTCCACCAGCAGGATGCCCGCGGCGCTCACCACAAACACCGTCAGGTCGAGCCCGCGCCCGGCAAAGCCTGCCAGCAGTGCCTGCCAGGAGAGATCCCAGCCCGAAAAAAGGCCGCCGAACACCGCGCCCGCGCTGCCGCCGTACAGATCGGCCGCAAAAAAAACGATGCAGAAGGTGAACAGGCCGTACACGCATACCCGCTGGATCAGGCGCTTTAAGGGGCCCCAGCGGTACAGCGGGTTGTGCCGTGCCAGGGCCGCCCGGGGCCCGGCGGTGTTTTTGCCGATTACCAGGATCAGCCCGTTCAGCGCGCCCCAGATCACATAGCCCCAGCTGGCGCCGTGCCACAGGCCGCTGGCCAGGAAGGTGACGATCAGGTTCAGGGCCTGCCGCCACCAGGCGCAGCGGTTGCCCCCCATGGGAATGTACACATAGTCCCGAAACCAGGAGGAAAGGCTGATGTGCCAGCGCCGCCACAGATCCGAGTAGTTGGTGGCGGCGAAGGGTCGCTGAAAGTTTTCGGTGAGATCGAAGCCCAGGATGCGCGCGCCGCCGATGGCGACGTCGCAGCAGCCCGAAAAATCCAGGTACAGCTGGCAGCTGAACAGAAGGCTGGCGGCCAAAAGGTAGGGCCCCGCGGCCTTTTCCGGGGCGGCGAACACCGCGCTCACGAACACGCCCAGCCCGTCGGCCAGGACCATTTTTTTAAAGTAGCCCCACAGCATGCGGAATGCGCCGCCCGACATGCGGGAGTAGCTGAAGGGCGCGGGGTTTGAAAACTGCGGGATCAGATGCCCCGCCCGCTCGATGGGGCCGGTGAAGATGCAGGGGAAAAAGCTGACGAACAATGCGTAGTGCACCGGGTTCAAAACCGCCTTTTGCCTGCCGCGGTACACATCGAACACATAGCCCAGGCTTTGGAAGGTGAAGTAGGTAAGGCCCAGCGGCGCCGCCAGGTCCAGGGCACCGGCGGTGATGTGGCCGCCGAACACCCCCGCAAGGTCGGCCCAGAGCTGGCTGAAAAAGCCGAAGTATTTGTAAAAAAACAAAATGCCCCCGCAGCACAAAAGCGCCAGCCACAAAAAGGCCCGGCGGGCCCATTTGTTCCGAAGCTTTTCACTGCCGAGGGCAATGCCGCAGCAATAGGTGACCACGGTGGCGCTGACAAGCAGCACCACCAACCGGGCGTTCTGGGGCTTGTACATATAAAACGCATAGCTGGCCAGCAGCAAAAAATAGGGCTTTGCCTGCCGCGGGAAACAATAGGTGAGCGCGGCGACCCCCGCGAAAAAACCCAAAAAAATCAGCGAATTAAAATCCATACTTCCACCTCATGCCTGTTTTATGCCGGAGCATTGTGCCGGGGGGATGCCGCAGGGGCCCGCCCGCACCGCGCCGGGGCCGCAAACGACTGGCCGTTCACTCGGCCTTTTCCTCCCGGGCCTCCAGCCGCTGCTCCAAAAGGCGCACCCGCTGTTCCAGCATGGCGCTCTGCTGGGTGAGCCGCTTGATGCGCTCGGTGTGCTGGCTTGCGGCAGCAGAGAGGATCAGCAGCACCAGCAGCACAAAGCAGAACAGCAGCGTGAATACCAGGTTCGCCACCACTTCAAAGTGAAGAAGGGCCCGCAGCATTTTTGCCACCACGGGGAATGCGGCAAACACCAGCAAAACGCCCCCCAGGCCGAACCAGGCCAGGCTGTAGCGCACGCTGAGCCTGCCGTGCTTGACAAACAGGAAGATCAAAAACAGAAAGACCAAATCGCCCGCCAGCAAAACGGGATACAGCAATTGATCCACGGGTATCACCTCCGCTTTTTTGTGAAGCTCAGCCGGTAGATCACCAGCGACAGGCTGACCTTGATCATGTAGTAAATACTTTTGAAGGCCCGGATGCTGGAAACGCCGCCCTGGCGCTCGGCCATGACCACCGGCACCTCGCCCACCCGGTAGCCCGCCACCACCGAGCGCAGGATGGCCTCCGGCTCGGGGTAATCCTGGGCATACTGGTCGGCGAACAGGTTGGTGAGCGCTTTGCCGCAGGCCCGGTAGCCGCTGGTCACATCCCGCACATGCCGGCCGGTGAGCAGCCAGATCATGCCGCTCAAAAAGCGGATGCCCACCCGCCGCAAAAAGCTGGTCTGGAACCCCTCTTTGGTGATAAAGCGGCTGCCGATGCACATGTCGAGCCGGCCCTCGGCCACCGGGGCAATGACCGCCTCGAGGTAGGCGGGATCATGCTGGCCGTCGCCGTCCATCTGTACGGTCACGTCGTAGCCGTGCTCGCGGGCATAGCGGTAGCCGCACTGCACCCCGCCGCCGATGCCCAGGTTCACCGGCAGGTCCAGGTAATTGTAGCCCTGGGCCCGCAGGATCTCCACGCTGTTGTCGGTGGAGCAGTCGTTCACCACCAGGTAATCCACCTGCGGGCAGGCGGCCCGCAGGTTTTCCACCACCTGGCAGATGTTCTGCGACTCGTTGTAGCAGGGGATAATGACCAAAGTTTTCAAAAGCGGCACCTCAAAGAATAAAGTTTTCCAGCGCGTCCAGCACGGCCCGGCGGCGGTAATGGGCCTGGTACCAGGCAAAAGCGCGCCGGCCCAGCTCGGCCCGCCCGGCCTCGCTCATGCGGTACAGCGCCAGCATGTTTTCCGCCAGGGCAGCGGCGTCCTGGGCGGGGCTTGTGAGCCCGCCGCCGCTGGCCGCCACCGCCGCCGCGCCCTCGCCGTCCATGCTGGCAAGCAGGGGCTTTGCCGCCGCCATGTAGCTGGCGAGCTTTGCGGGCACCGTGAGCCCCAGGTCCGGGCTGGCCGACAGGCTGGCCACGAGACCCGCAGCGAAGGAGGTATAGCGGGGGATATCGGCGGGGGGCACACTGCCTGCAAAGCTCACCGTGCCCTCGGCGCCCAGCTCGCGCACCAGCGCTTCCAGCTTGCCCCGGCTCATGCCGTCGCCCACCAGCACCAGCTGCAAACGCTCCGCGCCTGCGGCGCGGGCCGTGACCGCGGCCCGGATCACGGTGGGAAGGCTTTGCGCCGGGCTGAAATTACCGGTGAACACCAGGTTGAAGCGGCCCGCGTAGCGCGCGGCCAGCGCCGGGTCCGGCAGGGGCACGGCGTAAAAATCTTCGCAGTGCTGGGGAATGACCGCCACCGCGGCTTCGGGCTTTTTGGCGCGCTGCACCAGGCGCTCTTTCAGCGAGGGGCTCATGGCGATGAGCTTGTCCGCACGGCGGTAGTGCCAGTCGCTCACCGCCCGGGCAGCCCGCCGCAGAAACCGGTTTTTTACCGGCAGCACGCTATACAGGTTTTCAGGCCAGAGGTCCAATACGTAGTTTGTAAAGGGAACGCGGTGCAGCTTTGCATACACCAGCGCGGGAAAGCTCATGAGCACCGGGCTGGTGTTGTAGCACAGCACCGCGCTGTAGCCGCCCGGCAGCCGCCACAAATTAAAAAGCGCAAAAAACGGCCAGCTCACGTAGTTCAAAAAAATGCGCAGCCCGCCGTTGCCCTTGCGCCGCACCTCGCCCGCCCGGTATACCGCCGCGCCCTTGTAGCTCTCTTTGCGGGGGCCGGAGTATCGGTATCCGGCAAACCACTCGCCCGCCGGGTAGTTGGGCAGCCCGCACAGAACGTCCACCGCAAGGCCGTCCTGCACAAAGCCCTCCACCAGGTCGTTCACCCGGAAGGCCTCGGGCCAAAAGTGCTGGGTGACCACCAGTATTCTTTTTTGCATAGGGCCACCGCCTTTTTTAAAATGGATGGAAAGCGCCCGGAAGCCGTGGACCTGGGGCAGACAATCAATATTTGCGCCAGACCATCTTGTTCACGACGCCCACGTAGCTTTGGATCAGCTTGACCACCTTTGTGGACACGTTTTCGTCCACATAATTGGGCACATCCAGGCCGTTGTCGCCGTTTTTTACCATCTCCACCGCGGTGCCCACCGCCTGCAGCACCTGCTCGGTAGTGATGCCCGCCAGGATAAAGCTGCCCTTGTCCAGCGCCTCGGGGCGCTCAGTGGAGGTGCGGATGCACACGGCGGGGAAGGGGCGGCCGATGGAGTTGAAAAAGCTGCTCTCCTCGGGCAGGGTGCCGGAATCGCTCACCACCGCAAAGGCGTTCATCTGCAGATGGTTGTAGTCGTGAAAGCCGAGCGGGGCGTGGGTGCGCACCAGCGGGTGGAACGAAAAGCCCCGCGCCTCGATGAATTTTTTGCTGCGGGGATGCATGGAGTAAAGGATGGGCAGGCCGTAGGCCTCGGCCATGGCGTTCACCGCGTTCATCAGGTTCAAAAAGTTTTGTTCGGTGTCGATGTTTTCCTCCCGGTGGGCCGAGAGCAGGATGTACTGTTTTGGCGCAAGGCCCAGCTCCTGCAGCACCTTGCTGGAGAGGATCGCCTCCAGGTTTGCGTGCAGCACCTCCGCCATGGGGCTGCCGGTCACGTAGGTGCGCTCTTTGGCGGTGCCCTCGGCGTTCAGGTAGCGGCGCGCGTGCTCGGAATAGCACAGGTTCACATCCGCGATGTGGTCCACGATGCGGCGGTTGGTCTCTTCGGGCAGACACTCATCGAAACAGCGGTTGCCTGCCTCCATGTGGAAGATGGGGATGTGCAGCCGCTTTGCGCTGATGGCCGACAAGCAGCTGTTCGTGTCGCCCAGAATCAGCAGGGCGTCCGGCTTTTGCTGGGCCATGAGCTTGTAGCTCTTGGCAATGATGTTGCCGATGGTTTCGCCCAGATCCGCCCCTACTGCGTCGAGATACACGTCCGGCTGCCGCAGGCTGAGATCCCTGAAAAAGATCCCGTTCAGGGTGTAGTCGTAATTTTGGCCGGTGTGCACCAGGGTCTGGTCAAAGTATACATCGCACTTTTTGATCACGGCCGCCAGGCGGATGATCTCCGGCCGGGTGCCCACGATGGTCATGAGTTTCAGCTTGTTCACGTTCAAATCCCCTTTGTTCTCATTGCGCGCCCGCGCTCATACTTCCAGAAAGATCGTGTCCGGAGCCTGCGGGTCAAAGGGCTCGTTGGCCCACATCAGGGTCACAAGGTCTGTTTCGCCCACGTTTTCGATGTTGTGGGTGTAGCCGGTGGGGATGTCCACCACTTCCAGCCGCCTGCCCGAAACGCGGTATTCGATCACCTCGCTGGAATCCACCTGCCGGAAGCGGATCACGGCCTCGCCGCTCACCACCAAAAATTTCTCGTTTTTCGAGTGGTGCCAGTGGTTGCCCTTCACAACGCCGGGCTTTGAGATGTTCACGCTCATCTGGCCCCGCTCGGGGGTGCGCAAAAACTCGGTAAAGCTGCCCCGGGCGTCACAGTGCATGGGCAGCGGGTAGCTGAATTGATCCGCCGGCAGGTAGGACAGCCAGGTGGAATAGAGCTTTTTTTCCAGGCTGCCCGGCGCAAGCAGCGGGGCCTCGCGGGTGGCGCGGTTTTGCATAAAGCTGCCGATCACCCCGGCCAGATGCCCCAGGGTGGCGGTGTGCACCGGGCTGACCAGGCAATGGGGCCGGGCCGAGCGGTCGGTTGCGGCGCGGCCGCCCAGCGCGTCGATAAAGCAGCGCACCACGTCGTCGATATAAACAAGGGGCAGTTCATAGCCCGGGTCGCGCACGGTGAGGGGCAGGCCGTGGGCCGCGTTGTAGCAAAAGGTGGCCACCACGCTGTTGTAGTTGGGGCGGCACCACTTGCCGAAGACCCCCGGCAGCCGGAACACGTATACCGGCGCGCCGGCGCGCTGGCCGTGGGCAAACACCGCTTCCTCGGCCTGGGCCTTGCTGCGGCCGTAGTCGTTGTTGAGTTCGGCCTGGGTGCTGCTGGTCACCAGCACCGGGGCGGGGCTTTGGGCCTCTTCCAGAAAGCTGAGCAGGGTGTCGGTAAGGCCTGCGTTGCCGGCGTAAAATTCGCCGGGGTCCTTGGGGCGGTTGATGCCCGCCAGGTGATACACAAACGCCGCCTGCCGCGCGTACCGGCGCAGGGTGTCGGGCGTGTCGGCTTTTTCAAACAGCAGCAGGTTCCCGTAGCCCTGCTGGCGCAGGGCGGCCACCAGGTTTTTGCCGATAAAGCCGCCCGCGCCGGTGATCAGGATGGGTGCGTTTTTCTGCATAGCGTATTTTCCTTATCGCTGCGCCCCGCAGGGGCGGTGATGGGGGGCCTTATTTGCCCCAGTTTGCAAGCTCGGCCTTCACATAATCGGTGGTCAGAAGCTTTGCCACGGTCTCGTCCACGTTCAGGCGGCGGGTGTTGTGGCTGGTATAGCTCTCGTCCGCCTGGGTCTCCACCTGGCCCTTTACCACGAACTTGTCGTAGTTCAGGTCGCGCCCGTCGGCGGCCACGCGGTAGTAGCCGCCCATGTCCTCGCTGCGCACCCGCTCCTCGCGGGTCATCAGGGTTTCGTACAGCTTTTCGCCGTGCCGGGTGCCGATGATCTGGGTGCCGGTGTTGCCGAAAAGCTGCTGCATGGCCTGGGCCAGCACCCCGATGGTGGAGGCGTCGCTTTTTTGAACGAACAGATCACCCGGGTTTGCGTGCTCGAACGCAAACTGCACCAGGTCCACCGCCTCGTCCAGGTTCATCAAAAAGCGGGTCATGTCCGGGTTGGTGATGGTGATGGGCTTGCCTGCGCGGATCTGCTCCACAAACAGGGGGATCACGCTGCCCCGGCTGGCCATCACGTTGCCGTAGCGGGTGCAGCAGATGGTGGTGTCGGCTGCGTTTACGGTGCGGGCCTTGGCGCCGATGACCTTTTCCATCATGGCTTTGGAGATGCCCATGGCGTTGATGGGATAGGCGGCCTTATCGGTGGAGAGGCAGACCACCTTTTTTACCCCCGCGTCGATGGCGGCGGTGAGCACGTTGTCGGTGCCCACCACGTTGGTGCGCACGGCCTCCATGGGGAAGAACTCACAGCTGGGCACCTGTTTGAGCGCCGCGGCATGAAAGATATAATCCACCCCGCGCACCGCGCTTTTCACACTGTCGGGGTTGCGAACGTCGCCGATGTAAAAGCGCAGCTTGCCCGCCAGCTCCGGATGGGTCTGCTGGATCTGATGGCGCATGTCGTCCTGTTTTTTTTCATCGCGGCTGAAAATGCGGATCTCGCCGATGTCGGTGGCGAGAAAATGCTTGAGCACCGTGTGGCCGAAGCTGCCGGTACCGCCGGTGATCAGCAGGGTCTTGCCGGTAAAATAATTGTTCGCCATTCAAAAAGGCCTCCTGTAAGATAAATAGGGGCGCCGCCCGAAGAGCGGTGAAAAGCCAAGGTCATATACGATAACAAATATATCATAAAACAACCATTTTTCCAAGTGCTGGGACAAACTTTGCGCGCGGGCGCCGCCCTTTCTATTTTGGCCCGCCTGTGCTACAATAACGATAGCTTTATAAAAAAGGAGGCGCACACATGCGCGCATATGAACGCTTTTTGAAATACGTCCGGGTATACACCACCTCCAGCGAGACCAGCGAAACCCACCCCACCACCGCCCGCCAGTTCGATCTGGCCCGGCAGCTGGAGGCGGAGATGAAGCAACTGGGCCTTGAGGGCGTGCGGGTGGACCGGCACGGTTACGTGTATGGCTTTTTGCCCGCAACCCCGGGCTGCGAGGCAAAACCCGCCATTGGGCTGATCGCCCATATGGACACCTCGCCCGACGCGCCGGGCGAAAATGTGAACCCCCAGATCCACAAAAATTACGACGGCGGCGACGTGGTGTTCCCCGCCACCGGCGAGGTGATGGCGGTGGCCAGCTTCCCCGAGCTGGCAAACTGGAAGGGCCAGACCCTGATCACGGCGGACGGCACCACCCTGCTGGGAGCCGACGACAAGGCGGGCGTGGCCGAAATTCTGACCGCGGTGGAGCGCATCGTGGCAGAGGGGCGGCCCCACGGCCGGGTGTGCGTCGGCTTTACCCCGGACGAGGAGGTGGGCCAGGGCGCCGACCTGTTCGATGTGGAGGGCTTTGGGGCCGACTACGCCTACACGGTGGACGGCGGCGACGTGGGCGAGCTGGAATACCAGAACTTCAACGCGGCAGCGGCGGTGTTCACGGTGCATGGCTTTTCCGTGCACCCGGGCAGCGCCAAGGGGCTGATGAGAAACGCACAGGTCATGGCCATGGAGCTGCACGCCCTGCTGCCGGAAAATGAAACGCCCGCCACCACCGAGGGCACCGAGGGCTTTTACCACCTCACCAGCATGACCGGCCAGGTGGCCCAGGCGAAGCTCGGATACATTGTGCGGGACCACGACAAGCAGAAGTTCGAGGCCCGCAAGCACTTTCTGCAGGAGGTGGCGGACCGCATGAACCGCAAGTACGGCCCCGGCACGGTGGAGCTGGAACTGCGCGACAGCTATTACAACATGGAGGAGCAGATAAAACCCCACTTCCACCTGATCGAGAATGCACAAAAGGCCATTCAGGCGGCCGGCCTTACCCCCCGCATCGTGCCCATCCGGGGCGGCACGGACGGCGCGCGCCTTTCCTATATGGGCCTGCCCTGCCCGAACCTTGGCACCGGGGGCTTCAATTTCCACGGCCCCTGCGAGTACATCACGGCCGAAAAGATGGATCAGAGCGTGGAGATCGTGCTGAACATTTTGGATATTTACGCACAGTAAGGCGGATCCGGCGAAGGCCAGGGCCGGGTCGACCAAAGCGAAAGGGGAAATGAGAAATGAACGTTTTTCAGCAATACTTCCGGCGCAGGCTCGCCTTTTCCTCTTACGACGCGGTACAGGTGGCGAATGTGCGCCGCGCGCTGCAGCAAGCAGGTGTGCAATTCAAGATAAAGCAGCACGGCGACGATATCAGGGGCCCGGCCCTTGTGCCGAGCGCACACATAAAGGCGGCCACAGAATACCGCCTTTATGTGGACAGGGATGATGTGGAGCTGGCCCGGTACCTAGCCGGCGGCGGCACCTTGGGCTGAACTTTTTATGCTTTGGCAAAAACAGCGGGCGGCGAACCCTGGAAAGGTTCGCCGCCCGCTGTTTTTTGTCAGGAAAGGCCGGTGGCGGAGCTGAGCTCCCCGTCCGGCAGGCCTTTTTCGTAGGCACTGTTCGTTTGCCCGGGGAAGGGGTAGGTGTGCGCTTCGGCGGCCCACAGGCTGTTGAGGCCGTAGTAGCGGGCCGTGTCGGCACAGACCCAGTCGGCCGGGTCCTCCCGCAGGTCGGGCAGGCCGTGCCCGGCGCACCAGCGGGTGTAGGTCTCGATGGAGTAGGTCTCGATGTCCAACACGCCCGCAGCCTTTTGCTCCAGCAGCAGCGCCTCGCGCACCTTGCGCATGGTGTAAAAGCTGCTGATGTCGTAGGTTGCCTGTACCAGGTGGACCCCCGCCACCACGAATATGGCCGCCGCAAAACAGGCAAGACCCCGGCGCAGGCCGGGCAGGGTGAGCTGTGCGGCGCAGGCCGCGCAGGCCAGGGTCAAAAAGGTGAACACGCCGTGGGTGGAGCGGTCGTAATAAACGGGCGAGGCGATCATGGCAAAGTTGGCGGCAAGCCCCGCCAGCAAAAGGGCGGCGGGCCAGAATAGGGCCCTGGCGCCGGGCTTTTGCAGCCACAAAAGGCAGTACAGCAGGGCGAACAGAACCAGAAGAACCCCGCCGTGCGTCCAAAGCTGGTCCAGTGCGGTGAGCAGCCGCACCGCCAGGATGGTCCAGGGGCCGCGGGGGTCGGCCGCGGCGTCCTGCCGCAGGTAATTGCCCGGCGCCAGGATCAGCAGGAAAAACCCGATCAGGGCGCCCCCCAGATCCGCCCACATCCAAAGCGGGGCTCTTTTTTCGGTGTACAGCACAAAGCCCACCGCCAGCACCAAAGCCACCAAAAGCCCGGCGCTGGTGTTCTCGCTGCTCCAGCCCGCCACAAGGCCCGCGGCAAAACCGGCAAAGGGCAGCCAGCGGCGCGGCGCAAAGGGCGCGTGCAGGTAAAGGCCGAAGGGCAGCAGGGCGGCCAGGCAAAAAAAGCTGGCCCACAGGTAGTTGCAGGAGCCGCACATCCACAGGTTGGTCTGCCCGAATACGGGCGAAATTTCCCACAGGAATAAAAAGATGAGCAGCAGCAGCAACGGGTCACGGGCGCGGCGCCTGCCCTTGGCAAGCCAATAGATCAAAAGGCCCAGCCCGGTATAGACCGCGGCGTTGCACAGGTTGAACACGAGCTTTGGCGGAATGGTGAACCATTGAGCCAGGCATTTGATGAGAAAGCGCCCGCTCCAGGTAAAATAGTGGTGGTACTGGCTGGCCAGCACGTCCCCCAGGTTTTGCAGCCGCTCGCCGGTGAGATAGCTGAACGCAAAGGTATAATCGTCTGCCACGAGGGGGGTCAGGCAGTTGAGCAGCAGCATGACAAAGAACATTGCCAGCGCCACCCCCCAGAACAGTTTGGACGCCAGGGGGCGCGCCGTGTGTGTGTGTGTGTTCATAAACGCCGCCTCCTTTTTATTCCAGCTCCAGGCTCAATTCTTCTTCCACCGTGTTGGAGATATCGCCGTCATAACCGGGGAAAGGATAGTAATGCTGCTCGGTGGCCGCAATGGAATCCGCGCCCAGATAAAGCGCCATGTTCACGTTCACCCAGTTTCCCGGGTCCCGGCGAAGGTCCGGCTGGCCGTAAGCGCCGCAAAAACGGGTGTAGGGGAACACCGCATAGGTTTCGATTTCGCGCACGCCCGCGGCGACCTGCGCGGTGATGGCACCGTCCCGCACCCTGCGCATGGTATAGTAGCTGGCAATATCATAGCCGCCCTCCAACAGATCAAAGCACAGCACCGCGCACAGCGCGCCCGCCGCAGCTGCCTGGGGCAGGCGGAAGCCGTGGGGCAGGGCCCCGGCCAGCGCCGCAAGGCAGCTGCCGATGGCCAGCACCAAAAAGGCAAGCACCGGATAAAAAGAACGGATATAGTAAACAGGCGAGAGAATCAGCGCGTAATTTGCGGCCAGCGCCAGAACGAAGAACACCGGCGGCAGCGCCAGCGCTTTGGCCCCGGGGCGCAAAACACACAGCACCAGATACAAAGCGCCCAGCAACACGATCAGCCACAGGCCATAGGCTTTCAGGGTGTGGGTGGCGTTCATCAGCCGCACCAGCAGAACCGTAAGGGGGCTGCGGGGATCGCTTGCAATTCTGCCTTTGCGGACCCACTGCCCCGGGGCCAGCATGAGCAGCAAAAAGCCGCACAGGCAGCCTGCGGCACCGCAGACGCCCCATAGGGGAATGCGCTTCAACAAAATACGAAACAGAAGCAAAAAAAGCAGAGCTGCCAGCAGCATAGCGCCGCTGGTATTCTCGTTTCCCCAGCCGGCGGCAAGCCCGGCAAAAAACATACCGGGCAAAGCCCCCCGCCCGGTCTGCCACGCGCCGTCCAGCTCGAGCCGGTAGGGCAGCAGGAAGCAGCACCCGATCAGCAGCGGCCACAGGTAGACGCAGGAACCGCACATCCAAAGATTTACCGCACCAAAGCAAGGGTTTGAATGAAACAGAAAAACCAATACCACAAGCAGCAGCGCAGGAGGCGGCGCTTTGCGCCCGAACGCCAGTTTGGTGCAGACCCAGACCAGAAGGCAGAACGCGGCGGCGTTGAAAATATTAAAAACGCCTTTTCCCAACCACAAAAAGAGCTGGTTAAGCCCAATCCCGATTGTTCGCCCGCCCCACTGGAAATAGTGATAATACTGCGACACCACAAGGTCAAGAAAAGTTTCTACCGGTTCGTGCGTGGGGAAGCGAAGCAGATAGGAGTAGTCGTCTGAAATGAGCGGCGTGAGGCAGTTGAACACCAGCATTACCAAAAAAGCGGCGGCCAGCACGGCTCCCGTGCCCCACTGGGCCGGCGTTCTTTTTTTGAGCTGCAAGCGGCGCAAAAGAAGTCCCTCCCGGATGAAAATTGTGCCTTTAGTATATCACACCTGGAGCCGGGATGCACCATTATCTTACAGCGGGGCGCCAAAAAGGCAAAAACAAGAGCTGCCAGCTCAAAACCCGCTTGCGGGGTTTGGGGTGGCAGCTCTCCTGGGCTTGCAGCGGTTATTTGCGCTCGTAGCTCTTGCAGAAGTGGGGTACGGACACCGCGGCCTGGCCATTGGTCTTGTGGGTCACTTCGATCTCGGGCAGGCTGCACTTGTTGCACTCGGTGTTGTGCACACACTCGCAGACATCACACTTAACGCCGGTATTCTCCATTGAAAATCACCTCCTAGCCGTGATGCTGTTAGTATGGCTCGCTTTTGCCTTTTTATAAGCAGGGAGCGGCTGGAAGTGAAAGGGAGGCGGCCGGCGGTCAGCGGCCGGGGGTCAAAAATTCTGCTTCGAATTTGTCCGCCGGGCAGGGGCGGCCCAGCAAAAAGCCCTGGATGTAGTCCAGCCCCATGGGCTGGACCGCGTCCAACTCGGCCTGGCTCTCCACCCCTTCCAGGCAGGTTCTGATGCCTACGGAGCTGCACAGCTCCACCACAAGGCGCAAAAAGGTGTTGTCGAAAGCGCTGGACTGGATGCCCTTTACAAACGCCCGGTCGATCTTGGCAATGTCGACCGGGGCGGTCTTCAGCATGCCCAGCGAGGAATAACCGGTGCCGAAATCATCCATGGCAATGCGCAGGCCGCTGGCGCGCAGCCGCCGGAGCCTGCCCTCCGCCTGCGCCATGTTGGCGGCAAGATAGCTCTCGGTCAATTCCAGCACCACGCTTTGCGGGGGCACGGCAAAGCGGCGCAGCGCGTCTTCCGCCAGGGCGCAGAAGCCCTCGTCCTCGAGCTGCACGCAGGAGAGGTTGACCCCCAACTGAAAAGCGGGCAGGCGTTTTTGCCACCGGGCACAGGCAGCCAGCGCCTGGCACAAAACCCAGTGCCCCACCGGCAGGATCAGGCCGCTCTGTTCCAGGAGGGGAATGAATTCGTCCGGGCCCACCCGCCCAAATTTGGCGCACTGCCAGCGCGCCAGCGCCTCGGCGCCCGCCAGACGGCCGGCAGTGGTAAAGACCGGCTGGTAACAGACCGCAAAACCCGCAAAGCCCTGCTCCACGCTCTCGCGCAGCAGCTCGGTGAGCTCAAACGCCCGGCGGCTGCCCGCCACAAGCGAGGGGGTGTAGAGCTCCATGCGGTTTTTGCCCCGCCGCTTTGCGCATTCCAGCGCGTACGAGGCGCAGCGCTCCAGTTCCACATAGGAGGCGCCGTCGTCCGGCGCAAAGGCGCACCCGCAGGACAGGGTGGAGTAAAACTTTTTGCCGCCCGCCGACTGCTGGCTGCCCAGAGCGGTGCGGATCAGCCGGAACAGTTGCTGGGCGGCCGTGCGGCTGGCCCCGCGCAGCAGGATTGCGAACTCGTCGCCGTCCAGCCGGTAGAGCGAGGCGTTTGGCGGCAGCAGCGACTGTAGGTGATGCGCCGTGATGCGGATGACCTCGTCGCCGAAGATCCGGTCGTGCAGCGAGTTGATCCGCTTGAGGTCGTCGATGTCGAACATCATAAAGGTGAGCTTGTGGGGCTGCGCGGGGTCCAGCACCCCGGCGACGTCGCTCTCCAGCTCAAATTTGTTGAAAAGGCCGGTGAGCGGGTCGATGCGGTTCTTCTTGCCCAGGTTTGTGATAAAGCCCGCAAACAGCACGGGCTGGCCGGAGGCGTCCCGCTCCAGGTGGCCGCGGCAGCGCAGCCAAACCCATTCGCCGCGCACATTTTGGGCGCGGTATTCCACGCAGTGCCGGTCGGTGCGACCGTCTGTGATCTCCTGGTTTGATTCCAGGAAAGCGCGCTTGTCGTGCGGGTGCACCTTGGCGCCCCAAACCGCGGCGGCGTTGGGCACCACCTCGCCCGGAAGGCCGAACTCCCGCACCATGGCGGGCGGATAGCGGAACACGCCGGTCTTCATATCGCACACGTAGATGTAGCTTTCGGTGCTGGCGATCAGCGCGTCGTACAGGCGGGCGGTATCGTAGGTGAAGCCGGCGCCGCCGGCAGGCGCTGCCCGCTCCAGCAGCGCCTGGGCCCGATGGATGTGCAGCGCGCGCTTTTGCCCGTACATACACTCGTCGGCCCGGGCTAAAACGTCGCGCAGAGGGAGGGGTTCGCGCACCTCCACAACGCCGTAGCAGAATGCGCCGCCCTTTGGCGCAAAGGCGGGGCGCTGCGCCTCAAAAGCGTCCAGCGCCGCTTGCATGCGCGCGGCGGCCTCGGCCTGGCGCACGTCGGGCAGCACCGCCGCAAATTCATCGCCCCCCAGGCGCATCAGGGCCTCGCGGCCGCCCAGCACCCCGCGCACCGCCGCGCTCACCTGCACCAGCACTGCGTCGCCTGCGGCGTGGCCGTGCAGGTCGTTGACCGCTTTCAGGTCGTTCACATCCAGCATGCACACGCAAAGAGGCCTGCCCGTGCCGGCAATTTCCTCCAGCAGCTGGGTGAGCAGCTCCCTGCCGGCCCGGCGGCTGAGCGCCCCGGTCAATTCATCGACGGTGGCGGCCCGGTACAGGCGGCGCGCCTCGGTCACGTCGGTGGAATGCTGAAAGTGCACCAGACGGCCGTCGGTCCAGCGCATCAGGCTATCGAAGTTTTCGTAAATGCGCCCGGTGATGGGGTTGCGCTCTTCCCGCACATAGGAGTGGGCATCCTTTTCCTGCAGCAGCATCTGCACAGGGCAGAACGGGCAGCGGGCGGTCTGGCCCTGCTGCAGCACCTTCCAGCAAATCTGGCCCTCGGGCGAGCTAAGGCCGAACGCGCGCTTCATGGAGCCGTTCATGAACAGGATCTCGTCGGTTTCGGGGTCGGTGACATAGATGCAGGCGTGGGTGCTGTCCATCATGTGGTTCCACACCCAGTTCTGCAGGCTGGCGCTCTGCCGGTCCCGGGCGGCCCGCAGGGCGTGGGCGTACACCAGGGCAATGCTTTCCAGCACAGCGCGCTCCTGCCCGGCCCAGGCGCCGGAGGCCCGCTCGAAGCAAACGGCGCCCAGCGGCGCCTCGCCGGGCAGGGTAAGGCGGCACGCAAAAAAACCGCCGCCCGGCAGGGGGACGCCTGCGCCGCCGGCCAGGGCGCGCAGGGGCCCACGCAGCGCCTGGGGCACATCCGCACCCTCGGGCGCTGCCAAAAAATATTCCTCGGCCGGCCGCAGGGTACAGAGCAGATGGATGCCGCATATCCCGGGCACCACGCCCCCGGCAAAACGCCCCAGGTCGTAAATTTCCTGCGTAAAGCGGGCAAGCAGCCCGCCGGATTCCTGCTGCATGGAATGCGCCTCCCATTTGATTCCACTTGGATCTGGTTTCCATTATAGCACTCTTTGCTGCTCTGCGCAGCAGATTTTGGAAACCGCCCGTGTTTGTGCGGGCGCGGCGGAAAAGGGGCGGCGCTGGAAAACGGGGCTTTGGCGGGGCAGTCAGCCGATCAGCCGCACGGCGGCGGTAAAGGCCATGCAGGCCAGGGCCCCTGCCGCTGTGGGCAGCGCGGCGGCCAGCGCGGTCCATTTCCAGCTGCCCGTTTCTTTTTTGATGGTGAGCAGGGTGGTGGAGCAGGGCCAGTGCATCAGCGAGAACAGCATGGTGCTCACGGCGGTGGCCCAGGTCCAGCCGTTGGCCGCGAACAGCGCTTTCATCTGCGCAAGGTCGCCCAAGTCCACAAGGCTGCCCTGCGCCATGTAGGCCATGATTACAATGGGGATCACAATCTCGTTTGCGGGGAAACCCAGGAGGAACGCGAGCAGGATCACCCCGTCCAGCCCCAGCAGGCGGGCAAGGGGGTCCAGAAAGGCCGCGCAGTGGTTCAGAACGCTGGCGCCTCCCACCGTGACGTTTGCCATCAGCCAGATCACCAGGCCTGCCGGCGCGGCCACCGCCGCCGCCCGGCCCAGCACGAACAGGGTGCGGTCGAACACCGAGCGCAGGAGCACCCTGCCGATCTGCGGCCTGCGGTAGGGGGGCAGTTCCAGCGTGAAGGAGGAGGGCACCCCCCGCAGCAGGGTTTTGGAGAGCAGGCGGGTCATGGCAAAGGTCATGGCAACCCCCAGTACAATGACCCCCGTCAGCAGCAAAGCTGACAGCAGCGAGGAAAAGGCGCCCCCCGCCGCGCCCACAAAGAACATGGTCAGAAGGGCGATCAGGGTGGGAAAGCGGCCGTTGCAGGGCACAAAGTTGTTGGTCAGGATCGCCAGCAGCCGCTCGCGGGGTGAGTCGATGATGCGGCAGCCGATCACGCCGGCCGCGTTGCAGCCGAAGCCCATGCACATGCACAGCGCCTGTTTGCCGCAGGCGCAGCACCGCTTGAAGGGCCGGTCCAGGTTGTAGGCGACACGGGGCAGATAGCCTGCGTCCTCCAGCAGGGTGAAGAGCGGGAAGAAGATGGCCATGGGCGGCAGCATGACCGACACCACCCAGGCCAGCACCCGGTAGACCCCCAGCACCAGCGCGCCGTGCAGCCACGCCGGGGCGTGAAGGTATAAAAACAGCTCGGTGAGCCGGTCCTGCACCCAGAAAAGCCCCTGGGCCAAAAGCTGTGAGGGGTAGTTGGCCCCCGTGATGGTAAGCCAGAAGATCCCCGCCAACAGCAGCAGCATGACCGGGTAGCCGGTCAGCCGGCTGGTCAGGAGGCGATCCAGCCGGCGGTCCAGGGCGGCGTAGGGGTGCCCCCTGGTGAGCACGGCCCCCTGGCACACCCCGTCGGCCGCCTTTACCAGCGCGGCCACCACCAGGTCCTTAAAGCGGTCGCCGCCAATGCCCCGGGCGGCAAGCTCCGCCCGCGCCTTTACCAGGGCGGCGCTCACCTCAGGGTCCTGTAAAGGGTCCCGGCCCAGCCGGGCGCGCAGTTCGCCGCCCAGGGTGGGGTCCCCCTCCAGCAGCTTCAGGCTCAGCCACCGGCTGGAAAGCCCGCCGCCGCACCTTTTTTCCACCGCCGGCTGCAGCAGGGCAACGGCGTTTTCCACCGCCTGGGGGTAGCGCACCGCCAGCGGGGCGCGGCCCCGGCCGCCGGGATCGCCGCATACCCGGTCCAGCGCGCCCAGCAGGCCGGCAAGGGTCTTTTTCCGGCGCGCCGCGGCGCCCACCACCGGCACCCCCAGCCGCGCGGAGAGCAGCTCCAAATCCAGCCGGATCCCCTTGCGGGCGGCCTCGTCCATCAGGTTGACGCACACCACCACATTGGGGGTGATCTCCAGGGTCTGCAGCACCAGGTTCAGGTTGCGGGCAAGGCAGGTGGCGTCGCACACCACGACCACCGCGTCGGCCCCGCCAAAGCAGATGAAATTGCGGGCCACCTCCTCCTCAGCCGAGTGGGCCATCAGCGAGTAGGTGCCGGGGATATCCACCAGAATATAGGCGTTTTCCCGGGTGGCGCAGCGGCCCTGCGCGCTGGCCACGGTTTTTCCCGGCCAGTTGCCGGTGTGCTGGTTCAGGCCGGTCAAGGCGTTGAACACCGTGCTCTTTCCCACGTTGGGGTTGCCCGCCAGCGCCACCACCTTGTCGCCGGGGGCCTGTTTTTGTATGGTGAGCCCCGTGTCGATTGTTTTAAGGCCCACCGAGCTGTTTGTTAAACCCATCGCCCTATCCCCCTTTTGTCAGGATCTGTGAACAAGGATATCGGCGCAGTCCTCCGAGCGGATCGCGATGACCGCCCCGCGGATCAGAAAGGCCGACGGATCGCCCCCCGGGCTGCGGCCCAGGCATTCCACCGGGGTGTTTTCCACGAGGCCGATGTCCAGCAGCCTGCGCCGCATGCTTCCGGTGGAGCACAGCGCGCTGACCACCGCGTGCTGGCCGGGCGCGATATCGTTCAGGCAAAGATGTTGATTCATAGCACTGACACCTTTCGAATAAATTTAGGTTGAGGAAACTTTCTTCCCTCATGGTATTCCGCATACCGCGGCGGGGTGACAGCCGCGTGGGAAAGGGCAGGCAATGGAGCGCGAGAGCGGGTTTTATACAATGAAAGGCTATTCCCTCCACACCGAGGGCGGGCTGACCAGCGCCATGGAGGATTATCTTGAAATGGCCGCCCGCCTGGCGCGGGAGGGCGGGCGGGTGCGGGTGGGAGATCTGGCGCGCATGCTGCACGTGAAGGCCTCTTCGGCCACAAAAATGGTGCAGCAGCTGGCGCAGGCCGGGCTAGTGCGGGGGGAGCGGTACGGCGAGGTGCTGCTCACCGAACAGGGGGCCGCGGCGGGGGAATACCTATTGTACCGCCACGAGGTGCTGCACCGCTTTTTGTGCCTGCTGAACCACACCGACAACGAGCTGGAGCAGGTGGAAAAGCTGGAACACTTTTTGGAAAAGCGCACCGTCGAAAACCTGGAATCGCTGGTGCAGAGGCTGGAAAAAGGATAAAAAGCAAGGGCGGCCCAGGCCGCCCTTGCTTTTTGCGGTCGACATTCCGCCCCGCCTGTGCTACACTGAAACCGGCGGGGTAATGGGGCACTGACGCGCCGCTCTGACCCTGCATCCAAAACCCGCCGCGCGGGGAAAAGGGGATTGACGCTATGATTTTTTTTGTGCTGCTTGCCCTGGCGGGCCTTTTTTTGCTGGTGCTGGCGTTCAACGCCGTAAGGGCGGGCCGCCGGCGCCCGAAGCCGGGCCCCGGCCTGCCGGCCGCCCCGCAAAAGGCGCAGGCGCAGTATGCCCAGGGCTTGGGGCAAATGCTGGCCTGCGCCACCGTGGCCCGCAAAGAGGGGCACGACGACGCCGAGTTTGCGCGGCTGCGCGGGGTGATGCGCGGGCTGTTCCCGCTGGTGCACGAGCGGGCGGAATTTCAGGTGTTCGGCGCGGACTGCTGGGTTTACCGCATCCCGGGCGCGGACCCCGCCCGGGCGATGATGCTGATGAGCCACCACGACGTGGCCGAGGTGCCGGACGGGGAGGCGTGGACCCACCCGCCCTTTTCCGGTGCGGTGGCGCAGGGGGCGGTATGGGGGCGCGGCGCGGTGGACACCAAGGGCCCGCTGTACGCCGAGTTCCAGGCGGTGGAGGAGCTGCTGGCCCGCGGCTGGGCGCCCCCCTGCGATTTGCATCTGGCGTCCTCTCACAACGAGGAGATCGCGGGGGACGGCATCCCCCTGGCGGTGGAATATTTCAAACAAAAGGGCGTGAACTTTGAGCTGATCCTGGATGAGGGCGGCGCGGTGATCGCCGCGCCCATGCCGGGCGTGCGGTGCCAATGCGCCATGATCGCCGTGCATGAAAAGGGGCGCTGCAGCCTGGAATGCCGGGCCGAGGAAGCCCCGGGGCACGGCGGCCTGGCAGGCAAAACCGACACACCGGTTATGCGCATGGCAAAATTTATGGCCGAAATTTCGGCCCGGCCGCCCTTCCGGCGCAGGCTCTACCCGGAGGTGCGGGCCATGTTCACCGGGCTTTGCCCCCACATGACCTTCCCCATGCGCCTGGTGTTTGCAAACCTGTGGTGCTTTGCGCCGCTGCTGCTGCGGCTCATGCCCAGGCTAAACCCCCAGGCGGGGGCCATGGTGGGCACGCTGTGCGCCTTCAACCGGGTCGAGGGCTCCACAAAGGCGCATGCCTGCAGTGCCACGGCTTTTCTGCGCTGTGTGCGGGAAGAGGACCTGCAGGCCGATCTGCAGGCGTTCACCGCCGCCGCCGCGAAGTATGGGGTAACGGTGGAGCGGGGGGAGGAATACGAGTACCACGCCCCCGCGGATCTGGGCAGCCCCGCGCTGGCCTACGTGCAGGCCTGCGCGGCCGCGGTGTTCCCCCAGTGCGCCTGCGCGCCCTTTTTGCTGCCCGCGGGCACCGACGCCCGGCATTTTTCGGGGCTGTGCCGCTCGGTGCTGCGGTTCGCGCCCATCCGGCTGAGCCCGGCCCAGTTTGCCAGCGTGCACGGCCGGGATGAAAACCTGGACGTGGCGGCCCTGGCCGACGCGGTGGCGTTTTACCGCTATCTGCTGGAAAATCTGCGGTAAAGCGTGGGCCTTGCCGCCGAATCAAAAAAGGGTGGGCCTTTGCTGCAAAGCGGGGCCCGCCCCCTTTTTACACCCGGGCGAGGGCAGAAAAAACGCCGGGAGCCCGCTCTTTCCCTGAGAGAAAGAGCAGGCTCCCGGCGAAGGCTTTTTATGGGGAACATGACGCCCGAAGGCTGGCGGCGGTGAGAGTGTTTGCGCTGCGCGCCATTTCCGCGGGCGTGCCGGTAAAGACCACCTCGCCGCCGTTTTTGCCCCCGTCGGGGCCGATGTCGATGATCCAGTCGGCCTGTTTGATTACGTCCAGGTTGTGCTCGATCACCACCAGCGTGTTCCCGCGGGCAACGATCCGGTCGAACAGCTTTAACAGGTTTTGAATATCGGACGGATGCAGGCCGGTGGTGGGTTCGTCCATAATCACGATGCGGCCCTTCTTTTTCAGGTGCTTTGCCAGCTTGAGCCGCTGGCGCTCGCCGCCGGACAGGGTGCTGAGCGGCTGCCCCAGCGTGAGATAGGAAAGCCCCACCTGCGCCAGCGCCTTTAAAGGGGCCTGCACCTTGCCGCCCTCGAACACTTCCAGCGCCTGCGCGGCGGTGAGGCCCAGCAGCTCCACGATGTTTTTGCCCTTGTAGGCGCAGGCCAGCGCCTGCGGGCTGTACCGCGAACCGCCGCAGGCCTCGCATTCCGTGACCACCGGGTCCATGAAGGCGAGCTCGGTCACGAGCACGCCCCTGCCGCCGCACACCGGGCAGGCCCCGGCGGAATTAAAGCTGAACAGGCCCTCGGGCTGGCCGCTCGCCCGGGCCAGCAGCGCCCGGATTTCGTCGAAAAAGCCCAGGTAGGAGGCTGGGGTGGAGCGGTTTGTGGCCGTGATGGGCCCCTGGTCGATCATTACCACGTCCTGTTCATACTGCCGGGCAAACACGCGGGAGATCAGGGTGCTTTTGCCCGAGCCCGCCACCCCGGTGACCACGGTCATGACGCCCAGGGGAACGTCCACATCCACATGCTTTAAATTGTGCAGGCAGGCGCCCCGCACCGGCAGGCTGCCCTGCGCCCTGCGCGGGGCCTGTTTGATGGGCATGGAGCTGCGCATTGCCCGCCCCGTGAGGGTATCGGCGCGCAGCAGCTCCTGGAAGCTGCCCGCAAAAACAATCTCCCCGCCCTGCCGCCCGGCCCCGGGCCCCACGTCGATCACGTGGTCTGCAATGGAGATCACATCCCTGTCGTGTTCCACCACCAGCACGGTGTTGCCCTTGTCGCGCAGCTGAAGCAGCAGGCGGTTCATGCGGCAGACGTCGCGGGGGTGCATGCCGGTGCTGGGCTCGTCGAAAATATAGGTCAGCCCGGTCAGGCTGCTGCCCATATAACGGACCAGCTTCAGCCGCTGCGCCTCGCCGCCGGAGAGCGACGGCGTTTCCCGGTTCAGATGGAGATACGGAAGGCCGATCCCGATCATCCGGTCCAGCCCTTCGAGGAGCGACTGCACCAGCACCTCCACCGTGCGGTCCGTGATCTGCGCCAGCACCCCGCGAAGCGGCACAAGCTCCATTTCGCACAGGTCCGCGATGGAATATCCCTGGATCCTGCAGCCCAGGGCCGCCTGGTTCAGCCGCTGCCCGCGGCATTCGGTGCACTCCAGCTCGGCCAGCAGGTTCTGCGATTTTTCCCGGGTGTGCCTGCTTTTTTCGCTGATGTCCCGGTTGAGGAGCGTTTTTGTGTATTTGTGGTACAGCCCGGTCACCTTGGGGTGCTCCGGTTCGCCCCGGCCGCTGCGGGAGCCGTACAGCAAGAGATTGTATTCTTCGGGCGAGTAGTCTTGCAGGGGCTTGTCCAGGTCAAACAGGCCCGACTGGGCGTACTGCTTCCAGTACCAGGAGCCGGGCCGGAACAGCGAATCCTTCACACAGCCCTCGTTCCAGGATTTGCCGGGGTCCAGGAGGGCTTTTATGTCCACCGCCATGACCTTTCCAAGCCCCGCGCAGGCCTTGCACATCCCGTTTGGGTCGTTGAAGGAAAAATAAGAGGCCGTGCCCACATGGGGCCTGCCGATCCGCGCAAACAGCAGCCGCAGGCTGGAATACAGGCCGCTGATGGTGCCCACCGTGGAGCGGGCGTTCCCGCCCAGGGGGGACTGGTCCACCACCACCGAGGCGGTGAGGTGGTCGATGCGCTCCACCGCCGGTTTTGGGTATTTGGGCAGCCGGGAGCGCACGAACGCCGGGTAGGTGGCGTTCATCTGGCGCTGGGCCTCGGCGGCGATGGTGTCGAAAACGATGCTGGATTTGCCGGAACCGGACACACCAGTAAAAACCGTGATTTTTTCTTTGGGAACCGTGAAGGTAACATGCTTCAGGTTGTTTTGGGTGAGCCCCTGTATAAAAATATCCGCCATCTGGTTGTACCTCGTTTCGTTTGCTTTTCGCGGGCAGCACCGCGGGCGCACGGCCGGGCGCGTTTGCCCACCGCCTGCCGCGCCGGCTTTCCGGGGGCGGCGCCCCTGCTACAGTGTAGCAGAGAAAGGCGCCCCGTTCATGATACTTTTTGCTGTTTTTCGGCCGGGGAAGGGGTATAATGAGAGGCAGCGGAAGGAGGGCGGCGGTGTGAAGCAGTTATTCCCCCTGGAAAGGGCGGTGGAATACATTGAAGGGCACTTGCACGAGGACATCGGCCTGCGCGAGGTATCCCGCGAGACGGGCTATTCCTATTACCACATGACGCGGCTGTTCACGGCGGCAATGGGCGAGTCGGTAGGGCGGTACATTAACCGGCGCAGGCTGTACAGCGCATCGGAAAAGCTGATCCGGTCGGACCGGCGTGTGCTGGACATTGCGCTGGACAGCGGCTTTGCTTCGTCGGAGGCGTTCAGCAGGGCGTTCAAGGCCGCCTTCGGCATAAGCCCCGCGGCGTATCGAAAGGCGGGGCTGGACCTGGTGGCGACCGCCAAGCGGGAACTGGCGCCGGGGGATGTGCAGCACATTGCAAACAACATTTCCCATACGCCCCAGATCCTTTGGCGGGAAGAAATAAAAATAGCCGGCATCCGGGGCGTCACGTCGCTCTCGGATAACCGGCTGCCCGCGCTGTGGCGGCAGTTTTTGGACCTGCGCGCCGAGCTTTTGGGCCCTGAGGCGGAATGCGTGGGGTATGGGGTTTGCGAAACGCAGCCGACGGTTTACACCAAGAACGGGGATGTGGCGTTTTCGGCCATGGTGGGCAGCCCGGTAAAAAGCCTGGACGGGCTGCCCGCGCCGCTGGAGGGAAAGACCGTGAGCGGGGGAAAGTACGCCGTTTTTACCCACCGGGGCACCTTTGCGAACCTGTTCAAGACCTACCAGTACATTTTCGGCACCTGGCTGCCCGCCGCGGGGGAAGAGCTGGACGAGCGGGAGGATTTTGAACTTTACGAGCGCAGTGTGACCTCGTTCGACGATGCGGACAACGAGGTGAAGATTTTTTTGCCGGTGAAGTGAAAGGATAGGGGCGGGAAGGAAAAAGAATGAAGGGGTGAAGTTGGTGTACTCGATATGCCATGAAGAACAACGAATCTTCTTTCTTTTTTCTTTCTATTTCTCTTTCTCTTACAGCGGATTTTACTCTTGTCACTTAAATTTGTATTCGAGTGTAATTACGGGATTTACTGATACTTTTAAAAATATAAACCCGCGCAAATTCAGGCATAGCAAAAGACCGCCGACAAAAGTCGACGGTCTTTTCAATAGTCGGAGTGCAATTATGGAATTTGGGAAAGCACAGATAAATCAATGGTTTACAGACCGTAAGTAAGAGATTTTTATCCTTTTAATCCCTGATATATTGACCTCAGAGATTTTCTATAGCTGCACTAATGAGTTCGCAGACTATATTACACTCGTTGGGATATTGAGATTTGAAAAACTTGATACAGTCATTCCTAACGGAAGATTCGTCCATTGATAATAGTTCTGCTAGACGGAAAAATTCTCTATGCTTTCCTGCAGTTAGCGCTTGTTCAAGAAACAATGTAACATCTTCAACAGAAATATCCCACCGTTCAGCTAGACCTGTTAAATTTGGAGCGTTTAACAGATACTGAATAATGCTCCTCTCAGGCCAAGTATTTCCCGGTATATAACAAATTTTAGCTTCAATAATAGTCTGGAAAGCGCCTTCATCATTAATACGTGTCTCTAGATGATTTCTTATTTGACGAATTTGTTCAGCATGAGCTGGCCGTTTGTCGCCATCTAAAAATGAAATAAAGTTCATTTTTTCTTCTCGATAACGAGCTGCCATTTGTTTTAAAATAGCTTGGTCAGACCCAATAACATAGACTTTTAAACGTTCTCGTATGCGCAAGGGAAGAATATTTGTAATAATAGATTTTCCGACCTCGTCCTCAACAAACACATCCAGCTCATGGGTGTTTTGCCCAGCCAGCTTTCCAAACGCATATTCTGCACTAATCCCTTGGGTAATATTAGTTTGAGCGTTTTGATTCTGAATGAAGAATCTTGCTTCAGGAGGAATACAGCTTAAAACGATGTCAGAGTGAGTTGAACATATAACTTGACATTTATTATTGTTACATATTTCCTTTAATATGTTAATAAATTCTCTTTGCGCTTTTGCGTGCAAACCAAGCTCAATTTCATCTATAACTAGTAATGTTCCGGGGCCAGCAATTAGCAATTCCAATAAAATTGATATTACCGCATTTTCTCCCGCTCCCATGTTAAATCCGGAATAGAAAATTTCATTTCGCTCTACTAGGAACAGCCGATATGAGTTATGCGAAAAAATGCGTAACGAAGAATAGTTCTTTCCAAAAATCCGCCCCGCCAATGTTTTGATTTGATTCAGTATAACGTGGGGGATTTCTTCTGTCTCAAAAGACTTTCGATAGGAACGGTGCGCTGAACTCTCGGAAGGGGGAACAATTCTATTAATCCCTAAGTAAATTACGTTCCTGGATTTTCTGGTGTTGAAGTCATTCCATTTACCACTAGGCTTCTTCCTTCGAAGATTGGGAATGTCGCCATCGATTTGACGAATTGTATAGGTTATTTCTATTCCCTGGAGGCCTGTCTCTTCTGGAGAAAAGGTGAAAAAATCTCCATAAGTAAAATAGCTTTTCTTTCGAGCAAACTGATGGAATGTATCATCATTATGAAAGGCACATGCGGCTAGTGCTAAAATGGTAGATTTACCAGAGCCATTCTCTCCGACAAAAGCCGAAATTGGATAGGTAAAGTCTATTTTACAGGGGTAAACACCTCGAATATTTCCATTATCAATTTCTAAGCCTACTAAGGAATTACGAGATCTATCATGAGAAAACCATTGAAGATTATCCCTATCCAATTGTGATGGAGCATAACTCATACAATCATTACCTCATTTGTAGTGTAGGCATAAGACATTTTAATAATAGTCTTTAAATGCCCTGATTGCAAGAATTTATTGAATTTGTCTGCCCATAATATTGTATTAAGACTTACGTTGATCAACAGGACGACAAAGTAATATATTCAATGTATGAAGGTAGAGTGTTCCTCTACTGTCAGTCTGAGGATTGGATTTTTAATGCTACAAAATGAAAATCCGCTGAAATCAACCGATTTCAGCGGATTTTTGGTGCGGGTAACAGGATTTGAACCTGCACGGTTGCCCACTGGACCCTAAAACCAGCGCGTCTGCCAGTTCCGCCATACCCGCGTGATTTGGGCCCCGGCTTTTGCCGGGGCCTTTTTTGCGCCGCAAAAAAGGCTTTGCGGCTGTTTTAGTGTATCAGCCGGGCCGGATTTTGTCAATCCGGCGGCGGGCCAGATAATTTGCCGGCGCCTGCGCATACTAATCACCAAACGTTCAAGGGCCGGGCGCGTGTGCCGGGCCAGAGGAGGTCTTTTTTATATGCGCAAATTCTTGAGGCGCTGCCTGGGCCTGGCGCTCTGCGCGGCGGCGCTTTTTTGCGGGTGCCTGGGCTATTTGTACAGCCGCCTGCCCAGCACCTTTATGGTGCCTGCCGGGCAGGCGCTCACCCTGGCCCAGATGCCCTGGCTGGTGCCGCTGCAGCAGAGCGGCGCCGCCGCGGCCGAGGCCGTGCCCGCGGGCAGCAGCTACAACACCACCCTGTCGCTGTTCGGCAAGGTGCCGGTTAAGACCGTGCGCGCTGTGGTGGTGGACCGCCGCGCCGTGACCGTGTGCGGCACCCCGTTCGGCATTAAAATGTTTTCGGACGGGGCCATGGTGGTGGGCTTTACCGACCTGCGCACCGCCAATGGGTACGCAAACCCCGCCAAGGCCGCAGGCCTTAAAATGGGGGATCTGCTGATCAGCGTGGACGGGCAGAAAACCACCGGCAACGACGACGTTTCCGCCGCCATCCAGTCTTCGGGCGGGCGGCCGGTGGAGGTGGTCTACAGCCGCGACGGCCAGCGCCGCACCACCACCTTGCAGCCTGTGCAGGACGCCGACAGCGCCGCCTGGCACGCGGGCATGTGGGTGCGCGACTCCTCGGCGGGCATTGGCACGCTGACCTTTGTGGATAATTCCATCGGGGTGTACGGGGGGCTTGGCCACTCGATCAGCGACGCCGACACCGGGCAGAGCATCACCCTGCTTTCGGGCGAGATCGCCCCGGTGACCATTACCGGCTACGTGGCGGGCACGGCGGGCACCCCGGGCGAGCTGAAGGGCCGCTTTACCGGCGAGCTTGCCATGGGCGATATTGTGATCAACGGCGGCACCGGCGTGTACGGCCACATCCGCACCGTGCTCAAGGGCCAGGACATGACCGTGGCCCAGGCCCAGGAGGTGCGCCAGGGCCCCGCCCAAATTCTGACCACCATCGGCGGCGGCGAGCCCGCCTGGTACGATGTGGAGATCGAGCGCCTTTCGCTCACCGAGGAGGACCCCAACCGCAACATGGTGCTGCATGTGACCGACCAGGGCCTTTTGGAAAAAACCGGCGGCATCGTGCAGGGCATGAGCGGCAGCCCGGTGGTGCAGGACGGCCGCCTGGTGGGCGCCGTGACCCACGTTTTGGTGAACGACCCCACCCGCGGATTTGGGATTTTTGCGGAAAACATGCTCGCCTCGGCGGACGCGGCGGCCGCACAAAAAGCTGCGTAAAACCGCAGTACAAGCGGCTTTGGCGGGGTTTTGGGCAGGGCGCGAACACAAGTTCTAGTGTTGTTTCTCCAAAGAAAAACTAATTTATCCCATATGTTGGAAAATTTTTTGAAAAACCCCCTTGCAATGTGTTCCAATATATGGTAAAATTGCCATCGTTAAGGGGAATAACGATTTTTTGGAGGACGATAAAATGAAAAAGTTTCTGATGCTGGAGAACGGCGCCGTGGGTGAAGCCTGCAAGCAGGCCCTGGAAAAGCTGGGCGTTGAGGTGTGCTTTTGCGAAAAGGACGGCAGCGCCGTGATGCAGAGCCTGCGCAAGGAGCGGCCGGACGGCGTGCTGCTGGACGTATTTATGCCCCAGATGGACGCGATTGCCGTGAAGAAGCAGTTCAACACCGAGGGCGGCCGCGCACAGTTTTTTGCCACAGCCGCGTTCCAGAATGAAGAGCTGGAAGAAGAGCTGCTGCAAAACGGTTTTACGTACTATTTTATCAAGCCTTTCGACCCCCGCTCTTTTGCCGAGCGCGTGGCCCACATGATGGGCGCGGCGGCCGAGTATCACGCCGCCCCCTGCAACGACGAGCTTACCGTGACCGAGATCCTGCACCAGATTGGGGTGCCCGCCCACATTAAGGGATACCAGTTCCTGCGGGACGCGATCCTGCTTACCGCCGCCGACCCGGAGTACATCAACGCGGTGACCAAGCGCCTGTACCCCGAGATCGCAAAGAACAACAACACCACCCCCAGCCGGGTGGAGCGGGCCATCCGCCACGCCATTGAGGTGGCCTGGGACCGGGGCGATGTGGACACGCTGAACAGCTACTTTGGCTACACCATCCACAACCTGCGGGGCAAGCCCACCAACAGCGAATTCATTGCCATGATCGCCGACCGCATGCGGCTGGACAAAAAGCTGCGCCATGCGTAAACCGAAAAGACAGCCCCCCAAATTTTTTTGGGCGGGCTTCTTTTTTTGTCGATTCTGGAAGAATCGCTGAAAAGCATGGGGGAAAGTGTGGCGGATTTTACAATGGAAAAAATCGCTTGCTGTGGTATACTAATAGGGCAATCGAAAATGCCGCGAGGGGGAAAGACCGTTGCTCACAAACGAGGACCTGCAGGCCATTGGTTCCATTCTGCGCACCGAGATCGGCGCCAGCGAAACGCGGATGACCGCCAAGATTGAGGAGAGCGAGGCGCGCACCAAGACCGAGCTGAAAACTTATATCGGCGAACAGATCGGCGAGAGCGAAGCGCGTATGACCGCCAAGATCGAGGAGAGCGAAGCGCGCATGACCGCTAAGATCGAGGAGAGCGAGGCGCGCACGAAGACCGAGCTGAAAACTTATATCGGCGAACAGATCGGCGAGAGCGAAGCGCGCATGACGGCCAAGATCGAGGAGAGCGAGGCGCGCACGAAGACCGAGCTGAAAACCTATATCAACGAGCGGATTGACGAGAGCGAAGCGCGCATGACCGCCAAGATTGAGGAGAGCGAGGAGCGCACCAAGACCCACATGAACACGGTGATCGAGAGCCAGCTTATGCCGGCCATCCGCCAGATAGCGGACGGCGTGCTGCAGGTGAACGACCGGCTGGACCGGATGGAAAAGCGCCTGGATTCGCTGGAAGAAACGGTCACCGCCCATGAGTTGTACATCGTGCGCAAAGCGGCGGCACAGGGCTGAGAGAAATGATAAAAAAGGGTAGGTTTTCTTTTGAGGAAAACCTACCTTTTTTATGTTTCACTGCCCTCGATCATGAACTTGTCTTTGGCATAATCCAATGCCAAGCCAATCAGTTCATTGCGGCTCCTGTTCGTTACACGGGCGAGGTTGTCATAGAAGTCTAAAATAGAACGATCTACCCGAATCGTGAACGAAACAGGTTCTGTTTTTTTGGAAATTTTCAGTTCATCCATAACATCAGCTCCCATATCAAGTATGACATTCAATTAAAACCGAATAAAGGTGCAAAACATGTTGACTTTAGAACATAATCTGGTGTAATATGGAAAATGAAAAAGGACAGACAGCATAAAGCAAATCTGTCCTTATTGATCGGGTTTATCTTCAAAGGAATATTCATTCAGTTCACGGTAATCTAAAAATTCCGCCAAAGTCATACCGAAAGCACTGGCGATTTTATGCAATGTTCTTATTTTGGGATTAACCGTTTCACCACGCATTAGATTATCAAGAGTGGATTGCTTAACGGTACTCATACTTGATAACTTGTTAATAGAAATACCGCGCGCTTTGCAAAGCGCATGGATTCGGTTAACAAGTATTTGAGAATATGGGGTATGCATTCACATCATCCTTGCTATCATGAAAACGCTTGTAATGCCAGTATTTTCATGATAGCAATAAAAATACCCCATATTACCCGTACACGGGTTACAGGGACAAAAAATAAGTCGGGCAGGAGGAGTTCAATATGAAGCAAATGCAAAAACAGGCCGGCCAGGGGGCGGAACAGCCTGACGTTTCGGTGCTCACCGAGCGGCAGCGCATGGCTTACACCCTGCGCCGGCAGGGCCTGACCTACGCAAAGGTGGGCGAGGCGATGGGCATTTCCTCCAGCGGGGCCGAACGGAACATCAAGGCCGCGGAGCGGCGGCTGCGGGAATACGCCGCCTACCACGCCTGGCAAAAAAGGAACGACGAACCGGCGGAGCTTCCGCTCACCCGGGGCGAGCTGCGCCTGGTGCTGTGCGGCCTGCAAATGGTGGAGAAGGAGATCGGCAAGGCGGTGAACGCGGGGAATTGCCGGACCGACTGGAAGGGCCACCTGCCCTACGAGGCCCGCATTTTGGCCGGGGTGCTGCGGCGCGCCCACACGGCCCTGTACGGCGCGCCGCCCAAAGATGATTTTTTGGAGTGAGCAGACCCAAAAAAGCCCGCCGGAGCACTTCCGGCGGGCACAAAGGTCCGTGGCGTTATTTGCGGGGCGGCGCCGGAGGGGCCCCGGGCTCCTCTTCCATTTCGCTCAGCGCATACTCGATGCACTGCACCGTGAGCCGGTTCAGTGAAATGTGCTTTTGATCGCAAACGGCTTCCATCTGCGCAAGCAGCTTTTTGCTGAAACGGAATGTGCGGTTCACGTATTCCTCTTTCTCCACCCGAAAAGCCATCTGCATCACCTCATGTCCAGTGTACGTGAATTCAGCAGCGAAATATACACTTGTTTCAAAAGTGCTATTTACACTTGAAAACAATGTGTTATGCATGTTAAAATGCTTATAAAATTATCATTATATCGCAGGGGGGCGGGCGGCGTGAACGAACAAACATACGAGCAGCAGCTGGACCGGATGCTGGCCGAGCTGAGCGTTTCAAAACGCCTGTTCGGGTACCCCATGCTGCGGCGGGCGGTGCTGCTGGTGGCCGAAAGGCCCGCCCTGATCGGCGCGGTGACCAAAGAGCTGTACCCCCTGGTGGCCGCCGAATTCGGGATGGTGCCCCACCAGGTGGAGGGGGCCATCCGCCGCGCCTTGGTGAGCGCGTGGGAAAAGGGGGATAAGATGGTGCAGAAGGTCTATTTTGACCACACCATTTCCGCAAAGCGGGGCCGGCCCACAAATGCCGAATTCATTGCAGACCTGGCCGAGCGGCTGCGCAGCGGGCGCGTGTTTTGAGCCGCTTTGATCAAGAAATTCCACACACAAAAACAGCCGGGCGCTTTAAGCGCCCGGCTGTTTTTGATTGCCGCGGCAGGGCAGGGGGTCAGGCCAGCGGCTCAAACCGGCAGGCCTGAAGCCGCGCCTGCCGAAAGGCGGCGTATTGCTCGGCCAGTTCCTCCAGCCGCCGGGCCTGGGCGGGGGGCAGGGGGGCCCAGGTGGTGAGGGTAAGCTCCAGCCTGCCGCCCTGGCTTTTGGCCTTCCAGATGCCCGCGGCGCGGCCGTTTTCCAAAATGACCCCGGGGTTTGCCACGGTGCGCCACACCAACCGCTGCAGGGCTTTGTCCTCCACCAGCAGGGCGCGGTCCTGCGTGTCGAGATAGGGGTCGTGCGGGCCCAGCAGAAGCAGGCCCCCACCGCCGCCCGCACAGCGCAGGCGTTCCAGGTCCGAAGCCAGCAGCCAGCGGGTTTTGCCGCCGGTGTGCACCGGCTCCAATTCTTGCTGAACGCCGCCCCAAAGCCGCCGGCCCTGCGCGGGGGAGCAGCCCAGCCAGGCGGCCAGATCGGCCGGGGCCGCGGGGCCGTAACAGTGCAGGAATTTGCGCACCAGCAGATTGCCGGCGTGCGCGACCGGCTGCATCTCGCTCCCCACCCAGCTGCGGAAGGAGGTAAAGGTGGGGCTGGCGCCCTGCCGCTCGCCAAACACCACCAGCCCCGCAAACGAACAGGGGCGCAGAAGAAACGAAACCGCGGCGCCCCCCACGGTTTGCCGGTCGGGGCTGCCGTACATGGAGGGGGCGTTCCAGAGCGCCCGCTTTTCGGGCGGCAGGTCCTGTTCCACCAGGGCCGCCAGCACCCGGTCCAGCTCTTCCTTGCTTTTTACGGTATGGCCGTTCAGAAAGGCGGCGGCCTTTTTGACCAGCGGCAGCAGTTCGCCGAAGGAAAGCTGCGCAAAGTCCAGCGCGGCGGTGACGCCGCGGGTATAGATCCAGGGTTCTTCGCCCGGCAGCGCCGCCAGCGGCGAGAGGAACACATCGCTCTCGGCCGTGGGGAAGACGGCGGGCACGCCCCGGTAGCTCCAGGCCTGCACCAGCCGCTTGTGCCGGTACAAAGCGTCCTGCAGGCTTTGCAGGGTGCAGCCCTGCAGCCGGTTGAACAGCGCGGTTTCCCAGGAGCCGGGGGGCGAATTTTGCAGCCCGCAGGCGCCGGCGGCCTGCTCCAGGCCGGCCATGGGCAGTTTTTGATCCAGGTGGTGGGCCATGAGGCGGTAGCTGCGAATGGCCTGCGGTTCTGCGTTCATCCGTTTCCCCCTGCCGCGGCGCGGCTGCGTTCGGTTGGTGCGGTTTGATTTTCATTCTGTTCTTAATTATACCGCATCCCGCGGGCGGAGGCAAAGCGCCCGGGCCAAAATTTGCCGCGGCGGCCCGGCAGGTGGATTTTTTTGCGCAAATACCGTATAATGTTGACAAGTTACAACACCCGGGAAAGGGGCGCTGAAAATGGGCAAAACAGTCACGGCGGTGGTGGTGGCGGCGGGGTCGTCCAGCCGCATGGGGTTCGACAAGCTGGCCTGCCCGCTGGGGGGCGGCACGGTGCTGGGCGCAAGCCTTGCGGCCTTTGACCGGCACCCCCTTGTGACCGAGCTGGTGCTGGTGTATGGCCAAAACGAGGCGCTTGCCCGGGCCGAGGCGGCCCGCTGCCGGAAGCCGGTGACTTTGGCGCCCGGCGGCCCCACCCGCGCGGCCAGCG
>ERZ857984.326-NODE-326-length-63115-cov-5.588440_pt1 | contig 63115 bp, 53 predicted proteins | sample MGYA00519914_ERZ857984 | MGnify/ENA primary metagenome ERZ857984 (study PRJEB31778, sample SAMEA3449417) | human gut metagenome | biome: human gut; feature: human-associated habitat; material: faeces | place: United Kingdom | collected 2010/2012 ...
ATTAAAAATAAGGTAGGAATTTTATATGTTTAGTTTGCAACTACACTACACTACACTACACTACACTACACTACACTACACTAACGCCGCATTATAAATTTTTTCGGCGATTTTTTCATTGCAAAATTTTTATACTATTCATTGACTTATATATTATGCTTCGTTTTGAGGAGGCTTCCAAGTGAATGAAGTTGTAATAGCATATATAACAGACGACAATTATGTTATGCCGACAATAGTTTCGATAATTTCCGCAATAATGAATAAAAATGAAAATTCTATTTATAAAATCTTTATTATTGGAGTTTCAATAAATAATGAAAATAAAAAAATAATTGAAGAATTTATTTCAAAAAATATTAACGATAAAATATATTTAAATATTCTGCATTTCAATCAGCATTACAATTTTGACGACAGTCATCCTTATGTTACTTCTGCGGCGATATTTAAATTTGATATAGCAAATATTTTGTCGGATTACGATAAAGTTTTGTATATAGATTGCGACACAATTATATTAAAAGATTTGACAGAACTTTTTGAAATTAATTTAAATGACTATTATGCTGCTGTCGTAAAAGATTATATTGTATATGTATTGCATGAAAATCTACTTTTAGGAATAGAGGATTATTTTAATAGCGGAGTAATGCTTTTAAATACTAAATTATTAAGGAAAGATAATGTAAAAGAGTTATTATTAGATTATAAAATTAACAAAGATAGACGGCATTTTATGGACCAGGATTGCTTTAATTATATCTTTAATAGTAAAGTAAAATTTATTAAACCCAAATATAATTATATGAGAACTATTTGTGATTATGATAGAGATTCTTTAGATAATTTCTTTGAATGTGATACAAGTGAAAATATAGTAATATTGCATCTAGTTTGGTTTAAGCCTTGGGATGAAAATGTAGTAGAAGCAAAATATTTTTATGATTTTTGGAAATATTATCAATATACCGACTATTTTAAAAATAATCCTATTTGGGCAATAAATAAAATATCCGAGCAGAAAGTAAAATATTTGGAAAATAATATTAACACAAAATTAGAGGATATTGATAATAAAAATATTCAATTTATAAATAATATTAATCAAAAATTAAAAGAATTAGATGATAGAATAAATATTTTAGAAAATTATAACTGTGAAAGATATTCTGGAAATTGTATTAAATTTTTCGGCATTTATAATAACAGCGATTATATTTTTATATACATATTTTTTATTAAGTTTACTATTAAAATTAATGAAAAGAATATTAATAAGTCGGCTTGGTGGATACCGATTAGAAAGTGGAGAGATAATTTTAGAAGTAAAATGTTAAATATTTGATAAAAATTATTAAAATAATTATATATCTATATTAATATATCAATATCTATATTGTAAAAAAATTACCAATATACTTGACTTAAAATAATAAAATGTTATAATTCGGAACATAAAATTAAAACAGGAGATTTTAATATGTCAAGATTTACAATTCCAAGAGATTTATATTATGGCGAAAATGCCATGGAGGAACTTAAAAATTTAAAAGGTTATAAAAAAGCTATAATAGTCACGGGAGGTTCTTCAATGAAGAAAAATGGCTTTCTATCAAGCTGCGAAAAAATATTAAAAGATACTGGACTTAAAGTTTTAATATTTGACGGAGTAGAACCCGACCCTTCAATAGAAACAGTTTATAAGGGAGCGGAAGCTATGAGAAATTTCAATCCCGATGTTATCGTGGCTTTGGGAGGCGGTTCGGCTTTGGATGCGGCAAAAGCTATGTGGGTTTTTTACGAATATCCTGAAAAGAAATTTGACGATATAAAAAATCCTTTCACTATGCCTAAATTAAGAAAAAAAGCGATTTTTGCTGCAATACCTTCCACAAGCGGAACAGCAAGCGAAGTTACAGCTTTTTCGGTTATAACCGATTATTCTACAAACATTAAATATCCTTTGGCAGATTTTGAAATCACTCCAGATATTGCAATTTTGGATACAAATATTCCAATGACTATGCCCGAGGTTATAGCCGCCGATACGGGAATGGATGCTCTCACTCATTCTATAGAAGCTTATGTAGCGGGATTACGAACCGATATTACGGACGCTTTAGCTATGAAAGCTATTGACATGATAGTTCATAATGTAGAGAAAGCGGTTAAAGGAGATAAAGAAGGCAGAGGAAAAATGCATGTCGCTCAATGTCTCGCGGGAATGTCATTTTCAAATGCATTGCTTGGTATAGTTCATAGTTTGGCTCATAAAACAGGGGCTGAATTTCATATAACGCATGGAAGATGCAACGCTATACTTCTTCCTTTCGTTATTCAATATAATTCAAAAGTATGCGCGGACAGATTCGCCGATATTGCGAGAATGTTAAAACTTTCTGGAAATACCGACGAAGAGCTAACCGCTTCTTTGGTTAATAAAGTGAAAGAATTAAACGCTTCTTTAGGAATCAAACAAACATATAAAGAAAACGGAGTAACGGAAGAGCATTTCAAATCAAAATGCGATGATATTTCCAAAAACGCTGTAGCCGACCCATGCACTGGAAGTAATCCGAGACAAACTGATTTTGAAAACATGAAAAAAGTTTTGGAAGCAGCTTATTACGGATACGATATTAATTTTTAATTAATAATTTTTACCATAAATTTTGCCCAAGTTTTAACTTATAGAGATTTAAAGCTTGGGTATTTTTTATTATTATATTAAAGATAGATTGAAATTTATTTAATATAAGGTTATTATATATAATAATTCAATATTATACTAAAGAGGGCATATTATGAAATTTAAATTTTTAAATTATTTTAAATTATTATTTTTATTTATAATTGCAATATTATTTTTAACTTGTTCAAAAGATAAAAATAATATTTCTCAAATTGACAGAGGCGGAGCTTTGATAGATAAGATAATATTTAATATAAGAACGGATATGACTATCGCTATTAAAGATGTTGCAGAAGGCAAAGCCGATTTAATGGCAAGCGGAATAGACGGAGGAGTTTATTTATCGTTAGAGAAAAAAGATTTAGAAAAACTCGATACTTACGAAGTTCCTTCAGGCACTTGGAGTTTATTATTTAATCCCTTTCCTAATAAAGCTCCTTATACGATAACTAAAGACGGAAAAACTTATTTTAATCCTCTCGCCATAAGAGAAGTAAGATTTGCAATGAATTTTTTAATAAATCGAAAAAAACTTATTGATGAAATTTTGAAAGGAGCGGGAATGCCTTCCTTTACTCAAGCGACTCCAGGACAACCTGGAACTTATAGATATAATTTAATTCCTTTAAGAATGGGAATGACTGAAAACGGAAACGAAGATAAAGCGATTAAAGATATTAATAAAGCTATGGAAAATGCGGCTAACTTGCCCGAAAACAGAGGGAAATTAAAAAAAGAAAACGGTTGGTGGAAATATAATAACGAAGTAGTGAGTATAAAATTTGTTATAAGAGTTGATGACCCGAGCGGAAGATTGCCAGCGGGGAATTCGATTGCAGATTTGATAGAAAAGACGGGAATTAAAGTAGAAAAACTTTTATACGATAGAAACAAATCTACTCAAGTTGTATATTTAACCGACCCTAAAGATTACGAATGGAATATATTAACTGAAGCTTGGGGAGCGGGAGCAACGAGAGCTTGGTGGGATGTCACTTTAAGACAAATGTATGTTAGAGAAGGAAATTATATGCCAGGCGGAAATGTCGCGGAATTTTGGAATTACGATAATAAAGAAGCGTCAAAAATAAGCGATAAAAATTCAAATGGATGGTTTTTAACTTCAGAGGAATATTGGGATGGAAATATGCGATTGCAAGAAATTGGATTACAAGAAGCGGTTAGAATATATTTAAACTCTCAAACTCAATTTTTTGTGGCAAATAAAGAAAGATTCAACGGAAGAATGCTTTACGGAGTCGGAGATGGAATAAACGACTGGTCTATAAGAAGCGCCGATGTAAAACCAAATAGAAGAGGAGAGAAAATTTTAAGAGTATTGCAACATTCAGCGCAAGGCTCTTTATTTATGAGTCCTTGGGACCCTGTAGGCGTTGGCGGATTTTCGGATGCGTATTCTGGAATAATAATAAGTCCTTGCAGCGATTCTGGAGCGACATTTGAATCTCCTTCTACTGCAAAAGATATATTCAGACTAGGAGAAGCCGATACAAATACTTTAGAGATTGGAGTCGTTGCTGGAAATAACGGAATACCCGTAGGCACTATTGAAGTTCCTAAAAATGCTATGATGTTTAATCCATATACTCAAAAATGGGAAGAAGGTTTAACGATTGTAAGCAAAGACGGAAATATAGAATATAAAAAATCCGATAATTTGAAAGCTTATATAAAATGCGATTTTAAACCAAAATATTTTAAATGGCATCATGGAATAGAATCTTCTTTAGTAGATTTAATGTATGGAAGCGTATTTATAGCAAATGTCGTGACTAAAACTAACGACAACGATAAATATTACGATTCGGCTTTGGCGGGAAGATATGCGCCCGCTATGGACGGAGCGGTTGGAAGCGTGCTAAACGAAGACGGAAGTTTTACTCTTTACGGAAATTATTATTTTCCTATGGATATTGACAGACAAATTGCAACGGTTGCGGTTAGTCCGAAAATAGGAAATCCAAACAGAAATACGGTAGTTCCTTTTGAAATAAACGAAGCGATAATGAAATTAGTTTTAGAAGGCTCAAAATCTGGAAATGTTTATACAATCTCTCAAGACCAATCTCTTACGGCGATAGATGTAAAAAATCCAACCTGCGTTTCGGATATAAAAGAAAAATTAATTGAAATGAGAGATTCAAAATATATTCCCGTTGGAATAGAACAATGGATAAACGAAGAGGAAGCGGTAAAGAGATATCAAGCGGCTATAGATTTTATCGACAATTATGGGCATGCTTATATTTCTAACGGACCGTTTTTTATATCGAAAATAGATTCTAAAGCAAATTATATAGAACTTTCGGCTTTTAAGGATTATTCTGAATCGGCAAAATATTGGATTGAAAAACTTTCTACAAAAATGAGCAGAATTGAAGATATAGAATATCCTTCTATAGTAAATAAAAACGAAGATATGAATATTAATATATATGTTTCTTCTTACGATTATCCAAACAATAATTTAGAACTTCCCGATGCAAATACTAAAGTTAAAGTTTTGCTTCAATTACAAAAAGGCGGCGAAATTGAATATAACGCTAATTTGGAAGGCGAGGTTTTTAAACTCACGATTCCTAAAAAAGATTTAAGCAATTTGTCTGCGGGAGAATATATTATAGTATTCGAGTCTTTTATAGCGGATGAAAGTCCAAGTATAGAGACGAGAAGTTTTGTATTGAGATAGATTTTCTTAAATAAAATTTATTTTGACAAATATCAATATTTTAGTATAATAAAAAAATGATAACAGTTATTATACCAATTTACAATGTATCAAAATATTTAAAAAATTGTTTGGAAAGCGTAATTAATCAAACTTATAAAAATTTAGAAATAATTTGCATAAATGACGGCTCAACCGACAATTCGTTGCAAATATTAAAAGAATATAAAGAAAGAGACGAAAGAATAATTATAATCGATAAAAAAAATGCAGGCGTGTCTGCGGCAAGAAACGATGGAATTGAAAAAGCGAGCGGAGAATATTTATTTTGCGTAGACGGAGACGATTATATAGACGAAGATTTTTTTGAAAAATTTTATAATAACGCTAAAAAAAACGACAGTGATTTGGTAGTATTAAGCAGTTTTTGGAATTTAGATAAAAGAATAAATAAAAATCATGGTTTTCATTCGGCGCTTCCTACTTGTTCAATGTTTATAAAAAGGAAAATTTTACAAGAAAATAAAACTTTAAGATATCCTTTAAATGTGCAACCAGGCGAGGATGGAATTTTTTCGCATAAACTTTTAATGTTCGTTAAAACCGTTAGTTTTGAGTATAAAGCAAATTATCATTATGTTAAAAGAGCGGGACAAGATTCCCAAAGAGCGATTAAAGAGCCTAAAATATTGTCGGTAGCGATAAAAAAATGGCTTGAGATTTTGGAAGAATTTTATAACGAATATAATTTTTGGGAAAATAAATCTCTATCTTTTGCAAAATATATTGAACAGGAAGTTTTTCTTGCATTTAGAACAAAAAATTTTAATAAAGAAGACGAAAGAAAAATTTTTGAAATTATAAAAAATACTTTAAATAAAGTTATAAAAAATATTGATAAAGAAGATTATAAATATTTTTCTAAAGAATTTATAGATTTAATAGAATCCTTATCGATTAAAGAATATTATTCAAAAGTAAAATATAGATATAATTATTTAAGATTTTCAATATTTTCAAAAGATATTTCGATTCGTTATAAAGAAAATAGATTTAAATTTTATAAAAACGATATTGTTTAGAGGTAATTTTATGGATAAAATAAAAGTAGCTTTAATAAAATGCGATAATTACGAATTAAGCGAAGTAAAATCGGCTATAAATAGAGGAATCGATTTGCTTGGCGGAATAGATTTATTTATTAAAGGCGGAGATAAAATTTTACTCAAACCAAATTTACTCGCTTCAGAATCTGCAGAAAAATCTGTTACAACTCATCCGATTGTTTTTGAAGCTATAATTTCAATTTTGCAAGAAATAAAAGAAAAGAAAAATATTAAAAAAATTTCTTATGGTGATTCTCCTGGAATTGGAAAAGGAATTTCCGTAGCTCAAAAATCGGGAATAAGCGAAGTCTCCGAAAGATTAAAAATCGAATATGCGGATTTTGACGAACCTGTCGGCATAAGTTTTAACGAAGGAATAAAAGAAAAAAGTTTTACTATTGCAAAACCGATTTTAGAAGCCGATACAATAATAAGTTTGCCAAAATTAAAATCGCATGCTCTTACGATTATGACGGGAGCGGTAAAAAATCAATTTGGTTGCATCCCAGGATTTAGAAAAGCGGAGTATCATTTGAAACTTCCCGATTTTGACGATTTTTCTACAATGCTTTTAGATTTGAATAAATTAGTAAGTCCGAAATTATATATAATGGACGGAATTATGGCTATGGAAGGAAACGGTCCAAGAAGCGGAAACCCAAAAAAAATAAATGTTTTATTATTGTCGTCAGACGCAGTGGCTTTAGATTATGTCGCATCTCAAATAATTTCTTTTGATTATAATTTAATTCCAACAATAAAAATGGGATTTAAACTCGGATTTTCAAATAAAGAAAATATTGAAATAGTCGGAGATAATATTGAAAGCGTTAAAGTTAATGATTTCAAAAAACCTCATAAAAGAATAGGGATCGGAAGAAGTTTAATGAAGTTAAGCGCATTTCCAATAATAAAAAGATTATTCGCTATAATGATACCGAAACCCGTAATAGAATATAGCAAATGCGTAAAATGCGGCGTTTGCGTTAAAGTTTGTCCTGTCACTCCGCTTGCGCTTAATTTTAATAAAAAAGGTAAAAATTATCCGCCCGAATATTATTACGATAAATGTATAACTTGCTATTGTTGTCAGGAATTATGTCCGCATAAAGCGATAATTTTGAAAAGAAAATTTTAAAAATTTAATCTTAAAATTTTATTTAAATATAATAAAAAGATTTTAATTAATACCGTTATTTATAGTGTAGAATAAAAACAATGGGTTTTACCGCAAAGACGCAGAGCGAACTCCTTGTTATAAGCGGTTTTTATTTGTTCGTAAAACAAGGGGTTGCAACCCCTTGTTATTTATAATATAATTTTTAAAATAAGTTTAAAAATAATTCTTAAATAGAGGATAAAATCAATGAATTTGTTTGAAATAGATTTTAATAAAGATAAAAAATTTGTCGGCGAAGATTTTAGATATAGAAGAAAACTTTTAGTTATTCTTTTTGTATGCGTTTTTGTATCCGCTTTACTTTTAATAAGATTATTTTATTTGCAAATAATAAAGAATAAATATTATAGCGGTTTATCAAGAAATAATAAAGAACAAATAATACCGATTGAAGCTCACAGAGGCGAAATATACGACAGAAACGGCGTTATGGTTGCGGAAAATGTAAAAGTTTATGTTATGTATATGATTCCCGTTTATTTGCCTAAAAATTATTTTGAAAGAGAAGAGCTTTTATATAGAGTTTCAAAAATATTTAATATAGATTTAGGACAGATAAAATCTATTTTAGATAAAGTTCCTAAAAATAGTTATGAATCAATAGAAATAGCTAACAATATTACTATGGAGCAGATTAGCTATTTAGCCGAACGCTCCGAAGAATATCCAGGCGTTTATTATGGAAGCAAATCGGTTAGAAATTATCCGCTTGGCGAGACTATGACTCATATTTTGGGTTATATAGGAAATATCTCTCAAGAAGAATTTGAAGATAAGAGAGCCGAAGGTTATAGAAGAAATAGCATGATTGGAAAAGAAGGAGTCGAACAATTTTACGATAGAGAACTTCGCGGAATTGACGGATATGTTCAATGGATAGTTGACTCAAGAAATAGAGTTAAAGAAACTATAAGCCCCGCAGTCGGAAGACCGATTCCTGGAAAAAAACTTATTTTAAGCATTGATTCAAAGATTCAAAAAGACGCCGAAGATTTGTTATACGGACAAGTTGGAACTATAATAGTATCGCGTCCTACAACGGGAGAGATTCTTGCAATGGTAAGCGCGCCTTGGTATGACCCGAATATATTTATAGGAAAAATCGACAGAGATAAATACGCCGAACTTATAAATAATCCAGCAAATCCTTTTTGGAATAAAGCTATAAGAGGAAGATATCCTCCAGGCTCGACTTTTAAATTAATATTGTCTTCAGGTTCGCTTGCGGAAGGAAGAATTACTGCAAACACTACAAGATTTTGCGGCGGCGGTATGTGGATTGAAAATAAATTTTTCAAATGCACAGGGCAGCATGGATATATAAATATGTATAGAGCGATTCAATATTCATGCAATACTTATTTTTATACTATGGCTTATGAACTTGGACCAAATTTTATAAAAAAATACGCTGAAATATTCGGCTTTAATTCTACAACGGGAATAGATTTGCCAGGCGAAAAAATAGGAGTAGTTCCGAGCGCAGATTGGAAGAGAAGGAAAATAGGCGAATATTGGTGGGATGGCGATACTTTGCAATATGCTATTGGGCAAGGTTATATGTCCACAACTCCTATAGCCGTTCATATGGCTACATCGGCAATTATAAACGATGGCGTTATGTATCGTCCTCATGTCGTTAAAGAAATAAGAAGTTCGCAAACTGACGAAGTTATATACAATAATGATAAAGTTGTAATTAAAAAATTAGATATTCCTCAAAATGTATTTACCGTAGTTAAAGAAGGAATGAGAATGGCTGTAGACGGCGGAACTGCAAGAAATGGAGCTTGGTCGCCTTATGTTAAATTGGCTGCAAAAACTTCAACCGCTCAAACCGCGCAAGGTAAGGACCATACTTGGATTACTATTTTCGGACCTTATAATCAAAGACCAACGGACGATATGGTAGCGGTTACGGTTATGCTTGAACATAGCGGAGGCGGAGGAGGAAGCACGGCGGGACCAATCGCTACGGCAATGCTTCGTTCTATACTTTCGGGAGAGAATGCTATTAATGTTAGAAATTCAATATATAATAGAATGCAACTCATATACGAACAATTTAGACTTCAAAGAGAATTGGAAGCTTTAGAAAATAGCGAAAGCGAAAAAAATGACGAAGAAAAAGACGGCAAAAAATCTAAAAGAGAAGAAGATAATAGGATAAAATATGAATGAAAAAAGAGAAATAAAAAGATTATTTATATTCGACTTTAGAATATTACTTTCAATAATATTTTTAATGATAGCTGGCGGAGTCGCCGTTTATTCTTCCACTTATTCGGCTGAAGCGAGCAGAATGAGTTGGCTTTTTTTGAAATATTTATTCTTTTCTTTTACGGGCTTAGTTATTATGTGCATAACTATGTTTATAAATTATACAAAATTAGCCGAGCATAGAATGTCTTTATATATTCCAATGATTGCGCTTTTAATTTTAGTTTTAATTCCTAATATTGGAACTACGATTAATGGAAGCAGCAGTTGGCTTTTTGGAATGCAACCTTCGGAGTTTGGAAAATTAATTATGATAATATTTTTAGCAGGATATTTAGACAAAATAGGAGATAAAATAAAAGAAGAAAAATATTTTGCTCTTGCGGGTTTATTTATAGTTATTCCAATCGTTCTAGTTTTGATGCAGCCCGATTTGGGAACTGTTTTGGTTTATTGTTTTATAGTTTTCGTTATGCTTTTTGTCGGCGGAGTTCCTATTAGATATATTGTCGCTTTAATGAGCATAGGAATAATAGGACTTTCAATTCCAATGTTTTTAGAATATAAAAGAATGTCGGACGATATAAATAATTTTCTTTTTAATTTTTTATCTCAAAGAATTTATATAGGTTATCTTGCAGGAATATTATTATTTATAGCGGTTTTACTTTTAACGATTAACTTTTATATGAGCAATAAATATATAGAATTATTATCTTTTATGTTTTTCGTTTTATTTTTAAGCTTGTGCGCCGCTTTAGTATTTGATATAGGATTAAAAAAATATCAGAAAGAAAGGCTTTTAGTATTTATGAATCCTCAATTAACAAGATTAAGTTCGGGTTATAATATAATTCAGTCTTTAATAGCCGTTGGAAGCGGAGGATTATTTGGGGAAGGATTTTTAAACGGAAGCCAATCTCAATTAAATTTTATTCCTCAACAGGTAAACGATTTTATTTTTTCAAATATATGCGAAGAATGGGGATTTATAGGAAGCGCTTTAGTCGTTATAGCTTATGCGATAATTTTTATAAGAGGAATAACAGTCGCTTATTTTGCAAAAGACAGACTCGGAGCTTTAATAGTCGCGGGAATAATAGCTATGTTTTTATGCCATGTTATAATTAATATAGGAATGGTTGTGGGAATAATGCCGATTACGGGATTAACTTTGCCTTTCGTAAGTAGCGGAGGCTCTTCAATTTTAACTTTTTCAATGTCGATAGGGCTTATATTTAATGTCGAGGCAAGAAGATATGTTCATTAATAATTTACAATTTAAAAATATATTATAATAAAGTTTCAAATTATGAGAAATAATATTTTAACAGAAAAAATTTTAATAGTCGATTCAAATATAGATTACGCTAAATTTATACAAAATGCCTTAAAAAAAGACGGATATTTATGTTATATTGCCGTATCTTATGAAGAAGCTATTAATTTAACTTATGAGAAAATTCCAGATTGCATTATTGTAGATTATATGCTTCCTTTCGGCGGAGCTTTCAGATTAGCGGAAAGAATAAGCGCAGATAATCTTATAAATAATACGGTTATACTTTTTATGACGGCAAACGATAATAAAGCAGAGTGTATAAAATCATTTGAATGCGGAGCTGACGGATTTTTTCAAAAATCAATCGATATAGATATTTTTTTATTAAAAATGAAATCCTACATAAGATTAAAAAAAGCCGTTGAATCAAATATAATGTATATGGATATATTAAAAAAAGACATTGAATATGCTTCAAAATTGCAAAAAAGCATTCTCTCTTATGGAAATGTTTCAATACCAAAAAACGATATAGCGATTTATCATTATGCTCCAAACGAAGTGTCGGGAGATTATAGCGGAATAAAGCAGATAAATGACGGTTGTTATGCAATTTTGCTTGCCGATGTTTCGGGACATGGCGTGGCTGCGAGTATGCTTACAATTTTAATAAAATCTTTTTTTGATTCTCATGCGATTATAGATTCAAAAAATACTTCTCCATCGGTTTTTTTGAAAGAATTAAATAATTTTTTTATAGACGAAGGTTTTGATAAAAGTTTATTCGCTTCGGTATTTTACGCCGTTTATAATAATGAAACGGGATATTTTTTATTTTCTTCGGGAGGTTCGCCAAAACCTTTATATTATTCTAATTTTTTTAATAAGATTGATTTTTTAGATATTGACGGTCCTTTAATTGGAATGACTGAAGAAAGCAAATATACGGAAACAAGCATAAAACTTTCTCATAATGACACTTTATTTTTATTTACGGATGGCGCTTACGAGATATTTGACGACAATAATAAAATGCTTGGAGATGAAAAATTAAAATCTATATTTTTAAAAAATATGCATAAAAATATTAATGTAATAAAAGATAATATAATTCGTGAAATAAAATACTTTTCAAATAATTCTCTCTCTGACGATATAAGCATGATATTATTAAGAAGAACCGATTAAAAAATTATAACAAAATATTTTTTTATTTCGATAATATATTAGTTGACATATTATTATTTTACATGTATTATATTTATATTGGCGGTGATAATAAATTATGAAATTGAAGATAGGAATTTTGATTATAGTTAATTTAATAGCTTTCATAGCTTTGCTTTATATGTTCGATGTATTCGGCGTTGTAAATTATTATACTTTAATGCGAACAAGAATAGCGCCAAATGTTCCGCTTTTATCGAGATTTATAAGCAAACCGAGAGTGGAAGATATGTCGCTTTTGGCAAGAGACGATTTAGCAAAAATGCGAGAATCTTTTAATTTGAGAGAAAAAGATATTGAAGCTCAAGAATCTTTAATTGCAAGCAGGGCGATTGAATTAAACTCACAGTCCGAATTAATAGAACAAGACAGACAAAATTTATTAAGCGCTTGGTCTAATTATCAGGCTACTATGGACGAATCTTCGCAATATCAACTTGTTCTTACAGATTTGGCAAATAAAATTAATAGTATGCCTCCTCAAAATTCTGTAGCTCTTCTTAATCAGTTGGCTCAAAACGGTTCGGACGATTTGGTTATAGATGTTCTTTTGGAAATGGATTCCATAGCCGCTACGGAAGGACGAAACAGCACGACTTCTTATCTTTTAAGTTTGATGGACGCATCCGTTGCGGCAAGAATACTTGAAAAATATGAAGCGAGAACAAATCCAAGAAATAATACAGTTCCTTCTTCGCCAAACGATTTTCCTTCGTATCCCGATTCCGATATGCTAAACGATGCCGTAATTGATATGGGAACATGAAAACAATATATAGTTAATTAAATAAATTATTTTTTGACTACAAAAAAGTAAAAATTATAAAGAAGAAATATATATCTTTATAAAATATATGTTATATTATTATTTAGTGGAGATTTTAATGATTGATAAATTAATTATAGCTACGGCAAATAAACATAAATTAATTGAAATTGAAGCGATTTTTAAAGAAATGAAAATATCGGCTATGCCTAAAGAAATTCCCGAAATACTTGAAGACGGAAAAACTTTTATACAGAATTCTTTGATAAAGGCAAAAGCGGTTTATAACTTTACAAAAATTCCTTCTTTAGCGGACGATTCGGGACTTTGTATTAATTCGCTTGGAGGAAATCCAGGAATATATTCGGCAAGATACGGAGGAGAAAATTTAAGCTATAAAGAAAAAATGCAAATTATTTTAGACAAACTTAAAGACAAAAAAGATAGGAGCGCTTATTTTATAACTTCCGCCGTATGCGTGTTAAACGAAAAATATTATATAGTAGCTGAAGGAAAAGTTGAAGGAAAAATAATTGAAAGCCCAAGAGGATTTGAAGGTTTTGGATACGACCCAATATTTATGCCAAACGGATTTGATATAACTTTTGCCGAAATGCCTTTAGATAAAAAAAATTCTATAAGCCATAGATTTATAGCAATGTCGAAAATGAAAGAAATATTATCTTGCATTTATAATTATTAATTTATATAATCAACATAATAATTAAAAAATAGAATAATAAAAAATATGAGCGATTTATTAAAAGTAGAAAATTTAAAAATGTATTATCATACTTCAAGCGGAGAAGTTAAGGCTATAAACGATATAAGTTTTAATATAAAGACAAGCGAAACTTTAGGAATAGTCGGAGAATCGGGATGCGGTAAAACTAGTCTCGGAACTTCTTTACTCGGCATGCCTTCAATTCCTGGAAAATACGAAAACGGAAAAATTATAATTGACGGCGAAAATATTATCGACTTAAAAGAAGAATATATAAGAAAAAATATAAGATGGGTAAAAATATCTATGGTTTTTCAAGGCGCTATGAATTCTCTAACTCCCGTTTATACAATCGGAAAACAGATGCTTGAAACTTTAAACAGACATATCGAAATGGATAAAACGGAAGCGTTAAAATTAATTGAAGAATATTTAGGTTATGTCGGACTTCATTCAAATATTGCAAATAGATATCCTCATGAACTTTCAGGCGGCATGAAACAGAGAGCGGTTATTGCCGCTGCGTTATTTCTTAAGCCTAAACTTGTGATTTTGGACGAACCTACTACGGCTTTAGATGTAATCGTTCAAGCTCAAATAATAAATTTATTAAAAAAATTAAAAAAAGAATTTGATTTATCTTTTATATTTATAACTCATGATTTGTCTTTGGAGGCGGAAATTGCGGATAGAGTTTGCGTAATGTATGGCGGAAAAATTATGGAATTAGCGGACAATAAAGATATATATCAAAAACCTTTGCATCCTTATACTAAAAGACTGCTTGCCGCTACTCCAAGATTAAATAAATCTGTCGGAAAATTGGACTTTATAGAAGGAGTTCCTCCCGATTTATTAAATCCGCCTACAGGATGTTTATTTTACGAAAGATGCAAAGAAAGAATAGAAAAATGCAAAGACGAAGAGCCTGAAATTAAAGAAATTTCAAAAGGGCATTATTGCGCTTGTCATTTGGTTAGTTAATTTTTATCGCCGTCAATTATTAAATATTGATTTTCAATTAATTCTTTTAATCTTTCTTTTGTTTTAGTAAATTTATTCATATTTATTTTTAATAATCTTCTTCATCCTCGTCATAATCGTAATATTTTCTTTCAGCGCCCAATTTTATAAGAGCTTCTTCGGTTTCCTCATTTTTAGCGAAATATAAAACTCCTTCTCCTTCGTCATTCGTAGAATTTATATCTATTTTTAAATCATTAACCAAATAATCTAAAACTGAAATATTTCCATTTAAAGCCGCCATGTGAAGCCCGTTCGCTCCGTAAGAATTTTCCCAATTAACGAAATCGGGATATTTTTGAATAAGCGCTTTTATTATATCTAAAGTTCCAACCGCGCATGCATAAGCGAAAGCGTTCCATCCGTCTACATCCCCATGCAATAAAACGGATTCATCGTTAATATTATCAAGTAAATATTGAACTATTCCAATATCTCTATAGAATACGGCAAACGATAAAGGATTAATTCCATATATATTATAATAATTATCCATAAATTCATTATATTCTTCATATTCTTCTTCTCCGTCATTATATAACTCGGCTTCGATTTGCGAGTTATCCGCTTCTATTATTTCCGCCACTCTTTGAAAGCTTCCAAATCTGATAGCTTCAAATATGTTATAGTTTTCGTCATATTTGCCTTCTTCTCTTCCGCCCAAAGTAAGATAGAAAGAATTATTAGTTTTTTCTACATATCTGCCTTCTTCTCTTCCGCCCAAAGTAAGATAGAAAGAATTATTCGCTTTTTCTACATATCTGCCTTGAATTTTTACGACATTAGAATATTTGCTATGATATATATTATTCGGATTGCCTTTGACATAAGCGTTGTAAATATTTTCTTCTTCAACCGTTTCGTTTTCTTTTTTACAATAAATAATCGTAAATAAAATTAAAGTTAAAAATAAAAAATTTAATAATATTCTCTTCATAATAAATAAAACCTTAAAATAAATTTAAATATCATTATACTATATTTTTTATATTTTTCAAATTATTATTTTATAAAAACTTATTTAATTTCATAACTTAACATAATTTACAAAACTTTAATAATTTGATATAATTAATTTTATATTTTTAATTGATAGAGTTTTTTATGGCTAAAAAAGAAATTAAAACTGATTTTTGGGTATATTCTTTAATGCAAAGCGCAAATATTGACGCTACCGCTCAAGGCTCGAATATTAAAGAAGTTGACGAAGCTTTGAAAAGCGCAAGCAAGAAAGGAACGGGCAATATCGGGTTTCCAGAATTTACCGCAAAAGTCAAAGATTTTTTAATCGTTATAGAAGATAAATCCGATTTAAGTAAGCATTGTAAATTGGATTCTAATTCTTGCATAGATTTGGATAATATTAAAAGCATTACTGATTATGCTGTTAATGGCGCTATTCATTATGCAAAACATTTGGCGAAAAATACAAGCTTCAAAAAAATTATTGCGATTGGAGTTAGCGGAGATGAAAAGCATCATAAAATTAGCCCGTATTTTATTAACGAAAGAGGAATACTCGATAAAAAATTAAACGATTTAGAAACATTTACTTTACTAAACGAAGACAATATAGAAAGTTATTATTCTCAAGAAATATTAAATATTACTCCGAAAGAAGAAACGACAGACGAAGAAGTTAAACAAGACGCGGAATATTTGCATGAATGTTTACGAAATTACGGAGCTATAAAAGACGCCGACAAACCTTTAATAGTTTCGGGAATACTTTTAGCTTTAGACGAAATGAAAGAAAATAAATTAAAAATAGATTATCTAAACAATGATGGAGCTACTACGGACGGGCAAAAATTATGGGAGCTTATAGAAAAGAATTTAAAAAGAGCTAGATTAAGTCCCGAAACTAAAAGAGATAAAGTATTGTCTCAATTTTCGGTTATTAAAGATACTAAAAAGATTAACGAATTATGCGAAATTTCGGATAAAAACGGAATAAAAATTAATTCTACGCCTTTGAGATATTATGCGGAATTTGTAAAAAATAAAATATACGACAATATTAAAAGTATAAAAAATTCTGAAGATTATTTGGGAAGATTCTATTCTGAATTTATGCGTTTTAGCGGAGGAGACGCTCAAAGTTTGGGAATAGTTTTGACGCCTAGACATATAACGGATTTATTTTGCGAATTAGCCGATTTAAAACCAAACGATATTATTTTAGACCCTTGTTGCGGAACGGGAGGATTTTTAGTATCGGCTATGAATAATATGATTTCAAAGACAAACGATATAATGCAAAAAAATAATATTAGACAAAATCAACTTTTTGGATTTGAATTGCAGCCGTTTATGTTTGCCGTTGCCACTACAAATATGGTATTGAGAGGAGATGGCAAAAGCAATTTAAATAACGAAGACTTTTTAAAACAAAATCCAAAACAATTACAAACCGATTGCGAGGCTACAGTAGGATTTATGAATCCTCCTTATTCTCAAGGAAAAGTGGATAAAAATTTAACCGAAATATCTTTTACGGAACATTTATGCAATTCTATATTAAAAGGCGGAAAGGTTATAGTAATTATACCGCAAAGCGCTGTTACGGGAAAAACTAAAGAAGAAAAAGCGATTAAAGAAAGCATTTTAAAAAAGCATACTTTAGAAGGCGTGATAACATTAAACAAAAATACTTTTTATAGAGTCGGAACAAATCCTTGCATAGCGATTTTTACTGCAGGCATTCCGCATGATTATAAAAATAAAATTTGTAAATTTATTAATTTTGAAGATGACGGTTTTGAAGTTCAAAAGCATAAAGGATTGATAAAAACTATTCATGCAAAAGATAGAAAAGAATATTTATTAAAAGTATGGCGAGACGAAACCGAAGCGGAAACTAAATTTTGCGTAAAAACGACTATCGAAGCGGAAGACGAATGGTTGCATAGTTTTTATTATTTTAATGACGAAATTCCTAAAGAAGAAGATTTTGAAAAAACTATGGCTGATTATCTAACTTTTGAATTTAATATGATAACGCATGGAAAAGGCTATCTTTTCGGATTTGACGAAGAAAAAGAGGAGGAACATAATGAGTAAAGATTTAAAATTGAATTCTATTCAATGGGCTGATTTTACTTTAAGCCAAGTTTTCCCTTTTATAATGCGTGGCAAAAGATTGATAGAAAGGAATAGAAAAAAAGGAAATATACCTTATTATTCGGCTAGCAAAGAAAATAACGGTTTAACAGATATAATAGAAAATCCTCTATTTATAGAAAAAGATAAACTTATTATAAGCACATTTTGTAATTGTTTTTTTGTAGAAGGCGAATTTACTGCAAGCGATGAAATCACAATTTTTGGAAATGATAAGCTCAATAAATATAACGGATTATTTATTTCTCATGTCGTTAAAAGAAATGCTATAAAATATGCTTTTGGATTTAAAGCTTTTTCTGAAAGATTAGCTAGACAAATTGTAAAATTGCCTATAAATTCCAAAGGACAACCGAATTGGGAATTTATGGAAAATTATATGCGAAAAATTGAAGAAAAACAAAAACAAAAAGCTATAAAATATTATTCTGATAAAATAAAAAACTTACAAAATAGCTTAATGAAAAATAAATTTGATTTAAATAATATAGAATGGAAGGAGTTTAAAATTAGTAATTTCTTTGAAGTATCTGGAACTATAACTACTCATCCAACTAAATTAAAACCGAATGGAAAAACTCCAAGAATAACTTGCACATCGACTAACAACGGATTAGATACAACTTATGATAATGAGCCTACAGAAAAAGGTAAAATCCTAACCGTAGATAGCGCTACAATAGGATATGTCGCCTATCAAGAAAATGATTTTATCGCAACCGACCATGTGGAAAAAATTATGTTTAAAAACGGTAAAAATATGAATAGATATTTAGGATTATTTATAAAACAATGCATAGATAATTCAGTTTTATCAAAATACGGATACGGATATAAATTTTCTCAAAATAGAATAAAAAAGCAAATTATAAAACTTCCCGTAAATTCTAAAGGACAGCCTAATTGGGAATTTATGGAAAATTTTATGCGTAAAATCGAATATAAAAAATTAAATATTTATTTAGATTATATTAAAAATAAAACCGCCACAAATTAATATGACGGTTTTTTAAGAAGTTTATTTATTGATTATTTTAAAACTATATCTTTAGCAAACCATTTTTGAGATATTTCAGAGGCTTTTCCATCCGCTTTCATTTCATCCAATATTTTATCGACTTCAGCCAAAAGTTTAGCGTCAGTTTTTCTAAATCCGACTCCGTAAAACTCTTCGGTTAAAGGACTATTTTCAACGACTACAAAATCGACTTTTTCTTCCGAGATATAATATTGAGCTGCGACTTCATCTATTATAACGACATCGATTCTCTTCGCTTTCAAATCTAAAAATGCATTTACATTGACATCGTATTTTCTAATTTCTTTTGCCTCTTTGCTTATCGAGTCTGAAGATAAAGCTTCGTCATTGCTTCCAACTTGAACGCCTAAAATTTTTCCCGCCAAATCTTCTTTTGAATTAATATCGTTTCTATCTTTAGGTTTAACTATAATTAGTCTGTTATTTAAATAAGGTTTTGAAAAATTAATTTGTTCTTTTCTTGATTCATTAATTGTAACTCCATTCCAAAGAACATCAATATCGCCTTTATTCAAACTTAATATTGAGCTTGACCAATCTATAGGTTTAATTTCAAGCGCAACTCCCATACGAGATGCAACCTCTTTTGCCAAATCGATATCGAAGCCTACGATTTCGCCCGAATTATCTCTAAATCCCATTGGAGCGAAAGTGTCGTCCAAACCCAAAACAAGCTTTTTAGCGTCTTTAACTTTCTGAAGAGAATTATCGACAGAAGATTTTTTTTCAGAACAGCCTATAAATATAATCATTGATATAATGATAGATAAAATAATTTTTACAGATTTCATTTTTTAATCCTTTAAAATAAAATTTAATTACTATATATTGTATTACTATTTAGGAAAATGTCAAGGCTTTTATAATAAATTTAAAAAGAAATTTAAATCTTCTTTATTAGTTATTTTAATATTATTTGAAGAACATTCCACAATTCCAACTTTTCCTGCATAAGCGCTGTAAATTTCCGCGTCGTCTGTAACTATTTTTTTTCCTAATCTTTTTTTATAATTAAAATCGTTTATATATCTTTCCATTGCAACCATATAAATTCTATAACCAAACGCTTGAGGAGTAGCCGCTCTATAAATAAAATCTCTGTCTATAGTTTCTATAATATTTTTTTTTGAATCTATTTTTTTTATTGTATCCGTTATTTTAGAAGCCAAAATTGCAGCGTTCTTTTCTAAAACCTCTTTATACAATTCTTTAATTTCATTTTTTGAAACTATCGGACGAACTCCGTCATGAATAAAAACTATATCGGTTTTAATATTATTATCTTTTATAAATCTCATTGCATTATAAACCGAAAAAACTCTTTCCTTTCCGCCATTGACATAATAAATATTTTTACTATTTAATATATTTTTATTAATTTCTTTTTTTATATTATTCAAATCTTTTTTTGAACTTACGATTATAATATTATTAAATTTAAATTTTAGCATAGCTTCCAAAGTATAAATAAACAAAGGTTTATTATTTACTTTTATAAATTGTTTTTTTATTTTTCCTGCGAATCTTTTTGATTTTCCCGCTATAAGTAATATTAAAGTAGTTTTAATCATTATCATTTTTCCTTTTATGTTTTTTCTTTTTTCTTTCTTCTCTTAATTTTAATCTTTTTTCTCTTCTCTCTTTAAGTTTCTCTCTATTTTTTAATTTTTTCTCTTCTTTTTCTCTCTTTCTATCTTCAATATATTTTTTATGTTCTTCTTCAATTATTTCTCTATTTTTCTTTATAGCTTCAAGTTGTTTTTTAATTTCTTCTTTTTTTAACGCTCTTTCTTTTTCTTTATTTTGTATTCTCTCTTCTCTCTCTTTAATTCTTTGAGCTTTCTCTTCTTCTCGCCTCATAAATTTTTCAAGTTTTGCAGAATCGTCAATATTTTTTAATTTACGATTATTTTTTTGAATATAAATTTTTCTTTTGCCTATATTTTTAGGAAAAAGCGCCGCCCCTATTCTATCTGAAAAAAGTTTTGCTCTTAAAATAAAAGTATTTTGAGTCTTCATATTTATAACAGAACGCCAAGGAGTTTTAAGAATTATTATAAAAGTTATTATTCCCGACATTGTATTTGAAAATAAATTTCCATAAAATACAGACCAATATTGCAAATGGCTCGATGTCATTAATATAAATATATATCTTAAAAACCATATTCTTAAAATGCTTATAAAGAGTGGCACTCTCGTTCTTCCAAGTCCTATTAAAGCTCCTTGAACTACCATAGTGACGCCGAAACCTATTATTGATAATGCATAAATTGGAAGCGCTCCGTTAGCGATTGCCAAATCTTCAAAGTCTCTCGTAAATAAAACAGTCATATATTTTGATAACGGAAGAATTATAGCGATTAAAATAATTGAAGTTATTATACTCATTATTATTCCCATATAACATGACTTTTTCGCTTTATCCGAATATTGCGCTCCGATATTCATACTTACCATAGTAGTCACTGCAGAACCGAAAGCGGCGGGCATATTAAAACAAACCGCGGTTATATTATTTGCTATTCCGTTTCCGTTTAGGACAATTTGCCCATATTTTTCAACTTCGCTATTGATTAAGAAAAATCCGAAATTGCTTAAAAATGTCGTAAGCATTGAAGGAATTCCAATAACCATAAGTTGCTTAAGAATTGAAATATCAAATTTAAATCCTTTTAAGGTTAATTTGTCTTCGCTTTCTTTAACGAATAAATCATAATACATCCAAACGCTTATTAAAGAGTAAGTTGAAAAAGACGCTAAAACGCTTCCTACAATTTTTAATTGCAAAAAATAAACATAAATAAAATTAAATATTATTTTAAATATTAACAATAAAAGCATTCTTATAAAAGTCGCTTCTGGTTTACCGCTTGCATTTTTTAATCCGTTATAAATTGCAGCCATAAAAGTCATAGGCATAACGAAACTATATAAAGACAAATATTGAAAAACGCTTTCTTTAACTCCTTCTTGCAAATTCATTGAAACCAAAATACTTACAATATATAAAGTCGGTCCCATAGCGATTCCGAAAAGAACTCCCGAAACTACTATTTGAGTTGAAACTTTTTTAGCGTTTTTGAAATCTCCAAGTCCGTTATACTGTCCGACTATCGCCATAGCTGCAACGCCCAAACCTTGAGATAATGCCGTCATCATATTTATAATTGGCTCGGCAAAATTTATACTGCTTGCTATTAATCTTCCCGCGACATTATTTAAAAAAAGTCCGTCCATAAGAGGAACCATAGATTGAACCAAACCCATCATTAAAGTCGGGATTGATAACATAATTAAAGTGTTTGTAATAGAGCCATGAAGTATTAAGTCTCGTCTCGCTTCGGTAGTCTGACTTTGCAAAAATTTAATCATTTTGAATTTTCCGTTATTTAAAATAATTTAGACATTATATAATAATTATTAAAATAAATATATATTCTTTAAGAAAAATTATAAAATTTTATTATCAACTTCTTATATTTCCAACGCTTGGGTCATGTATATCCTCTTCGGGAAGCAAATATATATTAGTTCTATCGTTATAATTATTTTCATCTTCAAGCGGAGTATAATAATAAAATTCTTCCTCATCGTTAGTTTCATTATTATTATATATTCTTCTGCTTCCGCTTCTTATATGGTCTATAGGACATTGAGTAGTTAAATCAATATTTCCTCCAACCGTAAGAGGATTAGTATTTATGCAAGTATGATTTCTTGGAAGTCCCGATTCCTGACATATTTCTATTATAAATACATCGTCTGGAACTTTCCAATTAAATTCTCTTCTATCCGAAGGAGTTATTGCATTTAAATATTGAAAAGTCGCTAAAGCCGTAGTCGCTCCGCCTGTAACATTATTTGGCAAAACATCGTTTCTATCGCTTCCTATCCAAGTTATAGTCGCTATCTCGTCATTATAAGCTGCAAACCAATTATCCCTATGCTCGCTCGTTGTTCCCGTTTTTGCCGAAAATGAAGGATAATGAAAATTATAAGCGTTCGCGCTTCTGTAAGCCGTTCCGCCCGAAGATATTACTTTTTGTAAAGTCGTATTCAAAAAATAATAAGAAGACGAAGAAGTTCCGCTTATTTTATGAGGAGTTCTATCCGCCAAAGCCGTAACGCTCAATTCTCTTCCGTTTATATCCAATATTTTATTTACTATATAAGGTTCGTATTTAGAGCCGTAATTTGCCAAAGCGCCGTAAGCCGAAGCCAAATCAAGCGGACTCATTTCCATTGTGCCTAATCCAATCGACAAAGCGTTTGGTATATAAGCGTTATCGCCAAAAAATTCTTTTGAATGTTCTATAAAATAAGACAAACCAATATCGTTTAATAATTTTACCGCTATAGTATTTATAGATTTTACAAGCGCCGTTTCTAAAGTCATCTCGCCTCTATATCTTCTGTCAAAATTTCTTGGAGAATATGCGGGCTTTCCCGTTCCTTGAGGATATATATAATTAGTGTCATTCATAGTTGAAAAAGGCTGCGCTCCGCCTTCAAAAGCGTATAAATATATAAAAGGTTTTATAACGCTTCCGATTTGTCTTTTAGATTGAACCGCTCTATTAAATTGATTTTGTAAAGTATAACCGTCTCCTCCAATCATTGTGAGAATTCCGCCGTCTTTAGGATTAATCGAAACCAAAGCTCCTTGATAACTTCTATTTGAAGTTGCAGATTGAAGTCCTCTTATTTTTTCTTTCATTACGGAATCGGCGACTCTATAATATCTTTCGTTTACTGTCGTATATATTCTTAAACCCGATAAAGCAAGTTCGTCTTTATTAAAATAATTTAAAAGTTCTTGCCTCACATATTCATTAACATAAGGCGTTCTATTTACCGTCATTTTCCATTGAGAGCCTTTTACTCTTTTATTTATATTCGTATATTCTTTATCAAATAATTCCAATTCTCCTTTCATAGCGTTTTTATCGATAATATTATTTTTTACAAGCCTTGATAAAATCTGTTCTACTTTTCTTCTGCTGTTATCGGGATTATTAACTATAGAATAATAACTTGGATTTGGAAGCATGCCTATCAATATAGCGTATTCCAATAATCTGCATTGCCTTAAAGGTTTTTGAAAATAATAATTTGCAGCGGCTTCAAATCCGTAATTTCCGTCTCCTAAATAAACCGTGTTAAAATACATCGCTAAAATTTCTTTTTTCGTATATTTATCTTCAATCTCTCTTGCTGCAAACATTTCAAATAATTTTCTTTCTATAGTTTTTTCGCTTTTTGTAAATAATAATTTTGCAAGCTGTTGAGTAAGAGTAGAGCCGCCGCCGACTATTCTTCTTGATATAATAGTTTTTATTCCTAAATAAGCCGAACGAAAATAATTAATTCCATGATGCGAATAAAATTGTTGGTCTTCCATTAAAAGCAAAGTTTGTTCCAAAAGCGGATTAATATCATCGACATTAACGACTTCGTAAGAAGGCGGCATATACTCGCCTATCAATATATTATTTCTATCGTAAATTTTAGTTGGAGGAGAATCGCCAAAAGGATTGAGCGGATTAAAATATCTTATTCTTTTTTCGTTTCCTCTAATTACTATTATATTATAATATTCTTCAAGCATAGCCATACTTTGAATTCTTCTGCCAAGCCAATCTTTATAAATGCCGCCTACAAAAAATGTAAGTCCCATTCCTATTATTAGAATTATAAGAAAAATTATAATAATAATACTAGTTATAAATTTTTTAATTTTAGATTTTTTATTAATTTTACCGTTTTTTTTATTCACGCAAATACCGTATTAACATAATTATTTTAATATATGATACTATTATATAGATAACATTGCAAGTGAAATTATGTAATAAATATTTTATAATTTTTATTATCAACAGTTAAATTAAGTTTATTATTTTTAAAATTCTATATTTTAAGATAAAAATTATTTAAGGATTAAAACTCACTTTTACATTTTTTATTATATCTATATCTTTAGCGCCCGTTTTTGAATATTTAGACGTAGCAATTTTAGAGTTTGCTTTATCTCCTATATTTATTTCTGCGGTATATAAAACATTATTATCTTGATATATCGTAGCTTCAACTACTATTTTATAATTTCCATCTCTTACAAAATTTCCGTTATTATCTTTGCAATCCCAAATTATATTTATATTTCCTTCTTTTGGAGTCGCTTCGGATACAGCGTCTATTTCATCCTGATTCATATTAATAGCGTTTGCTTTTCTCTGCCAATTTGATAAAGAATATTCTCTCTTTTTCCAACCTTCTCTTCTTCCCGTAAAATCGGTTATATAAATCGTTTTAATATAATTTCCTCTCGCATCTTCAACCCATACGGCTATTTGATTACTTGCAAATCCGCCTCTTTTTGTATAATCAAAATTAATTTGAACGATTTTATTATTTTGAGCATATTTAAAAGAAGTCGCTATAAACAAAGCTAATAATATAATAAAAATTTTCTTTACCATAATTTAATCTCCTTTGATTTTCATAAATTCCATATATTAAAAATTATATAACTTTTAAATAAAATGTATATACTTCAATAAAAAATTATTTACTTTTTTATAAAAGAATTTAAAATATAAAGAATAAATTTAAAATGGATTTTAATCATGCAAAACGAAAAAGAAAAAGAATTAGACAAAATAAAATTAGGATTTTCAAGCGTTGTAATATTTAGAAATATTTTAAAAACTAAAGTTATAAAAAAATTATTAAAATTTTTAAATTGCGAAACTAAAGAAAATATTGATAATATAAAACAAATCGATTTATATTGCGAATTTTTATCGGAGTTATTTAAGAGCGATAATAATTTAGCCGATTTTATTTTATCTCAAATATTTTTAGACGATAATATTTATATAAGCAAATGCATTTTAAAACAAGAAATAAATAATAATCTTAAAAAAACTTTTAAAAACGAATTAAATTTTTTTAAATATATTTCTTCTTTTGATTTTTCTTCGATTTTCAATAAAGAATATTCAAAAAATATAGCAGAACTTGAAATTAAAGAAATTGATTTTTATAAAATATATTTTGAGCATATAAAAAATATCGACAAAAAAGGATACGGGATATTTTATAATAACAATATGTTTGTATTAGACGATAGAAAAAATATTATCGCTGTAAAAAATAAAGATAATCAAGATATAAAAAAATTATACGGATACGAAATTGAAAGAAATAAAGTTTTATCAAATACAAAAATATTAATCGAAGGCAAAAAGGCGAATAATATTCTTCTTTACGGAGATGCGGGAACGGGAAAAAGCAGCACGGTAAAAGCGGTTGCAAATTTTTTCAAAGACGAAGGATTAAGACTTATAGAAATTAAAAAAAATCAACTTCATTTTATAACCGACATAATAGAAAAATTAAGTTGTAGCCCTTTGAAGTTTATAATATTTATTGACGATTTAACTTTTTCTTCAAATGACGACACTTTCTCTTACTTAAAAGCAATTTTGGAAGGCGGCGTAAATTCTTTTCCAAATAATATAGCGGTTTATGTTACGAGCAATTATAGACATTTGATAAAAGAAAATTTTACAGACAGAACGGGAGACGATATTCATATAGAAGATACGATTCAACAAATAATGAGTTTAACAAATAGATTTGGAATGATAATAACATTTCAAAGACCAGGCAAAGATTTATTTAAAGAAATAGTTTTATCTTACGCGAAAGAAAATAATATAAAAACGGATGAAGAGGAATTAATAAATCAAGCAGAAGCTTATTCGATTAGAAGCGCGGGAAGAAGCCCGAGAGTTGCAAAGCAATTTATAGAATTACTTAAACAATAAATATTTAATTTTTAATCGTATCAAATTTAATAAAATAAATTATTCTAATCTATATAAAACTATAGCTTTAATAAAAGTAAAATTAAATTTGTTTTATTTTTAAAATAAGTTTTTAAGTTGTTTGTCATGATTGTTTGTCCTTTTAATTAATTTTCTATGTATCTATAAACTTTTAATTTATCGTTTCCTGTTAATAAAACCGCATTATTCGGCAAATTATTCATTATTTCATCGTAATTTTTTGCCTTTCCCGTAGTTTTTAATCTTATATTCTCTATTTCATAATATATAAAATAAGTTAATTTAGAATTATCGTCTCTATTCCATTGTAAATTTGGAAAATAGGCAAGCCTCATATTATCAAAATATAATTCGTCATAAGGAACTATTTTAAATTTATCTCCATTTGCATCTTCGACAATAGCCTCTAATATATTTCTAAATTCTTTTTCTGTATAAGGCGCTTCAAATAAATCGTAATATCGTTTCATATGCAAAAATCCCATATTAACGCTATTTAAAGTTATTAATATTAAAAAAGCGATTAACAATTTATTTTTATTTTTAAGAAAATTGTTAAAAAATATTATTATAGTTATAAAAGAAAATGCAAATATTCCGTATAAATATCTAAAAGTCCCTGGTTTTGAATTAAATATAAAAAATGCTAAACAAGTCGCTGGTATAAATATCAAATAAAATATAAAAGCTTCTTTTTGCATAATGTCGGTATATTTCATGATATCATTTTTTATTTTTCTTTTTTTTATTAAAAATATTGTAGAATAAATAAAAGCCGTTAAAGATATAATGCATGTAATTATTAAAAATATCATTCCTATAAAAAATATATTTTCATTAAACCAAAAATATTTTGTCGGAGTAGAATTTGTTCCATATAATACGGAAATCTCATTTGTCGGAAATATTAAAATTGAATAAACTTGAGGCAAACCTTGAAAATTAGAGGAGCTTTGCATATTTAACATTAATTTTGTATTAAAAAAACCGTTTCTTATTTCTGATATTAAATATGGAAGATAAAATAAAAACGAAATAAAGACTCCAAGCGCATGAGCTTTTATATATTTTAAAGTTCTTTTGTATCTAAAAATTAAATAAATTATTGTAGTCGGAATTATAGAAAAGAAAACCGCTATATGTCCTTGAGCCATTATCGCCTCTATAGGAAAAATTAAAGTCGAGCATATAAAAACATATTTGTCGTTTTTATTTGAAACATATTCGCAGAAAACCATAAAAAGCAAAAATGAAAATATAAGCGCTATATTAGGATTCCAAAAATCGTTTGTCGAAAAAATAATATACCCGTTTGTTAGTATTAAAGCCGACATTATAGAAGCGATTAATAGAGAAAATCTTTTATAAATCCAATATAGAAATATTAAAAGTATTATAGAGCAAATTATAATATAAATTATTCTTGCTTTCGCTAATCCACCGCCAATTATATAGCAAAATAAATAAAGCGTATAATAAAAACCTCCTGGAATTCTTGCATAAGTTTCATTGTCTCTAATATCCAAACTATTCATGAGCCTGTTTCCAACTGTTGGCAAAGTTTTGCTTTCATAATATTGTTTTATATCATAATAATGGTAAATAGTGTCTATGTATATTGCCGTTCTATTAAATGCGTAGAAATGTATAAAGACTGCGGAAGCCAATGAGATTATAATAACTAAAAGCAAAATTATATTAAATTTATTTTTGCAATAAAAATTAACGCTTAATAAATTATTAGCGTTGAGTTGAGTTGAGTTGAGTTGAGTTGTTTAACATGATTCTTACACCTTTTTAATTAAATTATATACTAAATATAATAATATTGCAACTATTATTTGTAGATTTTTTTTATTTATTATTAAATATAATAGCTCTTTTTTATTTTAAAAATTTTATTTTCAAATATTATAATTTATTTTTCGGGCAATTTAATTCCTAATTTATAAAATCTTACTAAACCTTTTATTTTGTATTTATCTTTAAAAGAAATTTTGCTATCGGCTTCATTATTTGGAAATATTATTAAACATTTAGGAATATATTTTTCCGTTTTCTTAAATTCGTTGACAATTTTACTTACTCTTGAATAACCTGAAAGTTGTCTAAAGTCGTCTTTATTTATTTTATTATTTTGATACTGCATTTTATATTTTGTATCTGCTATATAATTATATTTTTTCCCTTTTATTATAAAGTCGGGTTTGAATTTATTATGATAATACGATTTTTGATATATTATTTCACTACCTTTAATATTTTCGAGCATTAAAGCGTAAACATATTTTTCAAATAATAAAGACATATCTATCCAAAAAGGCGGCGCTTCATTTTCATTACAAGAATCTTTATATCTTTTTAATTTTATTATTTTTATCGCAAGCTCGATTAATAATTTATATCTTTTATATAGAGGATTTATTTTTATATGATTTAATTCGCTATAAGAAAGTTCGTCCGAAACCTCATTAAAAAACGATATGCAATAAAAATAAAGAGAATTTTTTATTTCCGAAATTTTTGATGCGCAGATTTTTAAAGCTCTCTTTAATATTCTATTTTCTAAACAATTTATATCATAATCCAAATACGAACAGTAAATTTTATCTTCTCTTCCTCTGATTATATTTTTATTTATATGTTTTGAAAATTGAATTTTACCTTTTATTTTAGACTGCAGATTTTCTTCTCTTCTTATAAAATTCTTTTTAAGTCCGTTATGAAGTTCGACTTCAAGCATTCTCAAAAAATGAAACGCGATTAAAATATCCAAGTCGGGCATTAATTTATTATCTTTATGATTTATAGGTTTTTCGTCAAAGTCAATATTATATATTTCATTAAAATCTTTTATTATAGTAGAATATTCAAAACATTTTGAAAACATTTTCATGAAATCTATATTTTCTATTTTAGGTTTTATAATTATACTTTTAGTATATTTTTCTTTTTCGTTTTCATTATCGTTAATCCAAAAAGCGCCGATAAAATAAGAAAATAATTTTTTGCCATCAAAATGAGTTAAAAGTTTATTTCTATATTTAGATTTAGTTATACTTTCTTCAAGTAAATCGCATGTTATTTCGTCATGTTCTTTATATATAGTTTTTTTACAAAAATCGCATTCGCATTTATTCATAATTTAAATTATTAATCGTTTCTTTAGATTTTAAAATTCCGTCTTTAAAATATTCTAATAAAAGAGGTTTTATCTCGTATTCTAATTTATTTTGTAATTCTTCAAAATTTTGAGCCATAAAATAACTATGCCCTATCATTATATCGTCTGCTTCAAATTCTTTGTTTATATTTTTGTCTATTAAATTTTTTATCTCGTCAAATAAATTAATAGCTTTATCTTTGCAATCAGAATTTTTATTATCGTAATAATTTTCAATCGCCGATTTATCCGCTTTAATTGATATAAAAGCAAATCTTCTCCTTAAAGCATAATCTATATAACCAATGCTTCTGTCTGCCGTATTCATAGTTCCTATTATATATAAATTATCAGGCACTGAAAATTTTTCTTTTGAGTAAGGTAAAATAACTTCAATTTCATTTTCTCTATCTTTTCTTTTGTCTACTTCAAGCAAAGTAATTAACTCTCCAAATATTTTTGAAATATTTCCTCTGTTTATTTCGTCTATAATTAATACGACTTTATTATTTTCAGCCGATTTGCATGCTTTCTTAAAAATCCCGTTTTCCAATTCGTAAGTTATATTTCCGTTTATAGTTTTTGGTTTTATTCCTTCAACAAATTCTTCATAATCCATAGATTGATGAAAAGTCGTAAAAAATATTTGTCCTTTATTAACTAATTCTTTATATCTTTTCATTAATTCCGCTCTATCGGATGGCGCATTTTCGTCTATTAATTTTACGGCAATTTCGGAGCTTGAATAAGTTTTGCCAGTCCCAGGCGCTCCTTGAAGTATTATTTGTTTCTTTTGTTTAATTACATATACATTAATATCAGTATCTAATAAATCTATAACTCTATAATTTTTGAATTTAAATTTATTTTGCTTTATAAATTCGTTTATATTTTTTATATCGGTTATATAATCACTAATTTCCTTTTTGTTTTTATCTATTTTAACTTCGAGACTATCGTATATATCTCTTCCCCGAGAATTAACTATAGGAAAAATATTTGGTTTAATGCAATGTAGAAATTGACTTAACATGCCTTTCTTTAATCCTGCCATTTTAAATTGACTACTTTGCATAATATTAATTATATTTTCAAGGTTATCGTCAGCATTTTTTATATCTATTATTAATTTGAAAAATTTAATTATTTGCTCTTTTTCGGGGATAGGTTTCATATTAAAAGTCATTTTTGGAGTTCCGAACATTCCAAGAGTATTTTTAGAATATTTACCTTTTTCAGTTTTTTCTTTCTCTTCTTGAATAAATTTAATTATATTATTTTTGGTTTCGTTAGGTAAATTAGATTCATTTATTCGTTTTATTTTATTATCAAAACTACTTATCCATGTTCCAATACATAAAAAATATATAGCGTCCAAATCTGTATAATCTAAATCCAAACTATTTAAATCAATTTTTGATAATTCTTCCACGACTTTAGGAATTAAAATATAACTTCCGTCATGTTCTTCTGGAATTATATCTTTTTTAGTTTTTAAAATTTTAATTAATTTTTCTTTATCCATAATTCTGCCTGATTATTATTTAATTTTTATTATTATAGCATATAATATGCAATTTTCAATAAAAATTATTTAGTAATATTAAATAAGGAAAATAAAAATAAATCTTAAAAATAATTATAGTTTTTCGATTTCGTCAATAGGTAAGCCTGTATTTTCACTTATAAATTTCATATCCAAGCCAGATTTTTTTAGATTTTTGGCTATTGAAATTGATTTATTTTTTTCGCCTTCAAGTTTACCTTTTTTTATACCTTCTTTAATTCCTTCTTCTCTTTCAAGTGATAGCATCATTTTTTGTCCTAGCAAAAATGCGTCTCGGGCGGCATAAGCTCGCATAAGTTTATCGTCAGAAGTAAATCTTTTATATTCTTCAATTACTTTTGTCATAATTGGGTTTGCCTCCTTAAGTTCTTTTTCTATATCTTTTAAATTATTGCTTGTAAAAAATTTCATCCAAGTCAACAATTTATTATTTTTCAATTCTTCAATAGTCGAATTTTCTAATATATTAATAAATCTTTGAACTTCTATTATATGCATTTGAATATAATCTAAACTTATATTTTTGTTTTCTGTGTCTATTAATTTAAAACAACGGTGCGGTTTGCCTTCGTCTTCAAAATCCAAATTAAAATCGAGTAGATTAATGCTAATTATTTTTTGAACTCTTTGATAATCTTCACCTTTATGTAATTCATTAACTATATTTTTTGAGATATAATAAAAAATTCTATATAAAAAATTTCTATTTCCGCAAAGTTGAAATTCAATTATAACAATTTTATTATCTTTAGTTTTTGCTTTAACATCAATTATTGACTCTTTTAAATCAATATTTTCCGAAAGATTAAATGGGTCGATTATTTCCAAATCTTTAACTTCTTCAAAATTAAAATCTCTCAAAGTTGCGTTAACTAAATTTTCAAGCAAATCTTCATTACCATTTCTGCCGAATAAGTATCTGGCAAATAAATCGCTTAATTTTTTTATTTCTATATTTTCTTTATTATTCTTCATAACTATATTATACCAAAAAATTAATAGTTTGTCAAAATATTAATTTTATAAATTAAAACTAATTATAAATAAAAATTAATCAAACAAAATGACAAGCGCAAAAATGTCCCTTTTCAATCTCTCTAAACTCGGGAATTTTTTCAGAACATATAGCTTCCGCTTTTGGACATCTCGTTCTAAATTTGCATCCCGAAGGCGGATTTATTGGAGAGGGAATCTCGCCCGAAAGTATTATTCTTTTTTTAGTTTTGGCAACCGAAGGCTCTGAAATTGGAATTGCAGAAATTAAAGATTGAGTATAAGGATGAAACGAATTAGTATACAAAGACTCGCTTTCGGTAAGCTCAACTACATTTCCCAAATACATAACGGCTATTCTTTTGCATAATTGACGAACTACAGCCAAATCATGAGCGATAAAAAGATAAGTTAATTTCATGTTTTTTTGCATATCGTAAAGCATATTTATAATTTGCGCTTGAATAGAAACATCCAAAGCCGAAACAGGCTCATCGCAAACTATAAACTCAGGGCTAACCGCCAAAGCTCTCGCTATTCCAATTCTCTGTCTCTGTCCGCCCGAAAATTCATGAGGATATCTTTGAGCCTGCTCGGCATTTAATCCTACAAGTTTAAGAAGTTCTATAATTTTATCTCTTCTTTCTTTTTTTGTGGAATATAATTTATGAACATCCAAAGCTTCTCCAACTATATCTTCAACCGTCATACGCGGATTTAAAGAAGCGTAAGGGTCTTGAAAAATTATTTGCATTTTTTTCGCGTAATTTCTATAATTTTCTTTATTAATTTCTTCGCCATCAAAAAATATTTTTCCGCTTGTAGGATTGTAAAGATGTAGCAATGTTCTTCCTAAAGTTGTTTTTCCACTTCCCGATTCTCCCACCAATCCGAAAGTCTCGCCTCTATATATATTAAATGAAACTCCGTCAACGGCTTTAACGGTTTGAGTCGCTCTGCCGAAAAGTCCGCCCTTTATCTTAAAATGCTGTTTTAAGTCTTGAATTTCTATTAAAGGTTTTGTTAAATTTTCCATTAAAAATATCTCTCTTAATTTAATTTTTAATTCTTAATCATTTAGGCATTTCATGAAGCCAACAAGCCGAAAAATGCCCTTCTTCAAATTGAACTATCGGTGGTTTATTTTCTATGCAAACTTTCATGCATTCCTCACATCTTGTGCTAAAAGGACATCCCGCTTTCATATTTAGCAAATCTATTGGCGTTCCTTCTATTGGAATTAATCTATCTTGTTTAATATCTATTCTAGGAAGCGATTTCAAAAGCCCTAAAGTATAAGGATGTTTCGGACGCTCAAATATATCGAAAACCGTTCCTCTTTCAACTATTCCGCCGCCATACATAACTATAATATCATCTGCCATATCCGCTACTATTCCAAAATCATGCGTAATTAAAATAACAGCCATTTGAATTTTTTTCTGAATATCTTTTATAAGTTCTAATATTTGAGCTTGTATAGTAACATCGAGAGCCGTTGTAGGTTCGTCCGCTATAAGTATTTGAGGATTTCCCGCCAAAGCCATAGCTATCATAACTCTTTGACGCATTCCGCCCGAAAGTTCATGCGGATATTGTCCCATTCTTCTTTTAGGTTCGTTTATTCCGACTAAATTTAATAATTCTATTATTCTATTTATTGCAGCCGTTTTGCTTATTTTTTGATGAGTAGTTAAAGCTTCGGTTAGTTGATTTCCTATAGTATATACGGGATTTAAGCAAGTCATTGGGTCTTGAAATATCATTGAGATTGCATCGCCTCTGATTTTTCTTTTTTCATGTTCCGAAAGTTTAATTAAATCTTTTCCTTCAAAAAAAATCTCTCCGTTTATAATTTTTCCAGGCTCTTCTATAAGTCCCATAATAGAATATGCAGAAACGCTTTTTCCCGAACCCGATTCTCCTACGATTCCCAATACTTTTGATTTATCGAGTTTATAAGATATATTATTAACCGCTTTAACCTCTCCCGATGGAGTAAAAAAAGATACGCTCAAATTTTTAACTTCTAATAAATTGCTATTCATTTAATTTCCTTTTTTAATTTATCTATTTTTCATACGAGGGTCTAAAGCGTCCCTTAAACCGTCTCCTACCAAATTAAAACATAAAATTATAACGCTAATCAATGCCGCAGGAAATAATAATTGATAAGGATAAGAATAAACTCCGCTTACGGCGTTTGAAGTTAAAGAGCCAAGCGAAACCATAGGAGCGCTTACGCCAAGCCCTAAAAAACTTAAAAACGCTTCAACGAAAATTGCATTCGGTATTTGCACCATAGCAGAAACTATAATAGCGCCCATAGCGTTTGGCACTAAATGTTTAAATATTATTCTTAAATGCGGAGTTCCCAAAGCCCTTGCAGCCGTTATAAATTCCTGTCCTTTCAAAGCTAAAATTTGTCCTCTTGTCATTCTTGCCATATTTGTCCAATATAATAAAGATATAACTATAAATATGCTAAATAAACCAGGTCCTAAAAGCCCGATTCCTCTTAAAGATTCGCTTTGCAAAAATAATTTATCCATAGGAGCTTTTAATACAACCGAAAGCAAAACTACTATTAAAAGAGTTGGGACAGCGCTTATAATATCGACAATTCGCATCATAATATTATCAAGCATTCCGCCGAAATATCCCGAAATTGAACCGTAAACGATTCCAATTATAACTACTAATGTAGCCGAAACTATTCCGATTAAAAGAGAAATTCTCGCTCCTATCATGCATCTAACAAGCAAATCTCTTCCCAAAGTATCCGTTCCAAAAGGATGCTCAAAAGTAGGCAAACTATTTTCAACTCCTCTATTTATTTGAGCGTATCCATATTCCGAAAAAATAGGAATGAATATTGAAAGAATGGCTATGATTCCTATTATTATAATTGAAACTAAAGCGACTTTATTTTTTTTGAATCTTCTATAAGCGTCCTGCCAATAAGTTACGCTTTCTCTCTGAACTTCTACGGAAGATTTTTCTTCTTCGGTAGCCTTTTCAAATAATGATTTATCTAATATTTCCATTTTATTCCTTCTATCTGTTTAATTAAATTTAATTATTAAATTATTCCTGAATTTTAATTCTTGGGTCTATAACTCCGTAAGACAAATCTACTAAAAAATTCATCGCTATTAAAAAAGCGCCGTAAAATATCGTAACTCCAAGTATCGTTGGATAATCTCTTTGAGTAATGCTTTCTACAAAATATCTTCCCAAACCAGGAATATTAAATATTTTTTCAACTACAAAAGAACCCGTAAGTATTCCCGCCGATAAAGGTCCTAAATAAGTGACAATAGGAATAATCGCATTTCTTAAAGCATGCTTAAATATTATAAATCCTCTTGAAACTCCTTTTGCTCTTGCAGTTTTAATATAATCTTGATGAATAACATCGAGCATTGAACTTCGCATTAATCTTGCCATAAAACTTAAAGAACTAAAACTTAAAGCAAATCCTGGCATTATATATTGAGCGAAAGAATCAAAACCGTAAGCGGGCAGAAGTCTTAATTGAACGGAAAATATAATAATCGAAACCGTAGCGACAACAAAACTTGGCACTGCAATTCCCAAAGTGGCGGCAACCATTACGACTCTGTCTATAACTTTTCCTTGTCTTAAAGCGGCTATTATTCCAAATAAAACTCCTACCGTTGTAGATATAAACATGCTAAAAATACCGAGCCTAAAAGAAACAGGGAAAGCTCTCTTTATAGTGCCTGAAACCGATTGCCCTATTTTCGTAAGCGAAGTTCCCAAATCTCCTTTAATTGCATTTTTAAGATAATTTCCGTATTGCACTATTAAAGGTTTGTCTAATCCATATTTTCTATTTAAATTTTCTAAAGCGACTTTGCTTAAAGGTTTTTCTCCAACGAAAGGTCCGCCTGGAACCGTATGCATTAAAAAGAAAGTTATAGTAACTATCACGAATAAAGTTAATATCGATATAAATAATCTTCTTATAATGTAATCGAACATAAATTATTACCTCTAAATTTTATTTACTCCCATTACTTATAATTTTTATTAATTGCAAATTATATAATAAATTTTGAATTTTTTCAAATAGTAATTTGTAATAACGAAAAAATTATTATAAATCAGCAGATTTTTCAAAAAAGTATTAACATAATTTGAGAAAATTACGATAATTATTATGTTTGGTTTACAATAAAAACTTGACATAATATTTATAATTTGTTAATATCTATGTAAGCATAATGTAGATATTTTTTGGGGGGAACTATAATGGTTAAAAATAAATTTATTATATTTTTCTTGATTTTTGCTATAATTTCAATATTTTATAGCTGCAATCCTACTCCCGTTACTGCAATAACAGATTCAAATTTACAAAATGTGAGCGGCAGTTTTAATAGTGAATCAATTTTAGGAGATGCAGGTTTATCAGTTAGTATTGGGAATAATGCCACTCTTGAAATAGGGTTTGGGAATAATGGTCCAAAAGCAAGCCTTACTAATATCTCGGGAGTGGAAGGTTCTACAAGTTATGTATTTCAAAATGGGAGCTTATCAGCATCCATAAGAGTTGCAGATACAAATATGATATATGTAACTATTACAAGCCTTAAAGAGCCTTATTTTAATTTAGAAGATGTTCTATGCTATAAATAGTTTTCAGGATGGTACTATGATAAAGATATTTTATATTTTATTTATATGTTTACTCGTTATATTTTATATTATAGCATGTGTTTCTCCCGTGGCAAGTCCAATTGGAGAAAATAGAAATGGAACTTACAAGGGAACTCAGCCGACTTTACAAAAAAGATGGCTAACAATTAATATTGAAAACGGGGGGTTTACATTAGGATATAAAAATACTAATGCAGGAACTACATCCGATACTTTTAATATAGACGCAACGAATATAAGTGGAATTGACCCTTATTATAGTTTTCAAAATACTAAGGGAGCTGGAACTTTGAAATTTATAAGCAGTAATAAAGTTATAGTGACTTTTAGAAAATTAGTTCCAGATTATTATGTAATTGGCGAAACTACATGTAGAAGATAACGACCATAAAAATAAGAATTATAATAAATTAAAAAATTAAAAAGAGGTTTTGTTATTATGAAAATTATTAAAAAATTGACTATATCTATTTTATTTATTTCTATAATTGGGATTATATTATATACATGTTCATCTCCTGTAGCCGTTCAAGGTCTAACAGTTAATGATACTTTTAATAGCGAAGCCATAATAAGTTCTTCAAGCGGAGATAAAACATTTTTAGGAGTTACCGTAAGTTCAACAAGTATTACTTTATATTTTAAGAGTGTATCAAATGCTGCTGCTACAACAAATGAATTAGGCAAAGAAGAAATTAGCGCTCCTGATGGGACGAATACAATATCTGGCGTTTATCCAATTGTTAATTTTCAAGATGGAGCTTTTTCAGGAACTATAACTTTTATAGATGAAAGTCAGCTAAAAATAACATTTCAACAGAATAATTATCCATATTTTAAAATGAGAGATGTTACTTGCAAAAAATAAGATAGTAATAATTAGATTTAATTTACTTTATTGCAATAACCTTCCCAATAGAAAGGAGGATTGAATTCGTTGATTTTAACATTGGCTCCATTTCGCCCGTCAAAATTTACAACCCCGCTCATTTTAGCATTTTCAAAAGTATAGTCATAATCATAACCAAGTATATTGTAAGGACTTATTGCTGTGTATTCGTTTTTTTTGATATTTGTTTGTCCTTCTTCTCCTAAATAGATTGTTAAACTTCCTGTTGTGACTCTGATAAATAAATATGTTTCCTTATCTAAAATAGGTTCTGTGCTTTGATAATACCCTTTGAATGCATCAGGAACTCCTAACATAACTGCTGTGCAAGTATTTAATATAAATATGAATATAATTAAAATAAATATAAATATTATAAATTTTTTATTCATAATAAATTCCTTTCATTATATATTTTCGTTTATTCATTTATCGGAATTAAATTTATAAATTAAATATAGTAATTGTAAAATTTATAATAATAAAACGCTTGATATTCTTAAATTTTTAATGTATAATGCATATTCAAAATAATTCTAATCAGAGAGATTTTTAAATATGGATATAGCATTACTTACGGCTGCGATAATAATAATAATATGCATAATGGCAAATAATATTTCTTCAAAAATAGGCGTTCCTTCGTTATTATTGTTTTTAGTATTAGGAATGATTTTCAATAAAATGTATAATTTCAATGATTATGTAATTTCAAGTAATATTTGCACGGTAACTTTAATATTTATAATGTTTTACGGCGGTTTTGGAACTAATTGGCAAGTCGCAAAACCTGTAGCAGTAAAATCGTTTTTGCTTTCTTTTATCGGCACTTTTTTAACTTCTATGATTACGGGATTATTATGTTATTTAATATTAAAAATAGATTTATTTGAAAGTTTTCTTATAGGTTCGGTTATAGGTTCTACTGACGCCGCTTCCGTGTTTTCAATACTTCGTTCAAAAAATTTGAATTTAAAAGACGGTTTGGCTTCTTTGCTTGAGCTTGAAAGCGGAAGTAACGACCCTATGTCTTATATGCTTACGGTTATATTTTTAGGATTAATCGGAAAAACTATAGGAAGTCCTTTATCAATAATTTTAATGCTTTTCAAACAAATAGTTTTTGCTTTAATTGTAGCCGCTTTAGTTTCATATTTATCTTATTTTATTCTTAAAAAAATTAAATTCTCAATAAACGGACTCGACACGATATTTGTTTTTGCAACCTCTTTGCTTTCTTATTCTCTATCCGCCGCATTTGGAGGAAACGGATTTTTAAGCGCTTATATAGTTGGAATAGTTTTGGGTAATTGCAATATTAAAAATAAAGTAATTTTAGTTAATTTCTTTGACGGAATTACGGGACTTATGCAAATGATATTATTCTTTTTATTGGGTTTATTATCGACTCCTCAAAATATATTGCCCGCATCTTCTACCGCGATTCCCGTAGTTTTATTTATAACTTTTATAGCAAGACCGATTGCAGTAGCTTCTTTACTCACTCCTTTTAAGGTTGGATTAAAAAAGCAACTTTTAATTATGTGGGCTGGATTAAGAGGCGCCGCTTCAATCGCTTTTGCAATAATGGTTATGGGAAGCAATGTAGAAGGAATACATTACGATATCTTTCATATAGTATTTTTTCTTGCAATAATTTCAATATTATTTCAAGGAACTTTTTTGCCTCTAATAGCGCGAAAATTAAGTTTGGTAGATTCAAATGAAAATGTATTAAAAACTTTCAACGATTATGTTGACGATTCGGATATGCAATTAATTCAAATAACGATTCCTCAATCTCATCATTGGGTTGGAAGACAGATTAAAGATATAGAATTTCCCGAAAACTCTATTGTCGTTACGATAGAAAGAGGCGAAAGCACGGTTATACCAAACGGAAACACTACTATTGAAAAAGGAGATATTGTTATTTTGAATGCGAAACGAACTAAATATTACGATATGAATTTAAAAGAAATAACGATAAATAATAATCATAGTTGGAAAGATAAAGAATTAAAAGATTTGCATTTGGCTAAAAATAATTTAGTCGTTATGATAAAGAGAGACGGCGGAACGATTATCCCGAGAGGAAATACCGTTATAAAACAAAACGATATAGTTTTATTAAGAGAAATTTAATTTATTTTAATATTCTACTTTATTTAATTCTAAAATCGTATTTAATATAATTTTTCTTAAATTCTCTATATTAATATTATTCTTTGCGCTTATAAATATTGGATTGTTATATAATATTTGAATCTTATTTTTTTGAATTTCGTCTATGCAGTCGATTTTATTAAATACCGATAAAGATTTTATTTCTGAAGCTCCAATTTCTTTTATAGTGTTTTCAACTTTAATTATTTTCTCTTCTATATTTTTATCTGAAGAATCTATTAAATGAATTAATAAATCGGCTTCTACAACCTCCGATAAAGTCGACTTAAAAGAAGCGATTAAAGTATGCGGAAGTCTATCGATAAAACCCACCGTATCGCTTATTATAACCTGAACGGGCGCATCGTTAGATAAATATAATTTTCTTGTATGAGTATCCAAAGTTGCAAATAATTTATCTTCAACATATATATTTTCTTTACATAATAAATTAAACAGGGAACTTTTGCCCGCATTCGTATAGCCGACTATAGCAATTCTAAAAGCATTTTCTCTCGACTTTCTGCCTACTTTTGACACTCTTTCAACTTTATTTAATTGAGTTTTTAATTTATGTATTATCTCTCTCGCCCTCCTTCTGTCGTATTCAAGTTGCTTTTCTCCCGCTCCGCCTCTTAATCCAATTATTCCTTTTACCTGACTTAAATTTGTTCTTTTTCCTTTTAATCTTGGATATTCAAATTCTAAAAAAGCCAATTCTACTTGCATTTTTGCAGTCAATGTTTTAGCTCTCATTGCAAATATTTCAAGTATTATTTCCGTTCGAGTAAGCGCCTTTATATCCGAATTTTCTTCTATAGAATTAACCTGCGAACCGCTTAACTCGTTATCGAATATAATATATTTAACTTTATCTATAATAGCTTTTTCTTTTATAGATTCTAATTTTCCTTTTCCTATATAAGTTCTTGAATCTATTTTTTGTTGAATAAAAGAATATCTTTCAATCACTTTATAATTTGCAGTGTCGCATAGCATAGAAAGTTCATTTAAAATATTTTCTATATTAAATTTATTTATTCTATTTTGTTTATTATCTGCAATGAATATTATATAAGCTCTTTTACACTCCATTTTAATTCTCTTTAATTTTTAATAATTAATGAATTATAAAGTTCTATAGTTTTGTCCGATAAATATTGTTTCTTGCTTAAAACAAAATTTATAGATTCTAAAACTACTTCTAAAAAAGCAGAATCAAAATCTATAAAAATTTTCTCTCTTATTTTATTTGCTATTTCAATTTTTCTCGTAGGCTCAAGATAATCGGAAACATATATTATTTTCTCAAGCATGCTCATATTTCCATGCCCAACCGTGTGGCTTTCGATTGCATTTAAAATTTCTTTATCGTTTATATTAAATTCATTTTGAGCAATAATCGAACTTACTCTTGCATGAAGCAAAGCGCCCGTTATATAATTTGGATATTTTTTATTGTCGCATTCAAATATTATTTTTTTCATTTCTTCGTCTTTATATCTCTTTCCTAAATCATGACATAAAGCGGCGATTGAAGTTTTGTAAATATCAATAGTATACTTTTCTGCAATTTTAATTGCAAGCTCTCTTGTTGAAATTATATGCTCTTCTCTAAAAGGAAGATATTTTTTTATATATTCGATTATTTTATTTTCTATTTCGCTAAATTCTCTCATAATTTTAATTTTGGCTTTCGTCAATTTCTTTTAATCTTTCTAATAATTTCAATATACGCCCGTTTTCTAATGCTCGTAAAAGTAAACCGTCACAAAATCTTTCCCATTTTATAGGACTATTTAATAATAATAGAACAGAGGCTGCGTCTAATGAAAAAATCTTTTTCTCATCGAATTTTATATCTTTAGTTCTAACATCTTTTATGGGTAATATATCTCCATTTTTTGTGTCAAATATAAAATTTACTAAATCACGAGTAAATGATTTTACCGTATCAGAATATTTATAAAACGGTGGAGTATATACTTTTGTATTATTTTCATCATAATAATATAAATCCTCTTCTTTAGTTACTCTTTCACCTTCTCTATTTACTGGATAACCATATTCCTTTTCATTTTTTAACGGTTCTATATGTTTTGTTAAAATTTCAAATCTTCCCATAATTTATCCTAATTAAAATTTATAAATATTAGAATATCTTAAAATATAAAAAATGCAAATTTATTAATCAATCATTTTTCGTTATTGATAAAATTCTTTTTATATATATAATCAATATATAATCAATTTATAATATTAATTGAGGATTAAATATGCAGAATTATTTGGATTTACTAAAAAAAGTTTTGGAAGAAGGCGAAGAAACTTTAGACAGAACGGGAGTCGGCACGAAAAGAATATTCGCTCCGCAATTAAGATTTAAATTTGATGGAAATAAAATACCTATAATAACGACTAAAAAAGTTTTTATGAAAGGCGTTATCGTTGAATTGCTTTGGTTTTTGCAAGGCTCTACCAATATAAAATATTTGCTTGAAAATAATGTTCATATTTGGGATGAATGGGCTGACGATATGGGCGAGCTTGGTCCCGTTTACGGCAAACAATGGCGAGCTTGGGAAACGAAAGAAGGAAATAAAATAGACCAAATTTCAAATATTATAAACTCTTTAAGAAATAATCCTACAAGCAGAAGAATAATTTTAAACGCTTGGAATGTAGGCGAAATTGATAAAATGCATCTTCCTCCTTGCCATATGATGTGTCAATTTTCGGTTAATTCAAAAGGCGGAATAATAACTCATTTATATCAACGTTCTGCCGATTTATTTTTGGGAGTTCCTTTTAATATTAGCTCTTACGCTATACTTACAAAACTTCTTGCAATGCATAGCGGACTTTATCCTTCCGAATTAATTATGACTTTCGGAGACGCGCATATTTATAATAATCATATAGAGCAGGTTAAAACTCAACTTACAAGAGAGCCTTATCCTCAAGAAGCAGAATTATTTATAAACGAAGCGCCAAATATTTTTAGTCATGTTTACGAAGATTTTAAACTTGAAAATTATAAATTTTATCCCGCGATTAAAGGAGAAGTTGCAGTTTGATAATTTATAATATTGTATATTTGTTATGAATAAATCGGATTTAATAACCTTAAATGAAGCTAGTCAATGGGCTTCAAATTATATGAATAAATCAGTTTCGCCGTCAAATATTAATTATCTTTTGCAGTATTCTATAATAAACAGAATTATTAACGAAGGAATAATTTATATTTCAAAATCGGAATTAAAAAAATATTACGATAAAAATAAAATAGAAAAAAATTGGAAAAAAAAACTTGGAGACGATTTAAATTGGCATTTGTCATTTGACAATTTAAGAGAAATAGACACAACTAAACATGTTCATAGACTTCATCCTTATAAAGGAAAATTTATTCCGCAGCTTGTAGATTATTTTCTTAATTCTAAAACTGACAATTTTAAAAAAGAAATTTATTTTAATAAAAACGATATTATACTTGACCCTTTTTGCGGAAGCGGAACTACTTTAGTGCAAGCTAACGAATTAAATATAAACGCTATTGGAATTGATATTTCGCATTTTAATACAATGATTGCAAATTGCAAAATAGAAAATGTAGATTTAGAAAAATTAGAATTGATTTTAAAAGATATTACTTTAAAATTAGAAAAATATATTTTATCGTCTAAAATTTTTGAATTTGAAAACGAACTTAACGATAGATTGAATATTTTTAACGAAATTAATTTTCCAAATATAGAATATAAAAAAAATGTAAGGGATAAAAAATTAAATCATAATATTTACGGCAAAGAAAAAGAGAAAGAATTTTTAAGCGTTTATAACGACTTAATAAAAAAATATAAAATAAATTTGCATAATAAAAAAAATGATACTTTTCTTTATAAATGGTATATTCCAAATATTATAAGCGAACTTGAATTTGTATCCGATTTAATAAACGATATAAAAGACGAAAAAATTAAAAACATTGTTAGAATAATTTTAAGTAGAACAATGCGTTCTTGCAGAGCGACTACGCATTCGGATTTGGGAACTTTATTAAAACCCGTAAATTCGACATATTATTGCAGAAAACATTATAAAATATGCAAGCCTGTATTTTCTATAAATAAATGGTGGAAAGTTTACGCAAAAGATACTATTAAACGATTAAAAAAATTTAACAAATTAAGAACGAATACTTATCAAATATGTATTACGGGAGATGCAAGAAACATGAATATTTTTGATAATATAAAAAATTTATCCGAAAACAAAAATTTTTATAAATTACTAAAAAAACAAAAAATAAGCGGTATATTTACAAGCCCGCCTTATATAGGACTTATCGATTATCATGAGCAACATGCTTACGCTTACGATTTATTTAAAATTAATAGAAACGATAATTTGGAAATTGGCTCTTTATCTAAAGGGCAAAGTTCTATCGCTAAACAATCTTATATTGAAGATATTGCAAAAGTTTTAAATAATTCTAAAAAATATATGAAAGATAATTATAATATTTTTATTGTGGCAAATGATAAATACGATTTGTATCCTAAAATAGCCGAGTTATCGGGAATGAAAATAGTAAATAGATTTAAGCGTCCTGTTTTAAATAGAGTTGAAAAAGATAAATCGGCATATTCTGAGACAATATTTCATTTAAAGGTTGTGTAATATGATTATCTCACTAATTGCGGCGGTTGATTCAAAAAATGGAATAGGCTTAAACGGAATAATGCCTTGGGGACATATAAAAGAGGATATGGAATTTTTTAAAAAAACGACACTCGGCTTTCCTGTTATTATGGGAAGAATTACTTTTGAATCTCTTAAAAATAAAACTTTGCCAAATAGAAAAAATATAGTTATATCGTCAAAAATAAACGAAGAATATTTAAACAAATATAATAATCTTTCTTATGAATCTTCTTTTGAAAATACTTTATCAAAATTATTATTTGAAAGACAAAAACAAATTTTTATTATTGGTGGCGAGTCGATTTATAAAAAAGCTATTGATTATGCGGATATAATTTATTTAACGCATATAAACAAAAATTATAATTGCGATAGATTTTTTCCAAATGTAGATAAAAATATTTTTACGAAAGAAGAATTAAAAAAATTTGAATATAATTCTATAAATATAAGTATTTGCAAATATACAAGAATTATATAATTTATACCGCGGATTGAGAAGCTATATTAGCATTCTTTTTCCATTTATTAGAAAAATAATAAGTCAAACTTAAACTCATATTTATAAAATTAACTATCGCCATAGATGTCCATATTCCTACAATGCCGATTTTAGAAGATAAAAAATAAGCCAAAGGAACTCTTATCATAATAAGAGATATAAAACTAAAAAGCATAAGAGTAAAAGTTTTTCCCGCTCCGTTAATCACTCCGTTTGTGGCGAACATAATCGAAAGAAAAATAATCGAAGGCATAACGATATACATATAACTTCTCGTATATTCAAAAATACTGTCATCGCTCGTAAACATTCTAAATATTAATCTTGGAAACAAAACCGAAAATAAAGCCATAAAAGACGAAATTCCGATTCCCATTATGCATCCCGATTTATATATAGCTTTGATTCTATCCGTTCTATCCGCTCCGATATTTTGAGCCACCATTGTAGCGATTGCCGCCGATAAAGCCATTAACGGAAGAAACGATAAAGAATCTATCCGCATATTAATCGCAACCGAAGCTGAAGCCGATTCTCCGTAGCCGTTTATTAATCTGTTTAAGAAAAGCCAACTTATTGAAACGATTAATTGCATAGCCGCAAAAGGCATTCCTATTTTTAACATTAATTTAGTTATTTTCAAATTAAAAACTATTCTTAAAGGATTTGCTCTCACTATGCTATTTTTCATTTTTAAATATATCATGCTAATTATTACTGAAATAAATTGAGAAAAAGCTGTCGCATAAGCCGCTCCGTCTAATCCCATTTTTGGAAAAGGTCCTATTCCCGCTATCATTAAAGGGTCCAATATTATATTTAATATAGAAGCTATAGCCAAAAATATTAAAGGACGAATCGTGTCTCCTATTCCTCTTAATAAAGCCGCTACTAAAAAATAATAAAACATAAAAGGAAAACCAATCATACTAATTCTAAAATAACTAACCGAATATTCCATTATGCTTTCGGATGCATTTAAAAATTTCATTAAAGGAGGCGCAAATATATAACCGATTAAAGACAAAGCTATTGCCGATATTACGCTTATAGTTGTCGCTACTCTCGAAATATACAAAACCGAATCATTATCGTTAGCTCCGAAATATTGCCCGATTAAAATATTTCCCGCAACCGTAATGCCCGAAGCTATAGCCATCAAAATTAATATTATAGGAAAACTAACTGCTATAGCTCCAAGTCCGCTCTTTCCAACCATTTGTCCAATCCAAATAGTGTCGACTATATTATAGGCTATATTCAAAAGATTTGCCAAAATCATAGGAATTACTAATTTTATTAATCCTTTATTAACATTTCCGCTTGTAAGTTCCATCATTTTAGAATTATTATCCATTTTTAAGAAGTCCTTATAAAATCAAAAAGTTAAAAATATTCTATATCTTTTATAAAAAAATGCAATTATACTTATTATGAAGTTTTTATATATACTTATATTTAGATTATATATCTATTATAAATATTATTAATATTTTGATTTATTAATTATTTCTAATCTTGGTTTATAAATATTCTTATATAAATAATCTGTAATTTTATCATGCTCTTCTTTATCTTTAATTTTTCTTGTTGTCATTATTTTCATTTTTATCGTTCCCTCTTCTTTTTTTTCGTTTATACAAGCCATATTATAATCGTAATCGGCAAGTATAAAACCAAAACGCAAATACCAATCTATACGCTTTTTTGCAATTTCATTTAAATCATAAGGTTCTACTTCTATAACGATTAATTTATCTTTTAACGATTCTAAAATTTGAGTTAAAATTTTTGAGCCGTAATTTTTTCCTCTGAATTTTTTATCTATCGCTAAATATTCTATATAATTAAAATCTAAAAATTCCCAAATTGTAGTAATTCCAACAGGAATATCGCCGTCCAATATCGCGTAAAATTTATTATTGTTATTATTTAAAATTGCATTGAAATCCCATCTTTCTTCTATAGGAAAAGCTTCATTATATAAACTTTGAGCAAAATCTTTATATTTCAAATTATCTTTAATCTCTAAAAAATTTATCATAAAATCCTCTAATAATTTAATCTTATTATATTAGATTTTTTAATTTAAGTAAATACAAAAATCTTAATTCTAAATAAAAATTTGAGTTATAAAAAATAATCTATTTAAATTATTTTCTTCGTTATAGTTATATTTAATTTCTAAAAATTTATCGTATTTAATCCTATTGAGCGTAAATTTTTATTCTTCTTTCTTTTTCTTCGGATTAATCTTTTTCATTGAAGTAGTTTTTTTTATCATTTTAGCAGACTTTTCTTCGTCTTCGCTTTTTTTAATGGTTTTAAGCGGGCTATTAAAAACCTCTTCCTTAACGCTTTTTACATCTCTATCTTGATAATCGCTATCTTCAAGTTCATCCGTTCCTCTTTTAGGGTCCTTTCCCGCATATACGAGTTTATCTTTTACTCTGTCAAGTTTAACTTCGCATATTCTCTCTATATCTTCTATATCCAAAGATTCTTTTTCAAATAATTCTTTCGCTAAACTTTCAAACTTATCAGAATTTTCTTTAAGAAGTCTTTGAGTTCTTTCATAAGCTTTCATAACGAATCTGTGAACTTCTTCGTCTATTTTTTGAGCCGTCTCTTCGCTATAATCTTTATGTCTTGCAATCTCTTTTCCTAAAAATATAGGCTGTTCTTTCTGTCCAAAAGCGATTGGTCCAAGCTTACTCATTCCCCATTCGCAAACCATTCTTCTTGCCATTTCCGTCACTCTTTCAATATCGTTTGAAGCTCCCGTAGTAACCGAATCTTCTCCAAATTTAAACTCTTCTGCAACTCTTCCTCCCAAAAGTAATGACATTTCGTCTATAGCTTTTTTTCTCTGTAAAGTATATCTTCCGTCAGATGGCAAAGTCCAAGTAGCGCCTAAACTTCTTCCTCTCGGCACAATAGTCACTTTATGCAAAGAATCTGTATTTTGAAGTAAAACCGCCATTAAAGTATGTCCCGCTTCATGATAAGCTGTATTTAATTTTTCTCTCTCGCTTATTAATATGCTTCGTCTTTCTGGTCCCATCATAACTTTATCTCTCGCTTCCTCAAAATCGGGAAGTTCAACTCTCGGCTTATCGTTTCTTGCGGCAATTAAAGCGGCTTCATTAACCATATTTGCAATATCCGCTCCCGAAAATCCAGGAGTCGCTCTCGCCAAATGATACAAATCTATTGAAGGGTCATGTTGTATTTTTGAAACATGAACTTTAAATATTCCCTCTCTTCCTTTAACATCGGGCAAATCAACAACAACTTGCCTGTCGAATCTTCCAGGACGAAGTAAAGCTGGGTCCAATACATCGGGACGGTTAGTCGCTGCAAATATTATTATTCTCGTGTCGGTATTAAATCCGTCCATTTCTACTAACATTTGGTTTAAAGTTTGCTCTCTTTCGTCATGTCCGCCTCCGTATCCCGCGCCTCTCGTTCTTCCAACCGCGTCAAGCTCGTCTATAAATATTATACAAGGAGCGCTTCTTTTTCCCTGCTCGAATAAATCTCTAACTCTCGAAGCCCCTACTCCGACAAACATTTCAACAAATTCAGAACCCGACATGCTAAAAAACGGAACATTTGCCTCGCCCGCAACCGCTTTTGCAAGAAGAGTTTTACCTGTTCCTGGAGGACCTACCAATAAAACGCCTTTTGGTATTTTAGCGCCAAGTTTAGTAAATTTAACAGGGTCTTTTAAAAATTGCACAACTTCTACTAATTCTTCTTTAGCTTCTTTACATCCTTCTACATCCTTAAAAGTCACTTTAACATCTTCTTTAGTCAATAATCTAGCTCGGCTTTTTCCAAAACTCATAGCTCTGTTATTTGAGCCTTGAACCTGCCTAAACATAAAAAACCATAATAAAAATCCTATGGCAAGAATAGGAAGCAAATTAACAAGTATTATGCTAAAATAACTCGGTTTATTTTCTTCTCCTTTGACTTTTACATTATTTTCTATAAGCAAATCTACAAATCCGTTTGCAGTAAAAGGTATAAAAGAATAAAAACTTGTTTCGTTTATTTTACCGTTAACCGTTTCAAAGGCTTTGCCGTTTCTTATATTTTGGTCGACTATCGTTACTTCGGTTACCGCTCCTTCTTTAACTTTTTGAACTACGGTAGAATAATCCCATTCGACAGCTTTCTCTTGAGGATTTTTTTGAAAATACATAACTGCCATAACTACAACCATAGTTAGAAGCAAAACTATTATTATTTGATTTCCTCCGCCTCCAGATTGAGGCATTGGATTTTTTCTATTATTATTTTTTTTATTGCTCATATATTAATTCTCCATTATTTAATTCTATTAATTTATATTTAAATCTAAATTTTTATCTATATAAAAATTAAGGCAAATCTAAAATCGTTCCGTAGCTATTAAAACATTTTGAAGCCAAAGAATCGACTCCGCCTCCTGCCCTCAAATAGCTATTTATAACTTTGCCGTTCTTTCTTGCCAAATCGGGATATTTTAAATTCATATATCCTAAAACAAGCCCTTTACTCGTTGATGCATGAATATAAGTTATAGTTTCGTCTTCTTTATCGACATTCACTACTATTCCCGCATGAGTAAGTTTTTTTGTTTCGGAAGTAGTTCTATCAAACATAATAATATCGCCTATATTCGGCAAAGAATTATTATATATTTTTTTATATTTTTCTAAAGTGCCGTATATAGTTTTTACTCCGCTTTCTCCCAAAACCGCTTGCTTTTCAAATACCGCTATATTGCTTGTCCAATAAACCGCGGCTACAAAACCCGAGCAGTCAAAATTAAAATTCTTTTTTTCTTTAGAGATTGGATGCGTCAATTCGGCTTTTTCATTATATTTATAATGTTTATCCAAATAAAAATTTGCATATTTTTTTATATCCTCTCTGACTTTCTTTTTCTGCTCTTCGTTTATTTCAACCCCGCTTTCGCTTAATTGCTTTTGGTATTTTTTATCGTATCCGTAATTTTGAGCAAACGCAAAAGTAGATAATAATATATAAAATATAACAATATTAAAACGCATATCTATCTCTTTTTAATAGAAAATAATTTTATAAGATATTTATAAAAAGTCAATATAATTAATTTATACTATAAGGTTTAAAAATCGGATTTTTTATTTTAAATATAATTCTATTTGTAAAAATAATTAAACCCCACGCGTCTATGCATGAGGTTAATAGAAACGATATATTATTATTTAGCTCCAGCTTTCCTCAATACTTTTTTTATCTCTTCGGTTTTCGCCAAATCCAAAGCGGTTCTTCCATGATTATCTTTAATATTAACATTAGCCCCTTTTTCTACCAAATATTTAACTATTTCTAAATTACCTTCTTTTGAAGCATTCATTAAAGCGGTCACTCCGTCTTTATCATTAGCGTTAATATCCGCTCCGTTTTCTACTAAATATTTAACTATTTCTAAATTTCCATTAAATGAAGCGACTATTAAAGCCGTCCTGTCAATATTATCTTTTTCGTTTATATCGACTTCAATATCTTCTATCAAATATTTAACCATTTCTAAATTACCAAATGCCGAAGCCTGCATTAAATCCGTAACGCCGTCTTTATCATTAGTATTAATATCCGCGCCGTTTTCTATTAAATATTTAACTATTTCTAATTGTCCTTCGTATGAAGCATTCAATAAAGCCGTTACGCCGTCATCATTTTTAGAGTTAATATCCGCTCCATTTTCTAATAAATATTTAACTATTTCTAAATTTCCACTTATTGAAGCATACATTAAAGCGGTATTACCATTATTATCTTTAGCGTCAATCTCCGCGTAGTTTTCTATTAAAAATTTAACTATTTCTAAATGTCCATTATATGAAGCATTCATTAAAGCCGACTTGTCAATATAATAATCAATCTCCGCACCGTTTTCTACCAAATATTTAACTATTTCTAAATGCCCATTATATGAAGCCCATATTAAAGCCGTCCAGTCAATATTATCTTCAGCGTTAATATCCGCTCCGTTTTCTATCAAATATTTAACTATTTCTAAATGTCCATTAGCTGAAGCATTCAATAAAGCTCCGCCGTTCCGTTCACTTCCAGAATTAATATCCGCTCCGTTTTCTAACAAATATTTAACTATTTCTAAATGTCCTTTTCCTGAAGCAAATTCCAAAGCTGTCCAGTCGTTATCAACTCTAGCGTTGACATCCGCTCCATTTTCTACTAAATATTTGACTATTTCTAAATTTCCATTAAATGAAGCATACATTAAAGAGGTATAACCATCTTCATCTTTAGCGTTAATATTTACTCGTTTTCTTTCTACTAAATCTTTTACGGTTTCTAAATTCCCATTTTCCGAAGCCTGCATTAAATCCGTCACTCCGTCTTTATCATTAGCGTTAATATCCGTGCCATTCTCTATTAAAAGTTTAGCCGTTTCTAAATCTCCATTCCTCGCGGTATCTATTAACGCTTCTCCCGAATTTGAAGAACAGGCTATTACTCCAAAAGTTATAAAAGTTATAATAGTAATTAATATTATTTTTTTTATCATTGTTTTTCGCCTTGATTTAATGATTTTTTAAAATTTATGTTAAAAATATAATATATTTGATTAAAAAAGTCATGTAAAATTTCTTATTCTTAAATAAGATAAAGAAATTTATAAAAAATAATAAATTTATGAATAATAGATTGTTTCGGGATAAAGTCTTCGCTCACTCTGTGTGCCTTGCCAATCCCACGCCAAAGTTGGGCAGTCGCAAAAAAATCTAGTCATTGCGAGGCTTTGCCGAAGCAATCCAGATATATAGATTGTCACGCTCACACTAAAAGTGGGCAGACGCCCGCTCGCAATGACGGACTTTATAAATATTGCGAAAATGTTTTTACAAGCGGAATAAAGAATTCAAAATAATATCAATATAATTCGCCAATTTTAAACTCTTCCGACTTAAGCCATTTAATTCTATATTGCAAAGGCGTTATAATATTAAAAAAGATTGACAAATATGGAAAAGCGTTTTGAAATCTTATAGATAATCTTGTTTTGAAAAAATAAATATTCTCTTCGTTTAATTTATCGGTTTCGTATATTTCTACTCTGCTTATTTGGTATAAAGTTCTTATTAAAACATAAAAATTTTGACTTCTCGTTTCAAGAGAGGTTTCAGAATTAACGGCTACATATTCTTTTGTAAAAAAATCATAATATATTCTTCTACTTAAATAAACTTCTTTAAGGTTTTCGTTAAAAATCGCTCTCTTTCTTAAAAAATCTATTCTAAAATTCAAAAATACTATAATTCCGCTTTCTACATATCTTTTTATATTTTCGTCTATTTCTATATTTATTCCCGCGTAAACATCGGCGTATAAAATATTATTGTCAATATAGCTCCTTGAATAATGAAGCCTTAATTCATGCGAATATAAAGGAATAGACGATATTAATAATATTATAATTAATTTAATAAAGTTTTTATATTTTAGCATTTGTAAAAGTATATATTTTGTAAGATATATGTCAATAATAGATATTAATTATTTTTTGTAGCTATTATTCTTATATTCCTTCCAAAATTAAAATTATCAGAAATTTTATAATCTATAAAAGCGTTTTTTGGATTAAAACAAATTTTAGAAATAAAATACAAAAAATTTATTAACGATTTAAAATCAAATTTTCCAAGCCATATATTTTTCTTCAAATTATTATCGTTTATATTATATTCGTTATAGCAAATATCCAAAATCTTAAAATTGCATTCTTTCATTAAAAGCGAAATATTCTTTTCGTTAAAATGAACCGTATGCTCGGTTTCAAAAAATATTTTCATGTCGTCTTTTGAAACTATTTTATAATTTGGAGTATATGGAATTTCAATGAATAAGATATCGTTTACCCCCCCCCCCTGTGAAGTTATGAATGCTATTTAAAATATATTTTGGATTTGTAAAATGCTCTAAAATATGCGACATTATAACGATATTATATTTATTTTTATCAATATTTTTATCTTTCAAAAAATCATCTTTCATTTTTATATCGTATTTTTTTAAAGCGTCCTTTCTTGCATTTTCATTTAATTCGTATCCAAAAACATTAAAATTTTCTTTTTTAAAAATAGAAAGCAAAAGTCCGTCCGATGCGCCTATTTCCAAAACATTTAAATTGTCAGTTTTTTTAATAAATTTTTTTATATAATTAAATCTATTTAAAGCTCTTGCATATTTCATTTTAGCGTCAATAAATTTATAAATAATATTATTACTCCTTGCATAAAAATCGCTATTATATAAAAATTCAATTTCGCTTTGAGAAAGCTCGTCTATAAAATAAAGTTTGCAATTACTACATTCGTAAACATTTTTATTATTTTCCCAAATATTTTCTACAATATCGACTATATTATTTTCTTTAGCTTCCGCTTCGCATAAAGGACATAATTTTTTATTTAAATTTATATTATTCAAAAATTCGCTCCTTCGCTATTATTCTTATATTTTCTCCATAGCTCCAAATATTTTTATTATCGTCATAGTTAATAAAAACCGACTTTGGATAAATTATAGTTTTCAAGGCGATTAATAAAAAATTAAAAAGATTATCAAAAGAAGGAAATCCGCCTTCAAGCAAACTTATTTTAAGTTTTTCATTATTTTTATTTACATTATAATCGTAATATTGATATTTAATTATTTTAAAGCCTCCGTTTTCTACAAAAGTTTTTAAATTATCAATATTAAAATTAACCGTATGAGTAGTTGTTAAATATTTAATAAGCGTTTCATAAGAACATTCATTTTTTAAAGGAGAGTTAGGAACTTCTATATAAATAAATCCGTTTTCGTTTAACATAGATTTTATTTTTAATAAAATTTCTTTAGGCTCTTTGAAATGCTCTATAACATGCGAAAGAATTATAATATCGTATTTTTGATTATCTTCTAAAAAATTTTGTTTTAAGTATATATTATATTTATTTTTTGCATATTCTCTCGCTCTGTCGTTAAGTTCGTATCCGTGAACTTCGCATTTATTATTTTTGAATATATTTAATAATAATCCGTCAAAAGCTCCGATTTCGCATACTTTTTTATTGTCGCAATTTATATTAGCTTTTATAAAATTAAATTGATTTAAGCATCTTGAATATCGCATTTTGCTTTTTGCAAACTCAAATATTTTATTTTTTATGCTGTTATGATATTCGTTTTTATACAATAAATAAATTTCTTCATCGCTTGGAGATTCTATAAAATATAAAAAACATTTTTCGCATTGATAAATATTTTTATTTTCTTTCCAAATTCCTTTAATCTCGCCGATTTTATTATATTTATCGCTTTCGCAAACTTTACAAATCATAATTTTATTTTAATTATTCAAAAGAGAGTTCAACTCCGCATTTAGGACATTTTGTCATATCTTCCGTTATTGTAGAACCGCAATTTGGACATTCATAAACTTCAATCTCTTCAACAACTTCTTCTGTAGTTTCGTAACCTTCTTCGTCAGATTCTACTACCGTAACAACTTCTTTAAGTATATTTATTATATTATCAACCGTATCTTTATCCAAATTTGTTTTTTCAATAATTTCTTCTGCAGATAAACTATAAAGCTCTTCTATAGAATTAATATTATTATTAATTAAAGTTTCTATAATCTCTTTATCTACTCCAGAAAGAGAATAAAGATTACTTACGACTTCTTTATTTTCTTCTTGTGCGGCTGTATCTTCCGTTTCTTCGGAATTATCGGAGAATATTTGACTTAAAGGAACTAAATCTTTTAATAATTCAGGATTCGATTTAATATCGGTTTCGGTTTTTAAATCAAAAGTATAGCCCGTCAGTTGAGATGCAAGTTTAACATTATAACCGCTTTTGCCAAGCGCTAAAGTTAATTGTTCGTCAGGAATTATAATCATTGCCTCTTTATTTTCAGGCTCTGTGATTATTATTCTTATAGGTTTTGCAGGAGATATCGCTTCGGCTATATATTCTCTTATATCTTTAGACCATTTTACGACATCGATTTTTTCGCCTTCTATTTCTTTTATAATAGATTGAATTCTAATTCCTTTCTGCCCTATGCATGCGCCAACAGGGTCAACTTCTGGCTTATTTGAGATTACGGACATTTTTATTTTTAATCCTGGTTGTCGGACTATATTTTTTATTTCTATAGTTCCGTCCGCCACTTCTGGTATTTCAAGTTCAAAAAGTTTTTTAATAAAAGCGCCTTTGCTTCTCGTTAAATAAATCGTAGGATGTCCGCCTCTATCGTTTTCAACTTTATAAATATAGGCTCTTATTCTATCGCCAACCGAATAATGCTCTCTTGGAGACTGGTCTTTTCTTAATAAAATTCCTTCCGTTTTGCCTAAATTAACATAAATATTTCCTCTCGTTTCTCTTTGAAAATATCCGTTTACAAGCTGATTTTCTCGTCTTTTGAATTCGTTATAAATAATATTTTTTTCAAGTTCTGCAATTTTTTGAAAGAATGTAGTTTTTGCAACAGTGCTTTCTATTCTGCCAAACTCTTCCACATGGTCGACTAATAATAAAACTTCATCTCCCAAATTAATATCTTCGTCAAGTTTTTTAGCTTCTTCTAAAGAAATTTCTTTTTTATCGTCTTCTACATTTTCAACGACTATTACCGCTCTATAAACAGTCGGATTATTTTTTTCGTCAAAATTAATATGGAAGTTAGTATCGTTTCCGTATTTCTTTTTTAAGGCTAAAATCATAGTGGATTCTATAACCTCTTTAAGAAGGTCAACGCTAATATCTTTTTCCTCTGAAAGTAATTGTAAATAAGTTCCTACATTTTCAAACATTTTTTATCTCCATTTTTAATTTTTTAGCAGTTTAATCTTGCTTTTATAATATCTTTGATTTTTATAGTTTTTTTAATTTCATTTTCTAATTCTAAAATAATATAATCTTCTTTCGCTTCTTTTAATATTCCGCTTTCCGTTATAATTTTATCTTCATTTTTATATTTTATTTTTACGGGCATATCTTCAAAAAGTTCAAATCTATTTTCGATTTTCCATCTAAAGCCTGCGCTTGAAACGGTAATCGTATAATCGCCTTCGTCATATCCTTCAGCTTTTATTATTTGCTGAATTATTTTAGTAGCCTCTATACAATGACTATGCGAAATATTTTCTTTTTTCTTAAAAATCACAGCGTATATTTTTTTATTATCTTTTATAGCTCCGACTTTAAGATTAAGCAAATATATTTTATTTTTCTCCAATATATTTTTACTTTTTTCAAATAATATTGTCTCGTCTATTATATTAATCGTTTCGTTTTTTCTAATATTATTTTTATTGTCCGCTTTTCTTCTGTTTGCTTTATCTCCTCTTCCGTATTCTTTTTGTTTTTGAATAATTCTTTTATTATTTTTCATATCATATAAAACCTTAATACTATAAAACGGAATTTAACAATAAAAAAAGAGTGTCGGTTTTTCCCGTTTTGAAGAAACAAAAACCAACGCTCTTAATTTAATTGAAATTAATTTAAAAGGTGTTCTAATTATATATAACCTAATATTTTTGTCAATAGTTAAATTAATCTTAAATTATATTTATAAACTATTTTTATATAAATTTAACATGATAATACTTTAAAATTATATATTGACAATATTTTTAATAGTATATAAAATCAATTCTTAAATAAAAACGACATATATGTCATTTTATTTTTTTATAAAATATTGGTTATAGTTAAATATAATAAAAGAGATTTGAAATGCCAAAAGTAAGCAAAGAATATTTTGATAATAAAAGAAAAATAATACTTGACGCCGCTTTAAAAGTATTTTCCAAAAAACCGTCATATACGGTTAGTATGAAAGATATAATAAAAGAATCGAAATTAAGTCATGGAGGAGTTTATAAATATTATTCTAATATAGACGATATTATAATTTCTTTGATTAACAGAAACAAAATTTTGGTAAACCCGAAAGATATTATAAAAAATAATTATGATTATCCTGAAAAAGCTATATTTGAATTTTTAGAAGCGTATAAAAATTATTTTTTTGAAGCGACTAAAGAATACGGTAAAATATTTTTTGAATTATATCCTATACTTATTAACGATAAAAAGAGGCTAAAAATATATGCAAGAAAAATTAGCGCAAATATTAATTTTGCATATTGGATTGAAACTTTATTTATTTACTTTGATAAAAAAATAAACGAAAGATATTTTAATCCTATAACTACTTCGCAAAATATATACATGCAAATAGTTAGTATGTTAAAAGGAATTGAGATGGAATTAATTTTAACAAAATATTACAATAAAAATATAGATTATAAAATTGATTTGGAAACAAAATTAGACGATTTGGTAGAAACAATTTATAAAACAATATTATTTTTAATGGGAAGCAAAATAGAAAATAAAGAGATAAAAAAGAAATAGAAAATAACAATCAAGGAGAATTAATGACAGAATTAAAAAAATTAATAAAATTAGAATCGATAAAAATTGCAGTTTGTTTGTCAATATTTTTGAGCATGCATCTATACGCTCAATCGAATTCAAACGGAGCGACAAATACGGTAAGTTATTCGTCTTATATGGAAGCTATAAGAGATTTAATACCCGAAATGAAAATAAACGCCGTAGCCGAAACAAATGCCGAGATGAATCTTTTAAGCGCAAAAAGTTCGGGCGATGTAAATTTAACGGCGCAACTTGGAGCGATTGGAACTTATGGAAGCGGAACTTTATCATCGTCTTTAGGCGGAAAGTCGGCGGAAGCTACGGGAATAAGAGCGGGAATCGGAGTAGGCAGTTTAATTCCATATAGCGGAACTAAATGGTCGGTTAATTTGACGCATAATTCATATTTAGACGGAAAATTATATTATCATAACGGAGATAGTATAAAAGCTCAACATTATTATCCTTCGCTTACTATAGAAGTTTCTCAACCTTTATTAAGAAATTTTTTCGGAGCGTTAGATAAATACCCGATAAAAAATGCGGAATATTCTCTAACGATTGCAAAACTTCAAAGAATATTAGACGATTCTTCAGTATTAGCATCTTATCAAAAAATTTATTATCAATGGATAATGTATGAAAAATTATTATCGTATTATAGAAGCATGTATATAACGGCGAGAGCTTTTGAAAATCAAATGAGAGCGAGATATCAAAGCGGACTTATAGATAATGACTCTTATCAAAATGCAAGAACTCAAACTATGATTTATAGCGATTCTTTCGCTCAAAATAAAGTTTATTTAGACAGTCTTTTAACAACGATAGCTTTTTTTATTCCCGATATAACAAATTATAGTCCCGACCACGCGGCGTGGGATGCTTATATTGATTTGGGAAATAATATGGAAATGGAAAATGTAGCTTTCGGAGACAGTATAAACGGAGAGATAGCATATCAATCAAAATTAAGAGCGGAATATACTTTAGAGGCTATGAAAAGCGGAAATTTGCCCGATTTATCTATAGTAGGAAGCGTAAACTTAAACGGCATTACTCCAAATACTTCGGGTTATTTTAAGTCTTTTGGAAGTATGACTAATGTCGACTTTTTCGCTGGATTGCAATTTTCTTATCCGATTGGCGACAGAGCTAATAAAGCGCAATATAAAATGGCTGAAAATTCTTTATATGGAGTAATAGCTCAATACGAACAACTTGAAAAAGATTATAATACTCAATTGCAAACTTATATATCGAGATTCAACGCTTATAAAAATTTAATATCAAGCAAGAGAGCGCAGATAAGAGCGATAAATTCGAGAATTGCAACTCAAATGCAAAAATTAGAACAAGGCAGAGTGGAGGTTGACGATTTGCTAACTTCGAGATTAGAGCTTGCAACCTCTCAAACGCAATTACTCAATTTACAATACGAATTTATAACGACAATATTCGATTATAGAAGTTTGCTTGCAATGGAATATATAGATTAAAAAAATAATTAGAGAAGATAGATTTTAAGGAGAAAATTAATAAATGGAAAAAATTATAGTATTTTTTGCGAAAAAAACGATGCTTGTTAATATAATAGTAATGGCGGTTTTATTTGTAGGAGCTTATTCTTATTTTAATTTACAAAAAGAATCTTTTCCTTCAACCGATTTGGATAGAATGCTTATAGCGGTGACTTATCCTGGAGCTACGCCTTTAGATGTTGAACAAAATGCAGTTATTCCGATAGAAGAACAATTACAAGGAATAGCGGGAATAGACGAATATCAAACCACAATAATTGAAAATATAGCCATAATAATGGTAAAACTTGACGAGAGTTTGCCTAATAGACAACCCGTTAAAGATAAAATATTTAGAGAGATGCAAAATGTTCCCGATTTGTCTTCCGATGTCGACCAAGTTACAACCTACGATTTGAATCCAGCTAATATGTCAATTTATACTTTGGGAGTGCATTTCAAAGAAGGAATGGAAGGAGATGAAAGAGAATTATTTGATGTAAGTAAGAGATTAGAAAATGAACTTGTTAGATTGGACGGAGTTTCAGAGATAAGAATATCGGGAAGAACTGACCCAGAAATTCATATATATGCCGACCCTATAAAACTTCAACAAAATTATATTTCTTTAAGCGATATAGTTAATTCTTTAAGCATAAGAAATGTGAGAGCTACGGGAGGAGATATAGAAAATAAAGGAAAAGAGCAAACCATAGTAACTTATGGAGAGTTTACAAACCCGCAGGAAGCGGAAAATGTAATTATAAGGTCCACTTTCAACGGACAGAGAGTTAGAGTTAAAGATATAGCTTCGGTTAGTATGGGCTTTAAAGAAAAAAATGTTCTTATGAGAGTAAATAAAGCTTCGGGTTATTCTTTAGATGTTGTAAAAAATGAAAATGCGGATATTATAAAAACAATTGAAGAAGTAAATAAATATTTGAAAGAAAACGCCGATTTAGTTCCTGATAATATACAAATAACCGTTATGGGAGATAATTCGAGAACTATTAATTCTTTATTAAAAATAGTCACTTCAAATTTGATTCAAGGATTTATAATCATATTTATAGCTCTTATAATATTTTTAGATTTCAAAAGCGCAATATTTACAAGTTTAGGAATGGTTATAACAATGTTCTCTTGTTTAATATACATGAGAGCTACGGGAATAACATTTAACACAATGTCTTTAGCCGCGGTTATTACGGTTTTAGGTATGATTGTCGATAACTCTATCGTTGTTTCTGAAAATATATTTAACTTTAAACAAATGGGTTATAAAGGACTTGAAGCGACTCGGCTTGCAGTAAGCGATGTTATTATGCCTATGCTTGTATCGACTTTAACTACCGTTGCGGCGTTTTTTCCTTTGCTTACAATAAGCGGTATTATGGGAAAAATATTAAATATATTTCCTAAAATCGTTATATTTACTTTATTAATTAGTTTAATTCAGGCTACTCTTTTACTTCCAAATCAATTGCAAGATAAAGAAGACAAATATAGAAACTATAAACCGAAGAAAAAGAAAAGTAAATTTAAAAATCCTTTAGATTTTGATAAGGATAAATTATTTGATAAAATGAAAATTCCTTACGGATTTATGTTAGAAAAATTGCTTCATTTAAGATATTTGGTTATATCCGCTTTTATAGTTTTGCTTATAGGCTCAATATTTTTAGCTCAAAATAGTTTTAAAAATTTCGTGCTTATATACGATACAAGCGCGGACACTATAGTAATAAATATAGAAACTCCTATTGGAAGCGCAAAAGATATTACAACCGAGCAAATATCAAAAATAGAAGATGTAATTTCTTCCGTAATAAAACCCGAAGAATTAATAGCTTTATACACTCTTGTAGGACAACAAGTTGACCAGGATATTATTTCTGAAGAAAAAGGAAGTCTTGCGGGAATAATGGTTTATTTAGTGCCTGCCGCAGAAAGAAAAAGAACGGCTGATGATTTAGTTTCTCTTATAAACGAAGCGATTGACAAAACCGATATAAGAGATAATGTTCCTGTGTTTACTATAAATACAAAAGGCAATGTCAACCCTGGCGATGCGGTAAATATTAAAATAGTTGGAAATAATACTGAGCTTGCTAAAAAAGCAAAAACTGAAATAAGAGATTATTTGGCTACAATTAATGGCGTTATAAATATTGACGATGACGATAAAATTGGAAAGGACGAATTAAGAATATTATTCGATTACGATAAAATCGCTCAACTTGGAGTAAATGTTTCTACGGTTGCAAGCCAAGTGAGAGCGGCTTATACGGGAACGGTTGCGACTTATATTCAAGAGCTTGAAAATAAATTAGATTTTAGAGTTATGTTTGATAAACAATATACTTACGACACAGAATATTTGAATAAACTTTTAATACCAAATCAACAAAACAGACTTATATATCTTGAAAATCTCGCCACCATTCAAATTACAAATGGACTTTCAACTTTGAAACATTATAACGGAGAGCGAACGATAACGATAACGGCGGATATAGAATATGGACAAAATACTTCTCAACAGGTTATGAATGCAGTAAGCGAAAGATTTAAAAATTTTAGCAGAGAATATAGAGGATTAAAATTAGATTTTGGAGGCGAGGCAAAAGAAACGGTAAAAGCATTAAAACAATTATTATTTAGTTTTGCTATGGCTTTTATATTTGTTTATATAATATTATTATTACAATTAAATAGATTTATTCAACCTATAATGATTATGATAATTATTCCTTTCGGGCTTATTGGAGTTTTGCTTGGCTTTGCGCTTCATCGTATGCCTTTATCGTTTATGGGAATAGTTGGAATAGTCGGGCTTGCGGGAGTAGTAGTTAATAACGGAATAATACTTGTCGATGTGATAAATAATATTATAGACAGAGGAGTAGAAGGCGGAAAAAAAGGAATCAAAAAGGCTATAGTTGACGGTTCTAAACAGAGGCTTCGTCCCGTATTTTTAACTACGATTACTACGGTTGTCGGACTTCTTCCTACGGTTTACGGAATTGGCGGAAGAGCGGATTTGATTATACCTATAGTTATGGCTTTGGCTTATGGACTTTTATTTTCTTCTTTGCTTACTCTCATATTTTTACCTTGTATGTTTATGATAATGTTTGATTTAAGATTAATAAAAATTCCAGAGACGCAAATACCTAAAGAAGAGATAACTAATACTAATATTTAGTTTTATAAAATAGATTGCTATGAAATGAAAAAATTATAAATTCTATAATGAGGGATTATAATACTTGATGCTTTTTTATGGATTGTTAAGGCGATTGGTTTGCTTATGGCATAAAGAATGAAGAGGGTAAATGCCGAAAGTTAATCTTTGTATTAAATAAAGTCAAAATTTACTCTTACTTTTTTGCTCGTTTTACTTAATAAAAAATGAAATTAATACATAAAAAAACGGTTTATACAATTAAGTATAAACCGCAAATCAAGTGTTTTAGAAT
>ERZ857984.328-NODE-328-length-62848-cov-4.208590_pt1 | contig 62848 bp, 48 predicted proteins | sample MGYA00519914_ERZ857984 | MGnify/ENA primary metagenome ERZ857984 (study PRJEB31778, sample SAMEA3449417) | human gut metagenome | biome: human gut; feature: human-associated habitat; material: faeces | place: United Kingdom | collected 2010/2012 ...
CGTCCATCTCCTGCACGAACATCAACGATTCCCTCAATGGCCATCTGGCTGTGTTCCGTGCGGAAAAATCGCGCAGGACTGGCACGGTGGCTGAGATGCCTCAGCTATAAAGAGACCTGTTTCGCGCTGCTTTCCCACGTGGCCAAGCGTCAGACAGATGTTTTTATTGCTGCACAATATTTCTGTGACTGCGCCCTTTCTTAGGAGATATCCGGGCCTTATTGAGCCATGCTGCTGGTACTGACATAAGTCTCATTGCACAAGAGCTGGGCACCATGCTTCTTTGTGATAGAATGGCGTGTGAGACTGCTGACGACGCAGACGTTGCCCATGACCATGACGGTGAGCAGTAATCCACAGAATCCGAGTCATCGCTGAGCTTGCTATATTGAACCTGCACCATCTGGATATATGGATTTTCAGTCTCTTCGACGGTTCAAGAAACATTATGTATTAATAAGACAGAAATTTAAAAGGAAGATGGTGTGACCCGTTTTAGACGGATCACGCCATCTTCCGTTTTTGCGGTGAGTTCGGTGAAAGGCTGAGGCACATCGTATATCTGCTCTGCCTTTTGGGCCGATTTTCTGTTCACCGGGCAGGCGCATTAAGCCCTGCCGCCGTAAAGCAAATATCGAAATGTTCCGAGAACTGTTTTTCTCTCTATGGCCCATCATCGCATCCAACTTCTGCTGTGCAAGTTTTGATTTCCGCGGAGCAAGATCATCGCAGTCCACGCTCTCCCGACCACTATCTGACTACTGATATACAAAAAATCCGCGGAACCTGCTGGCCTCCATCTCCCCGGGCTTTTCACCGCCCTTTACAATTAAGTGTATCCCAACCCAAAATAGCACGATTATTACCATTTAAAACCCTCTGTCACAGCTCTCCGACCCGGAAAGCCGCCGATTCAGTTCCAGCCGGGCGCACCAAAACAGCCCTCGGGAATAATTTTCCGAGGGCTGTTTTTCATTTTGCAAAGTTATGACTGTGTTTAAGACCTTCTAAGTTTTGTCAGGATGGAAACCACGCTTCTGACAGACTCTTTCCTGCGCGCGTGGTATCCCCAGCGGTATCCGACTCCGCCGCATTTGTGCCAAAGCGACGCTGTAAAATATTTTCGATGCCGGAAAGGATTGCTTCCTCTCTCCAGTTTTTGGCGCAAAGCATTGGACAAATCTTTTGACCGTAAGGATGACAACGGTGTTTTCGCCATCACTTCAGGAAGTACCATCAAGTGTGTCACTGTTGTTACCGCTCAAGCAGCTTGTCCTGCCGCTGCATATGCGTTTGAGTATGCAGCCACCGCCTTCTCCTTTCAGCAGCCTCCGATGCTTGTTCGGGTACGGGCGGATACTGTTTGGACGAATCCCACACAGGCCGGCCTGTAATGAAACTCACCAAACAGTATGGATACCGCATTTCTCAAGGTACGGGCAAAACGTGGAGCAATCTCTTGATTTTAACAGTAGGAGTTTTGAAGAAATTCAACAAATCTTGTGATACAGCCGCCTGCTGAAAAACAATATTCGGAATATTTTTTGTATTTTCTCTCGGCGCAGCCACCCGCAAAAGTCAACTCCTGTATTATTTTTGACCCTGCGTTACGGATATATCTGTTGTGTATACTGCTTCCGTATTTTTCGCAAAGCAAAACACCAATATCAAAGCCAATAAACCGCCGGCCAGCTTTGTTGCAAAATATGCTGCAACGGCGCGTCCGTCTGCAACGCCAGCCGCAAAGGCCATTTGCCCGCCCAATACAAATGCCCCGGATACCGTAAACGCAGCGTTTATCATTCTCCCTCTGGCATCCATCCGGGGATACAGCGGCAGCATGGAAACACTTGAGACAAGGCTTGTCAAAAGCCCCAAAACAGCATATTCATTGACGCCCAGCCTGGATGCGGCCCACTCCAGCCACCGGCTGCACTTTGCCAGTACCAGCCTGCCAGCTACCAGAGAACCACATACGATAATGGTGATCTTCAGAATGATTACCAGCACTTCCTCCACTACGTCAGGCGGCATTACGGACCGTTCCGGTACAAACAGGCCCCACGTCATCCAGCAAAACAACAGGACCCCCAGCCACCGCACTCCCGCTCCAAACCAGCCAAGCACTCGGGCGCAGCCGAGCGGTGCAAAGCGCAGCGCAAGGCTGAGGATGGCACAGAGCGCCATCACGGGCCACAAGTTTTTCAGCAGTATACCCGGTGCAATTTTCAGGATAAGCGCCCCCAAAACAAGTCCGGCAGGCAAAGCTATGATCCCCCATACAATCCCTTGCATAAATTCCATTGCTTGCTGGTATTGCAACGTTCCCAGTGAGACCGGGAGCACAAAGCTGACCAGACATCCAAGCGTGGAAGCCACAAGAAGGCCCGCATACACCGCCAGTTCGGGCGTCGATGCCAGCGCCGCAGCGCTTGCCCATCCGCCCATATCCGGCGCGAGCAGCATTCCCGGCAGGAGAGACGAGTCAAAAGGGAGCGGTGCCTCTCCAGCTTTCTCTGCTACGCCGGGCAATGCCGTGACGGCTATGCAGTAAATGCCTGCCATAGAAAAGCACAGCGAACCCATGGACGAAAGGCCCTGACGAAACGCTTCCGCCACCCCCAGCCTGCCTCCGCTTCCTTCATCCAGCGCTCCAAGCAGCGCAAAACACAGCAAAACGGCAATACACACATTCATCGTGCCACCGGCGCGCACGCCTTTTCCAGCCATGCACCTTCCTCTTTATTGAGATACGCGCCCAGTTCCCGAAGCACAGCCGCATGATAACGGTCCAGCCATTCCAGCTCTTCCCTGGTCATCAGCTCCAGCTTCAGAGGGCGCGTGTCAATGGGACAGTAGGTGAAGGGTTCAAAGCCATAAAACGCTCCATATTCTGTTTCACATACTGGCACGCACAGCAGTTCGTTTTCAATGCGCACGCCGAGTTTGCCTTCTTCGTAGATGCCCGGCTCATCGGTGACGGTCATGCCCGGTTCAAACGGCGTGTCATTTTTTGCGGAAAGGCCCTGCGGGCCCTCGTGGATAACCCCCACAAATCCCACGCCGTGGCCCGTACCGCAGCGGTAATCCAGGCCGCGCCTCCAGAGTGTTTCCCGCGCCAGAATGTCGATATGCATGCCCGCGCTTCCCGCTTTGAACACCGCGCGCGCGGCGGCAATGTGACACTTGAGCACAAGCGTATACGCCTCCCGCTCCTCGTCCGTCAGCGGGCCCAGCGCATAGGTACGCGTGATGTCCGTGGTGCCGTCCCGGTATTGCCCGCCGCTGTCCACCAGCAGGAACCCGCGCGGCTCCAGCTCCGCGCAGGTATCCTCCATGGGGGCATAGTGCATCATAGCCGCGTTTGCCCCATAGGCCGCGATGGTTTCAAAGCTTGCGCCCAGGCAGTCCTTCTGCGCCATTCTCAGGCTCGTCAAATAGTTGGATGCTGCAAATTCCGTCCAGCCTTCCCCTGTTTCCATGCGGCGGCGCAGCTCCATCTCGAACCGAACCATCGCCGCGCCGTCCCTGCGGTGCGCCTCTTTTTGGCCGGCCATCTCTGTTTCATCCTTCACGGCTTTGAGCAGCTGAATGGGGTCTTTACCCGCCGAGAGCATCACGGCCCGGTTTTGGCGCAGCGCCCGCAGGAGGGTCCAGCTCGTACCCGCAGGCTCATACAAAAGCGCCATCGGCGTTTCCGCCGCAGCCAGAAAGTCCCGTATATCCCCATACGGATGCAGCGTTACTCCCTGCGCCTCCAGCACTGTCTGTACCCCGGCGGGCACGCGGCTCGTGTCAATGAACAGATGCGCCCCCTTCGGCTCCACCAGGCAGTAAGCGAGCGCAAACGGGTTGTACTCCACATCGTCCGCACGCAGGTTCAATAGCCATGCCACACTGTCCAACCGGCACACCAGCATGGCGTTTGCGTTCTGCCGGGCAAGCCTCTCCCGCAGGATATGCAGCTTTTCCCCGGCGGAAAGTCCCGCGCGCGACGGCTCCAGCAGCCATGCTTCTGTCGCAGGTATGGGCGGCCGACCCTCCTGCCAAAGTGCGGAAACAAAATCGTGGTCACGCAGGACAGCTCTTTTTTCCGCCAGCGCTTTTTCCAGCGATTCCACCACGGACACACTGGTGCAGGCGCCGTCCAGTGCCAGCGTTCCGCCGGCGGGCATCCTGTCCGCCAGCCATTCCTCCGCGGTGGGCACGCCGGGCTGGGCCATGCGCATCAGCGTGATTCCGCTGCCCTCCAGCTGCCGCTCCGCCTGGATGAAATAGCGTCCGTCCGTCCACAGCGCGGCGGCTTCCCGTGTCACACACAGCGTTCCCGCCGAACCTGTAAAGCCCGACAGCCACGCACGGCAGCGCCAGCGGGCCGGCAGGTATTCCGTCATATGCGGGTCGCTGGACGGCACATATACGCCGTCTGCTCCTTCCGCTTCCATAGCCGCACGCAGCGCGGCGATTTTTTCCAAAACCGTCATCGTCCGATTTCTCCTTTTTTGTGGTCTGTATCCTTGCTATGCCCAGTATACCACCTTAAAAGCCTATGCAAAAGACGCCTTCATGCAGAAAAAGGTATCTTCTTTCTGCACGGAAAAGCCGGGCCGGAAATATCTCCGGCCCGGCTTTTAGCGGATATCCGTCAGAAGGCCATGCGCGCCCAGCCCTCTTCCCTCGCGGGCGGGAGGCCCAGCAGCCTGCGCCCGGTCTCAACATAATAGCGGTAATTGGCAAGCGGCACTCCGTTTGGGATACGGTGGTCAATGGCAAACACTGTGCCGCCGCCCATCAGAGGACCGGACATCTTGTATTCCAGCTCCGCGCGGATGGCTTGGAAATCGCCGCGCAGTACAAATTTGTCAATGCCGCCTTTAAAGGCCAGCCTGGCGCCGTACTTTTTTCGCAGCTCCATCATATCCATTCCCGCCGCCGGTTCGCAGGGATACAGGCACGTCACACCGCAGGCGAGGATCGCGTCGATCACAGGGTTCATGTTTCCATCACTGTCCTGGGAGAAGATCTTTGCTCCGTGGGCCCGCGCGCAATTCCATATTTTTTGATAGTACGGCTGCAAAAACGCTTCAATCTGCGCCGGGCCGAACAGAGGGCCGGACTTTCCCGCCATGTCCTCATGGATGCTGAGGCAGTCGATGGGGACGATCTCAGCCACACGCTCCATCACTTTTACACAGGTGTTTCCGATGGTTTCCAACATGTCGGCGATCAGCTCCGGCTCCTCGTAGCATGCGATACACAATTCTTCCTCGCCCATAAGCTGCCTCGGCTCGTCGAACCCGCCGGGCACCCACTGGATCGTCAGATAGCCTTTATCGCGCAGTTCCTTTTGATGCAGCAGCGCCTCCCGGTCAATACGCTCCTCCGAAAATTCATACCAATGCTTGACCTTCAGCCAGTCGTCCATTGTTTTGACGGGATATTCCATCGGCAATGGGATCGTAGCGCTTTGCCTACACAACTTCGTTTTACGGCCCATCTCGTCTACAGAGACGGTAAATTCCGGCGTTTCCTCCAATACCCGGGGCGTCAGGCCTGTGATTGCCTCGCAATTGCCCGCAAGCGGCGCTTTGAGAACATAATCCCAATCGAAGGCCGTGAGGGCGATCTCCTTGGCGCTGGCTCCCTGCCTTTGCCATTCCTCTTCCAGACCGATCAGCGGGCCAAACAGCTCACAGAACATCTCTCTTCCCGTAAATTCAAAATTGCAGTGCGCGATATAGCGTTCCCTATCCCAGATCATACGTCCCATTCCTTTCGGTGTTTGCCCTCAGTTTACCGGAACGGCGGAAAAAAGCCATGCAGAAATGGTTGAAATCTGGATAAAATTCCGCTATCATTACAAAAAACGGGCGTGTTCGGCGCAAAGGGGTGTACACGGATGTGGAATCATCTGGAAGTGGAACTGGATTATCTGGTGCGGCGCGCCACCTTCTGCGGCTGGCAGATCGCGCCGCGGCGCATTTCCAATTATGAGCTGGTATATGTACTTCGCGGTCAGAGCGACATCTGCCTGGGCAGCCGGCAGTTTACGGTCCGAACAGGGGATCTTGTGTGCTTTTGTCCCGGCGTACTGCACAGTCTTTCCGTTGCGCGGCAGCCCTGCATGGAGTTCTACGGAGTCCATTTCACGCTGCCGTCGGACGTGGACCGCCTTCCGCTGCCCGAGGTTGCCAAAATCGAACCGCCCGGCAGGCTGGAGCCTCTGTTCAAATCCCTGTTTGAGATCTACAAGCAAAAAACATATCTTTATCAATGGCGGCAAAATCTTCTGCTCGAGCAGATCTTATGCGAAATACTCTCCGCACTGCATGGGGAAAATGCTCCCGCAGAGCTTATCCGTATTAAAAAAGTGCTGGAGCATATCCATGAGGACCCTGCCCGTCCGTTTACGCTGGAAGAGCTTACTGCCCGCTCCGGCGTAAAAAAGACGCTGTTCCTGCAATCCTTCCGTCGGGTGACCGGAACAACGCCCAAGCAGTATATTCTCGGACTGCGGCTGGAATATGCGCGGGATCTGCTGCTGGAAACAGACGTCCCCGTCGCGCAGGTAGCCGAACGCTGCGGCTTTTCCGATTCCTTTTATTTCAGCCGCTGCTTCAAAAACCATTTCAGCACTTCGCCCCGGCAATATCGAAAGGAACACGCTTAGATTCCAAAAAGCCAATTTGCGCATGTTTTTTGCCAATTTCAGCAAAGAATATGCGCAATTTTTTTTGTATTCTGAAGGTAGCGTTCCTCCCGCGGGAGAAACACGGAAAAAACAAGGGGGCCATAACTATGGAAAAAATCAAATTGGGTATCATCGGCGTGGGAAACATGGGCACCTGTCACATTGAGACGATTCTGGAGGGCAAGACGCCGGAAATCGAGATCGCTGCGGCGGCGGATCGCCGGGAGTCGCGGCGGGAATGGGCACGCAGCGCACTGGGGGCGGATGTGCCTGTATTCGAGGAAGGCGAGAGCCTGATCGAAAGCGGACTGTGCAATGCCGTGCTGGTCGCCGTACCGCATTACCAGCATCCTGAGCTTTCCATTTCCGCTCTGCGGCACGGGCTCCATGTTCTTTGCGAAAAACCTGCAGGCGTGTATACCAGACAGGTGCGGGAGATGAATTCCGCGGCTGAAGCGTCCGACAGAGTGTTCGCCATCATGTTCAACCAGCGCACCAACCCCGCTTACCGCAAAATCCATGAAATGGTACAGGGAGGTGCGCTGGGCAAGCTCAAGCGTGTGAACTGGATCGTGACGGACTGGTACCGCACGCAGTCCTATTACGATTCCGGCAGCTGGCGCGCCACCTGGAAGGGCGAAGGCGGCGGCGTCCTTTTGAACCAATGTCCGCACAACCTCGATCTGCTGCAATGGATCTGCGGGCTGCCCTGCAAGGTACAGGCCTTCTGCCACGAGGGAAAATGGCATGACATTGAGGTCGAGGACGACGTGACGGCATATCTGGAATTTCCGGAGGGTGCGACGGGCGTGTTTGTCACCTCCACCGGCGACGCTCCGGGCACGAACCGGCTGGAGCTCACACTGGAATACGGCAAGCTCGTCTATGAGGAAGACAGACTGACGCTGCACCGCCTTGCGGAAAACGAACGTGATTTCTGCAAAACGGCCAAGGGAGGCTTTGACAAGCCCCAATACACAGTGGAAACCGTGGATATTTACGGCGAATATCCCCAGCACGCGGGCGTGATGAACGCCTTCGCGGCATGCATCCTGCACGGCACGCCGCTGGTGGCGCAGGGCACCGAGGGCATCCGCGGGCTGACGCTCTCTAACGCGATGCACCTGTCCAGCTGGCTGGGCCGTGCCGTTGCGCTGCCGTTTGATGAGGACCTGTTTTTGAGCGAGTTGGAAAAACGCTGCGCTTCCTCGCAGGAAAAGCAGGCGCGCGACGTTGTGTTCGACACAAAAGGAACCTATTGAGGGAGGGTATCAGTATGAACCGAAAAAATCTTTTGATCAGCGGTTTCGCCGATGAGATCGACCCGTCGCTGAATCGCCAGTTGGAAGCGCTGCAAAAAATGGGCATCCGCTACATTGAAATGCGGGGCGTAGACGGAAAAAGCCTTGTGCACTGCACAGACAGTGAGCTTTCCGTCATCCACCGAAAGCTGGACGCAGCCGGCGTCCGGCTTTCCTCCGTGGGCTCTCCCATCGGCAAGATCGGCATCGAAGACGACTTCGCGCCGCACTGGGAACTGTTCCAGCGCACGGTGGAGATTGCCCAGAAGCTGGACGCACCTTTCATCCGCATGTTCAGTTTTTATCCCCCGGAGGGCCACGAGGCCGACGCTTACCGTGCGCCTGTGCTGGATCGCCTTGCCCGAATGGTCGAATACGCAAAAGGCCAAAATACCGTGTTGCTGCATGAAAACGAAAAAGGCATCTTCGGAGACACCGCAGACCGCTGTAAGCTTCTGCTGGATACGCTGGGCTGCGAAAACTTTAAAGCCGTGTTTGACTTTGCCAACTTTGTCCAATGCGGCGAGGATACCCAGCGCGCCTATACGCTGCTGCGTCCCCATGTGGCTTATGTGCACATCAAGGACGCCCTGTACAGCGATGGCAGCGTGGTGCCGCCGGGCAGCGGCGACGGTCTGCTGGAAAATATACTCGGCGCGATGCTCCGCGACGGATATACCGGCTTTCTTTCCCTGGAACCCCATCTCTCGGATTTTACGGGCTTCGGCGCTCTGGAAAAAGGGGAGCATCAGGAATGGCACGCCATGTCCGGGGAAAAGGCCTTCCGCCTGGCGCATGACGCCCTGATGGAGATCCTGGACCGGCTTTGACCGTTTTTGTTTTCTTCCCCGGCATTGCTTTTGCGCGCGTGATGCGGTATCCTTAAAAAAAGATGCGCGGCGAAAGCGGGGCAGAAAATGGAACGCCATGAACCGGAAAAAAAGAAGCGGAACTCCTTTACAGCCACGGTCCTGTGCGAGCACAAGACGAGTACGCCGCCCGGGGATTTCCGTTATCACATGCACAATGAATTCGAAATTTTCTTTTTTGTGCAGGGCGACGTGAGCTATATTGTCGAACAGCAGGTGTATACGCTGCTCCCCGGCGATATCCTGCTGTTCAACAACACTGAATTCCATTACCCCACGTTCCGCAGCAACGCCGAATTCGAGCGCATCGTGCTGCACTTTGACCCCACCGTGGCACAGCAGTTCTCCACACCGCGCACGCCGCTGCTGCATCGTTTCCTCTCCCGCCCGCAGGGCGAGCAGAATCTGGTGCGGCTGGCACCGTGTGAACGGGAGCGTTTTCGTGCGCTGGCGCTGAGCATCGAGCAGGAGAGTCAGAGCGGGCGGACGGGCGACGATGTGCTCGCGGCCGCGCACCTGTCCGAGCTTCTTGTTCTGCTGGCGCGGGCGCCGCAAGCACAGCCGCAGGCCGGCCGCCTTTCCCCGTATGTCCGCCAGGCGCTGTCTTATATCAATGCGGCGCTGCCGCAGCCTATCTCTCTGGCGGAAGTCGGCCGCGCGCTTTCGGTGGACCGTTTTTATCTTGAAAAAACATTTAAAAAGGAAACCGGCACCACGGTATACCATTACGTGCTGCTCAAACGCCTGAACCTCGCGCGTGTCCTGCTGGCGCAGGGCTGCCGTGTGGACGAGACCTGCGCGGGCGCAGGCTTCAACGATTACTCCAACTTTATCCGCACTTTCAAAAAGCACACGGGAATGACGCCCGCGGCTTTTGCCCGGGCGAGTCAATCCGGCTGCGGCGGTTCGTAGCGCTGGGCCGGGAAGCTGAACGCCACAACCGTGCCGTGCGCCGGCCTGCTGCGGATGGAGAGCTGCGTGCCGTACTGCAGCTGAAGGCGCTTGTTGATGTTGAACAGCCCCATCCCCTTCGCCGGGGCAAAATCAAGCTCCAGTGTGCTGCGCACCTGCGCAAGCTGCGGCGGCGTCATGCCCGCGCCCGTGTTCAGGATGCGCACCTTTATCATCCCGCGGAAGCGGGAGATCCGTATTTTGATATACGTCGTCCCGCCTGTGCTCTGGCGCGCCCCGTGGTGGATGGCGTTTTCAATCACAGGCTGCAGGATAAGGCGCATCGTGGCATAATCCATCACGTCCTCCGAATACTGCCAGACGATCTGGAACTGCTCGGGATAGCGCAGCTTTACCAGACGGATATAATTGACGGTATTGTCGATCTCCTCCCCAAGCGAGACCATGGACGCTGCGGGATTGAGGGAATATTTGAGCAGCGCGGACAGCGTCTCCAGCATCATGACGACTTCGTTGTACCCATCGGTGAGTGCGTACGATTTCCAGCGGATCGTCTCCAGCGTATTGTACAGCATATGCGGATTGATCTGCGCCTGAAGCGCGGTCAGCTCTGTATACTTCTGTTTATAGGCCTTTTCAGAAAGTTCCGTTTCAAAGTATTTCTGCAGCAGATAGTTGTCCTGGATGCGCCGGGCGATATATTCAAACTCGTCATAATTTTTCGCGGGCATCGGCACCTGCTGCTTATCGCTTTCCTCCCGCAGGATGCCGATGATATGGTCCAGCCTTGCATACTGCCGCCGGCTGAGGTAAAGCAGCACCAGCGAAGACAGCGCCACCAGCACCAGCGCGCACGCGGCGATCAGCCGAATGATCGTGTACGGCACTGTATACAGCTCATCTGCTTTTGTAAACATATAATAGCAGATACCGTACTGCCCGGCATAGGAGCGTGAAATGATGTATTTTTCTCCTTCCAGGCTGTAGTCGAAAAAGCTTTCCCCGTATTGCTCCAGCGCGGCCAGATGCGGTTCCCACCGCTGGGCTGTGGCGGAAGCGCTTTCAAACAGTGCCTCGCCGCCGTATTCCGCCAAAATACCGGATGAACCGCGAACGCCCGGGCTGCGCAGCATATTATCCAGATAACGCTTGTTCAGGTTCAGCACGATGGTACCCGTGCGGCCGGGGGTATCCAGCGAAAATTTGCGGTAAATGGAAACGACCTGCGTCGCGGGCGTGGAGCCGGAAGCCGGAATACTGCGGCTGCGGAGCGCAAGGGAACTTCCCTCTGGGAACTCCACCCCATCCATCCAGGCGGCGTCGTAAAAGGACGCTGTCTCCGCAACGCCGTCCAAGGAGGAAAAGATGCGCTGGCCGCAGTCGTCTATCGAAATATAAATGGAATGGATGTAATCTCTGGAGTTGGTCTGGGAATACAGGAACGCTTTCATGGTGCGGTAAAGCAGCGCGTCGTAGTAACTGGTGGTCCCCGTCTTCAGTACGTCGGCCAGCAGGAATGTAAGCTCGCTGTTTGTGGCAAGCGTCAAGAACGTGGAATCCAGCTCGCCCAGAATAATGTCGCCCGAAGCGGCGATCTGCGAAAGCGTCCCCGCGTTGCTCTTGCGCAGTTCCTCCGTGACATTGCTGTAAATAAACAGCGCCAGAACGCTGCCCATCAGAATAAGCGGCGCCAGCGCAACAGCAACAAAGCTCAGCAGTGTTTTACGGTAAGAACGGCTCAAAACAGGGCACTTCCTTTCATACGATCCGGACAGGAGGAGATTTTATGTACCGTTTGATCATTGTGGACGATGAATTCGAGATCCGCAACGGGCTCTCGCGCTATTTCCCCTGGGAAAGCGTGGGCTTTGAAGCCGCTGCGGTGTTTGAAAACGCCCGCGGCGCGCTGGATTATATCCGGCGCAACCCGGTGGACGTCGTGCTCACGGACATTGAAATGCCGGGAATGTCCGGCATCGAGCTGGCGCGGGTAATCCACGAACAGCGCCTGCCCGTGAAGGTGATCTTCCTTTCCGCCTACAAAAAATTCGAATATGCCCGCGACGCCATCTCTTACAGAGTGGTGCATTATATCACTAAGCCGACAGTGCACAGCGAGATCTTCGAGGTGTTCTGCTCCGTGCGCAGGGAACTGGACGCAGAGCACGGCGCGCCGCTCCGGGATGCTCCCGCAGAGGGCTATTATGAAAACCTGGTACAGCAGGTGAAGCAGGCCATTGCCAAGGATCTGAAAAACGCCACGCTCATCTCGGTGGCCGAGCAGGTGGGCCGCAGCCCTTCCTCGGTGAGCCGCCTGTTCCTGGAAGCCACGGGCATGACCTTTACCGATTACCTCACGGGCCAGCGTATGGAAAAAGCCAACCAGCTGCTGAACTGTATCGAATACAAAATCTATGAGGTAAGCGAGATGGCAGGGTATTCCAACCCCAAAAACTTTGCCCGCGCCTACAAAAAGCATTTTGGATATACGCCGCGGGACTTCCGCGCGCCCAAAGGGTGAAGCGTGCCAGCCAGGCCGAGGAGCTTCGATTTAAGTTTAGCAGAACCGTCGAAAAAGGCAATGCAGAAACGAATAAAATATGGAGAAAATTCCAACGGCCGTGGGCGCTTCCCGCAAGGAAGCGCCCGTTTTTTCTTTCAAATGACACCTTTTTCGATATCACTGCAAAAATTAACACCTTTTTCAGCGGCCGGTGCCTTTTGCCGTCTGATACAACATGATACACTAAGTTCACAAAATAAGCCAATAGGAGGAAACAAAAATGTGCAAATCATCCAGAATGCTAAGCCTTATTCTTGCCCTTGTGTTTGTGGTCGCATGCTTTGCAGGCTGCGGCGGCACGTCGTCTTCCGCTGCGGGCAGCACGTCTGCCGCATCGTCTGCGGGCGGTGAAGCTGAGCCCGTCACCCTGCGTTTTTCCTGGTGGGGCGGCGAGGCACGCCACGAAGCCACCATCGCAGCGGCCGAGCTGTACATGGAGAAAAACCCCAATGTAAAAATTGAGTTTGAGTACAGCGGCTGGGACGGCTACAAGGATAAACTGGTCACTCAATTGTCCGGCGGCACCGCGCCTGATATCATGCAGGTAAACTACGACTGGATCTACGACCTGCGCAAACAGGACCAGTACTTTTCGGACCCGCGCGACTTTGAAGGCATCCTCGATTTGTCCGGCTTCTCCGAGACCGCATACAACGGCTGCTGGGTAGACGAAGAACTTCAGGGCCTGCCTTCCGGCCTGAGCGTCACCACATTGATTGTAGACAAGCCCTTTTTTGAAGAGCACGGCCTGGATTCCTCCGATCCGACCTACTGGACCTGGGACAAGGTCCTGGCCGAGGGCAAACGCATCCATGAGGAAAACCCCGAGCACTATCTGCTCAATGAATTCCCCACCGGGCGTTCTTTTGTCGTCACGCTGCTTGCCCAAAAGGGCATCGAGCTGGTGGACAAGGATTACAACGTTGCCTGCACGGAGGAGCAGCTCGTGGAAGCGCTCAACATGCTGAAAACCTTTATCGACAGCGGCGTGATGCTGCCGTTCGAGCAGAGCTCCATTTACGCCCAGCAGACCGAACAGTTCCCCAAGTGGCTGAACAATGAGATGGGTATGTTCATGCAGGTCGCCTCCACGATCCCCTCGTTCTCCGACATGGAGCTGGACGTTATGCTTATCCCGCAGTATGAAGACGCCGTCAACTCCGGTGCATCCCTGTACCCCACCAACCTCATCTGCATCAACGCCAAGAGCGACAAGCAGGAGGAAGCCGCCAAGTTCCTGAATTTCTTCTTCAATGATCCGGAAGCCATCGCCATTCTCGGCGACGTGCGCGGCGTGCCCCCCACGGAGGCTGCGCGCACGCAGCTGGAAGAAGCCGGTACGCTGAACCCGCTGATCGGCAAGGCCATCGCGCTGGGTGAAGAGCATCCGGGCATGGCGTTCCACGAGGCTTCTTTCAACAGTGAGCTGACCAAGGTGGAGAACGAGTACATCGAACGTTTCGGCTACGGCGAAGCCACTGCGGAAGAGACCGCTTCCGAACTGCTGGCCGAACTGGAATCCATCTGCGAACCTCTGCGCACTGCGTGACCATAAGCACGGTATAACTCCCCGGCGCCGGCTTCACGCCGGCGCCCTTTTAATAAGCCAAAGGAGGCACCTATGAGAAAATCCCGTCAGAACAAATACACGGGCCTGTTCTACGTTCTGCCCTTTGTCATCGGACTGCTCGTGTTCCAGCTGTATCCCTTCCTCGCCTCGTTCTTTTATTCTTTTACCGACCTGAGCATCGCCAACGACTGGAGCTGGGTCGGCCTGAGCAACTATATCAAGTCCTTTACGGCGGACCGGGACTTCTGGAACAGCCTCAAGGTTACCGGCATTTATGTTTTCATCGCCGTGCCCTGCAAGCTGGTATTCGCCCTGTTTATTGCCATGGTCCTGAACATGAAGATCCGCGGCATCCGCTTTTTCCAGACGCTGTACTACATCCCCTCTATCTTGGGCGGCAGCGTGGCAGTTTCCGTTATCTGGCGCTTCATGTTTTCCCACGACGGACTTGTCAACACACTGACGTCCTATCTGGGCCTTCCCGCACTGGACTGGCTGGGCAGCAAAGCCCTGGCGCTTCCCACCGTCAGCCTGCTGGCCGTATGGCAGTTCGGTTCCTCGATGGTTCTGTTCCTCGTGGGTCTCAAGCAGATCCCCGTTTCCCTTTATGAAGCTGCGTCCATCGACGGTGCTTCCAAGGTGCACCAGTTTTTCAAAATTACGCTTCCCATGCTCACGCCGACCGTGCTGTTCAACGTGATCATGCAGACGATCGGCGCGTTTCAGGAATTCACCAGCGCGTTCATCATCACCGGCGGCGGGCCGATGAACTCTACATACATGTACGGCATGATGCTTTACAACAACTCCTTCAAATATTACAAGATGGGGTACGCCAGCGCCCAGTCCTGGATCCTGTTCATCATCATCATGGCGGTAACGGGCCTGCTGTTCCTTTCTTCCAAAAAGTGGGTCTATTATGAGGACGGAGGTAACTGAAATGGAACGATCCAGCACGCTTGCGCGTAAAACGCAGCACAAAGTCAAAAACGGGCTCCGGCTCGCGGTCACATACCTGTTTCTCGGGCTGCTGGGGCTGGTGATGGTGTATCCCCTCTTGTGGATGGTCGCGTCGTCTTTCAAAGAGAGCAAAGGTATTTTCAACTCCATCAGCATCATTCCGCCCTCGCTCAGCCTGGAACATTATATCGAAGGCTGGAAAGACGTGGGGGAATATACCTTCACCACCTTTTTCACCAATACATTTTCCATCGTCATTCCCTCCACAGTGTTCATCATCGTCTCCTGTCTGCTGGTGGCGTATGGGTTCGCCCGTTTTGAATTCCCCATGAAAAAATTTCTGTTCACCGCCATGATGGCAACGCTGATGTTGCCCAGCGCCGTTATCATCATCCCCCGCTATATGCTGTTCAAGCAGTTCGGTTGGCTGGATACTTACCTGCCCTTTATCGTTCCGGCCATGTTCGCAGGCAATTCATTTTTTATTTTCCAGCTCGTTCAGTTTTTCCGCGGCATCCCGCGCGAGCTGGACGAAGCCGCTTCCATCGACGGCTGCGGCTCCTTCCGCACACTGGTCCGCATCCTGATGCCCCTGTGCAAGCCCGCGCTGGTTTCGGTGGGCCTGTTCAACTTCATCTGGACGTGGAACGCGTTTATGGACCCTCTCATCTATATCTCCTCCGTAAAAAAATATCCGCTCTCGCTCGCGCTGCGCATGACGCTGGACCTTGGTTCCGCAGCCGCCTGGAACGAGATATTCGCCATGTCGGTGCTGTCCATCCTGCCGCCGGTGCTGTTGTTCTTTGCGGGGCAGAAGTACTTTATCCAGGGCATCTCCACATCCGGTCTAAAGGGGTGAGCACATGAAAACGATCAGTCTGAACGGGCCCTGGCGCATGCGTAAAGCCGGCGCCGCCCGGTTTTACGATGTGACGGTCCCCACTACGGTATGCACCGATCTTCTGGCGAATGGCCTGCTGGAGGACCCCTATTACCGCGACAACGAGGATGCAGCCCTGCTGGCGCTGCGCAGCGACTACGAATATTCCCGCACATTCACTGTGCCGGAAGATTTTCTGGACGCAGACAGCGTGGAACTTGTCTGCCACGGCATTGACACCATCGCGGACATTCACCTGAACGGAGCGCTTCTTTTCCGTGCCGACAATATGCACCGCACCTGGCGCACCGGCGTCAAAGCCGCGCTGCATCCGGGCGAAAATGCGATCCGCGTCTGCTTCCATTCCGCCGCGGAGTATGCCGAGCGGCTGGAGCGGGAAAACCCGGTCTACAAAACGAGCGACACGGTCGACGGCTTTGAGCAGGTGCGCAAGGCACATTGCATGTACGGATGGGACTGGGGCCCCAAGCTGCCCGATATGGGTATTTTCCGCAGCATCGAGCTGCGCGCCGCAAGCGTGGCGCGCTTTGCGGATGTAGGGGTGCGTCAGACGCATGGCGAAAACGCCGTCGACATAGCGGTCGAAACGGAGCTGGAACGCCTTGGCCGCGCATCCGGGTCTCTCACCGTACACGCTTCGCTGACAGGCCCGGACGGCCGCAGCTGGCAGGAGTGTGCTGTGTGCTCCGGCGGCGGGCAGGCTCTGGCGTTTCATGTGGATGCGCCGCAGCTCTGGTGGCCCAACGGCTACGGAGAACATCCGCTCTACGCGCTGCATGTGGAGCTCTCCGGCACGGACGGCGCTGTGCTGGATACGCGCGACCTGAACATCGGCCTGCGCACGCTTACCGTCAAAACAGATCCTGACGAATGGGGCAGCAAGTTTGAATTCTGCGTCAACGGAGTCTCCATCTTCGCCATGGGCGCGAACTACATCCCCGAGGACAGCATCCTGACACGAATCACCCCGCAGCGCACGGAGCAGCTGCTGCGTCAATGTGTGCGCGCCAATTATAATACCATCCGTGTGTGGGGCGGCGGTTACTTCCAGGACGATTCGTTCTACGACTGCTGTGACAGGCTGGGTCTGCTCGTCTGGCAAGACCTGCTGTTTGCCTGCGCCGTATATGAACTGACCGACAGCTTTGCGCAGAGCATCGTTGCCGAAACGCAGGACAATGTGCGCCGTTTGCGCCACCATGCATCCATCGCGCTTTGGTGCGGGAATAACGAGCTGGAATGGGGCTGGTCCGGCTGGGATATGGGCTTCGGCAACGACCCGCACCGCCGCGCCGACTACATCAAGCAGTTTGAATGGCTCCTTCCACAGGCCGTAAAGGCCGTCGATCCGGACCGCTTTTATTGGGTCGCGTCTCCCTCCTCGGGCGGCGGCTTTGACGACCCCAACGACCAGAACCGCGGCGATGTCCATTACTGGGAGGTCTGGCACCGCCTCAAGCCCTTTACGGAATACCGCAAGTACCACTTCCGCTTTTGTTCGGAATTTGGGTTTCAGTCCTTCCCCAGCCCCAAGACCATCGGTGCCTTCACGCTGCCGGAGGACCGCAACGTCTTTTCCGACGTGATGGAATGCCACCAGAAGAACGGAACAGCCAACGGTCGCATCCTGATGTATCTGGCCGACAATTTTCTGTACCCGACTCGATTCGAAACGCTGGTCTATGCCTCACAGGTACTGCAGGCCGAGGCCATCCGCTACGGAGTGGAGCACTGGCGTGCCAACCGCGGGCGGTGCATGGGTTCTTTGTACTGGCAGGTAAATGACTGTTGGCCCGTGGCAAGCTGGTCCTCTCTGGATTATTACAACCGCTGGAAGCCGCTGCACTACTATGCCAAAAACTTTTACGCCCCGCTCCTGTGCAGCGCCGCCGACGCGCAAGGCCTGGTGTCCCTGCGGGTATGCAGCGAACAGCTACGCGTACAAAAGTGCACCGTGTACTGGCAGCTGCGCGGTGCGCAGGATGCGGTTCTGTTGGAGGGGCAGCAGACGGTGGACGCACAGCCGCTGAGCGTTACGCCCGCCGGGACGGTGGACTGTGCGTCCTGGCTCACGGAGAAAGCGCAGCGACAGACCGTTTATCTCTGCTATTGGATGGAAACGGAGGCCGGCTGTACGCCGGTTTCGGTGCTGCTGTTCTGCAAGCCCAAGCATTTCCGCTTTGCGGCGCCGGAGCTTTCCCTTTCCGTTCAGGAACAGGAGGATGCGTTCATACTGACGCTGGCCGCAGAGCATATGGCGAAATACGTCTGGCTTGACAGCCCGGACTTTGATTTTATCCTGAGCGACAACTGCCTGGATATCGTGCCCGGACGTCCCGCCGTGCTGATACTGAAAAAAAGCGATATCAGCCGGGCCGTACAGGCAGACGAGCTGAAGCACCTGGATACCCTGTGCGCATATGACATCCGATGAGAAAGGAAGCGTTTGGATTGGAACCTGAAACCATGTATGCACTGGTAAAGGAGCGTGCGGACAAAGGCCTTACGCTCAAAAAAGTGCCTGTGCCTGAGGCCGGGCCGGGCGATGTAAAAATCAAGATTCATTACACCTCTATCTGCGGGACGGACCTGCACATTTACAACTGGGACAAATGGTCACAGGAGACCATCCGCCCCGGTACAGTGATCGGCCACGAATTCGTGGGAGAAGTTGCGGAGCTGGGCAGCGGTGTCTCCGGCTTTTCGGTGGGCGACATCGTCTCCGGAGAGGGGCATATCGTGTGCGGCCACTGCCGCAACTGCAAGGCCGGCAAACGCCATCTGTGCAAACAGACAAAGGGCGTGGGCGTCAACCGCGACGGCGCGTTCGCGGAATATCTCGTCATCCCCCAGACCAACGTCATTCGGTGCGAGCCGGGCATTCCGGAGGAGCTGTGCTCCTCATTCGATCCGCTGGGAAACGCCGTGCACACAGCGCTCACGTACGACCTTGTTGGCGAGGACGTGCTCATCACCGGGGCCGGGCCCATCGGCATCATGGCCGCGGCCATCTGCCGTCATGTGGGCGCAAAGCATGTCGTTATTACGGACGTGAATGACTACCGGCTGAATCTGGCGCGGGAGATCTGCGGTGCCGTGACCGTAAACGTTGCCCGGGAACGGCTGGAGAACACGATGCGGGAGCTGGGTATCTCGGAGGGCTTCGATGTGGGGCTGGAGATGTCCGGCAACGGAGCGGCCTTCAACAGCATGATCAACAACATGTACAACGGCGGAAAAATTGCCGTACTGGGCATCCAGAGCAGCGAAACGCTGGTACCGTGGAACAAGATCGTCTGGAACTGCCTTGAGATCAAGGGCATCTACGGCCGCGAAATGTTCGAGACCTGGTACAAAATGATGAGCATGCTGCGCAGCGGGTTGAACATCGAAAGGATCCTGACGCATAAATTCAGCTTTGCGGACTATGAAAAAGGGTTCGCCGTTATGAACAGCGGCCAGTGCGGGAAGGTCGTTCTGGACTGGACGCAGGCCGCCGGGGAGGTTACCGTATGAAACAGGCGCTTATCTATTTTGAACAGGCAGTACAGGAATTCCGGGAGCATGGCACGTACAAAGAAGAACGCATCATCACCACGCCGCAAGGCGGGCGCATCGACACGACTGCCGGCCGCAATGTGCTGAACATGTGCGCCAACAACTATCTGGGCCTGGCTTCCAGCCGCGCGCTGGCCGACGCCGCCAAGGATGCCATGGACCGCTGGGGCTACGGGCTTTCGTCCGTGCGCTTCATCTGCGGCACACAGGCGCTCCACCGCCAACTGGAGGAAAAGCTTTCATCCTTCCTCGGCATGGAGGATACGATTCTGTATTCTTCCTGCTTCGACGCCAATGGAGGCCTGTTCGAGGCGCTGCTGGACGAACGGGATGCAGTCATCAGCGACGCACTGAATCATGCCAGCATCATTGACGGCGTGCGCCTGTGCAAGGCAAAGCGTTATCGCTACCAAAACAACGATATGGCGGATCTGGAGCGCTGCCTGCGCGAGGCAAAAGACGCGCGCATCCGGCTGATTGCCACGGACGGCGTCTTCTCCATGGACGGCATCATCGCCAACCTGAAGGGCATTTGCGGCCTCGCCGAAAAATATGACGCGCTCGTCATGGTAGACGACAGCCATGCGGTAGGGTTTATGGGTGAGCACGGGCGCGGCACACCGGAATACTGCGGGGTAGAGGGCCGGGTAGACATCCTGACAGGGACGCTGGGCAAAGCGCTTGGCGGCGCTTCGGGCGGCTATACCGCCGCCTCCCGCGCTGTGGTGGCGCTGCTGCGCCAGAAGAGCCGTCCGTACCTGTTCTCCAATACGCTGGCTCCTGCCATGGCCGGTGCGGCGCTGAAAACGTTGGAACTTCTGGAAGCGGCAGGAGAAGACCGCGTACAGCTGGCGGAGAATACGCGTTACTTCCGCGCGCGCATGGCGGAGGAAGCGTTCGACGTCGTGCCCGGCGAGCATCCCATCGTGGCCGTGATGCTGTATGATGCAAAGCTGGCCACCGCCTTTGCGGCGCGTATGCTGGAGCTGGGCGTTTATGTGGTGGGCTTCTGCTATCCTGTCGTACCTCAGGGAAAGGCCCGCATCCGCGTTCAGCTGTCCGCCGCGCATACCCGTGAGGACCTGAATTTTGCTGTGGACTGCTTCAAAAAGGTACGTGCGGAGCTGGCCGCAAAATAACTTCCAGCGGGAGCGCCGGCCAGTATGAGCCGGCGTTTCTTTTTCTCCTTTTGCATTTCAAAAGAAAGGAACAGAACCATGATCGAATTAAAACCGCAGACCCTTGCCCTTTTGGACGAAATTGAAAGCCGCATCGATCCGGAAATTGAGGACGATTTTCGCCGCCAGTGGTCCGATTTTCTGCACCACCGTTTTACCGGGGATATCTTTTCCCCCAAGCGCCGCCAAAAAAGCGCTTCGTCTCTGCCCCGCCGGGACGTACGCATCAACGAGACGCTGGACGATTTGGAGGCCATGCTTTACGCGCAGCTTTTGAATGTTTCGGACGCGCTGGAAAGCGACAACAAAAACCTGAGCGTCCGCGCCAATTACGGCACCGGCATTTTATCATCCGTACTCGGCGCAGAGCTGTTCATTCTTCCCGATGCGTGCAATACGCTCCCCACAACCCGCCCGCTTGCGGGGCAAGGTGCGATCGAACGCCTGTTGGAGCGCGGCATGCCTTCGCTGACAGATGGTCTTGGCAGCCGTGTATTTTCCGCGGGCGAGCTTTTCCGGGAAGTATTCGCACGTTACCCTAAAATCGAAAAATATGTAGAGATTTATCACCCCGATTTGCAGGGACCGTTGGATATCTGCGAGCTGATGTGGGGCGAGGATCTCTTCTACGCCATGTACGATGAGCCTGAGCTTGTGGCGGCGGTGATGCAGTTGATCACTGATACCTATATGCGATTCATGGAACGCTGGCAGGCGCTTGTTCCGCCGCGGGACGATATCTGCTGCCATTGGGATAATGTGATGCACCGCGGGCAAATCGTTCTTCGAAACGACAGTGCAATGAACCTTTCGCCGGAATTTTATGATACGTTTGCACGTGCTTTTGACTCACAGCTGATGGAGCGCTACGGCGGCGTGATCCATTTCTGCGGCCGGGGCGACCATTATATCCATTTGCTAAAAACCATTCCTAACATATACGGCGTAAATATGTCCCAGCCGCATTTAAACGATATGGCGACGATTTATCAAAACACAGTAGACTGCGGCATCCAGCTGCTTGCGTTTGACCGCGCGGCCGCGTTGCGGGATCTATCACGTCCCGGAGCGTTCCACTCCAACCTCCACTGCTTCCTCTAATAATACATGCTCAACCGCCAAAGCCTCAAAAATCAAATACAAAGATGAGAAAACGGCCTGCATGAATCGGGGAGCAAAAAGCCTTTCTTTGTCAGGCGCCGCGTATTTTTCAATTTCTCCCGCCGTTTGTATGCCCCGCCAAAAAAATATCCTTGCCGTTTCTTTGCGGCTGCTCATTCAAGCTCACCGTTCCCAAAAAAACCTGGGCTCAAGCCTGCCGGATGCACCAACGCACCAAACCCGAACGATTCACCTTCATGGAGAACCGTTCGGGTTTCTTTTTATACGGCGGCGTCATTTTCCGCCGGCTGTTTGTATCCATCCCGGTGGCGGCAGCACAAAAAACGCAAAGCTTTTTGCCCTTCCCTTGGCGGCATGCTTGAGCCGGAAAACATTTTTTTATTGAAACTCGGCCTGCGCGTTCATAAGGCCGGCTATGGAAGATCTGTTTCAACTGCACTTTTCCTGTGCCGCTCAGTGCATCGAAAGTTCCTCAATGTAATCGTTATACCATTGTACGGCAGTTCTGGCCGTCCTGCGAAGCTGCATGCCCTTTCCGGCCAGCAGTACAAGGCGGTTGTCCGCTTCTCCCTGCCAGGGCGTCAGACGAACCTCCGGCCCGGTGCAGTCGACGTAAAAAATGCCCTCCGGCACGCGTACAAAGCCTTTGATACGCCATGTTTCTCCCGCAAGCTGTACAAGGCACTTTTGCAGTGCCGTAAAGGGCATCGTGGGACGGATCTGCAGCACCGCTTTTTGCAGGGTGATATCCGGCATGTCCAATACCTCATCCACATCCACATCCGGTACGATCAGGGAAAGCCATTCCGGCTCGAACCGTCCGAACTGCGTGCGGCGGATGCGGGCCGCCGGGTTGGCGCGCAGGATAAGCGCTTTTGCTTCAGCGCACTGCGCTTCGGTGGCAAGGTCTGTTTTGTTCAGAAGCACGAGGCTGGAGACAGCAAGCTGGCGGGGGCACGCCCGGGCAGTAGAAAAAACCTTTTCAAGCCGCGCGGCATCTGCGACGCACACGCTGCCCTGGTAGGAAACAGCGGGAAATTGGGCCAAAACCCGGCGCACGTTGGTGGGGTCGGCCAAGCCGCTGGCTTCCACGAGCACAACATCCGGTGCATCCGCGGCCGCCTGCTCCAGCGCGGCCTCAAATTGGTCCAAACGGCAGGCGCAGAAAATCGAGCCGTTGCTGATCTCATCCAACGCCGCGTCCAGCTCCCGCAGCAGCGTGCCGTCCACGCCGGCGCGTCCGAATTCGTTGATGATGAGCCGCAGCCGCCGGCCGGCAAACTGCCGGGCAAAATTTTTGAGGAAAGTGGTTTTCCCTGCACCCAAAAAACCGGTGATGAGATACAGTTCCATTATATCGCGCCTTTCTTAGCTGAAAAGAGGCTCTAGACCTCCCATTCCGTTTTTTGCAGCAGCGCACGGGCCTGCTCTGTGGAGAACCCGCGGTTGAGGCGCGTTTCCAGCGAATTGTCGCGCGGGTTCACGCCGCATTCTGCATAAATCTGGTTTGCACCGGCCATCAGGCAAAGCTCATCCGGCTCATGTACGCACATAGCGCGCGGCGGCCGGGCGGTGAGCGTGGTAACGGCGCAGATCTTGGCAAGCTGCGCGGCCGATATCTCGCCCTGTGAGCCCAACGGCGTACCGGGCACGGCAATGCGCTTCATCACGGCCATCACTCCCACGGGGTAATCACGGATGCGCAGCATTTCGTCGACCAGTTCCTGATGCGTGTGCTCCGGCCCGATCGGTTCTACACAATAATACAGCTCCAGCCCTGCCCCGCGCACGGCATCCATCGTGCGGATGCGCGCCTGCGGACGTGCATTCGTGTCGGTGCCCTCCCGCAGACGGTGGATATGGTACACACCAGTGAATCCCGCCTCTTTCAGGGCTGCAGCATAGGCCGGACCAAAATCCCCCACATTGGCAACAAGGCGCATCTGCGGGGGCAGCACTGCGCGCACTGCCCTGCCGTATGCCAGAAATTTTTCCTGGGGGAATTCCGCAGTCGTCATCAAAAACAGGTCTTCGATCCCGCTGGCAGCCAGCTCACGCGCCAATTCCACCGTCTCTTCCAGCGTTTTGATGCAGGCTGGCTGGCCCCTGCGCGCGTCTGCGGCAAGGCTGCAGAATTTGCAGTTGACGCCACAGGCCTGGGCGTCAATACCGATCTGCGCAAAAATAACGCCACGGCCACGGAACGCTGTGCGCGCATACGCATTGGCCGCACCCAGCAGTGCATAATATTCCGCACTGCCGGTGGCCACCTCCAACAGGCGCAGTGCGTCCTGCCGCTCCAGTAGCGCGCCTGAGCCTGCTTTGGCAAGAATATCCTCTATCATATGAAACACTCCCAACCGGCCGCCCCTGCAAAAAAGCGGCGGACAACGCACATCCGCCGCTTTTCCCGACGGGAAAGCCGTAAATCTTAAAATGTACGCCCGGCCGGGCTGCTTTTACAGCACCTCGCGGACAGCGGCCTCCAGCTCTTCCTTGCTGGGAATGATGGAAGAAAATTTTAGTTTGCCGTTGATATAGATGCTGGGCAGGTTTTTCACACCCATCTTTTTACAGCGCGCAATATTTTCCTTGAGCGTGAATTTGTATTCCACCATATCAATGGCGTCCCCGAAGGTGTCCTTTGCAACATTGGCCGCGCCCATCATATAGGTGCAGGCCGCACATGTGGCGGAATCAAGCGTAAACACCTCTATGAGCGGACGGGGCAGATTTTCGTAATCCGGCAGCTCCACCGCAATGTCGTCCTCGGCGGCCACATAATTCTTCACCATCTCCCGGACGGCTTCCGTTTCAAGCACAGCCTGCGCAGCGCCGATGGTGTTTTCCACAGGTACGGCATAGGGCATATCACAGCCCGGCGCGACAATGAAGTTTTTATATTCCGGCAGCTGGGCCAGAAGATCCGCCACGAATTTCATATTATCCTGCTGCGTGCCGTGAAGCATGATGGACGTAAGCGGGATATTGCCGCCGATGGCCACATTGTATTTATCGCAGATGGCCTTGGCTGCAAGGATATCCACATTTTCGTCCACAGAAATAGAATCCGGCGCGGTGCGGCACATCACCTCGATATTGCGGGTGGCATTGCCGCACACAAAAAAGGAAGAGAACGCCTGTTTTTCTTCACGCAGATAGCGGAACAGTTCAGTGTAGGGTGCGGAGAGGAATTCTTCAAAGTGATCCGACGAGATCTGAGAGACCAAAGGGTCCACTACGGCGATCACATCCATACCTGCGTCCAGATAAAGATCGCTCATGCGCTTGGCACAGTCCGCACAGAAGCCCAGCAGGTCCTTCACATAGTCCTCGTCGTCGAACATATCCATGAAGATATCATTGCCGCGCAGATGGCTGGCCAGTGTGAACGGCCCGCACAGCAGCCCATAAAGGGCGGTGGTATCTCCCACGGCCTCTTTCATGCGGCGCATGGCCGAAAGCACCATGGGCATGCGTCCGCTTTCGGCTGTGGGAAGCGTGCAGCGGCAAGGCACCGTCATCGTGTCGGCCAGAGGATGCGAAGAAACGGAGGGCGGGCAGTCGTCGGCCCACACCAGCCCGCAGCCCAGCACCTCGGCCTCCAGCTGAAGATCGAATACAACGGGCTGTCCGTCCGGCTTGTACAGCCGGTTCACTTCCAGCAAAGCACGGACGAGCGTCTCCTCGTCTGTGAGGACCTGTGTGGCGGTGGCACCCACCAGCGCGCCCGCGTGGACGCCTGCAAAGGGGACCCACGGCGCGCGCGGAGTAGGTTCGTGGCGCAGCGTTTGAAAAATCAGTTCTTTTCCGGTCATATGCAGTCTCCCGTTCATGCGGAGGCGCGGCAGAGAGCGACGGCGGCGTCGGCGGCGCTGGCGGCGTCGGCGGTGTATTTGTCCGCGCCGATCTGCTCACAGAAAGCCTCGGTGACAGGCGCGCCGCCAACCATGATCTTCACCTTGTCGCGGATGCCCGCTTCCTCGGCCTTTTTCACAACTTCTTCCATCATGCCCATGGTCGTCGTCAGCAGCGCCGAGCAGCAGATGATCTGACAGCCCTGCTCCACAGCCGTCTGCACGTAGGTCTCGGGGGCAACGTCCGTGCCCAGGTCCACGACCTCCAGCCCCTTGCCCTCCATCATCATTTTCACAAGGTTTTTGCCGATGTCGTGCAGGTCGCCCTTGACCGTGCCGATGCACACCTTGCCCGCGGCTTCCACACCCGCGTCGGCCATCAGCGGCTTCAGCAGCTGGGCGCCCATGTTCATGGCGCGGGCCGCCACCAGCACCTCGGGCACGAACACTTCGTTGTTCTTGAACTTCTCGCCAATGACGCCCATGCCGCTGAGCAGCCCCTCGTCCAGGATCTGCTGCACCGGAATGCCTTCGTCGATGGCCTGCTGAACCAATTCTTTCACGATCTTGGCTTTACCCCGCTGGAGGTTTTCAGAAATGTCTGTCAGAATGCTCATACTGCTTTCCCCTTTTTGATTATTCTCGGTTGAAAATGCCTTTCGGCCTTACTTACAATATATCCTTTTGCTCTGCTTTTCTCTTGTACTAAAATGTTGCTTTTGGAACTTTTTTGCCCTGATTTTTTGAATGTTCCAATTTGAGCTTTTCTGTCGGCCGGAGACGGAATAAAAACTGCTTTCAGGGAAAGAACTAATTGTTTTAACTATCTATTGACAATAAATATTATTTAATATATAATTAAATTAACTCAAAAGACATCCTGCCCAAAGAACAGCCGGAGCCTATACATACAGGCGTCTGGGACGCGGCGGAAGCAAGGACATGGTATCACGCGAAAAGATGCGCATACGGGCGCGGAGACCCCCGTAAATAATATAAAAAGAAGAAGGAGAGTAAGTTATGAGAAGCATTACAACATTAGACCTGCAATATGCACACCGCTTTTATGGGTTCAAGGGCGAAGCCCAGTACCTGCACGGCCATACGGGTGTTCTGACCATTGAAGTGGAGGACAGCGTGAATGCCGGCGTGAACATGGTGTTCCCCTGCAATGAAATTCAGAAAACCGCATGGGACGTTCTGAAAAACTTTGACCACGCGCTGATCCTGCGGGAGGATGACCCCCTGCTGCCTGCGATCCTTGACGTATACGAGAAACAGGGCATCAAAAACGGACATCCCAACAACGTTATGAAGGGCGAGGCGTTTAAGACAGAGCTTGCCACCGCATATCCGGACTGCCGTTTGGTCGTCACTAAGGAGACCATGACCGTTGAGGGCATGATCAAGATCGTTTATGACCTGCTGAAGGATAAGCTGAACATTGCGAAGCTCACTTTTACCAGCGGCGTAAACGCTGCCAGCGCGGAATTTGAGACGAAAAATGAAATTGACCGCTGCCCGCTGTGCGGCATCGCGCTGAATGAAAACGGCGTCTGCCCGAAGTGCGGATACAAAAAGCAATAAATCTTCCGGCCGCCCGCGGCTGAAGTGAGGCAAGCGCCCTATGCTGAAAAGCATAGGGCGCTTGCCTGTTTGGGGTGTGTATGCCGCCCGGCGGAGCAGACGGGACGCTGGGGGCTGAATGCAGCATCCCCGTACCCTATTTTGTATGGAGCGGGAGCCGAGCGCCTGCTCTGCTCCTGCTTCCGCTGCGGAAAAGCGCCGCTCAGAAGCCGTATTCGATGGTTTCCTCCCGGTGGGTCTGCGCCGCGCGCCGCGCTGCAAGACATGCGGCTGCGCTGGCGAGCCCGTGCTCCAGCCCAAGCGGGCTGGGCGCGCCTTCCAGCATTTCCGCAAAGCCGCGGGCCAGCGCCTCGTCGCCGCCGAAGTGCACCAGTCCTTCCGGATAATGAAATTGATGGACGGCGGTATGGCGTTCGTCGTAATAGTCCACACGGAGCTGTGCTGTGTAAAAATCAAACTCCGCGCTGGCTCTTGTGCCGATAAAGCGCGCGCCGCGCCGCCCGGCGTCGTTTTTTACAAGAAATGTCTGATGGTATGAAATGAGCGTGCCGTCTTCGCAGGTGAACAGCGCCGCGCCCACATCTTCGTTTCCGGTGTCCCTGGCAAAGCAGCACAGCTCGCCAGAGGGCTCTTCCTTGCGGCGGTGTTCCACAACAAAGCTGCTTTCCGGGCAGGTGCGGTATTCAGGGCAGTCCGGGCAATGCAGCCCCGCAGGCTTGTTGCCTTTGAAATACATTTTGGAGGTGAGGGCGGCCACCGAGACGGGACGCTTGCCCAGGATGTGAGTAATATAGTCGATGTCGTGGGTGCTTTTTTGCAGAAACAGCCCGCCGGTGAGGGCGGCGTCCCGGTACCAGCTGTGATAGTAAACGCCGCCGTAAGGCACATTGTTGACGGCCTGCACGGAAACGACGTCACCCAGCGCGCCGCTGTCCACAAGGCGCTTCATCTCCTGTACGATGCAGGTGACGTGCAGCGGGAAAGAGACCATAACGCGGCCTCGCTGCGCGGGCGGCGCGGCCAGCAGCCGGGCGTACTGCGCTTCATCGATGCATACGGGCTTTTCCAGGAACAGGGGCAGGCCGCGTTCCATCACAAGGGCGGCGTACCGGGCGTGCAGGCCGCACCGGGTGCCGATGAACACGGCGTCCAGCGCCTCACGGTCCAGCATCTCCTCCGCGTCCGCGTAATAGCGGGTGTCTGCAAAGCGGCCGTCACGGGCCAGCTGCGGCTGCAGCGTTTCCAGGCGCGGGTCCGCAATAGCGGCCGGCGCGAGAGGAAGGCCCGCGCCGGTAAATGCTTTCATCATGGTCTCGCTGCGCAGGCCGTAGCCGATAAAGCCGATTTTTTTCATGGTGATTCCTTCTTTCCGGTGTTTTTTGACGCGCATGCCCGGACGGCATTGCACTTATTATAGAAAGCAGGATGCCCGCAGTCAAACAAACGGACCAAAGATGCAAAAAAAGAACGAAAAAGATAAAACGGCGGCCGCAGCCAGATGTGAATTGAGAAACGGTATTGTGCTTTTTGATGCGGTACTTTTGCCGAAAAACGGCGCAAAAAAGCAAAACAGGAGATTTTTAACCGAGAAATGCGTCTGAAAAGACAAAAAATGCGTCTGATTTTTTTTGCGGTTTGCGGTATGATAAAAAAGAACAATACAGGACAGGAGGGACCATGGCAGTGCGGATCTATCTGGAAGAAAGCGCGCGGCGGTTTGAGACGGGTGTGCGGGAGCTGGAGGTGCTGGGCGGCTTTAAGCTGGCCGGGGACGGCGTACCTGTGCGCTGGAGTGAAGCCGGTGTGCCGGGCATTTCCTGGGACGGCAGCAGGGCGCAGCTCTCTGGTGCGGGCGAAGCGCAGTTTTTTCGCGGGCTGGGCCTGCTGCGGGAGCGCCTGGCAGGCGGCACGGCTCCCTTTGAACAGACCGAGGCGCCGGTGTTCCGCGGCCTGGGCGCCAGTTTTGACCTTTCCCGTAATGCAGTGATGACGGTGGATGCGCTCAAGCGGATGCTGTGCCGCATGGCGCTGATGGGCTACAACGAGGCTTACTTATATACGGAGGATACCTATGCGCTGCCGGAATATCCGTTTTTCGGCTACCAGCGGGGAAGGTACGGCGCCGAGGATCTGCGTGCGCTGGACGGTTGGGCGGCGGCGCTGGGCATCGAACTGATCCCCTGCATCCAGACGCTGGGGCATCTGGAACGTTTTCTGCATTGGGAAAGCAGCGCGCCTCTGCGGGATACGCCGGATGTGCTGCTGGCCGGGGACGAGGAAACCTACCGGCTGATCGAGGCCATGCTGCGCCGGTGCCGCGCATGCTACCGCACGAAAAAAATACACCTGGGCATGGACGAAGCCATGAATCTGGGCTTGGGCGGGTACTTGAAAAAGAACGGCTATCACGAGAGCTTTGACATTATGCTGCGCCATGTGGAGCGCGTGGGCGCGCTGGCCCGAAAGCACGGCTTTGAGCCAATGATGTGGAGCGACATGTATTTCCGCTGCGCCAGCCCCAACGATGATTACTACGAGGACGACATCGAGATCCCCCAGACGGTAATAGACGCCGCGCCCGCGGACATGACGCTGGTATATTGGGATTATTACCACGACGACGAGGCGTTCTACGACAGATACATCCGCCTGCACCAGAAATTTGCCGCGCCGCTGCGGTTTGCGGGCGGTATGTGGACGTGGCTGGGCCCGGCCGTTGACTATGACGTGTTTTTCAAAAAAGCGGAGCCCGCGCTGCGTGCCTGCCTCGGAAACGGCGTGACGGATGTGATGATCACCACATGGGGCGACGACGGCGGAGAGACGAGCCCTCAGGCGATGCTGCTGGGCCTGCAGGCCTGGGCGGAGTTCTGCTATACCGGCGGGATGGACCGCGGGCACATCTGCCGCAGGCTCGCCGCCTGCACGGGCGCGGACGGGCGGGCGCTGGCGCGCATCAGCGCGTTCAACAAAACGCCGCTTCTGGACGCTGAAAGCGATCTGCCCAATGCCGCAAAATTTCTGCTGTATCAAGACCCGCTTTTGGGCCTGTACGATTTGGATATCGAAGGGCTGGGCTTTGCGCAGCACTACGCCTCGCTGGAGGCGGAGTTTGCCGCGTATGCGCAGGAGGGCGGCCAGTGGACGCTGCTGTACCGTTTTTATGAGCTGCTGGCCCGCGTGCTGAAAAACAAGGCGGAATTGGGCCTTGGGCTGTACCGCGCTTACCAAAAGCAGGACCGCGCCCGGCTGGCATCGCTGGCCGGACAGGCGCGGCAGGCCGCAGAGGACTGCGGAGCGCTGCGCACATGCTGGCGGCAGCTGTGGATGGCGGAATGCCGTCCGCAGGGGGTTGAAGTGCTGGAGCTGCGGCTGGCCGGCGTACAGGCCCGCCTGGAAGCGGCCGCCGCTCGAACGGAAGACTGGTGCGCAGGCAGCGTGCAGCGCCTGGAGGAGCTGGAGGAGGGGCGGCTGCTCCTGCTGCGCACGCCCGGCACCAGCCGCCTGCACGGCGTGTATTTCTGGCGCGAGATCGCAAGCGCATCCAAATGCTTTTGAGAACAGGCGCCCCCGCGCCGCGGCCCGCGAAAGAGCCGGAACGGGGAAAAGGGAAAGGGATGGTTATGCAATGAAAAGAATCACGATGGTCATCGCAGGCCTGGGCGGCCGCGGCCACGACATTTACGGCAACTATGCCATGGAGCACCCGGATGAGGTGGAGATCGCTGCAGTGGCGGACCCGCGTCCCGAGCGGCTGGAGCTGGCGCAAAGGGAGTGGAACATCCCGGCGGAGCGCTGTTTCGCAACGGCGGAGGAACTGTTTGCGCAGCCGCAGCTGGCGGACGCGGCGGTCATCGCCACGCAGGACCGGCAGCATGTCGTCCATGCGGAGGCCGCGCTGAAAGGGGGGTACCATTTGCTGCTGGAAAAACCAGTGGCGGTGGACATTGAGGGCTGCCTGGAGGTACTGCGTTTGGCGCGGAGGTATCAGCGCCATGTGGTGGTGTGCCATGTGCTGCGCTATACGCCTTTTTACAATGCCATCAAGCGGATCATCGAGGACGGCCGCATCGGCGAGGTGGTAACCATCCAGGCCATGGAACAGGTGGGCTACTGGCATCAGGCGCACAGCTATGTGCGCGGCAACTGGCGCCGAGCGGACGAATCCAGCCCGATGATCCTGGCAAAGTGCTGCCACGATATGGACATTCTCATCTGGCTTACGGGCAAGCGGGCGCGCTATGTAAGCTCTTACGGCAACAATTATCTGTTCCGTGCGGAAAAAGCCCCCGCGGGCGCGGCGCAGCGCTGCATGGACTGCGCTGTGCGCGCCGGCTGTCCCTACGACGCGGTGCGGTATTATCTGGAGAGCGGCCGCACCAGCGTACGCGCGGGGCGCGTGCACTGGCCCATTAACGTGCTGGACCCTCACCCCACACCCGAGAACATCGAGCAGGCGCTGCGCACCGGCCCCTACGGCCGCTGTGTTTATCACTGCGACAACGACGTTGTGGACCACCAGGTGGTAAATATCGAGCTGGACGGCGGCACCACCATCAATTTTACCATGTCCGCGTTCACCGAACGGTGCTACCGTACCATCAAGGTGATGGGTACCCACGGCTGTGTGGAGGGAAATATGGATCTCTCCCACCTGGTGTGGCACGACTTCTTCGGCCACAGCGAAGAAATGGACCTGAATGTAACGGACGGTTCCATGGCCGGGCATGGCGGAGGAGACGCCGTTATGGTGAAACAGTTTGTAGAACTGCTGGCCAGCGGGCGGGACGACGAGATGCTCTCTTCTGTGGAACACTCCATCGAAAGTCATCTGGTGGCGCTTCTGGCCGAGCGCTCCCGCCTGGAACATGGCCGCAGCCTGCCCGTGGAGCTGTGAGCATAGTTCGGAATTTGTCTTTTTTGTTAAGGAGATCGTTTTTTGATGCTTCAATATTGAAAACAGAATGAATAAAAAAGGACTCTGTTTTGCAAATGATTTAAATTTCTTTGTTCATTTTGCTGCAAAAATATGATAATATTTTTTGATGGTGCCGGAAAACAGTAAAACAAGCGCCGAAAAAGACAAATACATTGCGCGGCGTCCTTGTTATACTGAAAGTGCAGAACAGGAAGGGCGACGCAGCCTTTTCCAAAGGATCTTTTAGGAGGAAAACGCAAATGAAAAAAATATTGGCACTCTGTCTTGCGCTGACGATGGCACTGGCTGTGTTCGCCGGATGCTCGGGCGCAGCTTCTTCTTCAGCGCCGGCCGCCGGCTCCGCCAGCGGCTCTGCTTCCACAGGCGGCTCTGCCACCGGCAAGCAGCTTTCGGGCAAGGTCGTGTACTGGTCCATGTACAACGAGGGAGAGCCCGAGGCAATGGCCATCCAAAAGGCCGCTGATATGTTCATGGAGGACTACCCCGACTGCGAGGTGGAGATCCAGTGGATCGGCCGTTCCAACCAGGACATCACCGGCCCGGCGCTGGAGGGCGGCGAGCAGCTGGACATCCTGGACAATTTTTCGTATGATAAGAGCACGGACCGTTATCTTGACATCACGGACATGATGAACGAGCCGGCCCTCGGCCAGGAGGATATGACCGTGGCCGAGAGCATTCTGCCGGTGCTGAATCTCGCCAACGCCCAGGGACAGGAAAAGGCCGGGCTGGAGACGGACAAATACTACGGCGTGCAGATGTTCCCCTGGGTGGTGGGCTTCTTCTACAACAAGGATCTGTTCCAGCAGGCGGGCATCACCGAAACGCCCGAGACCTGGACGGAATTCATGGAAGCATGCCAGAAGCTGAAGGACGCGGGCATCAATGCCGTCACCTGTGATGACGCATACATGACGCTGATCCCCAACAACTATCTGGCCCGCCTGGTGGGCAGCGATACCATCGCAGCCATGAGTGCCAGCGCGTCCGACCCGGCGTGGCAGTCCGAGGAAGTGAAGCAGGCGTTTGCCGCCATGGAGGCGCTGTCGCCGTTTATGTCCCCGCAGACAGCCACCAATAAGTATCCCGCCGGCCAGCAGGAATTCGCGCTGGGCGAGGCGGCCATGTACCTGAACGCCAGCTGGATGCCTTCCGAGGTGGCCGACACGGCGGGCGAGGACTTCCCCTGGGGGTTCTTCGCGTTCCCGCAGGTGGAAGACGGAGCTGAGGGCAGCGGCTACGTTTCCGTCGGAGGTGTTCCCCTGGCCGTATACAGCGGCTCCCCGAACCCCGAGGCGGCGAAGGAGTTCCTGCGCTATGTGGCGTCCAAGGAAGTGCAGGACTATCTGGCCGAGCAGGGCGGCGCTCCGGCGACCGTCGGCTCCGAGTGGCCCGGCGCCCGTGCCGAATGCACGGATGTGATCGCTGCTGCGGACAAGGTGGCCAGCCTGAACTGCGACCTTTCCAGCGAGTTTGTGAGCGCAGTGTTTACAATGGAGATGAACAAGGTGCTCACCCAGCAGACGACGGCCGACAAGGCGGTATCCACCCTGACGGGCGAAGCTTCCAAATATTGACGCCGGCCGGATAAAACAAGGAAACAGGATAGGGATGCCGGCCGCGCACAAATGCGCGCCGGCATCCGCTTTTTCAAATGATACAGCCGGGGGGCAGGCTTCCCGGCAAAGCAACAAGGAGGGGCAGCGGTGAAAAAAGGGCTGCGCAGAATGTATCTGGCGTTCCTTTCGCCCGTGGTGATCGCATTTTTAATCGCTTATCTGTATCCCGTGCTGCGCACGGTTCAGATGTCGTTTTTTGAGGTGTCGGATATCAGCGCCGCGCGGGATACCTGGGAATTCGTAGGGCTTTATAATTATGTAGACCTGTTCAGCCGTCAGCTGTTCCGGGTATCGTTCAAGAATATGATGCTGATCTTCCTGGCGGGAGGCGCGGCGGTATTTCTGATCTCGCTGTTTTTTGCCTGGGTACTGCACAAGGGCATGTTCATGGGCAACCTGTGGCGCAACCTTATCTATCTGCCCACGGTCATCACGCCCGTGGCCATGATCACGGTGTGGACGCAGTATGCGTACAACAGCCGGTACGGCCTGCTCAAAACGGTGTTCGAGGCGCTGGGCCTGGACGGCCTTGCGGCCATACCATGGACAAGCACTCAATACGCGTTCTGGTCCATGCTCATCGCTTTCTGCTTTTGCAGCATCGGCGGCAACCTGCTGGTGTACATGGCCGCCATGAAAAAGATCCCGGACGACCTGTTCGAGGCGGCGTTTGTGGACGGCGCGACGGAAGGAAAGATTTTTTTTCGCATCACCCTGCCGCTCATCGCGGACAATGTTAAAACGCAGTTCACCTTCTGGACCATCGGCTGCATCGGCTTCTTTCTGTGGTCCCGCGTGTTCAGCGTGGTCCCGTCGGACCCCACGACCATCACGCCCGCCAGCTATATGTACGACCAGATCTTCGGTACGTCCATCAGCTCGAATGCGGTGGCGTCGGGCACGAACGTGGGCATGGGCGCGGCCATCGGCGTGGTGCTGTGCCTGATTACCGTCGCGGCGATGGCGCTCATCAATCTGATCTTCCCGAAGGAAAAATACGAGATGTAAGGAGGACGGCCCCTATGCGAAAATATCCGTCTTTCTGCCTGCGGCAGAAAAGCCCTCCCGCAGGCCGCGTCAGCGGCTGGGCGGGAAAGGCAGTGCACGTTCTGGGCAAGGCTCTTATCCTGTGCTGGTGCGCCTTCACGGTCGCACTCATCGGCTGGGTGGTGCTGGCGTCCTTCACGCCCACCCGGGACATCTTCCAAAACGACCTGCTGGCCGCCGGGCTGGACCTGAGCGGCTATGAAGTGGTGATGGAACGGTATCACATCATGGATTATTTCCTCAACAGCGTGCTGTACACGGTCTGCGCCTGTGCGGGGCTCATTGTCTTCTGCGCGCCCGCGGCTTTCGTGATGACGAAGTTCGTGTTCCGCGGCCGCCGCCTGTTCCAGACATTGTTCTCCGTTGCGCTGGGCCTGCCGGGCGTAATGATTTTGGCACCGCTGTACATGATGCTGGTTCGGGCGAATCTGCACAATTTCCGCGGCACGCTCATCCTGGTCTACCTGTGCACGGGCATTGCCGCGACAACGGTGTATCTGATGGGCTTTTTCGCCACGGTGCCCATGACGGTATTTGAATCCGGCCTCATTGACGGGTGCAGCCATATCACCTCGTTTTACAGGCTTATCCTTCCGCTGGCAAAACCGGGGATCGTGACCATCACCATCTTCAATTTCATCGGATACTGGAATGAATATATCTGGGCGCTGGTGTTCTCCGGCAAGCAGGCCAACCGCACGTTGGCCGTGGCGCTGCAGACGCTGGTGACCAGTATGCAGACGACGGGCAATTATCAGGGCCTGTTCGCGGGTGTGGTGATCGTATTCGTGCCCACGGTGATCATTTATGTGCTGCTGTCCAAGCAGATCATGTCCGGCGCAACGGCCGGCGCACTCAAAGGATGAGGAACGATGCTCAAGCCGGTACCTGTCGAGCCAGTGCTCAGCGTGAAAGAGCTTTATACGCTGTATTATTTTCACCATGAAAGCGGTTACCGCTTTGCGGGGGAAAGCCATGACTTCTGGGAAATTATTTATGTGGACAAGGGGCGTGCCAGCGGCATCAACGGCACCGAGCCCTATACGCTGGAAAAAGGGCAGATCATTTTTCACCATCCCAATGTTTTCCACAACTTTCGAACGGACGGCGCGCCCGACGCTGAGGATGGCGCGGACTGCGACATCTTTGTGGTATCCTTCAACGGCGAGCTGGAGATGCTGGAGCAGTTCAGGGACCATATTTTTACCCTGAGCATGCACGAGCGCCATCTGTTCCGGGAGATGATCGAGGAAGGAAAACAGGTATACGATAAGCCCTTCGGCAAAAATCTGGTTTACCGGAAGGATGCGCCGCATGAACCGGAGCATCTGCCCGGCGCAAAGCAGATGATACGCAATCTGCTGGAGCAGCTGCTGATCTCGCTTTACCGCAAGCAGCAGGAATGCCCGGCACAGGTGCAGTCGCTGCCCATGCAGTCTCTGGGGATGGAGTATCAGATCGTACGCCAGGTCGTCACCTTTCTGGATCAGAACATCTACAACAACATCACCTTTGTGGACGTTGCCAGCCATTTCAACCTGAGCGAGACGCAGCTGAAAAAGCTGTTCCGTGAGGTGACGGGATACAGTGTGATGCAGTACTATCGCAAAAGCGTGGTGGGGCGTATCGAGTATCACATCCGTCAAATGGACAAAAATTTCACCGAACTGGCGGATCTGTTCAACTTCAGCTCCATCCACTATTTTTCCAAGTTTTACAAGCGCGAGACAGGGCACACGCTGCGCGAGTATCTGAAAAGCTCGCAGGACGTGAGCCTGCCGTAGCGGCAGAAAACAAAACCAAACCGCGCCCGGCCGTAACAACGGCCGGGCGCGGTCATTTATGTTGCTTTGTTATGATTCTGTCGCTTTTTTTCAAAGATAGGTCCAGATTCTTGCCTGCTGCAATCACCGGAGAGTATGATGAAAACAGAACAAAAAAGGAGTGATGCGGAGATGGAACAGATCGTGCAGACGCGCAGCGTCCCTGTGATGGGAAGCTATGACGTTGTAGTGTGCGGGGGAGGCCCCGGTGGCTGGGTCGCAGCGGTAGCCGCTGCGCGCGCAGGCGCCCGTACCGCGTTGGTAGAGCGCTATGGGTTTGTGGGCGGTATGGCTACGGCGGCCCTTGTAGTGCCGATCAGCGTATTCACCTACAACGGACAGCTGGTATGCGGGGGGATTCCCTGGGAATTCGTACAGCGTATGGTGGAAGCCGACGGAGCGGAGGTAGAGCATCCGTTGGGGAATATTTCCCATGATCCGGAATGCTATAAATTGATCGCGCAGCGGATGCTGCTGGAGAGCGGCGTTGATTTGCATTTTCACGCAGTGCTCACAGGCTGCGTGCGGGAGGACAGCAGGATAACGCATGTGATTTTGGACACCAAAAGCGGTCCCAGGGCGCTGGAGGCAAAATATGTGATCGACAGCACCGGAGACGGCGATCTCTGCGCTATGGCGGGTGTGCCGATGCAGGAAAATACAATGCCGCTTCAGCCGCCTTCCCTGTGCTTTTGTATCGGCGGCGTGGATACGGACGCTCTGGAGCTGATCCATCATGAAAAGCAGGGGCTCAATTATCACAATCTGCGCGTCCAGACAAAACTGCGTGAATTGGCTGAGACGGAGGATGTTCCAGTATTCGGCGGCCCTTGGTTTTGCAGTATTCACCGCGACGGCAGAGTAATGGTGAACATGACCAGGACGCCCGCGGATATGCTGGACCCTGCCCAGGCGACCCGTGCCGAATGCAGGCTGAGGGAGGACGTACACGCTTTTGTAGCGTTGCTGAAGAAATATTTTCCGGAATTCAAAAACGCAGAACTGCTGTTTACCGCCGCGCAAACGGGCGTGCGCGAGACCCGGCATATAAAAGGCGAACATGTTCTCACCGGAGAAGAATATTTGAATGCCGTACATTTTGAAGACGCCGTAAGCCGGGGAGCGCATCCCATTGACATCCATACCGCGGGTGACACGACGCAGAAGTGCCAGTTTCTAAAGAACGCGGCCTATATCCCTTATCGTTCCCTGATCGTCCCGGGCTTCGACAATCTGCTGGTGGCGGGGCGTTGTTTTTCAGCCGACCAGGTGGCTTCAGCCTCGGTGCGGGTGCAGGCCTCGGTGATGGGGCTGGGCCAGGCGGCGGGCTGTGCCGCCGCCCAGTGTGCCTGTGCGGGCACGAGCGTGCACAAAGCCGATGTGCACACGCTGCAGGCCATGCTGCGCAAATGGGGTGCGCTGATTTAAAGGAGCGTCAGGGCTTTCAAAAAGCAAAGCAGGCGAATAGATTGCATGGGCATAGGAAATGAGGGAAGAGGATGACGACAGTCGACTACAAAAAAAACGTACCGGTGCTGGGCTCTTATGAGGTCGTGGTAGCAGGGGCAGGCCCGGCGGGGATATGTGCGGCGGTGGCAGCGGCCCGCAGCGGGGCGCGCGTGGCGCTGGTGGAACGTTACGGAGTATTGGGAGGAAATCTGACGGCCGGTTATGTCGGGCCGATATTGGGTATGGTCGGCAGTGGGACCATGCGGGATGAGCTGATGGCCTTGCTGGGGGTACCGGAGAATGATATGATCGGAGAGGTGGGCGTCGCCCACGATATGGAACAGGCCAAACGGGTTCTGGCCGAATTTGTTTCATGTGAGAATCTTGATGTGTTTCTGCAGACGCCCGTCGTGGACGCGCTTATGGCTGGCGCCTCTCTGGAAGGGCTGCTGGTGGCAACCAAGGAAGGGCTGCGCGCCATGGAGGGGAAAATCGTGATAGACGCCACCGGGGATGGCGACGTGGCCTGGTTTGCGGGCGCTCCTGTGGAAAAGGGGCGCGCCGATGGACTGATGCAGCCGGTGACGCTGGAATTTACACTGGATGGTGTGGACGAGAGCCGGGCTGTGGCATGTATTGGCGACGTAGACGATGTGGAGCTGAACGGTGAGCGGTTTCTTGATTACTGTGCGCGCTGCGCGCGGCAGGGGCTGCTGCCGGAGCAGCTGGCGGCTGTGCGGCTGCACCGTACCACGCATCCCGGACAGCGGCAGGTGAACACGACACAGCGCAACGGCATAGACGCTACTTGCGTGCGTGCGCTTTATTCCTCGGAGCTGGAGCTGCGCCGCCAAATCGACATACTGGTGCATTTCTTTCGGGAGAATCTGCCCGGGTATGAAAAATGCAGGTGCATTGCCAGCGGCGCTACGCTGGGCGTGCGGGAAACACGCCGTGTGATGGAGGAGTATACTGTTACTGCGGAAGAATTGGCGGCGGGAAAGCGCTTTTCTGATGTGGCGGTACACAAGGCCGAGTTCATCGTGGATATCCATAATCCGGAAGGAGCGGGCCAGGCGGAGGAAAGGATACAGTATGTAATGCCCTACGACTTGCCTTACCGCTGTTTTGTGCCGCTCAAGGTGGAGAATCTGCTCACTGCAGGACGGTGCATTTCGGGCACACACCGGGCGCATGCATCTTACCGGGTGATGTCAATTTGCATGGCGATGGGCGAGGCTGTGGGGATGGCGGCGGCACTGTGTGTTCGGGAAGGCTGTACGCCCCGCACTCTGGATGTGAAAAAACTTCAGGCGGCGCTGGAATCAAAAGGAGTAGATTTGTACAGCAAATAATGACGGTATGAAAAAACGGGCGGTAGCATTTTCAGCTGCCGCCCGCTTTCTTTAATGAATAATGCAAAAGCCTCCCGCCGGGAGGCTTTTGCGTGTGACCAAGCTATTGCCCCAGATAAGCTCCCTGCTGCAGCAGAAGGCTGCGCAGTGCCTGAGCGTCGACACGGGACGGATCGCAGGCGCCGGATGCGGCCATAGCTGCGGCGGTTCCCGCCGCCTGGCCGAACACAAGACAGCAGGGAATCATACGGATGGCAGAGCCGGCCATTGCGTCGGCGGAAATGGAACGTCCCGCCACCAGAAGATTGGAGATTCCGCGCGGGATAAGGCAGCGGTAAGGAACACCAAAAAACGGACCGTTTTCCAGCGTATAGTAGGTGCCGCCGGGATCGTTTTTATTGTGGGTATCCATATTGGTCGCCATGACGGCGATGGAATCATCCGGTACACGGCAGGCCCGCACGTCGTCAACGGTGAGCCGGTATAATCCGTCGACATGCCGCGTTTCGCGGATGCCGATGGTAGCTGCAGTGTCAAGGAAATGCGCGTTTTCAAAGCCGGGCGCGTATTTTTTCAGAAATCCGAATACCTGGTGCGCCTGGCGCAGTCCCTCCAGTTCGGCGCGGGTTAGATCCTCCGCGTTTGTACCGTCCACATCCAGGATTCGGGTAACGTTCAAACGGTATTCCCCGGCTGCGGGGCTTTCAAACAGACACACCTCGCCTCGGGGCACGTCGCCCCATTCTGCGGCTTTCTCCCGGATCAGCCAGCTGAAAGGCCCGTAAAACGGGCGTATTTCATCCCGGTGTTCCCGAATGTGCGCTTTGAGGCGGGGCGTATCCACATTGCCGACACGGAAAAACAACGTGGCTGGCTGCATATTGCCGTCCTCCACGCGCCCAAGTTCAAATTTTACGCCCGAGCGTGCAGCAACGTCTGCGTCGCCGCTGCAGTCGATCACAACTTTGGCACGAAACAGAAACAGGCCGGATTTATTGGCGGCTACGACACCGGTGATGCGGCCGTTTTCTTGCAGTACATCTATAAACTGGGTGTGCAGCAGCAGCTTTGCACCGCTTTCAGCAAGCATCTGTGTACATACCAGTTTAAAGCACTCATGGTCAAAGGGGCCAACATGGGCGTGGCCGATTTTATAAAAGCCGGAAAACGGTTCTTCCGCCTCTACATCGGCCGGATCAACGGCGCCGCCCAGAGTTTTCATACGGGCCACAACCTCCTCAAAGATACCCCGGATGACCATTTTCTTGTTTTGTGCATCATAGCAGGTCATAAACGGACCGACGAGGCCGGTTGTGGCCTGGCCGCCTACACATCCGTTCTGATCAAACACAAGGGTCCGGGCCCCATTGCGGGCCGCACAGACAGCGGCACCGATACCGGCGGGGCCGGCGCCGACTACCAGAACGTCTACATTTTCAGCAACGGATAGTTGCCTGGTAAAGGATACGGTCTCCATTGTTTACCTCCGCTCTTTTGTTCTGCCTGAGGTGCGGGGTCAATAGCGGCCCCGCCTGGTCTGCCCCGGGCGCGAATATTTTGTGGAAACTCCGAAAGAATCCAGGATCAGGGCTTGTTTGACATCCTGATGATCCTTGTCATACCATAAATTGTGCTGTTCCTGCGGATCGTTTTCCATGTCGTACAACTCTCCGAATTGGATGCCGTGATAAACGCTGAGTTTGAACCGTCCGTCGTAATACATGGTTGCGTAGCAGCTTTCGGCCGGTTTGCCGGCCGCCTGAATTTCTCCAGGGGCGCGAAGTCCGTCGTAGTTCATATCCACCTCCAGCGTATCGTAGAACTCAGCGCGCACGAATTTGCGCGGCGCCGGCGCGTTCTGCCCTGTGAGGACGGGAACGAGGGAGCGCCCATGGGTGTCGGCTGGTGGGATGCCGCACAGGTCGGCGATGGTGGGGGCCAGATCGGTTTGTTCCACTAGGCCGCCGTACACGGCGTTTTGCCGGAAGGTACCGGGCAGGGAAATAATAAGCGGGACGTGTGTAATACCCTCGTAAAAGCGGCAGCCTTTATGGGTAAGCCCATGGTCGCCGAGCATTTCACCGTGATCGGAATTGAAAATAACGATGGCGTTTTCCCGCAGCCCCATTTCGTCCAGTGCGTCAATGATGCGTCCGTAGTGTCTGTCGATCAATTCTATCATCCCGTAATAGGACGCCTTGTTCCTCCGCATCGCATCGTCTGTGGGATGGGCCGTACTTTGAAAGAAAAAATCTTTAAGGTTATTGTTCAGAGCGAGGTCGGCATCGCTGTAAATGGGGTCGGGCAGATTGCGGGCAAGATATTTCTCCACCAGGTCCGCCGGCGCGTCATAAGGCGGGTGAGGGTCGTAGCAGTTGACCGATAACAGCCATGGCTGCTCGCAGGCGGACCGTTCCCGTATAAAGGAGACGGCTTTTTCCGCCAGCCATGCGGTTTGCCGCAGCTCCGCAGGAGCGTCGGAGCGGTACCAGTGATAATCGTGCTTTTCATCGGAGGTAAAAATATCATGCCAGTCCACACCTTTTTGGTTCAGCCATTCCACATAGGGGTTGCCGGGGCTGTTCAGGTGATGCCCGGACGCGAGATTGTAACAGAAATAAGAATAGCCGTCATCCATGCGTGGCTCGTAATCGTTCCAGGCCGAGGTGATATGCAGTTTCCCGACGAGCCCGCAATAATATCCGGCGTCGGCAAGGCATTTTGTGATCAGCGTGCAGTGCTCCGGCAGGTTGCACGCCCCATTGATATTGGCGTTGATCGAAGACGGATAACGCCCTGTCAGGAAACTGGCGCGGCTGGGTGTGCAGATGGGGTTTTGGCAGTATGTGTTGGTGAAAGCGACACCCTGGCGGCACAGGCGGTCCAGGTTGGGCGTATCAATGAATGAATTGCCCAAAGCATGGATCGTGTCCCACCGCTGTTGGTCTGTGCAAAGCCAAAGGATATTGGGCCTTTTGTCCATAGCAATTCCTCCGTTCTTATCTGCAACCTTCCACAAAAAAGGGGCCTGAGGCCCCTTTTGGTGCGGTTGGAATATGGTCAGCCATAAAAACTGTCGTACCAGGCCTGCAGCTCAGCCTGAACTGCATCGCCGCCGGCATTTTTCCAGTCCGCCTGGAAAGTGGGAAGATCGTCCAGCGTTTTGGTCCCGGCCAGAATTTGCAGGATATAATCGTTCATGCTGCTGAACAGTGCTGTATTGTATTTGGCATAGTTTTCGGTGGCAGGCTTAAAGGCGAAATCATTGTTTACAAAAATTTCAGGCGTATTTTCGTTGGCATACAAAGTAACAGCTTCGAAACCTGCCCACTGGGCGTCGGATTTGCGGACGCGGGACGGCCATTCGGTTGCGAACTCTTCCTCGTTGGTAGAGTCGATATACCAGTAGGAATTGCCGCGCTCCTCGGCAAAAATGGGGTTGATGGGGGCGATGCCGCCGTCTTCATCATAGTTAAAGTGAGTTCCTTCCACACCGATGTTGATATAAAGCTGGTTTTGCTGCTTCAGGTTGATCCAGTTCACGGCATCGGCGGCGTTTTCCGAGCCGCGCAGAATGACAGTGACAAAGTTGATGGCTTCCGTGCGCATGTATTTGCAGGTACCGTCAGAGCCTTTCAGTGCGCCGATGTATCCGAGGTCATCGTAAGTGAGGCCCAGAGTCTCAAGCATGGTGGGAGTGGTCTCGCCCAGGCCGTTGCGGTTGATCTGAGCGATGATCGCCTTGCCGCCTGCAAGCTTTTCCTGCACGGTGGACGAGGTGTTTACGGCCCAGTCGGGGTCAAGCAGACCCTCCTGCTGGCACTTAGACAGAAATTCGATCATCTTTCCGAAGTTTTCATGCTCCGTCATATAATATACATTGCCGTCCTCATCTACCATCCAGTCGTTGTAGATGCCGAACGCCGCGGCAATGGCCTGCGGGAAGATCCAAGTGCCGTTGCCTTCCGAGGCGGAACGGTACGGGCCAGAGAAGATGATGTATTGATCTCCGAAATGTTCTTTTAATTTTACGAGACAGTCATAAAATTCGTCGATCGTGGTTGGGATGGCCTCGATGCCTGCCTCCTGCATCAGATCCCAGCGGCATACCATAAAGCCCTGCACCTCCTGGGCATAGGGATATTTATAAGGAATGCCGTAAATGTTGCCGTCCTCGCCGGAGACAGCACGCCAGGAATCCTCGGATACACCGTTCAGGATATCCTGGCCATAGACGTCCAGCAGATCGTTCAGGGGCATAAGGGCACCCTGGCTCATCAGTGTCTGGAACTGGTCGGGCGAGCACTGGATGATATCATAGGAGGCGCCGCCGGCAACCTCCATCACAAGCTTTTCGTCGGCATTCTCGGCCGGCAGAGCATAATATTCCACATCATAACCCGTGGTCTCTTTGAGAACGTCCACCATGATATCGGTGGTGGGGTCCCATGCAACGTTATACCCCAGACGCTTTAATGTTACGTTGCCCGGGCCCTTCAATGCGGGGACGTTTGCGCCCGCCGTGCTTTGGCTGGTGCCGGATGTGTCCGTGCCGGACGGCGAAGCGCTTCCGGCGCCTCCGCAGCCTGCAAGGCATGTGAGCAGAAGCGCTGCGGTCAGCAGAATAGACAATGCTTTTTTCATCTTGTTACCTCCTGTTTTGATCGATTCGACTATCTCCTACCGGTGCATCCCGGAATGGATCCAAAAAGGTTATCCCTTGACGGAGCCGATTGTGATGCCCTGTACCATAAACCGGGCCACAAAGGGATAAAGGGCGACAATGGGAATGATGGACAGCGTGACGGCGGCCGCGACCATGCCTTCGGAAGTGATATTGGCCATGTAGTTGTTGCTGGCGAGATTTTGAATAAAATCCTGGCTGTTGTTGATGATATTGTACAGGTATACCTGAAGGGTGTTCATATCCGGGGACCGGGTATACATCATCGCATGGAAATAATTGTTCCAGTAATTGATCGCATACAGCAGGCCGACGGTGGCGATCACCGGTTTGGACATGGGGCACACGATGGACGCCAGCGTGCGCAGATCTCCGGCGCCGTCGATCCGGGCGGATTCCTCTACACTTTCAGGCAGGCTTTCAAAATAATTTTTCACAATGAACATATTGAACTGCACGATGGCGAAAGGCAGGATGCAGGCGGCATAGGTATCCAGCAGCCCCAGGCTTCGTACGACCATATAAGCGGGGATCATACCGCCGAAAAACACCATGCTGATGACATACAGCAGTGAAACGACCCTGCGCCCCTTGAAGCCGGGCTTGGAAAGGGGATAGGCTGTCGTAATCGTCGTAAACAGGCTGAGCAGTGTACCTGCTCCCGTAACGATGAGAGAATTTTTCAGCGCCGTAAAAAATGAAGTCTGGGTCAGCACATACTTGACGGTCTCAAGCTGGAACCCAACGGGCCAGAAGTAAACGTTGCCGGCTGTGACGTCCGGCCCATTGCTGACAGCCTTGCTGATGACGTGCAGACAGGGCAGGATGGCGATAAGACTCAGCAATGCCATGGCTATGTAGGCAAAGCCGGACAGGAATTTTTCACTGCCGGACAGGGGAATGCCTTTTTCACGGTATAGCGGTTTCTTTTTGGTATTTAACATTTTATTGCATCCCCTTTCTTACCAGATGCTGCGTCCCAGCAGCTTGCGGCTTATCGCATTGGCGCTTACGATCAGAACAAACGCCACCACGGAGTTGAACAGTCCCAAAGCGGTGGACAGAGGGAAATCCATCTGCCCCATACCCAGACGGTATACATAAGTCTGGATTATATCTGCAACTTCATATACGGCAGGATTGTAAAATACCAGCACCTGCTCAAATCCCGTTTCCAAAATATAGCCCACCTTGAGAATGAGCATTAGGACGATGGTGGGCAGCAGGCCGGGCATGGTGATGTTCCAAATCTGGCGCCATTTGCTGGCACCGTCCACGCGGGCCGCCTCATACAGCGTTATATCGATCCCCGTGATGGCCGCCAGATAAATGACCGTATTGTAGCCGACTTCTTTCCAGCCTTCGGTAAATACCAGCACGCTGCGGAATACACTGTTATCGGTAAAGAATCCGATGCGCGTGCCGCCCATCGCGGTGATAGCGGTATTGATGATGCCGTAAGAACCAAACAGCGAATAAAAAATACCGAAGATGACGACCCATGAAAAGAAATAGGGCATATAGATAGCGGTCTGGGCAAATTTGCGGTAGGTAGCGCGGCGGATCTCGTTGAGAAGTATCGCGCAGATGATAGGGATGGGAAACAGCCAGAGGATCTTCAATCCGTTGATGATCAGCGTGTTGGCCAGCACTTTCGTAAATTGGGAACTGGCGAACAGGCGCCGGAAGTGTTCAAGCCCCACCCAGTCGCTCAAGCCGATGGCATCGATGGGGTTGCTTCCCAGAAAAATATTGTAGTCCTTGAAAGCGATTAGAATACCATACAGCGGCGCGAGTTTATAAATAAAAAGGAAAAACAAGCCCGGTATCAGCATCAGATACAGCATGGGATGATGCTTTACATACACAAAAAAACTGTGGAGTTTATGCCGCAATCCGGTTTTGGCTCTCAGTCCGCCGGACGGTACAGCCGTTGTGTCAAGTGCCATCTTCATTGTAAAACCCTTTCTTTCCATTCAGCTGCCGGAGCGTTCCGGGCTGTTTGTTCTCTGATATCAATTGTAGTACGGGCCAGCGTTGTGGTAAATATCACAAAATTTCGTTTTCTAGTCCGTTCTTTATGTAATTGTTGCTCAATTCAAAGACGTTGTAGACTTCTTACAAAAATACGCCCATGCCTTTCGGCATGGGCGCAGAAGAAATGAAACAGAATCAAAAAAATGAAACAGAGCCGCCTTCGCGGCTCTGCGGACGATCTCGTACAGGAGCGTTCAATCGCTGTCATGGGGCTGCACCGGAAGTTCAATCATCACACAGGTGCCGATGCCTTTGCGGGCGGAGATATAAAACTTGCATTTCCCCTGGCCGAAGATATCGAGCCGCTTATGTACATTGGCTACGCCGTAACTTTTGCTGGTGCGGATATCCAGCTCGGTCAGCTTCTGTGCCGTTTCGGGCGCCATCCCGTTGCCGTTATCCTCGATCTCTACACCGAAAGCGCGGGAGGAACGCCATGCGCGGATGACCAGACGCTTTTCCGTTTTGTCACAGTACAAAATGCCGTGGAGCAATGCGTTTTCCACCAGCGGCTGGAGCGAAAGTTTGGGGATCAGGCATTCCATTGCAGCCTGATCCAAATCATACTCCACCTCAAACTGATGGGAGAAGCGTTTTTGCATGATACCGAGGTAGGTGCGGGTAAGATCCAGCTCGTCGGACAGCGGTACGATGGCTTCGCCTTTATTGATGCTCATGCGCAGGTAGCGAGAGAGCGCGTTCACCATCCATACGCTGTCATCCGGATTTTTGTCCAGGATCATCCACTTGATGACATCCAGCGTGTTGTAAAGAAAATGCGGCTTGATCTGAGCCTGCAGCGACTCCATTTGATATTCGGAAATAGCCAGCCTGTCGCGGTAACGGGCGTCCACAACAGCGGCGATGGAGCGTACGATCTGCTCGGTATCGCGTTCCAGCGTGATGAGGCCTCCTTTGCGGCGTCCCGCGCAGGAATCGGTATTTCCGGTCCCGTTTTCGGCATCCAGCGTATGGATGGCTGCGTTGAGGCGGCTAACGGTACGGTTGAGATTGAGACTGTAGGCTGCCGTGACGGCGATGATAAACAAAATCAGACACGCGACTACCCACATGGATACAATGGTGTTTACCGCGCCGGAATCCATGGTGTAGACCTGTGCCCGCGGCATGGAGGAGATAACATACCATTCCGTCGTTTCAAGCCGGCTGAATGCGAGGATGACGTCCGGTTCAAGCAGATAACCGGAGCCCAGGCTGCACACCTGCTCCATCAGCGACGGCGGCAGGGCCGTTTCGCCCAGATGCGCGTCGTCTGTGTGCGCCAGAATACGGCCCTGCGCATCCGCAAGGAACATTTCGTCATGGTTGGTGCTGCCTGCGGCAAATATCTCATGAAATTGAGAAACGCTCACATCGGCAAAAAGCACACCGCACAGCTTGTCGTAATCCGCCTGGCTTTTCAGCGCCACAGCACAGGAAACAACGGCGGTGGGCTCGGATATGCCTAGGCTGACAAGGTGTGTTCCGTGCCAAAATACGCCGCCTTTTTGATAAACGGACCCGTTTTCTCCAAGGCTGGACAGAGGGTCCAAGGAGTAAAGCGTTGTTTTCTGGCCGGAATAAATTTTTTCGTCGGGCACATACAGCCGCAGGCGCGTGATCATATGCTTGTCCAGCTGTTCAGACAGCGCGCGGCGTATCTTGGCGTATTCTTCCAGTTGCACGGCTGTGTCCGCGTCTGAATTGAGATAGGGATACAATGTGCCGATCAATGCCGATGCGCTCTCTTTGACCTGTTCAAAACGGTAATCGATGTTGTTGCGGGTCTGCCCGGCGGATACCAGCATTTTTTGACACAGCTCCGCTTCCATGGCCTGGGCGGTGTTGCGGGTGTAGTAGAATACGGCCAGCGTCAGAAGCACCAGCGCAGCCAGCAAAAGCACGAACATCAGCAGGCGGGCGGCGCTGCGGGCACGGCCGAGCCGGACGCCGCCGTTTGCGGGACGCCTGAAGCGGGCGGTCGCCTGTTTCAAAGCTGCTCCGCCTCCTTTTCGGCCGCGGGGCGGGCGTTCAGCATGATGTTTTCGCGGTATTCGCCCGGCGTTTGGCCCGTGTACTTTTTGAACAGGCGCGAAAAATAACTGGGGGAAAGGTATCCCACCTTATAGCATACGTCATACAGATGAATGTTTGTCTGCGCTAAAAATTCTTTGGCTTTGTTCAGCCGCTCCTGCGTGATGTATTCGTTGATGGTCTTTCCTGTGGCCTGCTTGAACAGCACCCACAGATAGGTGGGCGTAAGATATACGGCTTCTGCGAGGCTTGTTACTGAAAGCTGCTCCATATACTGCGCGGCGATGATCTCCCGCACGCGCTTGATGACCGTATTTGTGTGAGGCGTGCTCATTTTTTGCAGGTGCAGGGTCAAATCTTCATATACGGAAGCAAGCATCGCCTCCTGCTCTCCCAGGCTGTTGCATTGCAGAAAGCTGGCCGTCAATTTAAGGTGTGAGGCATAGGGGCCCATATTTTCCGTGCGCATATTGGTCATCAGGCGCGTGGGCAGCAAAAGAAGGAAAAGCATGAAATTCTGCTGCTCGTCCTCGCCGGGCAGGGCGCGGATGCCGGCAACGGCGCGCTCCAGCGCCAGATGCACCGCCGCCGTATCTCCATTGAGGATGCTGTCACAGATCTCTTTTTCCGCTTGTTCGCGAAGAGTGCGTCCGCTGCCGTCGTCCTCATATTTTTTGATGGAGATCGGGATATCCTTGCCGATCAGGTAACAGCGGCTGATTGCCTCGCAGGCATTGGCGTAAGCGGAGCGTACGCTGCGCAGCCCGCGGAACGGCTCGCTGATGCCGATCATGGTATCCAGTTTCATTTCGCTGCGTATGCGCGCCTGCAGATGCTCGGCCACGCTCAACAGGTCTTCTTCGTATTCGTCATGTTCTACGTCCAAAATGGCGATGTATTCGGAAAGCCGCCCTTTGAACACGACATTGACGCCGTATTCCGCCAATACGCGGGCAAACAATTCTTCCAGCGCCATACTGAAGGTGATGCGGTCTTTTTCAGGCATGCTGCCCATGGTGAGCCATTTTGATTTTGGCTGAAGCCGCAGTACCAGCACGGCGTAATGTGTCTGGCTGTTCAAAGGGATACCCAGGAATTCGATGCTTTGCAGAATGTCCTCCTCGCTTTCGTCATTGTTCTGCAAAAGATCACACAAACGGCGCTGGCGCAGCAGCGGCATGCTTTGCTCCAGCTTTCGGGCCATGTCTTCCAGGACCAGCTGCTGGGAAGACCTCTGGTCCAGCATGGCCACCACTTTGGTGATCACCGCGTCCAGTTCGTCAATGTCGATGGATTTGAGGATATAGTCTACGGCTTCCATCTTCAGAGCATCACGCAGATATCCCACATCTGCATAGCCGCTGATAAATATGATTTTGACGCCGGGATAGCTCTCCAGCACATTTTTGGCCAGTGTGATGCCGTCCATATGGGACATCCGCACGTCTGTGACGATGATGTCAACTTCATTCCGGCGGACAAAATCCAGCGCTGGGACGCCGTCGTCGAATACCCCGGCCACTTCCACACCGTGCTTGCCCCAGTTAAAGTGCGTTACAAGCCCACGGCGAACCGTTTCCTCATCGTCTGCGATAATGGCTTTGTACATCTTTACCGTTCCCTTCCGCGGTTTTGCCGCGCGCTCAAAGTGTTTGCAGGTATTCTTCGATCCACGGGATGGCCGAGCCCAGGGCGGCCGCTTCTTTTTTATAGGCACAGGCCTTGAGATAGCCGGCGTCCGGCTCGAAGGTGTTGCGGAAGGCCGCGCGGCGGCGCAGCCCGGCCAGTTCTGCATCCATGTACCGGCCTACATAGCCTCCAAGAATCACGTCGCAGTCCAGCATCATGCGCAGGTTGTTCACTACGACGGCTACGTTGTCCAGATAAGCGTCCCACACGCTGCGCAGCGCGGCGTCACCCGTGTGCAGCCGCAGGAAGAAATCTTTCAGGCTGCCGCCGGTGTGGCCGTGCAGCAGGCCGGCGCGGCAGTAGGCATCCACACAGCCGCTTTTGCCGCAGTAGCACGGCCGTCCGCCGGGAACCAGCGTGGTGTGCCCCACCTCGCCGCTGCGCAGGTTGTGCCCCAGATACAGCCTGCGGCCGATGAGCACCGCGCTGCCCACGCTGTTGCTCAGGGAGAGATAAACCGCGTCCCGCAGAGAGACGTCGGCCCAGGCCTCGGCAAGGCAGCCGGCGTTTGCGTCGTTTATCATGCGGCAGGGCAGGCCGAGATATTGTTCGAATTCATCGGCCCGCAGTCCCTGAATGGAAAGCGCGTGGGAGCGCAGGACGAGGTCCTGCCCGCTGCCGATGATGCCGGGAATGGACAGGCCGACGCCCAAAACCGATTGCCGGGGCAGCTCCGCGCACAGCTCGCTGATGAACGCGGCGAGCGCCCGAAAATAGGCGGGCGTACGCGTAAAGGCCAGAGTGCGGGTTTGCGTGCGCGTCACCTGGCCGGAGAGATCCACAGCCACCAGGCTGACATGGCGCAGAGTGATGTCGGCCCCGACAACGTACCGCGCGCCGGGACAGGCGCTCCAGGCCCGGGGCTTGCGTCCGCCGGTGGAACTGAATTCCCCGCAGGGCTGCACCAGGCCGTGGCCCTCCAGGCGGCGCAGCAGAGTAATGGCCGTGGGCGTGCTCACCGCCAGAGCGTTCGCCATCTCCTGTGTGGAAAAACGTTCTTTTTCCATGGCCCATGCAGCCGCCTGCGCCGCCCGCCCGCGCTGTGCGCCGAAAAGATTTACTGTCTCCATCCTGAGTGCCTCCCGCCTGTTTGTGGTTTTACTGTAACACATTCAAAACACTTTGTAAAATCGTTTTAAAAACTTGACAAAAAGAAAGACTCATTCTTGGAGATTCCAACAAAATTGGAAGAGACCGCTTGACAACGTATCAAAAAAGACGCATTCTAATGCTGGAATCTTTTTAAACTGAGTTAAAAAAGTTTTGGGCATGGGAACATGCGGAAAGGATGGATCGACGATGAAGGGAGCTTTTTTTCTGGGCAACCGGGAATTTGAAGTCCGGGATATGGAAAAACGGCCGCTGGCCGCGGACGAAGTGCGCATTCGCGTGATGGCGTGCGGCGTGTGCGGTACAGATGTCCACATTTACCACGGCGAGGCGGGCTCGGCCGAAGTGACGCCGCCGGTGGTTCTGGGACACGAATATGCGGGTATTGTAGAAGAAGTAGGCGCGGATGTGAAAGGTTTGGCGCCGGGCGATCATGTCGCCGTAGACCCCAATATTTACTGCGGCGCCTGCACGCCCTGCCGGGACGGTAAAAAGCAGTTCTGTGAGCATCTGCAGGCGCTTGGCGTCACCCGGGACGGCGGGTTTGCACAGTACAGCGCAGCGCCGGCGGCACAGTGCTTCAAACTGGCACCGGAGCTGCCCTTTGAGGCAGGAGCCATGGCCGAGCCGCTGGCGTGCTGCCTGCACGGTATCGATGCCGCGGGTATACGGCCCGGCAGTACGGTATGTGTGATCGGCGGGGGAGCCATCGGCCTGCTGATGGTGCAGCTGGCCCGCCTTTCCGGCGCGGCGAAGGTCATTCTCAGTGAGCCGGTGGAACTGCGCCGCAGCGCCGGGCTGTCCGTTGGAGCGGATCTGGCTGTCGACCCGCTCCGGGAGGACCTGTCCGCCCGTGTGCGGGAGGCTGCGGGCAAAAGCGGCGCGGATGTGGTGATTGAATGTGTGGGGAACACGGCGGCCACACGCAGTGCCTTCGAGGCCGCGGGCTTCGGCGCGACGGTGCTGCTGTTCAGTGTGCCCGCGCCTACGGCTACGGTTCCGCTGCCGTTGTTCGATGTATACAAAAAAGAGCTTGCCATCCGCGGCTCCTTCATCAACCCGGATACGCATCTTCGGGCTGTGGAATTGCTGAGTGCGGGGCGCATCAATGTGGAGCCGCTCATCACCCACACGTTCGGCATCGGGGAAATGGAGCAGGCGATCAAAATGCAGATGGGCGGCGAATCCATCAAAGTGATGGTGCTGCCAAACAAACGCTGAACGCGTACAAACGGGAGAGGATGATTCAGAATGCAGAAAATGCTGCAGCAGGTGATGACGGCGCCGGGGCACATCGAGTTCCGGGAGGCGCCCGTACCCGCACCCAACGCGGGCGAGGTATTGGTAAAGATCATGAAGATCGGCGTGTGCGGGTCGGATATCCATGTGTATCACGGCGAGCATCCGTTCACAAAATATCCGGTCACCCAGGGCCACGAGGTGTCGGGGAAAATCGCGGCGTTGGGCGAGGGCGTGACGGGATTTGCCATAGGGCAGAAGGTGACCATCGAACCGCAGGTCTACTGCGGTCGGTGCCATCCGTGCACGCACGGCAAGTACAATCTGTGCGAGGAACTTCGGGTGATGGGGTTCCAGACGACAGGCACAGCCAGTGAATATTTTGCCGTGGACGCGGGCAAGGTGACGCCTTTGCCGGAAACGATGACATACAGCGAAGGCGCGATGATAGAGCCGCTGGCCGTGACGGTACATGCGGTGCGGCGCGCCGGGGATGTGTGCGGACAGAAGATCGCCGTGCTGGGCGCGGGGCCCATCGGCATCCTGCTGGCCCAGAGCGCAAAGGCGCTGGGCGCGGCGCAGGTGCTTATCACCGACATCAGCACGCCGCGGCTGGAATTGGCAAAAGCATGCGGCGTGGATTTTGCAGTGAACACAAAAGAACACGGCTTCGGTGAAGCACTGGCGGAATGCTTCGGCCCGGACAAGGCGGATGTGATTTACGACTGCGCAGGCAACGATACGACCATGGGACAGGCCATCCGGCACGCGCGCAAGGGCAGCACGATCATCCTTGTGGCGGTGTATGCGGGTATGGCAAACGTGGACCTTGCGGTGCTCAACGACCATGAACTGGATCTGAACACGAGCATGATGTACCGCCATGAGGACTATCTTGAGGCCATTCGCCTGGTGAACGAAGGCAAGGTTCGGTTGGAGCCGCTGATGAGCCGGCACTTCCCGTTCCGGGATTATCTGGCGGCATACCAGTACATCGACGCGAACCGGGAGACGACGATGAAAGTGCTTATCGACGTGGATGAGAGCGAGGCGTGAACGTGGAAAAAATCGCGGAAACCATAAATGGCCTGCAGCACATCGGCCTGCCCACAAACGACCTGGAGAAAACGGTGGCCTTTTACGAAGGGCTGGGCTTCTCCGTTGCGCTGCGTACGGTCAACGAAGCCGCAGGGGAACAGGTAGCCTTTTTGCAGCTGAAAGAACTGATGATCGAAGCCTATCAAACCGGCCGCGCGGCCGGCAGGGCCGGGGCTGTCGACCATATCGCGCTGGACGTCGCGGACGTAGATACGCTGTTCGTGCTGCTGCGGGATGGTGGATACGAGCTGCTGGACGACGCGGTGCGGTTTCTTCCTTTTTGGGCGCGGGGCGTGCGCTTTTTCACCATCCTCGGCCCCAATGGGGAAAAGGTGGAATTCAGCCAAAAACTTTGAGGAGGAAAGTATGTTTGATATCGTGGCGCTGGGCGAGAGCCTGATCGACTTTACACCCAGCGGGGAAAACAGCCAGGGGATGGCGCTGTTTGCGCGCAACCCGGGCGGCGCGCCTGCCAATGTGCTGGCAATGGCCGCAAAGCTGGGCGGCAAAACCGCATTTATCGGCAAGGTGGGGGACGACGCTTTCGGCGCGTTTTTGAAAAAGACGATGGAGGATGCTGGTGTGGACGTGCGCGGTCTGCGTATGACGCGGGAATATCCCACGACGCTGGCCTTTGTGCAGCTGACGCCGGAGGGCGACCGAAGCTTCACGTTTTACCGCAAGCCGGGTGCGGACGTGATGCTCGCGCCTGCCGAAGTGGACAGGGCGCTGCTGCGGGACTGCCGCATCTTTCATTTTGGTTCTGTTTCGCTGACGGACGAGCCGTGCCGCACGGCTACGCTGGAGGCGGCGCGGGAGGCAAAAGCAGCGGGGGCGATGATCAGTTACGATCCAAACTACCGTCCGTTTTTGTGGGATAGCGCGGAGCGGGCGAGAGAAGCGCTGCTGGCCGCGCTGCCTCTGGCGGATATCGTGAAAGTATCGGAGGAAGAAATGGAACTGCTGACGGGCGAAGTGCAGCTGGCGGCGGGAGCGGACGCGCTGGCGTCCCGGGGCGCGGCGCTGGTTCTGGTGACGCTGGGGCCGCGGGGCGCGTACTACCGTGCTGCGGCGGGCCGCGGGTTGCTGCCTGCCTGCGAAGTGGACACGGTGGACACTACGGGCGCGGGCGACGCTTTTCTGGGAGCGCTGCTGTCGTGCCTTGCGGGCAAGACGCTGGAAGAGCTGCGGATATTGCCGCAGGCACAGTGGGAGCGCATTGTCGCGTTTGCAAACGCAGCGGGCAGCCTGACCACCGCGGCAAAGGGGGCCATCCCGGCCATGCCCGCGCGGGAGCAGATCCTGCGGCTGTGCGGCGAATGACGAACAGCCTGCGCGTTTTTTCATGCGCGGCATGCAAACAGGGCCTGTGCCCCCATTGTGGAGCACAGGCCCTGTTTTTATGCCGGTCACTGCGCAAAGGTGACCGTGTCGTTTTCCAGCGAGGCGATTACGGCCAGCGATTCCAGGCGCACTCCCGCTGCCCGCACCAGCGCGCCGCCGCCCTGCTGCTGCTTTTCAATGACGATGCCGCAGCCAGCGCACTGCGCGCCCGCCTGCCGCACGATGTCAATGAGGCCCAGCAGTGCCTGTCCCCGGGCGAGGAAATCGTCCAGGATGAGCACAGTGTCCTGCGGGCCGAGAAATTTTTTGGATAGCTGCACATCGTAGGTAATGTCCTTGGTGAAAGAATGGACCTTGGCGGTATACAGCGCACCGTCCAGATTGCGCGAACGCGTCTTTTTGGCGAAGATGACGGGAATGCTGCCGAAATGCTGCGCGGCAATGGCAGCAATACCGATGCCGGACGCCTCGATGGTAACGATTTTGGTGATGTCCGCTCCGTCGAAACGGCGGCGGAATTCACGCCCGATCTCATTCAGCAGCGTCACATCCATTTGGTGGTTGAGAAAGCTGTCCACCTTGAGTACGCCGCCTTCTTTCGCCTGCCCGTCCCGCAGGATCCGCTGTTTTAAAAGCTCCATATCCGGTTGCCTCCGTACCTGTTGTTTTTGACATTGTAGCACAGCTGTGCGCCTTTGGCCAGACACGCCGGTCGCCGGTATGCACGCGGGCGGGGATAGGGTGGCCCTCCGCTGCCACGCGCATTCCGTGCGCGATGGGCTTGAGGGCGTTCAACCATGCAGAACCGTAGCGGATGCGGCTCTGCTGTGGTCGCTGCATCGTGTCGTTGAAGCAAGATCTGAAAAATGTTATGATACATATAGTATAGAAAAGAAAAGGAGGAGCCCAATGTCTTTCCGCGAACCAATGGCCCATGTCCGGTATGGCAAAAATACGGAACTGGCGGGCGCGACACCCGGCGTGGTGCGCCCGATGTCCACCCGAGAGGCGGACAGGGCGTACCGCAAGGCCTGGCGGAAAAACAACCCGGCCTGGTATACGCGCCTGTGGCGCTTCCTTGCGAAAAAGCGCTGAGCCTGCTCCGCCGGAAAGCGGCACACGGAAAAAGCGCGTGGAACATTCCACGCGCTTCAGACCGTTGAAAAGGGCAAAGAGGCAAAAGAAACGTCTGGGGAAAAAGTTTGAAAAAGGGGTGGTGAACCCCTTTTTCATTTAAAATAACCCCGCGCCGTGCGCGGCGAACGGGGCCGCAGGCCCTGTTCGTAGGCAGCTTGGCGCAAAAGCTACGCTTTTGCGCCAAGCTGAAGCGCGTGGAATGTTCCGCGCGTTTTTTCCGTGCATGTCAGGAGAAAAGATTCTTGACCCGGTCCCAGAAGGAGGTGTCCGGGGTTTTGTCCTGCGGTGCGGCCTCCGAATCTTCCGTGTCGGAAGAGGATGTCGTTTCCTCCTCCGGCAGACCGGCTGTTTTCATCACGAATTTTACATTGGCACGCACGCCGTCCGCACTGCCCGTGTAAGAGGTGTAACTCTGCGCGCGGGTTTCCAGCGCCTTCAGCACGTCCTGCAGCGCGGAGGTGTCGGCGGAGCCCGCAAGCTCGGTCAGCTTTCCGATGGCCTGGCTGGCATAGGTGTCCAGCCCGTCCTGCAGCTGTGCCGCGCCGTCGTTCAGGCTCCCCGCGCCGGTGCGGAATTGGCCGATGGCGTCACGGACTGTTTTGCTTGCGCCGGAGAGCTGTGTCAGGCCGGCGCTCAGGCTGGAGGCGCCGTTGCTCAGCTGTGCCGCGCCGGCGGTGAGCTGCGCCGCGCCGTCGCGAAGGGAGGCCGCGCCGTCCTGCGCGCTCTGCGCGCCGGCCGCCAGAGCTCCGGCCGCTCCTACAACAGTGTTCTGGTCCGACGGAGCGTCGGCGTTGTACAGTGCGTCCGTCAGGGATTTTACCGAACCCATCATCGTTTGCGCGTCGCCGGAAAGCTGTTGGAACTGCAGCAGCATGGCCTTCAGCGCTGCGGTGTCCAGCCCGTTCAGTGCGGCGGTCACCTGGTTTACGGCGGTCTCCTTTTCGGGAGCCATCGCGGCCACGATCTGTCCGGCCGCTGCGTCGGCATCCACGGTCACATTGCCGGTAACGGCTTTGTCCACCGCGCCCTGAACCATGCCTGCCGCATCCACCTTGGCGGCCGCGCCCTGAGCCGCTCCGGCGGCCTCCGCAATGACGGCGTTCATTTCGTCAGATGTCATTTTTCCGCTGTCCACATAGGGTTGCAGCGCGGCTGCCAGCGCGGAGGAAACATCCTGCGCGGCTGTGGATGCAACGCCCTGCGCCGCGGCCGGTGCTGCCTGCGCAACGGCTGCGTCCGCAGCCTGCAGTGCGCCGCTCTTTACAGCGTCGCCCACGCTTTGGGCGGCGGCTTTCGCCGCACCCTGTGCAGCGCCGTCAAACACCTGGCCCACACCTGCGCCGAGCTGCTTTTTCAGCGCGTCCACATCGGGCAGCTGCATATGGCTGAGCTGGTCTGCCAACGCGTCCATCTGCTGCTGCAGGGCTGCCTGCTGCGCGGCGGCACCCTCCAGAGCGGGTACGAGAGTGCCGTTCAGCCGGCCGGCCAGCTGCTGTGCGCCGCTGTTCAGCTGCTGTGTGCCATCCGCAAGCTGCTGTGTGCCGTTGTCCAGGCTTTTTGCACCGTCCAGCAGGTTCTGCGCGCCGCTCTGCACCTGCTGCGCGCCGCTGAGAGCATTGTCCAGGCCGGTGTCGAAGGTGGCGTAGCTGGCGGCGAATTCGTCCATTTTGCTCTGCAGCGTGCCCGTAGCCTCATGCAGTGTGGCTGCGCCGCTCTGGAGCTGCGCGGTCGCATCCTCGAGCTGGCTCATCTGGCCGGAGAGGTCGGGAACGTCCAGCTCTGAGGTCAACTGGTCCATGCTTGTGGCTGCGGCCAGCATAAATGCCGGAGGTGTACAGTCTTTTACATCCGCCTCGATGACCAGTTCGTCCAGCATGTAATCTTCAAGACCGGACAGCGCTTCCGGCAGCAGACCGCCGAAGGTCTCGGCCATGCCCGGCATGGCGAGAAAGCAGACGAGCTGCGTTTTTGCGTCCGTCTGCACGGTGCCGTGCTGTGCGGCAATGTTGGTATAGGAGCCCGTGGGCAGCGTGGCCGCGGCCACAGTGAAAAACGGCGTGTACACCTTGCGCCGGCTGCCGGCAATCTCCATTTCCTGTCCCTCGTTGTTGGTCAGAGCCAAGCGCATCACAAGGTGTCCGCTTTTGCCCGCCAGCGCATCGGCGGTGATGGACCGGCCGTCCAGCGTATAGGTAATATCCACGGTCACGGGAGGCGTCTGCGTTGTGGTGCCCTGATAATAAATATCGTTGTCCTCGGTGGTCCAGGTCAGGTTTTCGCCGTCCTGCGCGGGCAGCACGTCGCTTTTCAGGTTGGTGATGCCGGAGAGTGTGCTGCGGTCCGCCGCAGCGTCAAAGCCGGTATCGCTGTGCAGCCAGTCGCTGACGATCTGTTCGCTCACCGAACCGTCCGGGTTCAGGATCAGAAACACATTTTCGTCTTTCGTCACGCCCTCTGTGGGCTGTTCGGCAAAGACGGGCAGGGCGCAGGTGACGGCCAGTGCCGCGCTTACCAGAACGGCCGTGGTTTTCTGCAATAACTTTTTCATATGGTTTTCGTCTCCTTTTCTTTGCTGAGCCAATGGTAGGTGGTTTTCCGGATGAGAGGCGCCGTCAGGATAAGCAGCGCGGGCAGCACCAGCAGAATCACAAGCATGCTGATGAGCGCGCCGCGGCTGATGAGACGGCACAGGCTGCTGATAAGTTCCATGCGGGAAGCCAGTGAAACGCTGAAGGTTGCCGCGAAAAACGTCAGTCCGCTGGTGAGGATGCTCTGGCTGCACTGCTCCACGGCCGTCTGCACGGCGTCCTTGGTGGATCGCCCCGCATTCAGCTCTTCCCGGAAGCGGGTGGTCATCAGGATGGCGTAGTCCACCGTTGCGCCGAGCTGGATGGTGCCGATGACGATGCTGGCCACAAAGGGCAGCGTCGTGCCGGTAAAATAGGGGATGCCCATATTGATCATAATGGCACTTTCGATGGCGGCCACCAGAAGCACCGGAATGGACGCTGAGCGGAATGAAATGGCGATGATGAGGAAAACCGCTGCGATACTGGCGATGCTGACGCTGCGGAAATCCACGTCCGCCACTTCGATCAGGTCTTTTGTCATTGCACCCTCTCCGGTAATCACGCCGTTGGGGTCGTAACGCTTGACAATGGCGTTCAGAGCGTCCAGTTGGGCGTTTTGAGCTTCGGTGCCGCTCTCATAGCTGGAATTGGCCAGCAGCATCTCGTGGCCGCCTGCGCAGAAGATCTGACGCACCTCGGTGGGCAGAACCTCCCGGGGAACGCCGCCGCCCAAAAACTTTTCATAGCTGAGCACTTGGCGGATGCCGTCCACCTGTTCGATCTCATCGGTGAGCGCCTCCATGTCGCGGGCCGGCAAGCCGTCGTCCACGATGATGAAATGGGAAGTCGTCATGCCGAAGTCCTCTTTCAGGCGGCTGGTACCCTGAATCCCCGCGAGGTCCTGCGGCAGGCTGTCGAATAGTGTGTAGTATACAGGCGTTTTCGCCTGCGCCACGCTGAATGGAATGAAGCAGAACACGAACACTGCGAGGATGGGAATATACCGGCGCACCACGAAACGGGAGGTACGGCGCAGCTTAGGGATGAAGGTACGGTGGGTATGCCGCGCGATGGAGCGCCGGAACGTAAGGATGAGCGCGGGCAGGATCGTCACAGTGCTGACAACGCCCAGCAACACGCCCTTGGCCATTACGATGCCGATATCGCGCCCCAGTGTCAGGCGCATGGTGCACATTGCGAGGAAGCCTGCGATGGTGGTGAGCGAACTTGCCAGAATGGAGGAGAACGTCTTTTGCACGGCGCGCACCATTGCCTCGTCCTCATCCGGGCAGAAACGCTTTTCTTCCTCGAACCGGTGCAGCAGAAAGATGGAGAAATCCATCGTCACGCCCAGCTGGAGCACCGTGGCCAAAGCCTCGGTGATGTAGCTGATCTGCTCCAGAAAGATATTGGTGCCAAAGTTGTAGACAATGGGGAATACCATGCCCAGCATGAAGATGAGGGGTACAACCGTTTCTTTCATGCTGAGGAACAGCACCACCAGACACGCCCCCACGGCACACAGGATGTAGACGGGCATTTCCTGGTTTACCAGGGATTTTGTGTCCTCCAGAATGGCGGACATTCCGCCGATGAAGCAGTCCTTGCGCAGGATATCCTTGATGGTGCGCTGCGCCTGCATGGTCACGGCATGGGCGCTTGGGTTTTCGAACTGGACCAGCAGCAGTGTGGCGCCGTTTTCGCTGTAAAAGAATTTCTGGATGTCGGCCGGCAGCATTTCCTTTGGCGTAGTTACGTCCAGGATGTCGCTCGTCCACAGCACGCTTTTTACACCCGCAACAGCCTCCAGCTCACTCTTGAGGGCAAGTGTGTCCGCGGTGGACATATTCTCCACGGTGATCATGGAGGTGGAGGCCATGTTGAAATCGTCCTCCAGATATCCTTCGCCCACCATGGAATCCAACTCCGGCGGCAGATAGGTGAGGATATCGTAATTGATATAGGTGCCTGCGGCACCGAACACGGATGGGATCAGCAGCAGCACGGCGGCCGCCAGCACCGCTTTGCGGTGCCGTACCACCCAGCGCGCAAAATGTTCCATTGCTCAACGCTCCCTTTGAATTTTTGCGGCAGCCGATGCCGCGGATCAAACTGACCAACAGTCAACGTTGAATAGTATAGTCTTGTTATGACCGTTAGTCAATCCAATTAATGACCAATAGTCACAAAATGAAAACAATGACTTTTGGTCATTTTGCTGAACCGAAAGACAGCTCTTGCAATCGCCGCCGCGCGGGAGGTATACTAAAAGCGGGAAAGAACGGGGAAAATGCCGCGCCGCGGCGGAAAGGGGAAAACGCGTATGCGCGAACCGATGGAATCCCGCAAGGAACAAAAGCGTCAGAGCCTGCTGGACGCCGCCTACGCGTTGTTCACGGAAAAGGGCGTGGCCAAGACTTCGGTGGACGAGATCGTCCGCGGAGCGAACGTGGCCAAGGGCACGTTTTATCTGTATTTTCACGATAAGGATCAACTGCTGGGACAGCTGGTCTATAATATTTCGGCCCAGGTTCTGGAAGAAGCATACGAATGGCTGGATGAACGCCGCACGCCGGATTTTGTGGAGAACGTGCTGCTTCTTTTGGATTATGTGGTGGAATATTTCAAGCGCAACAAGCTGGTCCTTCGGCTTGTTGAGCGGAATTTTTCCTGGCCTATGGTGGCAAAACAGATGAGCGAGCGGCGCGGCCCTCTTTGGGCGCGGCTGATGCGGGACCTGGAGGCAAGCCCGCTGGCGGCCCGGTATACAGAGGACGAGCTGTTCAAGATGATATTCGTCATCATCGAGATGCTGGGTTCCGTATGCTATTCCTCCATCATTGAGGGCAAGCCAGACACCGTGGACAATATGAAACCGGTGCTGTACGGCATCGTCCGCAAGATCCTGAGTTGAAGGAAGCACAAAAAGAAAGGCCGCCCGCGGGCGGCCTTTCCGGATGAAAAAGATGGTGTCTCAGCAATACATGTTGTTGGCCTGCATATAGTCCGAAAGCTGTTTGCCGTGTTCCTGTTCCTGCTGCTGGATGGCGGCCAGCACTTGGCGCGCCTTGGCGTCGCTGAACTCAAACACGGCGGTGTTGTACACGCCGGAGACATATTTTTCCGTGCCCAACAGATCGGACAACAGATAGGCGTCGCGCTGTTTTTCAGCGCGGCTGGCCGTGGATTTCAGGTCCTTTTCCGCCTTCTGACGGGAGGCCTGCCCTTTGCTCTGCTGGCCCTGTTGGGCGGGCAGGGTGCCCGCCAGCATACCCGTCACGGTGTCGTAATGGCTCTGTTCGGCTTTTTCGATTTTTTCAAAGATATGCTGCAGCTTGGCGTCGCAGGCATTTTCGGCGGCCTTGCGGTACTTTTCCACGCACAGTTTTTCTTCATTCTGCAGGTCCTTCAGCAGGCCCTGCTCCTTTTTTGTCAAAGTCATCCTCATTCGCTCCTTTTTTGCGTTGGGCCGGCCGCCGGGGGAGCGGTGCGCCCCGCCCGCCGGCGCATGCGTCTTGTGATAGTGTGCCGGGCGCGGCCGCGGATATGCACTGCGCCGGCACAAAAATAAAAAATACGCCGCCGCACCCGTTGCCGGATGCGGCGGCGCCGCTTTTTGTGCTGTAAACGCAGTCGTTTTCCGCTCAGCCCTTCACGCCGCCGAGGGCCACGCCGCGCACGATAAATTTGGAGAGGCAAAGGTATACGGCGATGACCGGCAGAATGGCGATGGCTACCATCATATACACCTGCCCCATATCGAACTTAAGAAAATCCGCGCTGCGCAGCTGTGCAATGAGGATGGGCAGCGTCTTTTTGCCGCTGCTGCTCAGCACAAGGGCGGGGGTGAAATAGTTGTTCCAGGTGTTGACGAAAGTGAAGATGGCCTGCACGGCCAAAGCGGGCTTGAGGATGGGAAGCACGATGCGGTTGAAGGTGGAAAACTCGCCCGAACCGTCAATGCGCGCGGCCTCGACGATCTCCATGGGCAGGTTGCCTTCCATGTACTGCAGCATGAAATAAAATACAACGGGCGCCGCGATGCTGGGCAGAAATAGCGGTGCGAGGGTGTCGGCCATGCCCATTTTGGTGATGAGCCGAACAAAGCCCAGCGCGGATACCTGTGTGGGCATCATCATGATGAGCAGGATGAACGTAAAGGCCAGCTTTTTGAATTTGAAGTCATAGGCATGGATGCCGTAGGCGGTGAGCGCTGAAAAATAAACACTGAGCAGCGCAGAGAGCGCCGAGACAAGCAGGCTGTTGCGGATGCCGGAGAGCACGGGGATGTTGGCGTTGGCCAGCACGCTTTTCAGGTTCGTCAGCAGCGAACGGCCGGGCAGCAGGGAAAAGCCGCGCTGGATCTCAAAATGGGTGCGCGTTGCGTTGATGAGCAGGATGTAAAAGAAGAACAGGCACAAAAAGCACAGCAGCCCCAGCACCGTGTAGGCTGCCGCCCGCCGGGCGGTTGAAGCCGCGCGGGCGCGCCCTGCGCGCCGCAGCCGGGAGCTTGCTTTTTCCGTTTGGGCAGACGTCATTTCCCTGCGCCTCCTTCCTTGCTGCGGTCCAGCGTTTTCAGCACGGCGATACACAGCACCGCGCACA
>ERZ857984.329-NODE-329-length-62769-cov-4.577654_pt1 | contig 62769 bp, 50 predicted proteins | sample MGYA00519914_ERZ857984 | MGnify/ENA primary metagenome ERZ857984 (study PRJEB31778, sample SAMEA3449417) | human gut metagenome | biome: human gut; feature: human-associated habitat; material: faeces | place: United Kingdom | collected 2010/2012 ...
CAATTCGTCGCTAAAAAACGACAGATTTATTTGTTTGTTCATACCCTTATTTTACCACTTTTTTGTAAACTTTTCTACTGCTTCGTCTTCGTGCGGTGTTGCCTTAACATTTCTATGTTATCATAAAACATTAGGAGGTGAAATTTATGTTTAAGCTATTGGTGGTAGAAGACGATCGGGAATTGAATAAAACCGTGTGTTCCTATTTGAATCAAAACGGATATGAGGCAGTGGGGTGTTTGAGTGCAAATGAAGCCTACGACGCTATGTATGGCGGCGCCCTGTTTGACCTGATCGTTTCCGATATCATGATGCCGGAAATCGATGGATTTGAATTTGCACGAACAGTGCGCGAACTGAATAAAGAAATCCCTATATTGTTTATGACGGCACGGGACGATTTCGCATCTAAACAGCGAGGTTTTAAGATGGGCATCGACGACTACATGGTAAAGCCCATTGACTTGGATGAGTTACTGCTGCGGGTCGAGGCGCTGCTGCGAAGGGCGAAAATTGCCACCAGCAAAAAGCTGACGGCGGGCAGCCTGACACTGGATGCGGAGGAGCATACCGCCTATTTCCATGATGAGGAAATCCCGCTGACAGTGCGGGAGTTTAACCTGATCTATAAGTTGCTTTCCTATCCGAAAAAGACTTTTACCCGTTCCCAACTGATGGATGAGTTCTGGGAAGGAGACTCTTCTTCCGGTCCCCGGACGGTAGATGTGTATATAACAAAACTGCGCAGCAAATTTGCGGAATGCCATGATTTTGAGATTGTAACGGTTCATGGATTGGGCTATAAGGCGGTTCTGAAATGAAGATGAAGGATACAACGAGGAGAAGTGTTCGGTTTTTGTTCTCAATCCGGCGCTATCTTATTTTTTTCCTGCTGATGGCGTTTGTGATTACCTGCTGTATGATTTTATTTCTCAATATGATGACTCGCGCAACGGGCTTTGAACTCACCCAGGAATATATAGAACAGGCGGCCAAGGTGACCTTTTTGAACGTGGCTCTGCTGAGTCTGCTGTGTACCGTTATTGACGGCATCCGGCGGAGGATTATGGTGAAACGCCCGGTGAAAAGAATTGTAAGCGCAGCGGAGCAGATAATGAAGGGGGACTTTTCCGTGAGAATTCCGTCGCTCCGCAGCGCGGATAAGATGAGTGGATTTGATGTAATCGCCGATTACTTTAATCAAATGGCAGAGGAATTGTCCGGCACCGAGACACTGCGGACCGATTTTATCGCGAATGTTTCCCACGAGCTGAAAACGCCGCTGGCCGTCATTCAAAACTACGGCACCTTGCTTCAGCAGCCGAGCTTATCGGAAGAAAAGCGGCAGGAATATGCCAAAGCCATCACCAATACCTCCCGTCGGCTCGCAAATTTAATCACGAATATTTTGAAAATGAACAAGCTGGAAAACCAGCAGATTTATCCGAAGGCAGAAACTTACGAGTTGGGCGAACAGCTTTGTGAATGCCTGCTTGCTTTTGAAAGCGCCTGGGAAGAGAAGGACTTGGAAATTGAAACCGACGTGGAAGAGGAAGTGCTGGTGGATACCGATGCGGAGCTGCTTTCTCTTGTCTGGAACAACCTGTTCTCCAATGCCGTCAAGTTTACGGAACCCGGGGGAACGATTTCCCTTTCCCTGAAAGCCGAGGGGGAATTTGCAATTGTACGGGTGTCGGACACCGGCTGCGGTATTTCCTCAGAGGTCGGCAAACACATTTTCGAGAAATTTTATCAGGGGGACACCTCTCACGCCGCACAGGGCAACGGTTTGGGGCTTGCGCTGGTAAAGCGGGTGATCGACATTGTGGGCGGAGACATCTCAGTCAGCAGCGAAGTGGGAAAAGGCAGTACTTTTACGGTAAAACTCAGGAGGGAGCCGGATGGAGCGTCTTAAAGCGATTTTCAGAAAAATCTTTTTTCTCCCTCCGCTCCCGACGGTTCTAATTGCCGTCCCATCCTTAACTTTTGTCTTTGTCATGCTGAGCATAGGGAATCATTCTACTCTTGCATATATAGCATATATTCTCTCGGCCTATGCCATGATTATCACCGTGACAGGATTACCCGGTATCATTGAATCGATACGCAGCGGAATAGATAACCTGACGCTCTTAAAAAAGATCCGCGGCACGGCTTGGGGCAGCCGTTTGCTTGGGGATGCTGTTTTTCGTTCACAAATTTCCCTTTACGGCAGCCTGTTTATCAATCTTCTGTATGTTGCGGTGAATCTGTTTTCCGGCATTCGGTATCATTCCGCATGGTTTATTGCCCTTGCTTGCTACTATGTCCTGTTATCTGCTATGCGTGCGGTGTTGGTCCGGTATGTCCATCGTAAGCCCGTAGGGCAGGATATTCCGGCAGAATTCCGGCGTTATCGAGCCTGCGGCCTTATCCTGCTTCTGATGAATCAGGCGCTGGTCGGTATCATCATTTATATGGTGACGCAAAACAGAGGGTTTTCCTATTCCGGCAATATGATTTATGCGATGGCGATGTATACTTTTTATATTACAATTTCAGCGATTATCAACGTAATCAGGTATCAAAGCCATGGCAGCCCAGTGATATCGGCGGCCAAAGTTATTAGCCTGACGGCTGCGCTGGTTTCCATGCTTTCGCTGGAGACGGCTATGCTTGCGCGGTTTGGAAGTGATGAGACAGAGTTCCGCCGCATCATGCTCGGTATTTCCGGCGGAGTGGTCTGTGCCGTTGTCCTTGCAATGGCGATTTATATGATTGCCCGTGCCACGAAACAGTTGCATAAACTGAAAAATAACAATTTGGAAATATAAGTTTATGGCTTCAAAAACAATTATTGATTATGATATAGATATCCTGTTCGAAGAAAGGACGATGGATTATGGGGGATAGGAAAGACACTTTCCATTATACCTACTCTGCCAGGCAACAGGAGGAGATTCGCAACATCAGAAAAAAGTATCTTCCGCAGGAACCAAAGGAGGATAAGATGGAGCAGTTGCGGCGTCTGGATCGGAGCGCGGCCAAAAAAGGCACGCGTGTCTCCCTTATTGTGGGTATTGCAGGCTGCCTGTTGTTGGGGGTGGGGATGTGCTGCACCATGGTTTGGACGGACCGGCTTTTTATCCCGGGCATTATTATTGGAATTGTTGGGATTATTGCTGTAACAATTTCTTATCCTCTTTATACGCATATTACGCGGAAAGAACGGGAAAGGATAGCGCCGCAGATTTTAAAGCTGACGGAAGAGCTTTCGAGGTCGTAGTGACTTGGCCGGCGGGACGGCAAGGACATCCTGCCGTCTCGGAGCCAAGTCGCTCTGACAAAAACAAAAGTCGCCGAGGATTCATTGAGGAGGATATATTGCAATGTCAGAACACTACATAGAATTTGAAAACGTGACGAAAAGCTACGGCACCGGCAGCGCACAGGTTCACGCTCTGGACGGCGTCAGCTTTGGGATTGAGAAGGGGGAGTTCTGCATCCTGCTGGGCTCTTCCGGTGCGGGAAAAACCACGCTGTTGAATATGCTGGGCGGGATGGATACCATCACCGGCGGAAAAATCCTATTTGACGGCAAAGACATCTCCCATCTCGGCAAGCGGGAGCTCATTGAATACCGCCGCCATGAGGTGGGCTTTGTCTTTCAGTTCTATAACCTGATTCCGAATCTTACTGCTCTGGAAAATGTGGAAATCGCGGCTCAGCTTTGCAGTGATCCCATTCCGGCCGAAGAGGCAGTGGCAATGGTAGGTCTTTCCGACCGAAAAGATAATTTTCCCGCCCAGCTTTCCGGCGGTGAACAGCAGCGGATAGCCATAGCCCGTGCACTGGCAAAAAATCCGCGCCTTTTGCTTTGTGACGAGCCGACGGGGGCGCTGGATTACGTGACCGGCAAAGCGGTGCTGAAAATGCTCTACGATCTCAGCAGGGAGCGTCACACGACGGTTATCATCATCACCCATAACCAAGCAATCGCTCCGATGGCTGACCGGATCATCCGTATTAAAAGCGGAAAAATCCAGTCGAATGAATTGAATCAAAACGTCGTGCCGATCGACGAGATTGAGTGGTGATCCGTATGGGCTCTGTTTGTAAGTTGACTTTTCGGAGCATCCGCTCCTTTCTCGGTCGGTATATGGCTCTGCTTTTGATTGTTATGCTGAGCGTCGGTTTTTTTTCGGGCCTGAAGATTACGAAGGACGCGATGGCATACACCGGTGAAAAATATCTTGCCGAACAGAATTTCTACGATTACCGGTTGCTTTCCACATTGGGCTTTACGGAAACGGACGTGGACGAGCTGGAAAGTCTACCCTTCATCGAGTGTGCAGAGGGGATGAAAAGTGTGGACGCATTGGTCGCGGAGGAGGACGTCAGCAGGCCTTTCCATCTGCTTTCTCTGCCGAAAAGCGTCAGTCTTCCTTCCCTTACGGCCGGAAGGATGCCGGAAGCGGAAAATGAATGCCTTGCCGATTCGGATGCTTTTACGGAAGCGGATATCGGCTCCGTTCTTACGATTAACGGAGATATGGACGGGCTGCTGTCGCAGACCGAATACATTATCGTGGGCCTTGCAGACTCACCTCTGTATTTAGGATATGACCGCGGAACGACCGATATAGGCAGCGGTTCTCTGAGAGGCTTTCTCTATTTGCACGAAGAAGCCTTTCTAAGCGAGCCTTATACGGAAATCCAACTGACCCTTACCGAGACGGCGCCGATTTACAGCGAGGAATATGAGGCGCTTGTTGAAGAGCATGAAAGTGAGCTTTCACAGCTTTGCGGTAAATTGGCGGAACAGAGGTACAACGATTTGCTGGCGCAATTCGGCCTGCCCGCGGAAATGGCGGAACAGGCGGGACTTTCCCGACCGGAAACCTATGTGCTGACACGGGCGGAAAACGCCGGTTATGTCAGCTTTGAAAACGACTCCTCCATCATCAGCGGCGTCGCCAATATTTTCCCCGTTTTCTTCATCCTGATTGCGATGCTGGTCTGCATCACGACGATGACCCGTATGGTGGATGAGGAACGTACCCAGATCGGCGTGCTCAAGGCGCTGGGCTTCGGGAACGGTGCGATTACGGCCAAGTACCTGCTGTATGCCGGCAGCGCCACCCTGATCGGCTGGCTTGCGGGCTATTTTCTCGGCACCTGGGGCCTGCCGCAGATATTCTGGTTTGCATACAGTGCGCTTTATCATTTTGCGCCGCTGTCCTATCTGTTCAGTCCCTCTCTGGCTTTGATTACCCTGGCGGTGTCGCTGGTTGGGATTCTTGGCAGCACATGGCTTTCCTGTCGGAAGGAGCTGAGCAGCCAGCCGGCCAGGTTGCTGCGGCCGCGCACCATGAAGAAAGGAAAGCGGATTTTTCTGGAGCGCATAACGCCGCTATGGAAGCGTCTGTCTTTTTTGCAAAAGATCACACTGCGGAATATGTTTCGTTATAAACAGCGGCTTGTAATGATGCTGGTGGGCATCAGCTGCAGCGCCGGGCTGGTCGTGACGGGCTTTGGCGTGCGGGATTCCATGATTGATACCGGCTCTATGCAGTTCGATACGGTGCAGAAGTATGATATAGAAGTATCCTTCAGTGAAGGCGACGATGCGTTGGTACGGGAAGAGCTTTCGGAGTTGGAAGGCATAGAAGGCTTTCTGTCGTGCTCCGTGCATCGCGTGGATGCCCGGACGGATGAAGCTTCCTTTTCGGTAGGACTGTACAGCTTTGAAAAAACGGAAGAACTTGCAGATTATTGGGACCTTCACGCCGGTGAAGAAACCGTGTTATTTCCTGCGCAAGGAGAGGTGATCGTGGGGCAGAAAGTAGCGGAAAAGCTCTCCCTTTCGGTAGGAGATGTTTTGGAAATCCAGAATACGGATCTGCGTACCCTGACTGCAACAGTCAGCGGAATTTTTGATAATTACGTGGACAATTTTATCATGCTTTCAGCTGAAACCTATCGGAGCGCTTTTGGTGATTGGCAGGCAAACACGGCTTTGCTGAACGTAAGCGGCGATACGGAAGAAACGGCGGAAGCCCTGACCTCGCTGGAAGCGGTTTCCGGCGTTTCCCGGCTTTCCGTAACCCGGGAGAACATTGATGTCGCTTTGTCCTGCTTAAATTACATTATCTGGCTGATTGTTTTCTTTTCCGGCGCATTGGCTTTTATTGTCATCTATAATCTGACCAACATCAATCTGGCAGAGCGCAGCCGGGAAATTGCTACCGTGGAGGTACTGGGATTCTATCCCAAGGAAACAAGCAGCTACGTGCTGCGGGAAAATCTGGTGTTATCCGTGTTGGCAAGCATCATTGGCCTGCCGCTCGGCATTCTGTTCCATTGGATTGTTATGCAAATGGTTGTTATTGATTTACTGACCTTTGCGATCCGAATTACTCCTCTGAGCTTCCTTTTGGCGTTTGTCTGTACAATGTTGTTCGCCGTGGCCGTTAGTTTTTTGATGAAGCGGCGGATTGGCAGGATCAACATGGCGGAGTCCTTGAAAGCCGTGGAGTAGCCGAAGTCCCTATCCTGTGAAGACAGCATAAATGAATTCCGAGCAGGAAATTCTGTGTACTGTCGGGAGCGGCGCAGCGTCAGCGGCGTTACTCCGGCAATGGACAGATTTGGATGTTTTGAAAAAATGGAAATTTTGCAAGAGGGATTGAAAAGAAGTTCACAGGGACAAGAAAAACGCAAAGTCCCGCAAAGCCTTGGCTCAGAAGACTTTGCGGGACTTTTCATTGAAAAAAGGAAGCGAAAAATGACATTATCAACGCAATTTTTCAAATTGCGGAAAAGAAAAAGCCCCGCACGCAAATTGCGTAGCGAGGCTTTCGTCTGGCAGGGGCAGTAGGACTTGAACCCACGACCAACGGTTTTGGAGACCGCGACTCTACCAACTGAGCTATACCCCTATATGCAGCTGTTGCATTTCCAGCGCTGAAATGTATTATATCATAATGTGGAGCGGAAATCAAGAGTTTTTTTCAGTTTCTTGTTTCTTTTTCATAAAACAGTGTCTTCCAAAAACAGCGGAAAGCGAATGACATTTATAAAGCGCGGCAAATCGGTTTGATACAATACAACGTTGTCAGCCTATGCTTGGTTTTTTCATCAAAGATGGTCTTATTCAGTTTGGTGTCGTAGTGTGTCGAAAACACCCGCATGCACATAGACTGGGATGGGGGAACAAATCCCCCGAATGGAGGCATTCTGAATGGGCATTACCAATTCCAACAAAACTGTCAGCGTGGACCGGATCGATTGTGAAGGTACCCTGCGGGTTACTCTTGCACTCACCGCCGCGCCTGATATTATCACCAATCCGACTGATATCGCGCTCGTGCTGGACCGTTCCGGCAGTATGGCCGGTACGCCGCTGACCAATATGAAGGCTGGCGCCAACACGTTCATCGATATCATTGCCGAGGCGACCGGCGGCGCGGCCGACGGTCAGATCGGCTCCGGCAGCCATATCGGCATTGTCAGCTTTTCCAGCACGGCGACGGATGACACACAGTTGATTACCTCGGTTGACACGTTGAAGAACGCGGTCAATGCACTGTCTGCCGGCGGCAACACCAACCATGGTGACGCGTTTACCAAGGCAATCGGGCTGTTTGACGCTGCGTCGTCCAATCACAAGGTGATCGTCATGTTTACCGACGGCAACACCACTACCGGCTTGCCGCCTGCACCGATCGCCGCCGCCGCCCGTGCGCAGGGGATCACCATCTACTGTATCGGGCTTGTCGGTTCCGACGGCGTAGACGTCAACGCACTGAACTCCTGGGCGACTCCGCCGGCCGCTTCGCATGTATCGGTCACACCCGATGCGGCTGAGCTGGAAGCGCTGTTTGCGGAGCTGGCTGCCAATATCACAAAAACCGGTGCGACGGACATTGTCATCAATGAAACCGTCAATTCGGACTTTGTGATCGCCAGCATTCTTAATCCCAATGTCGGTACGGCGACGATGCTCGGCGCGACTTCACTTCGGTGGAACATTGACGAGCTGGGTGTGAGTGCATCAGAAAGCGCTGCACTGGAGTTCATCGTACGCCATGTGGGACAGACGCCGGGCACCAAACAGGTGAACGCGTCGATCGACTATTCTGACAACGAAGGAAATGTTGTCGACTTTCCGAATCCGACGGTTACCGTTGATTGCGATGTGGTTGTGCATCCCGAGCCTTGTCCCGTTCCGAGAGATCTGAGCGTTGACGGTTGTTCGGATGCCCTTGTCGTCGATATGGACGACACCTATCTTGAATCGCTCGGCCGTATCATTCAGCTTGATGTAACGGTGCGCAATGTATGTCCCGGCAAGCGTGTAGCGCTGGCTGTCATTCTCACCGAAGTGGATGAGAACGGGCTGGAATACCAGCGCGGTATGAAAGCGATGACCATCCCCGCGCATAATTCGGCGACCTGCCGCGACGTATTGGTGCGCTGTATCAAGTTTGTCGTGCCGGAAGATTTGGATGTTACAGGGGACACGGGTCGTCTGTGTAATCAGCGCAATTTCAAGGCGCGCTTCATCGCGCATAATATCGATACGGATTATCGCTGCTGCGATGAGGTCCTGACTCTGTAACTGCACTCCTGCGGGAGGTGAAACGGCTTTATGCTGATGACTGCAACCGTGTGGGAGGTGCGTCCGTCCGGTCTGCTGGTACGTGACCGGGCAACCGGACAGGATGTTTTTGTGCACACTGGTCATGCGCGTCGTTATCGGCCGGGGGATCGTATCGCCATCGTCTTTAACGGCGTAATGACCAATAGCCTGCCGCCTCAAATCAACGCGATTTTCATTCGCAGGCTGGCAGGCGGCGGTTCCTGCCGACCGCCCTTCCGTCCGTAGCCACAGCCGAAAGGTCCGAGCCAATAGGCTCGGACCTTTTTTCGCAAGGAAAATTCTTTTGTATTTGTATGCAGGTGTGGTAGCCTGTTTTGACAGAAAAGAGATAACCGTTGCAACGGATAACCTACGGTTATGCTCGCGCATCGAGTCATCAAAGGAATGGAGGCAGACAGAGGATCGTTTTGCCGGAATCCGGCGTGCCGCGCAGGACCCTGTGCGGCGCGGCCGAATGGTTACCGCACTTGACGTTTGCCGCAAAATGTGTTATACTCTTTATATTGTTATTTCTACACATTGTTGGTTTTGCAATAAACGGTTTCAAGATTTTGACAACGGCAGACGGGAACAGACTTCTGTTATCTAATGCAAATTGTAGCGGATAAAATACGGAAGAGCTTAGCATTTTTCAGAAAGGAGACAGCTTTCGCATAGCGAAAGCAAAAAAGTACTTTTATGCAGAAGCAGGAAAACCAGCGTGTTCGATTGACAAAAAAACTGTTTCGGGACAGCTTGATCGCGCTTTTGAGAAAGAAGAAGATCTATCAGATTACCGTCAGTGAACTTTGTGCGTCAGCCGAGTTGAACCGCTCCTCCTTCTATAAGCATTATGGCAATGTGTACGACGTGCTCGCCGAGCTGGAGGAGGACTTCCTATCACAGATTCGACGCTGTGTCGATCAGATTGATGGGTGCAATCCCGATCACGCTGCCGAGCCGGTTTATCGACTCATCTGCCATATCCGCGACAACGCCGACGCGTATGCTTTGCTCCTTTCCAATAGTATTGACGAACAGTTTTCCTTTTCCATCATTCGGCAGGCTCTGACTTTTATTAAGGAAAAGGCCGTTGAGAATGGCTATACCGAGAGTGATGATTGTCTGTTCGAATATATTATGGCCGGTAGTGCTGCCGTTCTCAAAAATTGGCTGGAAACGGGGATGCGGGCATCGCCCGAAGCAATGGCGGAGTTGATTTATGCAACGGCGCTGCGCGTACTGGCGCCGAAGGCGTAATCCAATTGCGAAATGATGCAGCATACGTTGAAAAATGCTTGGACGCTCCGTGCTCATATCGCAGGGTATAGGAAAAACGTCATAAGGGGAAGTTCCCCGATGGCGTTTTTTATTTTGGAAACGCGGTTGGTTTTTGGGAATTTTTTACTTGTTTTCCGTACAAAATAGGGAAAAAGGAAAGAGGTGCCTTATATGTCGACCGATCGTAATCCGACGCTTTGGACGGCGACGGCTGCGCTGCCTCGTTTTGAGCCGCTGCGGGGTGATATCCGCACTGACGTGCTGGTCATCGGCGGCGGCATCGCCGGACTGCTCTGTGCGCGGCTTCTCACTGACGCAGGCGCAGATACGCTGCTCGTCGAAAAAGACAGGATTGCTTCCGGCGTGACCGCACGCACAACGGCAAAGATCACTGCGCAGCATGGACTGCTGTATGATAAGCTGCTCCGACGCTTCGGCGCTGAGGCGGCCGGATTGTATCTGCGTGCCAATGAGCAGGCGATTGCCGATTACCGCACGATGAGCCGGGGCGTTGATTGCGGCTTTGAAACAAAAGACAACTACGTTTATTCGTGTTCCGGCCGCGCAAAGCTGGAAGCTGAACTGCGCGCACTGGATAAGCTCGGCCATCCCGCTGTGTTTGCCGAAGCGCTGCCGCTGCCGTTTGCCGTGGACGGCGCAGTATGCTTCCGGGAGCAGGCGCAGTTCCGGCCGTTGGATTTTCTCGCCTCAGTCTCCTGCGGGCTGCGGATCTGTGAGCAGACTAAGGTACGCGAGCTGGAGGGGATGACGGCGGTGACGGTGCAGGGGCGCATCCGTGCGAAAGCCATCATCGTCGCCACGCATTTTCCGTTTCTCAACAAGCACGGCCTGTATTTTATGAAGCTGTATCAGCACCGTTCCTATGTGTGCGCACTGGAAAACGCGCCGTTGCCGGATGGCATGTTCGTTGACGAGGACCAAAAGGGGCTGTCCTTCCGTCGCAGCGGCGATTTTCTTTTGCTCGGCGGCGGCAGCCATCGGACGGGGAAAAAGGGTGGCGCATTCAGTGCGCTGGACGCGTTCTCCGCCCGCCATTATCCGGCTGCACACGCAGCGTATCGCTGGGCCACGCAGGACTGTATGTCGCTGGACGGCGTTCCCTATGCCGGGTTGTATTCCCGCCGCACGCCGGGACTGTATGTCGTAAGCGGATTCAATAAATGGGGGATGACTTCATCAATGGTCGCCGCGACGCTGCTGCGCGACCTCATTCTGGAACGCCGAAACCCGCTTGCGGACGTACTTTCACCGGCGCGTACGATGCTGCGCCCGCAGCTCGCCTTCAATTTGCTTGAGGTGACGGCCGGATTGCTGACGCCGACAACGAAGCGTTGTCCGCATCTCGGCTGTGCGCTGCATTGGAATCCGCAGGAGCATTCATGGGACTGTGCATGTCACGGCTCGCGCTTCGACGAGGACGGCACGTGTTTAGATAACCCTGCTACCGACGGCCTGAAAAAGCCGCTGAAGCGTCCGTAAGGAGGATAATATCATATGGCCAACAGACTTGTGCATGCAACCAGCCCTTACCTCCGCCAGCACGCAGAAAACCCTGTCGATTGGTTTCCGTGGGGGGAGGAGGCGTTCGGGAAAGCGAGGGACGAGGATAAACCGATCTTTTTAAGCATTGGATACAGTACCTGCCATTGGTGCCATGTTATGGCGCGTGAGAGCTTTGAAGACGCGGAGATCGCCGCGCTGTTGAACAGGCATTATATTTCTGTCAAGGTGGACCGTGAGGAGCGGCCGGATGTCGACAGCATTTATATGGCGGTTTGTCAGGCGTTTACGGGCAGCGGCGGCTGGCCGACAACCGTGTTCATGACGGCAGACCAGCGGCCGTTTTTTGCCGGTACGTATTTCCCCAAGACCTCGCGTTACGGGACGCCGGGACTGAAAGAGTTGCTGGAAATCATCGCAGAACGCTGGGAAAAAGACCGCTCCGAGCTGCTGCGCGCGGCTGACGAGGTGGCGGCTGCGCTGCGGACCGATGCGCCTGCGGGCATTGCACCGGGAGAGACGCTCATCACCGATGCGCTGGCGCAATACCGCAGCAGCTTTGACGAAGCATTCGGCGGCTTCGGAAGCGCTCCGAAGTTTCCGACGCCTCACAATCTGACTTTTCTGCTGCGTATATATGAAAAGCAGGGCGATGAAGACGCGCTGCGGATGGCGGAGAAAACGCTTTTGCATATGTATTCCGGCGGGATGTTCGACCACATCGGCTACGGCTTTTGCCGATATTCAACCGACCGCTTTTTCCTTGTCCCGCACTTTGAAAAAATGCTGTACGACAACGCATTGCTGCAGTCCGCTTATTGTTATGCCTATTACGTGACGGGAAATCCCTTTTACCGCAGCGTTGCAGAGCGGATCGCGGATTATCTCCGGCGTGAGCTGCAAACGCCCGACGGCGCATTTTACAGCGCGCAGGATGCCGACAGCGACGGCGAGGAGGGCAAATACTACCTGTTCACACCGGCTGAGCTGACGGCCCTGCTGGGAAGGGAGCAGGGAGAGGCGTTCGCCGCCGCCTACGGAATCACGGCTGAGGGAAACTTTGCGGGGAAAAGCATTCCCAACCTGCTGCACAGTGGTATGCTTCTCGGCGGCCATACCGAGCTTCTTCCGGCTGTCCGCGTCTATCGGAAGCAGCGCTGCGCGCTGCGCACCGACGACAAGGTCGTCACCGTCTGGAACGCGATGGCGGTTTCGGCTTTCTGCGCGCTGTACAGGATTACCCGCCGGCCGGAGGAGTTGGAAACGGCCGAGCGTGCGATGGCCTTCCTTACTGAAAATCTCAGTGACGGTGAAGCGCTCTTTATTAGCTGGCACGACGGCCGTCGCGGCGCGCCCGGCTTGCTGGACGACTATGCGTATATTGTGCGTGCGTTGCTCGACCTGTACGGCGCGACGCTGCGGGACTCGTACCTTGAGCGGGCCGAACGGCTGCTCCGACGCGCGATCGAACTGTTTTTCGATACACGGAACGGCGGCTTTTTTCTCAACGGGCGAGAAAATGAAACGCTTCTTTTCTGGCCGAAGGAGACATACGACGGCGCGCTGCCGAGCGGCAATTCGGTGATGACCGACAATCTTGTGCGAATGGATGCACTGCTGCCTGAAGGCGGCTTTGGTGATGTGCTGGAAAAGCAGCTCGCTTATATGACCGGCAGCGCCAAAGCCTTTCCGATGGGGCACGCGGTCTTTCTGAGTGCGCTTTCCGACCGGCTGGACCCGCCGCCGCACGTGATTGTGGCACTCGGCGACCCGAAGGATGCGGAAAATCTGCCCTTCCTGCTGCCGCCGGAGACGTCCGTGCGGCTGCTGCGCAAGCCTGCGGCGGATTATCCGCTGAAAGACGAAAAAACAACGTATTACGTCTGCCGCGGACACCGCTGCCTGCCGCCGGTCAACCGATTGGAAGACGCGCTGCGCGGGTAAGGGATATGGTTTTAATCATCCGTACGCAAACGGCAAATGCAACGCGGCTGCTTTGCCAAGCCAATTTTGCCGCAGGAAGGATAAAAAAAGACACCGTCTGTCGATATGGCAGACGGCGTTTTTTCTGCATCCCGGCATTACGGGGGATAAAACGATTCGCAGAGGATTCCATCGTTTATTTTATACGGATATAGGAGTGTGCACCCGATTGATCGGATTTTCGCATTTCTTTACACTGTATCCGGGAAAAGCGGAAAGGGCAGATGCTTTTGTAAATTTCTGTCGCTGGACAAGGGAATTTATCTGAGTATAATATTATATGTAGGACTTTTTGCAAGGTTTGGAAAACAGTTTCGGAAAACGGCGGACGGTTGTCGAAACAAATGTCGAATTTTGTCAAATTTTGTCGAAAGTGAGGAAAAGCAATGGGAAAGATATACGGTTACGCAAGAGTCTCTACCGTCAATCAAAACGAGGACAGACAGCTTGCGGCGCTGTTGAATAAGGGCGTAGACGAAAAGAACATTTTTATTGATAAACAGTCGGGTAGCGATTTTGACCGCCCGCAGTACAATCGCCTGTTGAAAAAGATCAGGTGCGGAGACCTTTTGTACATATCCAGCATTGACCGTTTGGGTCGCAATTATGAAGGGATCCGAGAGCAGTGGCAGCGCTTGTCAAAGGAGCTTGGAGCGGATATTTGTGTATTGGATATGCCGCTTTTGGACACGCGGACGGGCAAGGACCTGCTGGGGACATTCATTTCGGACCTGGTTCTGCAAATCCTGTCCTTTGTCGCACAGAGCGAGCGTGAAAGCATCAAAAAACGGCAGGCCGAGGGGATTGCCGCCGCAAAGGCGCGGGGTGTAAAATTCGGCAGGCCCGAGAAGGCGCTGCCGGGAGATTTTGAACAGATGACGCGCCTGTGGCGCGGAAAAAACCTCCCTTTGTCCGGCATATTGTCTGCATGTCAGATCAGCGAATCGACCTTTTACAGACGGATTCGGGAATATGACCGACCGGAGGGAAGATAAAAAACTGTCAAAAAGTAAAGATTTTGACAGTCGCTTAAACGCAGGTTCATTATAGCATATCTTTTTCTGTATTGCGAGTGTTTTCCAAAAAAATTGGAAAATTTTGGATGAAACGGATTCCGAAGCTGTTTTGTTTGAATTATGGCGGACGTTGTCAAAACCTTTACCTTTTGGCAGGGCTTTGGCAGACGAAATAATGTTGTGACAAGAAAACTCGCTAATCTTTGTCTGCAAAAGCAAATGAAAGAATGGGGGTAGGACAAACATGCCGTGAAAGTGGCGGGAGCAAGGCGCTCTTGACCGCCTTGCGGGCGATTTCCCACTTTTATGCCGATGGTTGGTCGGTATCTGTCGGGCCGGGAAACCGGCGGTGACGGAAGAGCAAAAGCAGTAAAAATAAGCAAAGGAGAAAATCGTAATGAGAGTGAACGAAACATCAGCCCAAAAGCGCATTTGGGCGCTGGTGCTGACCGTTATGATGGTTATCGGCCTCCTTCCTTTTAACGTTGTGGCGGCCGATGAAGTCGTAACGGCTGAGGAGCCTGCGGAAGGCCAGGGCTCGGCCCTCTATGGCACGGTCACAGCCCTCACGGGGGAAGAGTACAATATTGTGGGCGAAGTCGATATTGAGGGCAATGAAACCGAATCCGTGACGGTCACGATGACGAAAATGAAGTTGAAATGTGTCCTTGAGGATCCTGCGATTGGACGTCCTGTGGATGGCTGGTGGGCAGGTATTCGAGTGGATGCTCCGGACGGGATCACTGATGAAATGGTCGGTGTGGCGAAGTACAAGGCAAATGGCGGCGAGTTCCAGAGCTTCCTGGAGTCTCAGGATGGAGAAAACGGGAACTACTGGATCGGAATGTGGAATCTCGTGAACGAGGAGAAGCTGAATGCCTGCCGTGCGGACGGTACGAATCTGACAACGACGTACGAATTCGACTGGGATGGCGATAAAGCCATTGACCAGACCATAACGGTCGAAATCGTGCCCGCCTATATCGTCCTGCTGGATGAAGAAGGCGAAAATCCGGTTTACCCGAATTATTGCTCGGTCTGCGGTGAGGACGGCGTAGTAGGTGCTTACCTTTACACCATCGATGCCACCTGTGTGGACGACGGTTTTAAGATTTACGAGTGCGACCATACCGTCAGCGGCGAGGAATCCGGCTCTGAACCCGTTGATTGCGATGGCTTCATCGTGGTGAGAATTCCGGCTACCGGAGAGCATGTGGCCGGCACGAAGGTTCCTTATGCCGGCCGTACCTGTACCGAGGACGGGCATAACACACACTGGCTATGCGAAGTGTGCGGCTGCTATGTGGATGAAGAGGGCAGGGAACTGACGGCCGAGCAGGTCATTCTTCCTGCTCTCGGACATTACTATGTGAAAGAAGAAACACTTCCGACCTGCACCGAGGAAGGCTACATCACCTACACCTGCACCCGCTGTGAAGACAGCTATACGGAACCCTCCGGCGAAACCGCTACGGGGCATAAGTTTAATGAGAAGGTACCGGGCGTAGCGGCTACCTGCCGTGAAGAGGGCTACGAAGAGTACTATATCTGCTCGGTTTGCAAAACGGAGGACCCCGAGAATCCGAAGGTTACCATCCCCAAGCTGGACCACAACCTTGAACTCGTTAAATATAAGGAACCGACCTGCGAAGCGGAAGGCTACAACATCTTTAAGTGCGATGAGCCGACTTGTGTTTACGGTCAGGATAAAAACGGATTCAGGGAAATCATTCCCAAGCTCGGCCATGATCTGGTCGATGTTGCGGGCAAGGATGCGACCTGCACGGAAGCCGGTTACACGGCATACAAATCCTGCACACGCTGTGATCATACCGAAGGCTATGCGGTTCTGAACGCGCTGGGACATCGGGAAGTGACGCAGTATAAGGACGCCACCTGCACCGAGGACGGCGTGGCCGGCGCTGTCGTGTGCGAACGCTGCGGCGTTAAGATTCACGAAGGAGAAGTGATTCCCGCGACGGGTCACGATTTTGTCGGTTGCGAAACAGTTGTGGGTTCCGAACCGACCTGCACTGAAGACGGCGTTGTCGCGCATAAAATCTGTAATACGTGCGGTAAGGCTTTTGCCGTTGATGCCGACGAATCCGAGACTGCTGCTCTTGAAAGCACAGTGGTTCCGGCGCTTGGTCATGATATGAAGCTTTGGGGCACGCAGGCGGCAACCTGCACCGCCAGCGGCTTGGCGGTTTATGTTTGCGACCGCGAAGGCTGCAAACATACGACCTCCGAGACCCTTGCCGCTACGGGCCACAGCTTTGAATTTGTCGAGGAAGTCCCCGCCGACTGCACGAATGCCGGCGTCGAAGCGCACAACAAGTGCACTGCCTGCGGGAAGCTCTTTGCCGCCGATGCGGACGCGAGCGACATTACGCTCGAGCCGCTGACCGAGGAAGAACTGGCAATCGACGCGCTCGGCCATGTGCCCTCCGTTCCGGTGGAGGCTGTCAATCCCACCTACGATTCCGCCGGAAACACGGCGGGCGCCAAGTGTGAGCGCTGCGGCGATATGGTCGAAGGAGAGATTTTGGACGAGCTTGAGGAGGCCGTGAAGTTCCATTACGTCATCTCCGGCGTCAACGGCGCCGAGGCTGCCGTGAACTCCGGCTACGTCACGCTTGAAATTTACTTTGACGTTCTGGCGGATGCCGACGACAAGGAAGAGTACAACAGCGACGTCCTTGCGAACATCTTCGGCATCGATCTTACCATGAATTATAACAAAGAAGTTTTCGAGCTGACAAACGTTCAGGTCGCGCCCGGCGCGTTTGCCAAGGCTGAATTCACGCCGTATGCCACTGCCAACGAAAACGGCGCGTTTACCATTGCGCAGGATATGGTCAACACCTCCAAGGTGTTCAGAGGCGAGAACAATTTGTTCGCGACCCTGACCTTCCAGGTCAATGTGGAGGCCGCAAATGGTGATTACGCATTCACGCTGGACGAGACGAAGGGCATAACGGTCGCGCACCCCGAGGGTGAAACGGTCGGGACCTCCGCGTCCGATGAAACGGTCGAAATTACCGTACGTACGCTGGGGGACGCCAACGGGGACGGCCTTTACAATGTGGCGGATTCCCTGATGCTCAGCGATTACATCCGGAACCCCGATATCGAAAAAGCCTATATCCCTGAATATGATATGGACAAGGACGGCAACATCGACTTTATCGACCTTGATCTGCTGAGAAAAGCGATTGTCGGCAACAACGAGTATCTGACCATCCTTGTGGATCCCAACGAGGTTGCTGCGGAGGTATAAGAGATGCATTTCAAAAAAATCCTATCGATTTTTTTGGCTGCTGTTCTGACGCTCTCTATGCTGACGGTATTCGCTGTCGGTACGGAGGAAACCGAGATCTTTCAGGTGGAGGTGGAGGCGGAAACCACCGCCTCCACCCTTTCTGCTTCACCGCTCCTTTACAGGCCCGGTGAGGAGATTAAGGTTACGCTCAGAGCCAGTCAAAATACAGGCGTCACGTCGGTAATGCTGTATGTGGATTACGACGAAACGGTCCTGGAGGTATCCGAAGCGGGCTGCAAGGCGACAGGATTACTGACCGAAGCCGATGAACTGACCCATGGCGTTCGCTCCGACGGAGACGCGTACTTCACTTTTTATTCGGATAACTATCCCAATGTTTCCACGGCCACAGGCACAATTGCGGAGATCACCTTCATTGCAAAAGAAGTTTGCACCGTTGACTCGGTCCTTTCGGTCAGCCTTTTCCAAAACAATGAGGAATTGTGCACGGTTCAAACCGAATCCGGCGCCGAGATTGTCCCCTTCGTCGGTGTAAGCGAGAGTTTTTCCGTTCATGATATCAGCGCTGACAGCGGCATCGTGACTGAGCCGGCCTGTACGGAGGGCGGCTATACGACATATGTCTGCCAGGGCTGCGGCGAAGACGTAGTCGGCAACTTTACTGAAGCGACCGGCCATACGCCGGGCGAAGCGGTGGAAGAGAACCGCGTGGAGCCGACCTGCACGGAGAAGGGCTCGTACGACAGTGTCGTGTACTGCGAGGTATGCGGCGAGGAAGTGAGCAGGGAGCCGTTCGAGATCGAAGCGACCGGCCATACGCCGGGCGAGGCGGTGGAAGAGAACCGCGTGGAGCCGACCTGCACGGAGAAGGGTTCGTACGACAGCGTCGTGTACTGCGAGGTGTGCGGCGAGGAAGTGAGCAGGGACCCGTCCGAGATCGATGCTTTGGGACATGTTCTTGTGCAGGTTGCGGCAAAGGCGCCCACCTGTACCGAGAGCGGCTGGAACGACTATGAGAGCTGCCAGCGTGAAGGATGCGGTTACAGCACCTATCAGGAGCTTCCCGCTTCCGGCCACAAGTTCGGAGAAACGACCGTATATGAACCGGAATATAACAAAGAAGGCTACTCTGTCCATACCTGTACCGTCTGCGGATATGAGGAGCGCTTCAACATTGTCCCGCCCTTACCGTATTTGGCGGGTGATGTAAACGGCGACGGCAGGCTCACCGGCGCCGATTATCTGATTCTCAAGCGTGCGATCCTGAAGATTGCGCCGCTGCCCGATAAATTCGCAGCTGCAGGCGATTTTAACGGCGACGGCGAAATGACGGCGACGGATTATCTGCTTCTCAAGCGTCAGATTCTATTTGGCGAATGACGCGGCGGGCGAAAGCATCGGCCGGACAGATGCTCAGGTGTCACGAAACGGCGGAGGATTTTTTCCTCCGCCGTTTTTTGTAAAAACGGATTTTGCGGTGCCGAAACGTTACAGCAACATATCCGAATTCCCACTTATTCCCGACGGTTCGGACGGATGAACGGTTCGCGGACCGTCGTATCGGTCAGCAGGCCGTATTTCTTCGGCCGGCGGAACGCGTTGCCGTGAACCTCCTCGGCTCGGTAACGGCGAAGCCGTTCCAAATCCAGCGCGGCGATATAAATCCCCTCGTTTTCCCCTGCCAGCAGAATACAGGTGTCCCGTGAGCCGGACAGGCCCGGCAGATAGGCTACACCGTCGAATACGCTCGAGCCGCCGTTGCAGTCGGGGACCGTCGCCGGATAATTGCAGGTCGCGACGGCGGTCATATTTTCGTAGGCTCTTGCGCGGAGCTGTGAAAGGCGGTTGATTTCCATCGGACAGGCGTTGGGAACAAGAATCAGTTCCGCGCCCTTGAGCATCAGCAGCCGTGCGCTTTCGGGAAATTCCCGGTCGTAGCAGATCATTGCGCCGACCTGTACTTCGCCGCAGTCCGTGTCGATGGCCGTAACGTAAAAATCTTCGCCGGGCGTCAGGTTCCGCTCGACATCGAAGTCGCAGGTATGTACCTTTGCGTAGGTCAGCTTTCGTTCGCCATGCCGGTCGAACAGGATCAAAGTGTTGCGCGGGCCGCCGTCGTAACGTTCCAAAAATGTCACACCGACCGCCATTTTCAGCTCTCCGGCAAGCTCGCCGAACCGTCGGACGAACGCGCCGTCTCCGGGCAGCGCTTCAGCCTGCCAGTCGGCGACGGGACGGTCATACAGATTGTAGCCGTTGCTCCACATCTCCGGGAACAGCGCAATGTCGGCGCCTCGTTCTTTTGCCGTTTTGCAGGCGTCGATACCCTTTTTCAGATTGCTTTCCGCATCCCCGCAGGGCGAAAGCTGCAGCAGTGCGATGTTCAGATGTTTCATATTCTTATCCCTTTTTTTGCGTTATTCGTATAAGCGGCAGAATCCGTAAGCCGCAGTGGCCTCGCTGCCGTCCCCGTATACGAGCGTATATTGCATCATATATGTGATTGAAGCGAATCCGAGTACATTTTTGTCGGGGCATCACCCAAGATGGGTGTATCCAACAGCGTACAGTCGACGACGTCACGTATGCCGGTTTTGGGACGCTGCTTGTAATAAGCCTTCAGCTTTTTTGCGGTCTCAAGCTCCAGCATGCCGGCTTAGGGGATGGAATCGGTCTGCCATCTGTCGGGAGGCGAGCAGAAAAATTCATACACATTGCCGTACTCGTCAACGGCAAAATATGTTTCGGCGGCCTGATATCCGTTGACGATCCGGCGAAAACAAAAGTCGAATCGTGCTCGTTCAAAACGATAATCGGACTCGTCCCGCACGAAATCATCGTCGGCTTCATATTCTCGAACGTGCGTGCGGGTCTGCGAATATATGCCCTCCGCCGTATGTCGAAAAAACCAACCGTCATTTTGCTGTTGAGCAGATCGTCTTCGACGATGGGGGCGTTGGAAACATATTTGGAAATGGCGCAGTTTACTTAAGCCGTCTCGTTTGGATATATCGGATAGATATCGACGTCGCACATCAGCGGGGAGTAAACAGGACTGCCGGCTTTTCCATTGAAAGCGCGGGGTCAGAATTGCCCGGCGGTGTCTCGCAGCCGCATAAAAGGAACAGGATTACAGACAAACAGATTACTGCAATACGTTTCATACGGTTCTCCTTTCATCGCCGGCAAAGCAGTCAGAGGGTTGCATTCTTTGCTCTATTGTAACAAATTCCTTTGGCTTTGTCAATCAATGCTATGAAAACGGAACAAAAAGACAACCCGCCGCAGAACCTGCGGCGGGTCGTCTCGTATTCACCCGGCATCAGCCGGAACTTGTCAGCCGTTTTCGGACACTTGGTCTTGCTGCCCGACTGGGAAGCAAAGCCGTCCGAATCGACTGATGCGCTTTTTGTTTGGGGTGGGGATAACAGACCCGATTGAGAGGGGTACAGTTATCTACCGCTGCGCATCGCGTTCTCGGCGTTCTCGATCATTTTCTTGACCATCTGACCGCCGACGGAACCGGCCTGCTTCGAGGTCAGGTCGCCGTTGTAGCCCTGCTTGAGGTTGACACCGACTTCGTTGGCAGCCTCCATCTTGAACTTGTTAAGCGCTTCCTTCGCTTCCGGAACTAAGCTCTTATTGCTGGACATTACAAAATTCTCCTTTTACTCAAATTTGTTTGTTCCGAAGGTCTTTTCTGCCTTCTGGTTGTAGTATCTGCCGCTTTGTTAATTTTTATTTGCGGTAAATGTTGGAAAACGGCCCGCTTTTCTTCTGCGGCAGTACTCTTATCCTGCCGCGTTCGTTCACTTTTTATTCAAAACAGACGTCTTTTCCGCAAATTGCCTGTATAATACGAAAACGCAGTAAAACTGTAAGGCAGAAAAAAGCATAAACCATATACGAAAAGGTTTTCCGATTATGGAATAGTTTCTTTCGAATATTCAAGGCGGATATGCTGCGGGAAATCCGGAGTTTGGATTGGTAGCTGAGCTGGTTGCCTGCATATGCCGTATAAAACGCTTTTATGTTTTTGTTTTATTATCGTATAAAGGATAAAAAACACGGCTATCCTCGTTTTGTCGGCCTATCCGCTTTTGAATAAGTATGGATATATCGATAAATATATACCGATATTCGTTTTTTATATTTTACATTGCGCGCAAATTGTGCTAAGATAATTATGGATGGAAAAAGAGACCAATTTGTTTGGTCGAATCGAAAAAGGGAGGATATTAAATATTATGGCAAGATTTACATTACCGAGAGATTTGTATCATGGAAAAGGATCGCTTGAAACTTTGAAAACACTGAAAGGCAAGCGCGCGATTATTGTTGTCGGTGGCGGCAGCATGAAGAAGTTCGGATTTCTTGACAGAGTGGAGCAGTATTTGAAGGAAGCCGGCTTTGAAGTCCGTCTGTTTGAGGGTGTGGAGCCGGATCCCTCCGTGGAAACGGTTATGAAGGGTGCAGAGGCGATGCGCGAGTTCCAGCCTGATTGGATTGTAGCCATCGGCGGCGGTTCGCCGATTGATGCTGCAAAGGCGATGTGGGCCTTCTACGAGTATCCCGATACCACATTTGAAGCGCTTTGCACGCCGTTCAATTTCCCGACGCTGCGCACAAAGGCGAAATTCTGTGCTATCCCGTCCACCTCGGGCACGGCGACGGAAGTCACCGCCTTCTCGGTCATTACCGATTACCAGAAAGGTGTCAAGTATCCGCTGGCCGACTTCAATATTACGCCGGACGTGGCTATTGTCGATCCCGAGCTTGCGGAGACGATGCCGAAGAAGCTGACGGCCAATACGGGTATGGATGCGATGACGCATGCCATCGAAGCCTATGTTTCCACGCTGAACTGCGATTATACCGACCCGCTCGCGCTCTATGCAATCAAGATGATCAATGAGCTGCTGGTCGCCTCCTACAACGGCGATATGGAAGCGCGCGACCGTATGCACAACGCGCAGTGCTTAGCGGGTATGGCGTTTTCCAACGCGCTGCTCGGTATCGTGCACTCGATGGCGCACAAGACCGGCGCAGCCTTCTCCGGCGGCCACATCGTGCACGGTGCTGCCAACGCGATGTATCTGCCAAAGGTTATCAAATACAATTCCAAGAATCCGACCGCGATGAAACGCTATGCCGATATCGCCCGCTTTATCGGCTTGAAGGGTGACAGCGACGAGGCGCTGACAGACGCACTCATTGCGCGTATCAAAGAGCTGAACAAGGAGCTGAATATCGCTTCCTGCATCAAGGATTATGAGGGCGGCATCATCGACGAGAAGGAATTCCTCGAGAAGCTGCCTGAGGTGGCGAAACTTGCTGTCGGCGACGCCTGCACCGGCTCCAACCCGAGAGAGATCACGCCTCCGGTTATGGAAAAGCTGCTCAAGTGCTGTTTCTACGATACGGAAGTTGATTTCTGATTATCAAGCTGAAAAAACTTTTTTGCGTTCGTATAAAGTCCCCTTATGAAACGGCGGCACAGTATGGAAATGCTGTGCCGCCGTTTTTGCATTTCGGCCGTGTCGTCCGTTATTCAGGTGAATTTGCGGTGAAAACCGTATACCCATTTTACTTAGCCGTTGAGAAGAGCGGGAGTTATTATGTCCTATCGCTTTTGAAGAGTAACTTCCTTTCTCGTGAAGTTGGGGCCAGTTTGGTCGTAGAAATTGCTGCTGAAGCTGTGATGAAAACTGCATAGCATGCAAGATTGCTTTTACGGTCATTTTTCGTTTGTAAAGTGTTCGAATCGGCAGTTCCGACGGATAAACAACGAACCTTTTTTGAAAACGGCATCGGCGGCAGACCTGCGCCTGCCGCCGATGCCTGTGACCGGTATTATTGATGGATGCTTACGATGCGGTCGTGTTCGCGCAGACGTGTATCGCCGTTGGGAACAAAAGCCTTATTGCCGCGCTTGACCAAGACGATGATCGTATCCGGCAAATTGATGTCGGCCAGCCGTTGACCGAGCCATTCGTGGTTTTTATCGATTTCCTGCTCGGCCAGCTCTACGAGGTCTTTGTGCTGGCTTTCGGTGGCGCTGAGGATCAGCGTATCATTTTCAAGCAGGGATGTATTTCCCTTAGGGATTACGCGTTCCTCTCCGCGCATAATGAGAACGATTCGCGTCTTGGGCGGAAGCGTAATGTCGCGGATGCGGCAGCCGATCCAGGCATGATGCTCATCCAGTTCAAGCGGGATGAAACGGATATGCGTTTCACTGCTGTAATCCGTAAAGGTTTTCAGAACGTTTTCGTTTTCGTCGATCATATGCAGCTTTTTGGATACCAGCGGCAGCAGCGAGCCTTGCAGCGCGATGGAAAGAAGCACCACACAAAATACCATATGGAATACATCGCTTTGTGTTTGTGCTTCGCTTACCGTTGCCACAATGGCAAACACGATGGAGGTTGCGCCGCGGAAGCCTGCAAAGGCAACGACCGCGATGGCGTTGCGTTTGGTGCGGAAGGGCAGCAGGATGGCTGATACGACCAGTGGACGTGCGATAAAAGTAAGAAACAGGAACAGCAGCACCGCCGGCAGGATGATGCCGGGCATCTGGGACGGGAAGGACAGCAGGCCGAGCAGAAAGAAGATGGACATCTGTGCAATGCCGGTCATCCCATCGAAATAATTGACGAGGGATTTTTTATTGTTTATGGAGGAATTGCCTAAGACGATGCCGAGAATATAAGCGCTTAAATATCCGTTGCCCCCAAAATAGGCAGGCACCGCATAGGCCAACAGCGCCAGCGCTGTGATAAAAATGGCTTCAAAGCCTTCCGAACCGGTTTTCAGACGCTTGCAGGCAAACAGCCCGAGCAGGGAAAACAGCACTCCGCCCAGCAAACCGAATACAACCTGCGCGAATATCATATAGACGACTTCGCCTGCGCTTCCGCCGCCCTGCATAACCGAAAGGAGGATAACAGTCAGCATATATGCCCACGGGTCGTTGCTGCCGCTCTCCAGCTCTAACATCGATGCCGTTGCATATTTGAGACCCAGCTTTTTAGACCGAAGCACCGAAAACACGCTTGCCGCGTCAGTGGACCCAAGGACGGCGCCGATCAGCATGCTTTCCAGCCACGCAAAGCCCAGTGCAAAGTGGCAGAACAGTCCGGCTAACAAAGCCGTCAGCAATACGCCTACCGAAGACAGGAGTGCCGATTGCGGCGCCACCCGCCGGCCTTCGCGCCAGTTGGTGCCGAAGCCGCCGTAAAAGATGATAAAAATCAACGCTATGGAACAAAATTGTTCGGCAAACTTGAAATCTTCAAATTCGATTTTGAACAATCCGTCAGAGCCGAATATCATACCCAGCAGGATAAATGCCAGCAGCATCGGTATACCGAGACGTGCGGAAATTTTGTCGAACAATACGCAGAGCATCGCAATAAATGCAACACCGATGATAGCCAGCTCCAAGCGTGATTCCTCCTTTTATTTTCTTACATATATTATATTAACACATTTTCGGACGGATTGCAACACAAAGGGAAAAGCGGGACGGAATTTCAGTGATTTGCATAAAAAAGACCGGGGAATATCCCCGGTCGCGTTCGTGCTGTCTGCCAACACGGATTTTTTATTTCATTTTAATGGCAATCATGGAATCGCGGAAGCCGATGACCTTATTTGAATACGTTGATTGGTAAATTCCGCGGTCGAAGTATTTTTGCGCGCCGGCTTCGCCGCTGTTGTAGCACATCAGAGCCATATGCTCATTGCCGCCCACATAGTCCAGTTTGTAGCGCAGATAATAACAAATAGCTTCGATATTCTGCTTCGGATCATACAGGTCGGTGATGCCTATGCTTTTAAGCTCTTTAAGCTGTGCGACGTAGATCGACCCAAGGCCGACGAAGGTGCCGTTGCCGCGGTCATCCTCGTCCCAGCCGGATTCTACACCCATAACCGCCATCACCAGTTCATACTGTACGCCGTATTTCTGCGCCATACGGAAGGTATGGAGCTGCAGTTCTTCGGAAAGGTCGATGGTGTGACGTTGTCCGTTATAATTGCAGTAGGTGTAGTAATAAAAGCCTGTGTTCAGACTCATCAGCGTCGAATAGCTGAGCTGCTCGTTGGCGGGCGCTGATGCGTTCGGCGCTGTCTCTGCAGGAAGTGCGGTTTCGTCTTCGGTTTCGCCGCCGGCGCTCATTTCGGGCAGCTCCGGCGCTTCATCCAACAGCCGCAGCACCACGGCGTCTTTCGGTTCGCTGCTTTCTGCTTCGGAGAGCGGAAGGCTGTTTGTTGTGACGGATACATGAAAAAGCATTACGAATATCAGGGTCAAGCAAACCATATTCGGCAATACCCGCAACCATCGTTTTTTTGAGTTTCTCATACATTTCCTCATTTCTTTGGAATGAACGATACATCATAGAACGAAGATATATCGGTGCCCCGGCCGGTTTCCGGCTGTTGCCGCACTGTGTGGATGCTATGCGACGGAGCATAAACACAGGCAGTTTAAGCAGTATAAACCATAATTATGGCTTATAATGGAAAACTTTGTTTGCAAAATGTAAACGTTGACGCGTCAGTATAGAGCTTTTATATAACGGAACGCGATTTTTCCGAAGAAACCAAGCGATGTATCGATCCGTCTGGCGTTTTCACAGGCATAATCGACTACGTGCTTCGCTTCCTCTGCGGTCAGCGGAGTACGGCTGAAAGCAGCCTTCTGCACCAGCGCGTAAACAGACGCATCGACCGTCAGACCGTATACGGCCAGCGCCTGGATGTATTGCCAAGCGCTTATGGCGGCGCGTTTGGTATCGGGCTGCATAAACGCTTTTTTCCGGCGGTTGGCCGCCAGAAAGCGGCGCAGCGCGAAGGACAGCAGAACGGCCAGCAACACGCCGGCAGAGATCAGCACCGTTTTCCAAACGCCGGTATCCGTTACTGCGGGCTGCGGAATAGACAGCTCCGATTCACCGGTTCCGGTTTCGCCGGATGTATGCGCCGAAACGGCGGATGAAGCGGCCGACGAAGAAGCTGCATTCTCTCCGCTTTCCGTCAACGGAAAAGAGGATGTGCCCTGCGATATGCTGCCGCTGTCGGTATTCGAGCTTATGTGCGCACTCTCGGCTTGTGAAAGGTCATCCCCGCCTATGTCTCGGTATTCCGGCGGTGTGACGTCTACCGGAATCCAGCCGAGACCGTCAATCCAGATTTCCGTCCAGGCGTGGGCGGCATAATCGGACACGAGCGTAAACGTCCCTTCGACGACCGCGGAATATCCGCTGACGAAACGGGCCGGATAACCCATTGTGCGGAAGAGAAGCGTGGCGGTCGTGGCAAAATGCACGCAGCGGCCTTCGCCGGATTCGATAAGAAAATAGCGCACGAAATCTGTGTCCCGGGGATAAGCGCTGACCTGGGCGTTGTAAGAAGCGCAGTTTCGGATCAGCTCCGCGAGCGCCTCAATGCGCTCGTTTTCTGAGGACATCGTTTCCAGCGATGCGATGCCGTCTGCGAAAAACGAACGCAGAAGTAAGGCGGTTTCATCATCCACACTGCGGTATCGGTCGAGCATTTCCGCACTGTACGGCTGCATGCTAACCACTATATTCGGGTGGTTATCGATGTAGTACAGGCCCGGAGTGTAAAAATGATAGTCAGCACCCGGGCTGCTCATTGCGTAAAGCGCCGAATCGCCGCTGAAAGTGGAATCGGTCGCGGTGACACTGCTGTAAAAATAGGGCGTATAGGCAATGCTTTTGCGGTCGGATGCATGTATCGGTCGGACGGTCAAGGTGTGCCGGACGCTGTCCGGCGAAAACCGCAATACGGAGGAGGTGAAAGTCTGGATGCTGTCCGGCGGGAGATTGGCATAAATATCGTCTGCCGGCTCCCAGGCGCTTCCCGTATATTCAGCCAGCGAATAGCCGCGCAGCAGCAGCGGGCCGGTGAAATCCTGTGTAGTAAGACTGAGAACGGTTTGACCGGTATAGTGCGGTGCGTCTACGCCGGTGAGCTGCAGCGGCTGCACGGTCGGCGTGACGATGCTGCTGCCGGAGGTATCCGGCACGGAGAATTCGATTCCCGGCTCGTGCGAAGGCGCTTGATCGTAACGCAGTGTGACGACCTGCTCGAAGAAGCTGAAGAGCTGTTCGCCGAACGACGAGCGGACATATCCCTCGGCAGGGAAAAGCACCGTCACCAGCAGCACAAAACCCGTTGCCAGCGGCAGCAGGACACAGGTTGCCAGTGCCGTCCGTTGTCCGTGGCTACGGCGAAGATAGCCCGAGCATACGCAGACAACGCAGAAAATTGCAAACAGCAGAAGCGGCGTCAGGTCGGGCGCGGCGTCAATGAGTACGACACAGAGGCCCATCAGCGGCGCGGCAATCAGCAGACAGAGAAGAAAGGAGCGCAGTCTGATCCAAAACAGGCCAAATATACATGCCAGCAGAGCAGGCAGAAAGCAAAAAAACTCGTTGAGACGGTACAGCAGCACGCCATAGCTGGCAGTACCCGCATCAATCGAAATGTTCAGACTTGTGTTTTCACGGATCGTGTCCGTTAAAACGGAGAGAAAGGCCAGCGTGGCATTAAACAGCCGCACGCGGTAGAGAATAAGAAAGACGGCGAACAGCAGCAGCGCAGCGACACAGACCAGCCTGCCGTGCGCACGGATGTGGAACAGGAACGAAAAGACCGCCGAAAACAACAGACAGAACAAAAAGCATTGGGTGTCGTCCGCTGGTACAGCATATGCGCTCATCAGTGAAAAGGTTACACCCGTGACGCCGAACAGAAGCAGCAGCGTGTCGGCGAACGAGCGGCCGAGATAGTGTAAAATTTTCATTCCGGCGCCACCTGCTCTCCAGCCGGCGTGAGGAAATACGCCCAGTCCGCTCCGCGGTACAGCGCGTTTCCGCCGCTGTCGCGGATTGATTTCCCGTTTTCGGGGAAGCCCTGTGCAAATGCGGCGGCCATAAATGCCTCCAGTGCCTCGTGCGAGTCGATGCGTACGCCCTGCGGCGTTCCTTCGCGGTCGCAGAAATAAACGGAAAAGGGCAGCATCCGTCTGAGCAATTCGCCTCCGATGTATGTCAGCTTACCGAAAACCGATTCCAGCGTGTCTCTGCTGCCGAAAAGATCCATCAGCAGCCGGAGCTCGCCGCGGTCGGCAACGAGCGGCTCGCGGATGAGCAGTTCGTCCAGCTTGGCGCTCAGCTTCCAATGCACGGCGTTGAGCGGGTCGCCGGCGCGGTATTCTCGAATATCATGCTCCTCCGCGAAGCCGCCGCCATGCTTGGGACGCAGTCGCTTGCCCGCTGTTTCGCCGTCAGGCAGCTTGGGAAAGGGAACAGGGCGTTCCGGACGCGGCAGCAGCAGGATGTCACGGTCAGCCGGTCTCGGCAGACTGCGGAAGAATAAGCCGGATAAATCATACACTCTCAATTTGCCGTAGCGCAGCTTGAGGATGCCCATATGCGCGAAATCCGCTTCCAGCGGAACGGCAGCCTCCATACGGCCGTAAACCGTCAGCGTCCGAAAAGCTCCCTCGGTTCCGAAGGTGGCGTTGACGGCAGTATATTCTACATCTATCCGAGGCAGTGGGAAAGGGGAAGCGGAGCGGATATGAAGAAGCGGCGCCGGGCGGTCTCCCGCCACGCATTTGCTTTTCAATACCGGTTCAAAAACCCGTACCGCGCGCATCGGCCAAAGACTGACCAGCAGCGAAAACAGCGGAAACAGAAGAACCGTCGCTAATGTAAACAGCGACAGATAGCCTGTATATACCCCGTAAAACACGAATGCCAGCAGCAGCGTTATGCCGTAGGTGAGCCATCTTTTGATCATACGCGTTGCCTTTCTGCCCGGTTGGACGAGCTTTATCAGCGGATCGCCGGACGCGGCGTCGCGCGGAGAATGTTGGCAAGGACTTCGTCGCGCTTGTCCTCCCCTTCAGGGGTGAACAGCACCCGATGTGCCAGACAGTCAATCAATACGCCTGCTACGTCCTCGGGAACCACGTAATCGCGTCCGTCGATCCAGGCTGTGGCGCGCGCCATCGCAGCGACTGCCAATGAGGCGCGCGGGCTTGCGCCGCGCGTGATGTAGTCGCTGCGCCGTGTCGCGGCCACGAGCGCAACGATGTAGTCGCAGACGCTGTCCGCAATATAGACGTTTGCCGCTTGCCGTCGGATGGCAGCCAGTCCCGCCGCGTCGGTCACTGCCTTTACCGGCTCACCTGCGCTGTCAGCGCTGTGCAGCTTCAGCATTTCGGTTTCGCTGCGCGGGTCGGGATACCCGATGGAAAGTCGGATCATAAACCGATCCATCTGCGAATCGGGCAGGAGCTGCGTGCCTGCCGCGCCGGTCGGGTTCTGCGTCGCGATAACGATGAACGGGTCCGGCAACGGATGTGAGACGCCGTCGACCGTTACCTGGTTTTCCTCCATCGCTTCCAAAAGAGCCGACTGCGTGCGGCTGGTGGCGCGGTTGAGCTCGTCCGCAAGGAAGAGATTGCAGAGGATTGCGCCGGGCTTGTAAATCATGTTTCCGGTCGTCTTGTCCGGCATTGAAAAGCCGACGATGTCGGAGGGCAGCACGTCGGGCGTGAACTGCATCCGGCTGTAGTTAAGCGACATCGCGCGGGAAAACGCCAGCGCCAATGTCGTTTTTCCCACGCCGGGCACATCCTCCAGCAGCACGTGGCCGCCGGCAAGAATGGCAGTGTACACCTTGCGCAGGATGTGATCCTTGCCCACAAGGGCCTTTCTCGTTTCTTTAAGTATGTCGTTTGAAATGCTCATAGGCGAGTCCTTTCAGAAGTCCTTTTTTGCTGTGTCGGAACACTGTTGTTACAACGGAAGCGCCGGATATTCAGAGATCCGGCGCTTCCGCACATTTCCGTGTACAGTGGGGAATTACGGAATCGTGTTACAGCTTCAATACGATGCGTTTCAAAAGCAGATAATCGCTCGCGGTCCATTTTCCGTCGTTGTTGAGATCGCCCGCTGCGATATGCAGGGCGTCTTTTTCGACCAGTCCGAGCACTGTCCGCTTGGCGAGGAGGTAATCTGCCGCCGTCAGGCTGCCGTCGCCGTTGATATCACCGGCTGCGGCAAATGCATAACTGCAGAGTACATCACCGTACCTGCGGTATTCCACCGTACAGCCTGTGCCGACAAGTTCGTTCGGTGCCATTGTAAAGCCGTTTTCATCTAAAAGCGTAACGTCCTGTGTAAATTGCTGCTCGACGGCCTGTGCGGTCATTCCGAGCGGTAAAGTACAGATGCGCGATTCTGCATCGAGGGTCAGCGCAGAGCCGTCAACGGTTGACAGAAGAGAGGGCAGCGCCGTTTCCGTTCGGCCGATGTAAAATTCGGAGGCGAAAACGTAATGCCCCCAGCCCGGCTCGATTACGGCGCGGATATAACGCCCGGTCAGCGCGTCGGTGTCCAGCAGCGCTTCATACAGGATGCCGTCGACCTGCCACAGAGACACGCTGCCGGCGGTGACATAGTTCAGGCCGTCCGACGAGACGGAATAGGTCACCAGCGGCGGCAGGGAGATGGAATATTCGTTGGCAAGACAAAACTCCATAGCAAAGCGGGACAGGTTTGTCATCACCTCGCCGAGGTCGATGACGACTTCAAAATATCCGTCTGTCAGTTGCGAGATGTGGAAGGCATGCCAATGTGTGGACAGCGCGTCGTCTCCGCCGTAAATGCCGTCGGTCAGTTCCAGACCGCTGTAATCGGCATAGTCGAAATCCGAATCGGTGTAGGCAAGCGCTGTATAGGGCTTGTCAAGCGCAACGTTGGAATATGTATCCTCGTCGTATCGTGATTCGGGCAGCACACCGACCGACAGTTCAGAGGCAAATACGAAATTGTAAGTGCCCGGAACAATGCGTACGCGCACATATCGGCCTGCCGCGTCTTCATGCAAAACCAACTCGGCCGTCGGGTTCACGAGAGAAAAATCGCCGTAGGAATTCACCTTGCCGACCGATGTATAGCTTGTCCCGTCCGCCGAGACGAAGTATTCCACCGAAGCCGGCAGACCGATGCCCGCACCTTCGTCGGAATTCAGCTCCAGTGCGAAGTAGCGCAGATCGTCATACACGGCACCGAGGTCAAGGTCGATGCGGAAGCTGCCGTCGCTTTCTGCCTGCCAACGATGGAAAGGATGCCATTCCGTGCCGTACTGCGTTGAACCAAATACACCGTCGGTGAGCTCGAGGCCGCTTACATCGGCATAGTCCAGCTCCGAATCGGTATACGGCGCGGAAGCGGTGTAGGGCTTGCCGAGCGAGACAATTTCATAATCCTCTGCCGGTCTGCGCACGGGATAGTATTGACAGTCGCCGTTTTGCAGCAGGCCTTTGGCGTATTTGTAGGTCAAATCATAAATCCTGCGGATTGCGGGATCGCTGGAACGGTACGCATTGTAAAATACGCCGTCGACGGCTTCGTTGTAATACATTTTAATCGCGTTTCCGGCACCCTGTTCGGTACATATGCGCAGATAATCCATATAGCGATTGTAATATTCGGCAGAACGAAGCATTGTGCCTGCCGCTTCGATTTCCACGCACATGCCGAGTTCGTTCGCCGTGCGGCAGGTATAGGTAAGCAGCGATTCGGTAGTGCTTGCGTTAAACATATAATTCGGCTGATAACAGGCGACGTTAAAGCCGAATTCCGCCCAGCGGTCATACCCCGGCGCGCCGTTGTAGGGAATCCAGATCGTTTTCAGGCCGGCCGAATGCACATAACCGTTGAAATGCTTGACCAGTTCCAATTCGTGCGGGTCGGACTCGGCGAAGTCCTCCTCAAACCAGTAAAAGCCGACAAGCTCCAGATGCTCGTAATTGCCGGCCATAAAGCGTTCGAGCTGCTCGTCGACCATCCACTCGATGGCTGCCAGCCGGTCGTCGAGGTTCGTGAAATTTTCCGTTATGCCGTCGCCGTCCACATCCCCGAACCGGGTCTGCGTTTTGACGGGGTACATACAAGTCAGGAAGATGCGCGCCTTATAGCCGCTGTACTCCGAACCGAGCCCTGCTTTCATCTCACCGACAGCCTCGTTGAGTGCATCTACGTTGTAACCGTCGAGAAACACATCGTCAATAAAAAGCTGCCAGTCAGAAAAATTTGCAGGGTTCGCGTTGTCGCGGTAGGTCTTGCCGCCGCTTGGCGTAGTCGTCACGCAGGGAAGAAAGAGAAAGGTATCGAAAAATGTATCGCTCAGTACTCCGTTGTTATTGTAATAACCGACGAGCGGCCGATAGCCTTCCTTTGTCCGCCGGCCGGATGACCAATCGTTGCAGTTGAAGGTGTAGGAGAGAAAAATGTTCTCGCAGCCGTCAAGCTGTGCGGGAAGCGCATATCCGACCGCCGCTTCTGTCCGCAGGAGGGAAAGAGGCAGCAGCAGGGTGAGCGCAAGCAATAGGGAAAGCATTCGTTTCATTGATAAACTGTCCTTTCTTTCAGTAAAAATATTATGGACAACACAGGGAAAATGTGTTATACTGTAGACATCAAAAGAATCGGAACAGAGGAGTTGTTTGAGCTATGGACGAGACCATCGTTTGGAAAGACCGCAAACGCATTTTCTTCGGCCTGCCGTGGACATTTACGAGATATGCGCTGACCGAGGAAAAGCTGTACATCAAAACCGGCGTGTTCAGCACGCGTGAAGAAGAAGTCCGCCTGTACAGGATTATGGACGTTACTCTCAAGCGTTCTCTTTGGGAGCGGCTCTGCGGACTCGGTACCATTCACTGCTGCTCGGCCGATAAGTCGTCGCCCGAATTTGACCTGCTGCACATTAAACGGTCGCAGCAGATTAAAAATATGCTTTCCGATATGGTCGAGGCGCAGCGCGATAAGAAGCGTATCGTCGGCCGTGAATTTATGGGAGGCGACGAGGATATGGACGCACTCGACGATATGGGCGGACACGAGGGTTGACTGCCGTTTTGCCTGGCGTATTTTGCATTTTTGTATATTATACAATAGAATGTGCAATAAATCAAGATAAATTTGTATTAAAATCCAATTACAACCTATAAACAAACAGACAGGCTCTTTGCTCCCTGTTAAAAGAGGGGCGAAGAGCCTGCTTTTTCGTATGAATCTATAACTGTAGACGCTTGCAAATGATACGCGAAGCACAAATCACAGCTCCGTTGTTCGGCAAAAACCGATCAGCACGTCCCGCAACGTCTCCACCGAATCCGCGATGCGGTCGGCGCCGCAGGATTCCAGCTCACCCGGCTCGGAATAGCCGAACGTAACGCCGCACGCCCGGATGCCGTTTTTGTGCGCGCCGATGATATCGTGCCGACGGTCGCCCACCATCAACGCCTTGCGTTTGTCTTCTGCGCCGAGCATTTGCAGTGCTGCTGCGACGACCTCTGCCTTGTCGGTGCGGCGGCCGTCCAGCTCGCTGCCTACAATGACGGAAAAGGGTTTGCTCAGCCCGTATTTGTTCAAAATCCGTTCGGCGAATACCTGCGGCTTTGAAGTGGCGAGCGCCAGCTTTGCGCCCGCATCGGAAATGGTGTCCAGCAGCGCAGGGATGCCGTCGATGACCCGGTTTTCAAATATGCCGGTATCCGTAAAGCGTTCGCGGTAATAGGCGACCGCTCTTTCGCTTTCAGCGCGGGACAGCCCATAAAAGCGCTCGAACGACTCTGCCAGCGGCGGTCCGATGAACCTTGTCAGCGCTTCGCATTCTGTCTGAATACCGAATTTCGACAGCGCGTATTGGACGCAGCGCGTGATGCCTTCCTTCGGATCGGTCAGTGTGCCGTCAAGATCGAATAAAATGTAGACGCTCATTTCCTTCCTGCCTCCTTGTTGCCATATTGACATCAAATACTTTCCATATTGCTTGTTACAAATTATATCACAGCTTGCGTTCGACAAAAAGCGACAGAAAACCCAACCTTCCTGACGTGCATTTTGCGTCAATTGTGCATAATGAACAAAAAATGGGATTTGTCCCAAGAATTTCAAGAAGAGACCTGATGGGTGAAAAACGGTTCTGGGACAAGGCTTTTTTCTGTCTTTTGTGCGCGTCCGGATTTTGCGGGGTTTTGTGGGATTTTCCAATTGACTTATTTTTGAAAAGAATGTATACTGTTTATGGTTAAATTTGCACAATTTGTGCAAGAATTTTCACAAAAACAAAAACGGGAAAGGAAGAAAGAAATGAAGAGAACGTTAAGGCAATCGACGGCGATTCTGCTTGCGGTGCTGATGGTCTTTTCGTCAGTCGGCATGCTCCTCGGCTTTGCTGTGGACGGCGAGCCGGCTGCGCCGGTCTGGCCCGAGGGCTACCGCGTGGTCGACGGCGCTGCGCATGAAGACTGGTGGGCTGCTCCTGTCGAAGGAAAAACGGATGTCAGCTACGCCTATCGGCTCACGAAAGACGACACAAATCTGTATTTTGATTTTGTGACCGCTACGGCGAACCTCAAGACGGGCGCTGATGTGTTCCGTCTCTGGCTGCATGACGATCCGGCGTATAATGCGTACACCGATTTTGTCACAGTTAAGGAATCAGAGGGGGATTATGTCCTTGCCAATGCAAACGCCAATACGGATGCAAACGGCAGCACGACCTCTCCTTGGGATACGTCCCTGACTGAGCAGATTGTCATTGAGCATGAGGCGAGCGGCGACAACACCGCTTTCAAAGTTACCATTCCTCTGGCGGCTTTCAGCGGTCTGGAAAATCGTCAGCAAATTGATGCTTGGGTGTCGCTCTGGCCGGCAGTAGAGGACGGAACGGCATCGACCTGTCTGCACAGCGGCAGCGGCGGTGCTCCGACTGTGATTTATAACGGCCAGCCTTGGAATCTTGAGGAAGATTATACGCTCGTTTGGGCGACGGTTGACGGCGCATTCGACGAGAGCTTCTGGTCCGAGGACTGGGTCACGGTAGACGGCGAAAACGTCGGCCAGTGGCAGACCTCTTCGACGACGCCGAAAGAAGGCTTTGAATATGATTATCAGGTGTATTTCGGCACCGAGTACCTTTATATCGGTGTGAAGTATAATCAGGCGCCCTCGTATATTGCGCTTACGCAGACCGAGGCGTCCAACATCCGTATTTGGTACGCGGATCTGCAGACGACCCCGACCGGTAAGTTCGGCGCGCTCGTCGATGTCCGTTATGACGGTGAAAAGGCCGTCGTGCCCGTCCGTGATGTGGCCGAAGACCTGATGCAGATTGATGAGTCGAAAGTCTTTGTCAAGGATACAAAGGACGAAAATTCGTGGTCTGTCGAGGTTGCCATTCCGCTTTCTGAGCTGGGGCTGCTCGGCTGGGACAATGACACATACTGCGCGCTTGGCATCACGGCGTCCGATCCGTTCGGTACGGAAAATGACGATCTGTACGGTGCCCTGCACTCCTGGTATGGCTTTAACAATAACGACCGCACGACCTGGGAGGTCTTCTACCCGAACGGCTCGAAATATCCGCAGTACAACGGTACGCCCGTTCTGCCTGAGGACTCTACTGCGGAGAATATCGCGCTCGAAGAAGGTGTGACGAAGTCATATCCTGACGGATACGAAAATCGCACTGGACAGTGGCCCGCTTGGTATATCGCCGATCTGTTTGACGGAGTTGCTTCCGATGATACCGGCGGTTATAACGACAACTGGTACGGATTTTATGAAAATGGGGACAATCCGCTGAATAATATGGTCAACGGTATCGGTACCGTTACGATTGATTTCGGCAAAGTGGATACAGGTGTCGGCGCCGTTCGCGCGCACATTATGGGCGGTAAGGACGGCATCGCAATGCCTGAATCGATTACGGCATATGCCTCTTTGGACAACGTGAGCTGGCTGAAAATCGGCCAGTTGGAATATGACGCTTCGATCGTTGGTGCGACATGGGCTGAATTGATACTGGATGAAGAGATCGATGCACAGTATATTCGGCTTGATTTCAAAAAGGGCAGTGGCGTGTTCGCATTTGTCAACGAAATCGAGGTTCTTCATTATACGCCTGTCGTGAAGCTGGAATATGCCGCAGCCGAGGGCAGCACCATCGAGGTGCCGACGGGCTACGGCGCGATTGATGTTCTGCTTGACGGTGATAAGACGGAAATCACAGGCTATGAAGGAAATCAGAGCAAGATTTTCGCTCTTAAGAATCAGACCAATTTGGGTGGGGACGATGGCAAAACGCCCCAGGGTTCGATGACCTATACGCTGACCCGTCGGTTTGCCAAAGACACCGCGATTTCCAAGATCACAATGTCGCTGTTGAATTATACGGCAGGAAATGTCGGTCTGCCCGAATCCGTGACCGTTACGATCAACGGCGAAGATTATACGGCTGCCAATGTGACCAATAAGGACGGCGCGGTCAATGACTACGTTGTGGAATTCGATATCGCGGAGATCGCCGATGAATTCGTTATCACCGTCGTTCATCCGGCTGGAGCTGTTAAATACAGCATGTGGACTGAGATTGCAGTCGAGAGTGATCTTGTCGCGCTGCCCGAAGGCGCAATTGCAATCGACAACATCGGTTATAAGCATGCTGCTTCTGTTTCAATCTTTGGAGGCGACGGAACGATTACGGAAGTCGCCGGTAAGGACAACAACTACGCTAAAGTGATTACGGTCAACAAATTCGGTTTTGTGACCGGTACGTACTTTACGCTTGGTGATTACTCCAAGGGGAACGTGGAGATTCCCGAGGGTGGATATGTCATTTCCTACAACGCAAACAAAGCCGGCAATGAAGCGATGGATACCATCAAAGTCGGCGATTACATCCGTCTGTACAATGTTGACACTTCGCTGTTCGGTAATTATTCCGGCCAGGATGATTACGACGAGTTGGTGAATGCCGGCTTTACTGTGACATCCATCGGCGACGGTGTAACCAATCTGTCTGACCCGAATGAAATTAAGATCGACGCGACCGATAAGCTCACCGACGGCAAATACGGCGAAGCGGCGGGCGCCTGGGGCACCGGAACGGATGATGTTCTGCTTATCCAGAACCTGAACCCGACGGACGCTTCCATCAACCCGACGGTCAGACTTTTGCTGAAGCTGGATTCCAAGCAGGCGATCAACACGCTGAAATTCGGCTTCTATCACGACAAAAATTCGATGATCGGGCTGCCGAAGGACAATCAAGTTCGTGTCAGCGTTTCCGAAAACGGTCTTGATTTCACGGCACTTGACACCTATACGCTGACCTCTACGGCCGCTGTCGGCAGCTTCGGCACGGAGATACTCTCCAAGTCCGCTTCGAATACGGAAGCGCTCTATGTGATGCTCGAGTATGAAATCGGTCCGAGCGGCTTTGCGGATAAGGTTGTGTACGAGTTCACTGCGATGACTGAGTTCTACGCCGGTGCGTTCGATGCGTTCGTACCTGTGGACGACACGGTGGTCGTAGACGACGAGAACAAGACCATTCTGCTGGATGATGAAACAACGGCTGCGGATCTGCTGGCCGCGTTTGGCGATGATTCCGGCGAGCTGTACAGCATTTCGGATGCGGATGGTAAGGCAATTGCAGCTGACGCGTTGGTTGGTACCGGTGCGGTTGTGACCGAGCTGGTTACCGGCGAGGAGGTTGCGTACACTGTGATCGTTCGCGGCGACGTGAACGGCGACGGCAGACTTACGCAGACCGACTATCTGATGACCAAGCGCGCCGTCCTCAAGATCAAAGCTCTCGAAGGTGTGTATCTTGAGGCTGCTGCCTGCTTCAACGGTGAAGATGGTCTGACGGGCTCCGACTATCTGCTGATGAAGCGCACAATCCTTGGGCTTGCGTAAAATTCCGTAAATTCAAAACGGGACGGCTTATAAAAGCCGTCCCGTTTGACGCTCACCACTGTGCGGAAGCAGGGATGCCAAGCGCAGTTCCATCGTGCCGGTTAGTTTCGCGCGGACAGCGCTATTATTTTGACAAGGCGTTTTCGAGTTGTTTGTTCGGAACTGGCAATTGCATTTTGTGTAATGCCGGAAATGTATTTCAAAGTAAATGGTTTGTGAAATCAATATCCGGCGCGAGTCTCGGGGTGTTTTTTTGTAAAAACGGCTGAGCGAGCTGCGTAATTGCTTTTTTTGGCCGAAAAAACACCTTTACTTTTTGCTGAAAAATGCCCTTTCCGACACAATTATACGGAAAGGGCAGCTCTTATATTGTGTTGGCGGCGGCACGTGTAAGGCCTTTCCGCGATTATAGAGACAAGGAGGTTTCGTAAATGCGTTTTTTCAGCCAATTGCCGCGCAGGTAATAAATCAGGAAAAGCAGAGAAGTAAAGGCCCAGGAGATCGGATAGCTGTAAAGTACCATATTCAAATGAGAATCCGCGCCCAAAAAGCATGTAATCCAGACGATGCGCAGCACACAAATGCCGAAGCCGGAAATCAGCATTGGCCGCAGCGATTCGCCTGTGCCGCGGATTGCGCCGGAAAGGACCTCGACGAGCACGTAAGTTGCATAGAACGGCACAAGGGTTCGCAAAATATGCACTCCCAGCTCTAAAACATTGCCATCGTCGGTAAACAGAAGAAAAATGTATTGTCCGAGTAGCAGCAGGATTGCCGAAAGCAGCATCGAGGAGCCGAGCGCCATTGCCAATGAAATACGCACGCTCTTTTTCACGCGGTCCAGCTTGCCGCAGCCAAAATTCTGTCCTGAAAAAGTTGTAATGGAAATGCCGAATGCGCTCATCAGCATCCAGAACACCGAATCGATTTTGCCGTAAGCTGTCCACGCAGCCATCGTATCTGTTCCGAAGGTATTGATGGTGGATTGTATGATAATATTGGAAATGCAGAACATAGACGATTGAATGCCTGCCGGAAGCCCGATTTTGATGATATGCCGCAGAATATCGGAATGAAAGCGGATTTTCCGCACGGTCAGCTTGTAGCATTCATTTGAGCGTGACAGAAAATAGAGCACCAGCAGTGCGCTGATAGCCTGCGACAAAATGGTTGCCAGTCCCGCACCTGCTACACCCATATGGAACAGAAGTACGAATGCCAGATCGAGCACGAGGTTGGTCAGTGTGCAGACGATCAGGATATACAGCGGCCGCCGCGAATCGCCTATGGCACGCAGGATGCTCGAACCGATATTGTACAGCAGATTAAATACCATACCCGCAAAATAAATGCGCAGATATGTGACGGCAGGTTCGAGTACGTCATCGGGCGTATCCATCATTTTCAGCATTGTCGGCGCCAGCAGCATACCGATGACAGTCAGCAGCAGTCCGCCCGCGATGCCCATCGCTACGGCGGTATGTACGGAGTCTTCGGTGGGTTTTTCTTTTCTTGCACCGTAAAATTGGGAGATGATGACCGTCGCGCCGGAGGAAAGCCCTACAAAAAAGCCTACGAACAAATTGATGAGTGTACCTGTAGCACCGCCGACGGCCGCCAAAGCCTCTTTACCGACAAATTTGCCTACGACGGCTGCGTCTACTGTGTTGTAGAGCTGTTGGAAAAAGGTGCCGAGCAGGATAGGAAAGAAAAACAGTAAAAGCTGCTTCCAGATCACGCCCTCGACGATGCTGTTATGCTTTTCAGTCAGGTTGTCCATAGCGGATATCATCCGTTTCTTGCCGGCGTTGGATTTGGACATGAGATGCCGGCACATTTATCGAACCGATTATAGCACCTGCTGCTCAAAAATGCAATATGCAATTCGTATAAGATGCATCTTTTTCAAAGTCATCTTTTGGAAAGGTACGTTGACATCTCACAATCGGTGTGCTATAATGGCTGCAATTTCAGAAACGGAAATGAGAGGAAAGAACATGCAATTGCCGATTACGTCGCATACGCTCGAAACCGAACGGTTGCTGCTGCGTGCATGGAATACAGGCGATTTGGAGGATTTTTTTGCTTACGCATCTGAGCCGGGTGTGGGAGAGCGCGCGGGCTGGAAGCACCATCAATCGCTTGAAGAATCCCAACGAATACTGGATGCGTTTATTGCGGAGCAGGAGGTATTCGCCGTGGTACTGAAAACGGAGAATCGTGCGATCGGTTCTCTGGGCGTGCATCCTTCGTGGGCGTCTGAATTGCCCGATTTTGCTGCGCCGACCGGGGGTCCGCCGCGTGTTAAGGAGATCGGCTATGTGATATCGCGCGCCTATTGGGGCCGCGGATTGATACCGGAGGCGGTCCGTGCCGTCATCGAATACGCCTTTGAAGTCTTGGGCTTGGAGGCGCTTACCGTCGGGCATTTCCCGGAAAATAAACAATCAAAACGAGTGATTGAGAAATGCGGTTTTACCTATTTCGGCACCGGTGTTTTTCATGCGGTACAGCTTGGCAGAGAAATTCCGGAGCTGCGCTATATGCTGAGACGCTCGGATTGGCTGAAGCGACGTCAAGCAAATTATATCGTTACGGAATGAGTTAATGGATAACTTGGGTATGGAGATGCTGCAGCGGGAGCAGAGAGGCGAATCGGCAAATTTGTTTTGTTCAGCCTGAATTGACAGGATATTCGAAGCAATACGTCATAACAGAAATCGGAGGACCTGTGTCCTCTGTGTTCTGTTTGCATAGAAAAAAACGGCTCCCCTTTTTTGGAGAGCCGGTAAATCTTTATTTTGCTCGTTTTCTCAGTCCGAGAATCATCCGTCCCAGTATGCCTGCGCTGAAAAGGAGCACAAGGCAGGGAATCCAAATGCCGCGGCTGCCGGTGGGCGGCGTTACGGATTCGTTTACTTCAGACGATGCGGGCGGATCGGCGGATTCATCGGAAGATGTATCGACAGTTGCATTTTTCTTCCACTGTGCAGTAAATACAGTGTCTTTCTGTACTTGTCCATTCACTTCCGGTGACCAGCCCTTGAAGATGTACCCGTCCCGCTCGGGCGTGCCCACGAATGCGGGAATGCCGAGGCCCGACAGCAGACCGTCGTATACCTGATCGGGGAAAATGGTTTCTTCCTCCACGCCATCGGTGTAGATGATCGTATAGGTATCTTCGTCCTTGTCAGCAACGCCGTTGTGGTTGGCGTCGATTTCCCATAGCGCCGTATAAACAGCGTTGCCGTTGACCGTATTCGCTACTGACGGCGTCCAGCCGTAAAATACATATCCGTTTCTTATGCATTCGCCTTCGTATGCAGGTGTTTTGTCACCGAGCTGAAGACCTTTGTGGATTTGATCTTCAAAGAGGGTCGCATCATTCACACCGTCTGTATAAGTCACGGTATATGTCTCAATCACGTCTACGTAAAACAAATAGACAAGATCCACTGTGGCGTCCGAGTTATCGCCGCCGATAATGGTGTGCTTTGTCTTGAAATAAGGAGCATCGTCCTTGATCCATTCGTTTCCGTTATACCGCCAGACATAACCTTCAATTTCTACCAGATAGTAATCTCCGTTTTCAATTCGTTCATGTTCTGTTCCTTCGATGGAAATCGTATTATAGGGACCGAATTGACCAAACTCTTTTTCCGGCCAGGCGGATGCACCGCCGGATCGAGGGCCGATGGCGCCGTCTACGATATCTGTCCATTTATACTGGAAGGTTACATACATGTCTCCTTCCGCCGGGTTCTGTGGTTTTTCCAGCAGTGCGTGGTCGACCCGAATGCCAAAGCTGTGGGCGCGGTCGTCTCCAACAACGAGTTTATTTTGATTTGCAGGAAGGTCTTCGCCGTCTAATATCGGGACAATCGTCGGATTTTCAGGGATTATGACCCTTTTGACTTCGGGTACAAATTCAAAAACATCCTGGATTGGACTGCTTTTCAGCTTGTTGGTTTCCTTAAGTGCGTTATTATTTCCGTCGATGAACCACTGCGTTTCGCTTCCGTCAATTTGGGGAAAACGGTATTCGCTATTTTGTGTCCAATCGTTGACAAACGTGTAATTCAATGGAAAATTGTAGAGCTTTGTTTGGGTTTCCAAAATTGTTTCGTTGTCTTCGCTAAGAAAATGCACGGTGATCGGGAAGGTGAATTTTTCTTTTTCACTGTTGAGTCCTTCGTAATTGTTATAATATGCTTCGTAGACCTCTGCATTCGTAAAGAGAACCATATCCAGCCCGCTCGCCTTTAAGGCTTTGGTATTGATCTTGCCCGAAAGCCAATCGTTACCGGACCCGCTGAAAAAGGACGTCGGTGTTGTGGTCGTATGAACAATAATGCGGGTTACATTGCCGGAATAAAAAGCCTGTGAGCCGATTCCGATTACGGATTCGGGAATGGTTACGGTCACAGGTTGGGCAAACGCGCCGTTGAAAGTATCCGTGCCGATATACTTTAGCTGTGCGGGGAGGGAGAATGCGGTACCTTCCGGGTCGTTCTTTGTCCGAATCGACGTTAAACCCGTGCAGCCCTTGAAAACCGAGCCGCCGCTGGAAGCGCCAAGGCTTTCCAGAGTCTCCGGCAGAATGACTGTCGTCAGCTTGGTGCAGCTTTGGAAGGCCATCTTGTCTATGGAGATGAGCTTGGTATTGGACAAGTCTACCGTCCCCGAAAGGTATTTGTTGCCGTTGAAGGCTTGCTTTTGGATCGTTTCCAAATTTACAGCGCCGGTAAAATCTGCCGCTGTAAGATAAAACAGTCCCAGATTGTCGTTGTAGGTGACAGCGTTCTTGGCTTTCTTCTCGCTTGTATAAGCCGTTGTAAACGCATCGGATGCAATATCAGTTACCGGCTGTCCATCAATTATATCCGGAATTGTCACAGACAGGAAAATGTTGTTTTGGTCGGGATTGATTTGTGAAAACCAGGATTTTTTAATCCCGTAGACTGTACCGTTTTCAAAGGCCAACCCCTCTGTCGGTACTGCGAGCGGAGCCGCTTCGCTTAATCCGTCATTTTGCGGTGCAGCAAAAGCAATGGATGCAGGAATCGCCCCCAGACACAGCATTAGCGCCAGCACAAAAGCAAACGCTCGTTTTTTCATTTTTGCATACCTCTTTTCGTGCTTCTGCATTTATATCAGAACGCTCAGCGTATGAGGTCTGCAAAAGGACTGCCTGTAAAAAGGTACACCTTTTAAGAAAAACAGAATCAGAAATGTTTTGTTTCATTTTGAGGCAATATTTAGAAAATATTCACAAGACTATTGACATTTTCGCTCATTTATGGTATTCTGAAATCCGAATATGTAGGTCGCAAAAGGTGTACTTATTGATAGCCTGTGCGTTTCTAACTCTTTTTTCTCAATCTGTATTCCCGTAGCTTCCGATAAAACGTTGCTTCGCTCATATTGCAAATTTTGACAACTTCCGCTAAAGGAAGTTTTTTCTTTTCCCAATTTTCAATAAGCTGCTCGAAGTTTGTCGGCGGTAATTTGGTCGGACGACCGAATTTCACACCTCGCGCCTTAGCGGCTGCAATTCCCATTTCCTGCCTTTTGCGTATGCTTTCCCGTTCGTTTTGCGCCACAAACGATAGGATTTGCAGCACGAGATCGGCGATAAAAGTGCCCATCAGATCTTTACCCTGCCGCGTATCCAGCAGCGGCATATCCAAAACACAAATATCTACGCTCTTTTCTTTGGTAAGGAAACGCCATTGTTGTTGAATCTCCTCATAGTTTCGGCCCAGCCGGTCGATGCTGAGAATGTACAGCAGATCGCCGGGTCTGAGGCGCCGGAGTAGCTGTTTGTAATGAGGGCGTTCGAAATCCTTTCCCGATTGTTTGTCCGTATACAAATTTTGTTTTGGTACACCTGCCTCCCCTAAGGCTCTTAGCTGTCTGTCCTCGTTCTGATCTGTTGAGGATACACGAATATATCCGTATAAAATATGGATCACCACTTTCTTTGTATTCATATGCTTCCGTATACATCCTGTAATGATTTTGCCGTTTTTATTCCTTTTAAAAAAAGACTTGACAAATAATACTATGTGATGTATAGTATTATGCGATAGGAGGTATTGTTTTGGACGTTCAGATCAAAAAAGGGCTGTTAGAGGTCTGTGTCCTTAAAGCGCTGACGGGCGGTGAATCGTATGGATACAAAATCATCAAGGACGTCAGTGCGTATATTGAAATTTCAGAATCAACTTTATATCCGATCTTAAAGCGGCTGGAAGCGGATGGGCATCTTGTTTGCGCTACTGCGGAATATAACGGTCGTTTGCGGAAATATTACAGTATTACGCCGTCCGGACGGGAACGGATACGGGTATTTTTGGAGGAATGGAAGGAAGTTATGACGGTTTATCGGTATATTCGTGATGAAACGGGGGAGACGAAGGATGCGCAAAACTGAATTTTTGGAACGCCTTCGAGCAGCTTTGAATGCCTTGCCGGAAGAGGAGGCCAAAAAAACGATTGCCTATTATGCTGAAATGATTGATGACCGTATAGAGGACGGCATGAGTGAGGAAGAGGCTGTCGCCGGCTTGGGTGAGCCGGAAGCTGTTGCGCGGGAAATTTTGCTTGATGCGCCTCTGGGCAAGCTTGTCAAGGCAAAAATGAAGCCCCAACGCGCGCTGCGCGGCTGGGAGATTGTGCTTCTTGTGCTCGGTGCGCCGATTTGGCTGCCACTGCTTGCGACGGCAGTTGTGCTGCTGTTTACGGTTTATGTCGTGATCTGGTCAATCATTATCACACTTTGGGCAGTCTCTGCAGCGGTGCTGCTTTCAGGCGCTGCGGCAATTTTCGGCAGCGTATGGATTTGGATGCAGAATACGGCTGCGGGTTTGTTTGTGCTTGGCGGAGCGCTGGCTTGCTGCGGTATGGGAATTTTCGGATTGCTGGGGATGAAGGCACTCACTGCTTTTGCCGTTCGTCTGACGGTTAGGCTGATGCGTGCGACTAAGTTGTTCTTTATCCGGCGTAAACAAGAAGGGACGGGTGAATCGGTATGAAAAAAAGCACGAAAATATGGCTGATCATTGCAGCCTTGCTCCTTGTAATCGGGCTGGGCCTGAGCGTCGCTGCGTTGGCTGCGGTAGATTTTGATGTTTCGCGGTTGAATACGGAGGGGGCTTATGAAAGACGTACCTATACCTTTGACGCCGAGCAGCTCAAATCGGCGGAGATACAAAGCGTTTCGCAGGATATCCGCGTCGTCGGCTCGGACGAAAAGGCCGGAACTGTGGAGTATTATACCGGCGAGCGTATAGGCTATGCAGTCAGCTTTTCGGAAGGGAAGCTGACAATCCGGCATTTCGACGAGCGCAGGTGGTATGAGCATATCCATTTGTTCTTTTCCTCCCGCGACGATACGGTGACGGTTTATGTACCTACCGATACCGTGTTTGCATTGACCTGTCATTCTACGAGCGGTAATATAGAAGCATCCGGCTTCACCGGAAATAAGCTGTTTTTGAAAAATACAAGCGGCAGTATTCGTGTTTCCGATATTACCGCTGCCGAACTGGAAGCAAGGTCAACCAGCGGCAGCATCGAAGCGGCGCGTATTCGTGTTACGGAAGGAGGTGCGGTTCTTGCAGCCGTCAGCGGCTCTGTCGTTCTGGAAGACGCTGTATGCGCGCAGCGTTTGGAAGCATCCGCTATCAGCGGCCGCGTCGGACTGACGAATAGCACATGCGGCGATGCAATTCTGCAGACAACGAGCGGAGCTCTGTACTTCAAAAACCTGCGGTGCGATTCGCTTAATGCCGAGTCCGTCAGCGGCAGCATAAAGGGAAGCCTGACTGGCAGCGCTTCCGATTATCGTTTCATCGCATCGTCCACTTCGGGCAGCGTAAGTATCCCGCCGGAACAGGGCGGTTCTCATGAAGTTCGACTGCGTACGACGAGCGGAAGCATTGACATAAAGACGGAGTCTTAATTATCATAAAAATAAAAAGACAGCGAACATCCGCTGTCTTTTTTGTTCGGGCGTGACCGAAAGCAAATGGGATGAAGAAATGATTGATTACCTGCATTCTTCCGGCTGCTGAGACCTGTTCTGCCGCATAACTGTGTCAAAGCGGTGCTGAGCATCCTATAAGAAAATCTGATAAAAATGGTTAAAACGTTTTGTACGGCAGATCAAAATTCAGCTTCTGACCGGACTCTGATCTGCCGTTTCGTTTGAAAGGCAAAGGGAATTGCCGTTTAATATCTAGTTTTTGCATATACGTCGGTTTTATGAAGTGCTGCTGTGCAACAATGAAAACAGTATGATTGCGAAAAAATACTGATGATTGCAGGAATCAAAACAAACCATGGTCGGCCTGGATATGGAGTTGTTATTGAATGTATAGGCTGCAGGAATCTGGGGCGTCAACCATTTGTGCATGGAATATCAGCTGCAAGGATTTGCCTTGCTTATGCCAGAGGGCGGTACTTTCCGCAAATAGGGGGAGACGTTAGCGTGGAGCCGGTTGAACGGTGAGAACAAATGCACATTTTTAAAGCTGTTACGTAACTATTACTTGCGTAGGGGGGATATTTATTTTTTCAATTCGATTGAGCTTATTATATAGGAAATATATTCCAATGTCAACTGGTATGATTTACCAAATTACACTCATCGGAAAAAGGGCAGTCAATGCAGAGCGGCGTTTTTCGGCAGCGCGCAATGCTATGGTCAAGAATCAGCCAGTGAAAATGACCGTAAAGCGTCGCGTCCCGCTTCAATCCGGTTTCAAAAAACAGCCGACGTTCGTCGTCATTTTTCGCCTCAAACCCAAGCCGTTCCAGCCAGCGGCGGGTATAGGCGTCCAAAATGAACGACGGTTTGAAAAAGGCATAGACGAGGATTACGTCCGCCGTTTCTTCTCCGATACCCGGCAGCGCCAGAAGCTCGTGCCGCAGGCGGTTTTGGTCGATTGCCTGTATCGATTTGCCGGCGTAACCGTAAGCGGCGTACCAATCGGTCAGCGCGCGGATAGTCTGTGCCTTCCGTCTTGCAAAGCCGCAGGGACGGAGGCGGGCGGTCAATTCTTCGTCAGACATAGCCGTGATGGCCTTCGGATTGCGCAGCTTGCCGAGGGCTTCGCTCGTTCTGCGCACGTTGGTCCATGCAGTATTTTGGACCAGCACGGACTCCAGCATCACGATATACGGGTCGTCCGACCACCATTGCGGCATTCCATAAGCGTTGAGAAGGGCGGCGTACAATTCGTTCGGAGAACGCATCGTGTCAAGAAGGTAAGCAAAAACGGCTCAGCGTTTCTTTGCGTGAATCGTACCAGTTGTGGTATGTGTATTCCAATTCGCGAATGACGCAGGAACCGAAATTAGCTTCCCGGTACCGCTCCGTCAGGGCCAGAAAGGCCTGCGGATCGGTAATCCGCACTGGGAAGCGGGCGACGGTGATGTGGCAGGAATATGTCTCGTATCGTTCCTCCAGCAGTAAACCGGCTTTGCGGAGACCGGATCGAATGACGTGCCGGATGCGCGCAAGCGGTTCCTCATAATAGCCGCAGACGAGCAACGCGCTGTCGCTGACGGTGACGCCGCGAAAAAGAACGCGGAAGGGCGGACTGCCGTTCAGCGCGCTGCGGATGCACTCTATGTAGCCGTCGGCTTCCGCGTGCTCCGGCTTTTGCAGACCGGGGCGGCCGCGCAGGATGTCCAGCACGGTGACATGCATATCCGATGGCGGATAGACATACAGCCCGGGGCAGTACGACGCGAGCTGCCGCAGCATCCCCTCGATTCGTCTGCTGATTTCAGCCGGAATACGGAAAAGCAGGGTGACCGACATACGCGTGTCGTTTTCGGGATGGAGCAGAAAATCGTCCGGACAACCGCCGTTCAGGAGGGTGTGACGGCTTTCTTCCCGAATTTGTTCGTACAGAGCTTCGAGCTTCTCTTTTGCATACCAATACAAATTTTTCATCCTTTCTGCGGGCCGATATCCCAAAAAGCCGCACCGGTTCATCGGTGCGGCTTTCAGGTGCGTTTAACTGACCATTTCGCGTGTGATGGTCAGCTTTTTGGTTTTTGTATCGGAGGGAAGGCTGTACATGAATCCTGTCATCAGCTTTTCCATAATCGAGCGCAGACCACGCGCGCCTGTGTTCAGTTCAATGGCCTTGTCTGCGATTGCCTCAGTGGCTTCGGGGGTGAAGGTCAGTTCCACGCCGTCCATATCCAGCAGCTTGGCGTACTGCTTCATCAGCGCATTTTTGGGTTCGCTGAGGATACGGATATAGGCTTCCTTGTCCAGCGGGTCCAACGCCGCAATAACCGGGATACGGCCGACCAGCTCGGGAATCAGACCATATTTTACAAGGTCGTGCGGAGTAACATTCTTGAGGATGCGGCTCTTGGTCTTTTCGTCCTTCGATAAAATCTGAGAAGAAAAACCGATGGATTGCTTGCCCGTGCGCGATTCAATGATTGCTTCCAGCCCGTCAAAGGCACCGCCGCATATAAACAGGATGTTGGAGGTATCAATCTGGATGAATTCCTGGTTCGGATGCTTGCGGCCGCCCTGCGGCGGAACATTGGAGACCGTGCCTTCAAGAATTTTCAGCAGCGCCTGCTGCACGCCTTCACCGGACACATCGCGCGTGATCGAGCGGTTTTCGCTTCGGCGGGAGATTTTATCAATTTCATCAATATAAATTATGCCGCGCTGTGCTTTCTCAATGTCGTAATCTGCTGCCTGGATCAGCCGCAGCAGGATATTTTCCACATCCTCGCCGACATAGCCGGCTTCGGTCAGCGTCGTTGCGTCGGCGATGGCAAAGGGGACCTGCAAAATGCGTGCCAGCGTCTGTGCCAGCAGTGTTTTGCCGACGCCCGTCGGCCCCAAAAGCAGTACGTTGCTCTTTTGAAGCTCGACTTCGGCGTATTTGCTGTCCTCATCGTCGGCGGTTTTGGTCAGCGCGTTGACGCGCTTATAGTGGTTGTATACGGCGACGGAGAGCGCGACCTTCGCTTCATCCTGCCCGATGACATGCTCATCCAGATGCGCTTTGATCTGTTCCGGCGTGGGAAGCTCAATGGCGTCCGGCGCGCTGTGCGTGATTTGCCCGGCGTTTTCGCCGGCAGCCAGCTTCTCCTCATATTCATAGGCGATCTCGGAGCAAAGCGCGATGCAGTTCTCGCACAGGTTCATATCTCTGCCGAGGACGTTCAGCGTCGTCAGCTCCGAATAGGGCCTTCCGCAGAAATCACAGTTCATTTTGATAACCTTAGCTTTCGCTTGGCGAAAGCTTCCTTTCTTTCGGAGTCGGGGTGTTTGCAAAAGCAGCATCGTCGCTCTGTTCTGCGGCGGAAAAACCGCAATGCAAAAGCAAACAAATAACCCTGCTTTCCCAGAGCCGCGCATACACAGCGTTTGGGCCGCGTCCGGCAGGTTCTGCGCCCGTCAAACGCGGCCCGTTGGCTTGCGGCCCTGTCTTTTTAACGTTTTTCGTAAATTTTATCGATCAGCCCGTATTCGAGAGCCTCCTGCGCGGTCATAAAGTTGTCGCGCTCGGTGTCCTTCTCGATGGTTTTGAGCGGCTTGCCCGTGTTCTCGGCAAGAATGCGGTTCATCTTGTCCTTAATGCGCAGGATATGGTCGGCGTGTATTTTTATGTCCGTCGCCTGACCCTGCATCCCGCCGAGCGGCTGATGGATCATAATTTCGCTGTTGGGGAGCGCGATGCGCTTGCCCTTGGTACCGGCGGCGAGCAGGAACGCACCCATACTGGCGGCCATTCCGATGCAAATGGTCGAGACGTCGCACTTGATGAAATTCATCGTGTCATAAATCGCCATACCCGAAGAAATAGAACCGCCCGGGCTGTTGATATACAGTGAGATTTCCTTATCCGCATCCTGCGCTTCGAGGTAAAGCAACTGTGCGACCACGAGAGAGGCGGTCACGTCGTTGACCTCTTCGCTGAGGAAAACAATTCTGTCATTGAGAAGTCGGGAATAAATATCGTAAGACCTTTCACCGCGATTCGTCTGCTGGACGACCATAGGGACCAACGGCATACCAGTTCACCTTAACCTTTCGTCGTGTCTTTCTTCGATTCTTTCTTGGCGGGCTTTACGGCGTTGGCCTTGATCAGCTCAACGGCCTTGCGCATCACAACATCCTCCGTGATACCGGCGGCGGGGATGCTTTCCTTGACCTTTTCCAGCTCAACGTTATAGCCGGACGCAATCTTTTTATATTCTTCCTCCAGCTCTTCCGCAGTAGCTTCGATGTTTTCTGCCTTCACAATGGCTTCCAGCGCCAGCCGCGTGCGGATCTGCCGCTCTGCGCCGGGGCGGAAGGACTCGCGCAGCTTCTCCATATTCATTCCGGTGTACTGGAAATACATATCTAAGCTGCCGCCCTGCATCTGCAGACGGTATTCGTAATCGCGAACCTGCGCGTCGACTTCGTTGTCAATCATCGGGGCGGGGATGTCCACGTCCGTATGGGCCAGCAGCTCGTCGATGAGCGCTTCTTCAAAATTGCGCTCAGCGGTTTTCTGCTTCCTTTCGGTTATTTTAGCCTTAACGTCAGCCTTGTATTCATCCAGCGTATTGAATTCGGAGACGTCCTTGACGAACTCGTCGTCCACCTCCGGCAGCTCGGTGCGCTTGACCTCGTGAATTGTAATTTTGAAAACCGTCTCCTTGCCGGCCAACTCCTTGGCGCCGTAATCCTCGGGGAAGGTGACATTGATTTCAAACGACTCGCCGGCCTTATGTCCGACAAGCTGTTCTTCAAATCCCGGAATAAAGCTGCCCGAGCCGAGCTTTAGCGGGAATTTCTCGCCTTTGCCGCCTTCAAAAGCGACACCGTCGAGGAAACCTTCAAAGTCGATGACTGTTTCGTCGCCGTCCGCGGCGGGTTGGTCTTCCAGCGTGATCTGACGGCCGTTGCGCTTGCGGACAAGCTCAATCTCCTCTTCGATTTCGGCTTTTGTGACGCGTACCGTATCCTTTGCGGCCTCCAGTCCTCTGTACTGGTTGACCACGGCAACAGGCTTGGTATAGACCTTCGCCGTCAGCTCGACGCCGCCGTCGTCAATCGAAACAATGTCAATCTCAGGGCGCGAGACGACCTCCAGCTTCGCCTCCTCCACGGCGGAAGCATACATGCTGGGCAGCAGCATTTCCAGCGCGTCGTCGTAGAACACGGCCGCACCGTACATTTTTTCAATGATGCTCTTCGGCGCCTTGCCCTTGCGGAAGCCGGGGACGTTCATTTTGCCGACGTTTTTTTTGTACGATTTCATCACCGCATCGTCGAAAGCAGCCTTGTCGATGTGCAGCTCAAGCACCGATATGTTTTTCTCCGGGGAAGTGACCTTCTTCAAGCTCATTTTCTGTTTCCTCCAAAAATAAAGTTCTGTGCCTTTGGGGCCGCGGTTTTGACGCCGAGCGTGAAAGGCGCAAAACGCACTGTGGACGGAATGCCCGGCCGTGCATGCCGCAGGGCAATTTTCGTACACTATCTATATTATTGTATACTTTTTCTGGATTTTGTCAACAGCTTTTTCTGAAAAAACAGCCGCTCGGCGCGGGATTTTAATTTATTTACATTTTCGTATTGCCGGGATAAGATATTGAGGTTACAATGTACAAAACAAAGGGGGCGTGTCTTTATGCAGTCAGGTAAGCCGGACAAAAAGACCAACACCGCTTCTCAAACGCTCAGCGAGGTGTTTGCCGGAGAAGAAACACGTGTGCTCGACGCCGAAAAGCTCAACGATAACCGCCGTGAAAAAAGCTGTTTCGTCCGCTCTTTGGAAACCATGAGCGCCAAGGATATTGCTGAGCCGGCCGAGGGCAGGAAAAAGAAAAGGCTCACTGCCGCATTTGTCACGCGATTGGCCGCATTTTTGGTCTGCTTTGGCGTGTTCGGCGTCTCGCTGTATATGATTGTGGAGCGTGTGATTGACGACATTCAGACCAACCGTCTTATCGAAGACTTGCAGACGGCTGCGGTTGAACGTGCCGTGCCGCGGATGAATCTTACGCAGCAGCTCACACCGGGCTATACGCTGCTCGAAGCGATGAATGCCGACAGCGCGGAGCCTCCTGTCGACGAATTTATCAGCGTCGATTACGATATGGAACATAAGCGGCTGTTGGCCGCCATTGAAATGAATGAGGATGTTTACGGATGGATCCGTATCAAGGGAACTGTCATCGATTACCCGATCCTGCAGGGGCCGGATAATGATTATTACCTCAATCGAACCATTACCCGCGAATATTCCAAGGCCGGCTCTATTTTCGCGGATTTCCGGCTTTCGGATACACATCGCGATAATTACAACGCTATCTTTTATGGCCATTGTATGAGTTCGGGTACGATGTTTCGCGCTATAATGGAGTGGTATGAGGCCTATGCCACGCGTGATTCGGTTGCCGATACGATGGAGATCGAAATCATTACGCGCGACGGGGTGTATATCTACGAGGTGTTCTCTGCCTATCGGTCGGAAGGCACGCATTTCATCACGGCGTCCTTTGCAGATAAGGCGGAATATCTGACGTTTCTAAAGGATATTCGAAACAAGTCCATTCTGCGCCGCCGTCCGGCATATGATGAGAATTCGAAGATATGTACGCTCGTTACCTGTACGAATGTTATCGATATGCCGGAGGAGCGCTATGTATTGCACGGTATTTTGAAACAAGTCATTTATTATGGATAAAAATTGAATTTCGGCAGAGCATATGTATGGCATATGCTCTGCTTTTTTGTAAACATTTGCTTTCGGCGCGGTTTGTTTACATTTTTGTCTTAACGTCAACAGATTGCGAATATACAATATGAAATAAAGAAAGGCGGGGAGACCGATATGGAGAACAACAGGACGCCGGATGAAGCTGCTGCGAAAACGCGGGAGCTTGCGGTGGAGGAAAAGCCGGAAAAAAGCTGTTTTGTGCGCTCTCTTGAACAGCTTTGCGCAGCGGATATTGCCGAAAATGCGGAAACGCCGAAAAAACGCATGACCGCTGCGGGCTTAACGCGTGTTTGTGCGTTTCTCGTTTGTATGGCGGTATTCGGGGGTTCGCTTTTTCAAATTGTTGAGCGGGCGATTGACGGAATTCAAGCCGATCTTTTGATGGAGCGTCTTCAGATGGCGGCCGTTGAACGCGCGGTTCCGCGGATGGATCCGACGCCGGCCTCTTCGCCCGGATATACGCTGCTTGAGGCAATGAACGCCGACGGTGACAATCCGGATGACACGCCGATTATAACGACGGCATACGACACCGAATATCGACGTCTGATGGCTTCGGCAGCCATCAATGAGGATGTTTACGGCTGGCTGCGGATCAAGGGTACGGAAATCGACTATGTCATTATGCAGGGGGCGGATAATGTGTATTACCTCAAGCATACGATTGACGGCAGTTATCATGAAGCCGGATCAATTTTCGCCGATTTTCGGCTTTCCAAGACGCACAGTGAGAATTATAACGCTATTTTTTACGGTCACAATATGACGGACGGTTCGATGTTCCGCGCCCTCCGCAACTGGTATGACGACTATACCACGCGCGACGCGGTTGCCGAAACGATGGAGATTGAAGTCATTACGCGTGACGGGGTGTATATTTATGAGCCATTCTCGGCGTATCGGGAGGTCGGCGCACATTTCATCACCGCCTCCTTTGCGGACGAAACGGCGTATCTGCAATTTCTCAAGGATATTCAAAGCAAATCGGTGCTTCGCCGTCGTCCGGATTATGATGCGAATTCGAAAATCTGTACACTCGTTACCTGCACCAACGCGATGGAGGGCGAACGCTACGTATTGCATGGCATTTTGAAAAATGTGATTTATTACGGCTGATTATGTCGGATCGGGCATAAATGCTATTTACTGTTGCAGCGGAAAAGGCGGGAATCAGGGTGCGCGTCCTGTGCACCCTGATTTTGTTTCTGTTCAAAAATAAAAGCGTTTATTTAGGGGAATTTGCAGTATAAGAACGGCAGGACCACAGCATAGCCGCAGTTGAACAGCGGTTACATTGGATGCTTTCGCAGTTCCGACAGCGTTTCGAAGCTCGGCAATGGCTGTATGCTTGTTGTGACTGCCTTCACCGCCGTGTCCGAAGGCGGACGAACGGACGCAAATGTCCGTTCTGCGTTACGCAAAAGGGGCGTGTCTGCCTTCCCGGAATTGCGTTCTCCCGTGGACTTACGGGCAGGGGGCGAGCCGATTCTGCAATTATGGCTCTCTGTGTATAAAAAGTCCGCCGCCCTTATTGGGCGGCGGCTCTTGTTATGCGTATTTCGGATTACTTGGAAAGGCGCTCAATCTCGTCGTTGAGCTGCTTGGTCAACTCGGCGGGGATGGTGTCACCGATCTTGGCGTAGAACTCCTTCACGCTGTTGAAGTCCTCCAGCCAGTAGTCCTTCTCGACAGTGAGGATCGACTCGAGGTCAGCCTTGGTGAATTTTCTGCCCGGCTCGATTTCGTAATCCAGTTCTTCGAGGTTGATGTCGTCGGCGTAAGGAACGTAGCCGATCTCGGTTTCTTTCGCATCGACCTTGCCTTCGCATCTTTTGATGATCCATTCAAGCACGCGGAAGTTGTCGCCGAAGCCCGGCCACATGAATTTGCCCTCGTCGGTGAGACGGAACCAGTTGACGTGGAAGATCTTGGGCAGGTTGGGGGTGGTTTCGCCCATCTTCAGCCAGTGCGCGAAGTACTCGCCCATGTTGTATCCGCAGAAGGGCAGCATCGCCATCGGATCTCTTCTGACCACGCCGACGGCACCGGTTGCGGCAGCGGTCGTCTCCGAAGCCATGATCGAGCCGACGAAGGTACCATGCTTCCAGTCGAAGGACTGATAAACCAGCGGTGCGGTCTTGGCTCTTCTGCCGCCGAAAATAATTGCGGAAAGGGGGACGCCGGCAGGATTGTCAAACTCCTTGGAGATGCAGGGGCACTGCTTGGCAGGCGCAGTAAAGCGGGAGTTGGGATGCGCGCCCTTCTCGGTGCTGGTCTTGCCGTTCCACGGCTCTCCCTTCCAGTTGAGTGCGTGCTCCGGCGGATTTTTGTCCAGACCCTCCCACCAGACGGTGTTGTCGTCCTCGTTGAGTACGACGTTTGTGAAGATGGTGTTGGCTCTCGTGGAGGCCAGCGCGTTCGGGTTGGACTTCGCATTCGTGCCGGGCGCTACGCCGAAGAAGCCGTTTTCGGGATTGGCCGCCCAGAGGCGTCCGTCCGGACCCTTTCTGATCCAGGCAATGTCATCGCCTACGCACCAGACCTTATAGCCCTTTTTCGAATAGAGCTCCGGCGGGATAAGCATGGCAAGGTTGGTTTTGCCGCAGGCGGAGGGGAAGGCGGCGGCGATGTATTTGATTTCGCCTTCGGGGTTCTCAATACCGAGGATGAGCATATGCTCGGCCATCCAGCCCTCGTTGCGGCCGAGATAGGAGGCGATGCGCAGCGCAAAACACTTTTTGCCCAGCAGCACGTTCCCGCCGTAGCCGGAGTTGACCGACCAGATGGTGTTGTCCTCAGGGAAGTGGCAGATGTATCTGTTGTTCTCGTCCATTGTCGCGCGTGCATGCAGGCCCTTGATGAAGTCGCCGTCGGTGCCCATCGCATCGAGCACGTCGGTACCTACGCGGGTCATAATCAGCATATTCAGGACGACGTAGATCGAGTCGGTCAGCTCAATGCCGTTCTTGGCGAACGGGCTGCCGACAACGCCCATCGAGTAGGGGATAACGTACATCGTCTTGCCGGCGTAAGAATTGCGGAAAAGGGGCGTAAGCTTGTCGTAGCACTCCTTCGGGGACATCCAGTTGTTGGTGGGGCCGGCATCCTCTTTCTTCGTGGTGCAGATGAAGGTGCGGTTTTCAACACGCGCGACGTCATTGACGGCGGTTCTGTGCAGATAGCAGCCCGGCAGTTTCTCCTGGTTGAGCTTGAAAAGCTCGCCGGAAGCGCAGGCTTCAGCTCTGAGGGCTTCCGCCTGCTCGTCGGTTCCGTCGATAAGAACGACGTTGGCCGGGTTCGTGAGCGCGATCATTTCGTCGAGCCACGCGTTGAGTTTGGTGTTCTTCGTGAGATTAGACATGATGATCCTCCGTTTTGAGATTTATATTTATCATTTTTTTCGTAAGATTGGCAAATTCCTCGATGCCGAGCTTCTCGCCGCGGACGGCCGGATCCAGACCCGCTGCGGTGATGGCGGCGGAAATCCGTTCTTTGTCCGCCCGGTCTGCGAATGCTGCGGATAGGGAGTTGAGCAGCGTTTTGCGTCGTTGTGCGAATGCGGCTTTGATAAGTTGAAAAAACATAGCTTCGTCACCCGTATCAACCGGCGGGACGGTGTACGGGTCCAGCCGCACGACAGCCGAATCGACCTTCGGCGGAGGGGAAAAGCAGCCGGCAGGCACGCCAAACAGCTTGCGGACGGCCGCATAGTACTGTACAGCCAGCGTAACGGCGCCGCAGCAATCTTCGCCTCTGCCCGCACAGAGACGGGAGGCGACCTCCTTCTGCACCATCACCGTAATCGAGCGGAATCCGAAACGTCCTTCAAGCAGCAGCATCAGAATGGGTGTGGTGATGTAATACGGCAAATTGGCACATACGCAGACCGGCATTCCTGCAAAGTGCTCGCGCAGCAGGGCAGAGACATCGGTTTTGAGAATATCGCCGTGAATAAGCGTAAAGCGGCTGTCATTTCCGAAGCAGTTCTCGAGGATCGGGATCAGCTCGCCGTCAATCTCGACGGAAACCACACGCTTTGCTGCGCTGAGCAATTCTCGCGTTAATGCGCCTGCGCCGGGGCCGATTTCCAGCACGCCGCAGTCGGCATCGATCCCACTGCCGGCGACAATTCTTTTGACCACCGTATTGCCGATGAGAAAGTTTTGCCCGTATTTTTTCTTTTTCCGAAACGGTTCCTGCATTATTCCTTATCGATGACCGTAAGGAAGCGCGCTTCTCCATCCACCGCATATTGCCCGTGGCGGATGCGGGGATCGAAGTAGATGCTGTCGCCCTCATTCAATACAATCGTTTTTGCACCGATCACAACGGCAATCTTGCCGGAGATGACGTAGTTGAACTCCTGTCCGCCGTGGGCGACCAGCTCAGGCTTGCCGTCCTTCGGTGAAATGGTGACCAGCATCGGCTCCTTGTCACGATGGCGGAAATTTGCCGCCAGCGATTCAAAGGCGTAGCCCTTATAACGTTCGACGCCCACGCCCTGTCCCTTGCGAGTGACGGTGTAGCTGTCCATCCGCGGTGTTTCACCGGTCAGAAGCTCGGTCGCGTCAATGCCCAACGCGCCGGCGACTGAGTAAATCATACTCACCGGAAGATCCTTTTTGCCGGTTTCATAGGCAATGTATTCCTCCAGCGGCATATCGATTTTTTCAGCGACATCCTGTTGGGAAAGCTCCAGCGTTTCACGCATATAGATGATTCTGGAGGCGATTTGTTTAATCTGTTCGTTTGCGACCATAGGTGAACCCTCCGTTTTCAGTGCATATTGTTGCTTTTAACGATGGCTTCCCAAAGCCCCTCGAGATAGACTGCGCCCAGCGCACGGTCGTACAGCCCGTAGCCCGGACGGCCCTTCTCGCCCCAGATCATCCGTCCATGGTCAGGCCGGATATAACCGTCAAAGCCCGTATCGTACAGCGCTTTGAGAATCTCATACATATCCAGCGAGCCGTATTGCGACGGATGCGCCGTCTCATCGAAATCGTTTTCGCCGACAAGGCGGATATTGCGCGCATGTACAAAGTGCACCCGCCCCATGCCTGCATATTTGCGAAGCAGGGCAGGGATATCGTTGGCCGGCGAGGCGCCGAGCGAGCCGGTGCAGAGCGTCAGCCCGTTCCGGCGGGAAGGATGCAGGGAAAGAAGGCGGTCAAGATTTTTCTCGTTTGTCACAATGCGCGGCAGGCCAAAGATATCCCACGGCGGATCGTCCGGGTGGATGGCCATATTGACGCCCGCCTCCTCGCACGCCGGCATAATTGCGCGGATGAAGTAGGCAAGGTTCTCCCACAGCTTTTCTGCGTCGATGGCGGCATATTCCTCCAGCAGCGCGGAAAGCCCCTCGGCGGAATAGCTTTCATCCCAGCCGGGAAGCGAAAGCCCGCCCTTGGCCGGATCCATTGCCAGTACCTGTTCGTGCCGATAAATCAATGAAGTGGAACCGTCTTTATTCTTGTGCGCAAGATCCGAGCGCAGCCAGTCAAAAACCGGCATAAAATTGTAACAGATACATTTTATGCCCGCTTTGCCCAATCGGCGGATGTTCTCACAATAGGCGGCGATGTATCGGTCGCGCGACGGCTTGCCGAGCTTGATATCCTCGTGCACGGGCACACTCTCGACAACCTCGAATGCGAGGCCATGCGCCGCGGCCTGCGATTGAATCCGCTCAATGCTCTCCGTGGGCCAGACACAGCCGGGAGAGACGTCGTAAACGGCGGAAACGATGCCGGTTACGCCCGGGATTTGGGATATGTATTCAAGAGATACGGGGTCGCTGTCGCCGTAATGGCGGAATGTCATTTTCATCCTTGCTGCGGCTTTCCTTTCCCTGTGTGATTCGCTGTGACTGCGGCTTTTCCGCACCATAGCTCATTTTAGCACAATTTGCTTTTTCTGTCAATCGAAAACGCGAATATTTTCACCCCGTTAATATTACCTGTGCACACGGCGGATATTCTCGGTGATTACGTTCCGGCCGCGCCATGAAAAGGCGTAAAGAGCAAATTCTTCGTCGCTCATCGCTTCAATGGACGCAGCGGACAACATATCTGCGAAGCTGTTTTTGAAAAACGGGATTTCTGTGTATGCGGCGGCTGCATTCATCGGACATACAAGCTGGCAAATGTCGCAGCCCCAGACAGCGCCTGTTTTTCGCAGCAAGGCCTCTTCCTCCGGAGTCTTATGCTTTTTCTGCGTAATCGCCGAGAGACACCTGGCCCGGTCAATGCCGGTCCCCGTTATTGCGGACACGGGGCAGGAACGTTTGCAGCGGCCGCAGCCGCAGCAAAACGCTGTTGTGCGGTCGCTTTCTTCCCCACACAGCACCATGCTCGTCAGCAGTGAGCCGATAAAAACGAAGCTGCCGTAGGTCCTGTTGATCAGAAGCGAATTGCGGCCGAGTATGCCCAGCCCGCACTGTGCGGCGGCTGCCTTTTCGTCTATGGGCGAATGATCGCAGAAGCCGTAAAAGCGTTCACCGGGAAAGCGTCCGGTCAGCACTTCGGTCAGCCGGCCGGCAAGCGCGGAAAAGTATGTGTGATAGTCCTTTACACGCGCGTACAGCGAGATGTTCAGCCCGTCCCTGGGCAACGTGGCGCATCGATAGGGGATGAGGAACATGACGGCGCTCTGCACGTCTCCGCAGCGCTGCATCAGGCGCTCGTTGAGAATGCGGAAATGAGAGCGCGGCAGGAAGCCGCATTCCGTGATGCCTTCGGCTGCCAGCGCGGCGCGTATGAATTGGGCTGCTTCCATCGGGGGAGAGGCCTCCTTTTTATGGAATAGAAAACGCCGTCTAAGGCAGAATGAACTGCCCCAAATTGTACGGACAGCACAAAAAGCCCCTATGGTAGATAGAATTAAAATTTAAGATACAAACTGACTTCGCAATTGCAGCGGGGTCAGTTTTGTCTTGAGCTGGATACGCTCATTGTTGTAGAAGTGGATGTACTTGTCTATGAGGAGACGCGCTTCCTCATAGGTCTTCAGCTTGACGCGGTAAATACACTCGGTTTTAAGAATCGAGAAGAAATTTTCCGCCATTGCGTTGTCATAAGGATTCCCTCGTCTTGACATGGAGGGCGTAATGTGGTAAGATTGTGTCAGCTTAAAGTACGCATGAGATGTATACTGAAAGCCTTGGTCACTGTGGAGCTGCAACTCCGCAGTGACTTTTTCTTTGCGTTTGGCTGCGCGAATGGTACTAAGCACAAGATTGATGTTTTGCGCTGTTCCTGTCTTGTACACCACAATACTGTTGTCGTACAGATCACGAATGACAGACAGATACAGCGTTCCTTGTCCTGTCTTGATGTATGAGATGTCCGTGACCCACTTTTGATTCGGTCGATCTGCTTTGAAGTTCCTGTTCAACAGGTTTGGGTAACGATGCAGATATTCTCCGTAATTGCGGTATTTCTTTCTCCTGATAACCGACAGCAAGCCGTATTTCTGCATAACCCGCAGAATGGTTTTCGGGTCATGATGCACACCTTCTTTTTTAAGCCAAATATGTACTCTGCGGTATCCGTATGTTTGGCCACACTTTTCCTGACACTCTCGTATCTTCTCCGCCAGCGGCAGATCTTTCGCCGGGGTATCCATTCGTGATACATATCCGTAATATCCGCTTCGGGATACATCAAAAAATCTGCACATCTCACTAACGGAATACTTCTCTTTGTGACGGTAGATCACCATGTATTTTGCGCTTGTCCTCACTTCCTTTCTGTGAGCGAAAGAAAATCCCGCATCAGTTCATTTTCCATTTCCAATCTCTTGATATATCTTTTCTTCTCTGACAGTTCGTATCGTAATTGCGCTACTTTGCTTAATTGCTGAACTGACTGTGGCAATTCTTTCCCATCTTTTCGCGGACGTCCACTCTGTTTCAGCCCTGCGCCGGATGCAGCTTTTCGCTGATTCCGATTATACCGTTTGAAAAATTCGTGCATCTTTTTATATGGAAATCCTAACTTTTCTGCAATTTGGCGTTGGCTTAACCCTTGTCCTTTGAGTTCAAATATTTCTTTTTCATACATCTTGATATGTCTGTACTCTCTTGGCATAAAATTTCCCTCCTATGATAGATTTATTTCTATTCTACCATAGGAGGGGCTTTTTGTCTTTTGTCCGTTTTTTACGCTCCTGTACAGAAGCGATAGACGGCGTTTTTGCTAATCCGAAATATAAGGAATGAGCGCAATGTGTCTCGCACGCTTGACCGCTTCGGTAAGCTGTCTTTGGTGCTTGGCACAGGTCCCCGTGACTCTCCGCGGCAGAATCTTGGCTCTGTCCGAGAGGTGCTTTCTCAGACGGGGTACATCTTTATAATCTATGTGCTCAATCTTTTCGGCACAGAATGCGCAAACCTTTTTCCGCTTATGCGAGCGGAAGGGCTTCTGCGTTTCTCTGACTTCTCTATCCATAATGAAACCATCCTTTCCAAGCGGGAATGCGCGCTGGGGCAGCAGCCCGCTTTTGTGTGCAGCAATTAAAACGGCAGTTCGTCGTCCGCGGAAAGCTCCTCAAACGAATCATCGACCTTTGGTGTCCCGTAGGCGGGGATGCCGCCCTGCTGCGGTATGGTACGCGCATCGCGCGAACCGTCTGTAGAATCCGACTTGCGCTCGACAAACGTCGCCTCGTCGGCGACAACTTCGGTTGTATAGCGCTTGTTGCCGTCCTTATCGACCCACGAACGGGTCTGGAGCGAGCCGCAAATAAGAATCGGCTTGCCTTTGGTGAAATAGCGTGCCACAAATTCCGCCGTCTGACGCCAGCAGACGATGTTGATGAAATCGGTCTGCGGCTGCTCTCCCTGTCTGGTAAAGCGTCGGTTGACGCCGATGGAAAAGGACGTTACCGGCACGCCGCTGGTCGTCTGTTTCAGTTCGGGGTCGGCGGTCAGATGACCGATCAGTATAACCTTGTTGAAGCTGGCCATTTCAGTCTCTCCCGTTTGTCACTGTTCGCATTTGATTACAAGCGAGCGCAGTATCGAGTCATTGATGTTGTACAGTCTGCTCAGCTCTGCGGGGAATGCATGCGGCGCACTGAACTTGACGAGTACATAATACCCCTCGTTCAGATCCTGAATGGGATACGCAAGCTTGCGCACGCCCCACTCGTTGACGGATTCAACCTCACCGTTGTCGGCAATAAGTTTTGTGAACTTCTCGACTACGGCTTTGACCGCCTCTTCGCCGATGGTATTGTTGACGATAAAGACTGTCTCATACATGGATTTCAACTGTTCCATTCCTACACCTCCTTCTGGACTTCGATCTCGGCCTGTTTCAACCGAGATAAGGAGAAAACATTCAAGTTTTCATTACAGATCATTTTATCACAACCGGACGCGGTTGTCAATAGCTTTTTCGGATCGAGTCGCTTTTCTTCTGTAGGATTACAATAGATATGTTACAGTATCAAAAAAAGAATAGCAATTGAGAGC
>ERZ857984.331-NODE-331-length-62709-cov-4.808568_pt1 | contig 62709 bp, 57 predicted proteins | sample MGYA00519914_ERZ857984 | MGnify/ENA primary metagenome ERZ857984 (study PRJEB31778, sample SAMEA3449417) | human gut metagenome | biome: human gut; feature: human-associated habitat; material: faeces | place: United Kingdom | collected 2010/2012 ...
GCGCAGGGGATCTGGCGGCCTGTGCCCGGGCGGGCGCGGCTGCGGCCGCGGTGGGCAGCCTGCTGCACTACGGAAAAGCTGGGGTGCAGGAATTGAAGGAGGGGCTGGAAGCGGAGGGAGTGGGGGTGAGACGATGCAGGGCGTGGTAACGATTGTGGATTATGGGCGCAGCAACCTTTTGAGCGTGCAGCGGGCGCTGGAGCATTGCGGCACGTGGGTGGAATATGCCCGGACGCCCGCGCAGGTGGAGGCGGCCCGGGTGCTGGTGCTGCCCGGGGTGGGCTGTTTTGCCGACGCCATGAAAGTCATGGAGACAAAGGGGCTGGCCCGCGCCGTGCAAAACAAAGCCCGCCAGGGCACGCCCCTGCTGGGGATCTGCCTGGGCATGCAGCTGCTGTTCGAGAGCAGCACCGAAGGCGGCTATGCGGCGGGGCTGGGGCTCTTGCCGGGCACGGTGGAGCCATTGCCGCACAACACCGCCGGAGGGAAGCCGCTGCGCACCCCGCACATTGGCTGGAACGCCCTTTTTCCGGCAAAGGGGGCGCGCTTTGGGGGCACTTTGCTGCAGGCGGTAAGGCCCGGTGAAGAGGTCTACTTTGTGCACGGCTACCAGGCAAGACCCGCGCGGGCGGCCGACCGGCTGGCGAATACCGTGTACGGGGGGCATTTGGTGTGCGCGGCCGTGCACAGAGGGAATGTGGCCGGCACCCAGTTCCACCCGGAGAAAAGCGGGGAAGCGGGCCTGGCGATTCTGCACGCATTTTTGCAGGGGGCCGGGCAGATCACACGACAGGAAACCATGAAGGAGGTCATTTGGGATGAAACAGGAATATCGCCCGGCGCTCAGCCTGTATGAAACACAGAGCGCGATTGGGGCAGTAAAGAGGATTTTTCAGGAACAGCTGGCCCGCAGGCTGGGGCTACTGCGGGTTACAGCGCCCCTGTTTGTGGACCCGGCCACCGGCCTGAACGACGATTTGAACGGGGTGGAACGGCCGGTTGCGTTTGATGTTCCGCAGATCCCAGAGCTTGAGCGGGGGGCGGAGATCGTGCAGAGCCTGGCAAAATGGAAGCGCCAGGCACTGGCGCGGTATGGGATCGCCCCCGGCAAGGGGCTTTATACCGATATGAATGCGATCCGCCGGGACGAAGTGCCGGATGAAGTGCATTCGATCTATGTGGACCAATGGGACTGGGAAAAGGCGCTCACACCCCAGATGCGCAGCGAGGAATACCTGCGGGATACCGTGCGCGACATCGTGGCCGCGGTGTGCTTTACCCTGGCCGAGGTGAAAAAGATGTATCCGCAGCTCTGCGTGAGCATTTCGCGGCATGTGAGCTTTGTTACCACCCAGCAGCTGGAGGACCGCTGGCCCGAACTCAGCCCCCGCCAGCGCGAGGAGGCCTATGTGCGCGAGCACCCCACGGCGTTTATCATGCAGATCGGCGGCAGGCTGAAAAGCGGCCGGCCGCACGATGGCCGTGCGCCGGACTACGACGATTGGACCCTGAACGGGGACCTGTTGTTTTGGGACGCGCCGCTGGACCGGGCGCTGGAAGTATCCAGCATGGGAATCCGGGTGGACGCGCAGGGCATGCGCAGCCAGTGCGAGGCTGCAGGCTGCGCCCAGCGCCTGGAATTGCCCTTTCACCGGGCCGTGCTGCAAGGCGAAGTGCCCCTGAGTATCGGCGGGGGGATCGGCCAAAGCCGGCTGTGCATGCTGCTGCTGGGCAAGGCCCACATCGGGGAAGTCCAGGCCAGCCTGTGGCCCGGGCAGATGATAAAGGCCTGCGGAGAGCGGGGCATCCCGCTGCTGTGAAACAGCGCACAGGGGAAAGGCTTTTAAGAAGAACAAAAAACAGCGCAAAAAGCAGGGGGCGCCTCTTGCCGCGCGCGGCACACGGCGGTATAATATAAGAACTGCTTTTAAATTCAAAGGATTCAGGAGGCACCCTATGCCAGAGCCAAAAACCTTTACCGAAACCTTTCGGGTATTTGATTTTGAGTGCGATATCAACCGCAAGCTGCTGCCCGGCGGCGCGCTGCGCATCAGCCAGCAGATCTCGACCGATCATTGTGACTGCCTGGGCCTCACAGCCGATTTTTACAGGGCGAATCACGCAGTCTTTTTGCTGGCGAAGCTCGCCTGTGAATTCACCCGTGTGCCGCTGATCGGCGAAACGCTGACCCTGGTCACCCTGCCCGAAACAGCTAAAAGGGCCGTTTACAAGCGTGTGACCCGCATTTTGGACGAGGAGGGCCGGGAGATCGGCCTGGTGGACAGCCGCTGGGTGCTGGTGGACACCGACACACACCGCATCCTGCGCCGCCCGCCCGAAGCGTTTGCCGCGCTGCCCTTTGATGAAGAAGTGCCCTTTGCGCTGAATATGGAGATCCCAAAGCCGGAGAGCACCGAGCCTGCGGGCACAGCCCGTGCGGATTATACCCTGTGCGACACCAACCGCCACCTGAACAACACCCACTATGCCGACGTGGCCTGCAATGCCCTGCCCCTGGAAGAGCTGGAGCGCAGAGCGGTGCGCAGAATTGCCCTGAACTACCACAGCGAGGTGCCCGCAGGGGAGAGCTTTGAGCTGGAACGGGGCCGTTTGGACGAAAACACCTGGTATGTGGCCGGCCAGCGCGGGGGCAAGCGCTGTTTTGAAGCGAAGCTTACTTTGGAGTGAAGCTGAAAAAGGGGAAAACAGGAAGGATTTTGCAAAGGTTCCTGCCATGTAACTGTTTTGAAATATTTTTTGCTTTTTTTCGGATTAAGGCTTGACAAAAGATTTCAAAAGAGTTACAATTTAGTTGCAAGAAAGTTACACCCCTTTTTCATGTGTTGTGAGGCATCTTTCCCGTCTGTCTCCTCCTGCCGCGCCTTGTAAACGCGGTCCTCAGGCGGGGTGCAAAAGGGTGTCTCAAAAGTCCTGTAGCAGACCCTCTCGCCGACCCTCCGGCGGGGGGGTTCTGTTTTTATAGGCGATGCAGGGGGAGATGCGGCGAAAGAGCCTGCCGCAAGAGTAATACTAATTGTGCCCCTTTTGACGAAATGCCAGTTTTCCCCTGAAAGCGGGGGGAAAGTTTGGTACAGCCGCATTTTGTTTTTTGTGCGCGGATGTGGTACACTTTTAAAAACCTTACGATCTGTGAAAGTGAAACGAAAAGGAGAATGTATTTATGGCGTATTATTTCGAGCAGCCCAGCCGCACCTTTGGCGAATATCTGCTTGTTCCCGGTTACTCTTCTTCCGAGTGTGTGCCGGACGCGGTGAGCCTGAAGACCCCCCTGGTAAAGTATCGCAAAGGGCAGGAGGAATGCCCCATCACCATGAACATTCCTATGGTAAGCGCCATTATGCAGTCTGTTTCGGGGGCTGAGCTTGCCATTGCGCTGGCAAAGCAGGGCGGCGTTTCGTTTATCTACGGCTCGCAGAGCGTGGAGAGCGAGGCGGAAATGGTGCGCCGGGTCAAGAGCTACAAAAAGGGTTTTGTGACCAGCGATTCCAACCTGAAGCCCACCGCCACCCTGGCGGACGTGCTGGCGCTGAAAGAGAAGACCGGCCATTCCACCGTGGCTGTGACCGAGGACGGCACCGCCCACGGAAAGCTGCTGGGCATTGTGGCAAGCCGCGACTACCGCATCAGCCGCATGGAGCTGACCGAGCAGGTGGCCGGCTTTATGACCCCGCTGGAAAAGCTGGTCATTGCGCCGGACACCACCACCCTGAAAGAGGCAAACGACATTATCTGGGCCAACAAGATCAACTCGCTGCCCCTGGTGGACGCCGAGGGCAAGCTGAAATATATGGTTTTTCGCAAGGACTACGACAGCCACAAGGAAAATGTGAACGAGCTGCTGGACGCGGGCAAGAGCTATGTGGTGGGCGCGGGCATCAACACCCGCGATTATGCCGAGCGCGTGCCCGCTTTGGTGGCCGCCGGGGTGGACGTGGTGTGCATTGATTCCTCCGAGGGCTTTACCGAGTGGCAGAGCCGCACGATCGGCTGGATCCGCGAAAATTACGGCGATAAGGTGAAGGTGGGCGCGGGCAATGTGGTGGACCGCGAAGGGTTCCGCTTTTTGGCCGAGGCCGGGGCCGACTTTGTGAAGATCGGCATTGGCGGCGGTTCCATCTGCATCACCCGCGAAACCAAGGGCATTGGCCGAGGGCAGGCCACGGCGGTGATCGAGGTGGCGAAGGCCCGCGATGAATACTACCGCGAGACGGGCGTGTATGTGCCCATTTGTTCGGACGGCGGCATTGTGCACGACTACCACATGACCCTGGCCCTTGCCATGGGAGCGGACTTTGTGATGCTGGGCCGGTATTTTGCACGCTTTGAGGAGAGCCCCACCAATAAGGTGCGGATCAACGGCACCACCATGAAGGAATACTGGGGCGAGGGGTCCAACCGGGCCCGCAACTGGCAGCGTTACGACCTGGGCGGCGCCAGCAAGCTGAGCTTTGAAGAGGGAGTCGACAGCTATGTGCCCTATGCGGGCACCCTGGCCGACGGCGTGAACAGCACCCTTTACAAGGTGCGCAGCACCATGTGCAACTGCGGGGCGCTGAGCATTCCCGAATTGCAGGAAAAGGCGCGCCTGACCGTGGTGTCGTCCACCAGCATCGTGGAGGGCGGAAGCCACGACGTGGTGCTGAAGAACAACGGCAGCAACAACTGAAAAACGATGAAAAGCGGCCCCGTTTTGCGGGGCCGCTTTGATTTTTTGAGAAATAACGCGGGGCGTCAGCGCGCTTTGGGGCAGAAGGCCCGGCCCCAGGGAATGCGGTAGGCGGGAATGGCCAGCAGGGCGCTTAAAGCGGCGCCGGCCAGCACATCCCAGACCGAATGCTGCTGCAAAAGCAGGGTGGACAGGGTGATGAAAAGGGTCACAGCAACCACAAGGGCCTTGGAACCCCATTTCCCGGCCAGAAGGCGGGAGCGCAGCAGAACGATGCAGATGGCCGCCGTGCTGGAAATATGGATGGAGGGGCACACGTTTGCGGGCGGGTCGATGGAGCGCAGAAGCCCCACAAGCCGGCACAAAACATCGCCGTGGGGCAAGGGGCGGCGCAGCGCAAGGCCGGTGGGCAGCACCGCGTATAAAACAAGGCACACGGTCATGCCGGTAAACATGATAAAGCAAAGGCGCAGGTAGTCGGTCTTATCTTTAAACAAGAGCCAGAACACAGAGCCCGGCATCCATACATACCAAAATGCATAGGGGAGAAGAGCCCAGTGGCTGAAAGGGATCAGCTCGTCCAGCGCACAGTGAACAAGATACTGGGGCTGCACGAACTGTTCCAGGGGAAAAAAGGCGGCGAGGTAAAATGCGAAATAAGCTGTGACCCAGGCCTCCGGGTGAGCGCGCAGCCATTGCTTTACGTGCGGCATTTGTGTTTGAAAGCCCCTTTCGAGCTGACCTGCGCAAAGCAAAAGGGCCCCTGCACGGGGGCCCTTTTGCTTTGCGCAGGGTCTTGCAGCGGTTTTAAATCCAGTATAGCCGATCTTAGCATCAATTACAATGGGGCGCGCCGCTTCCCCGAGGATGTTTTTGGCATTTCCGGGGCCCGGTTGTTTTTTAAACTGCGTGGAATGCAGAAGGAAGAGGCGGGGCAGGAGAAGGAGCTCAGTTCGGTCCCGGGGGGCGGGAGGGGGCCCAGGTTTCAAACTCGGGGATGGGAAGGGGCTTTGAAAAATAGAACCCCTGAATCATGTCGCAGCCGGCCTGGCGCAAAAAATCCGCTTGCTCCCGGGTTTCAATGCCCTCGGCCACAGTGTGGATGCCAAGCGTTTGGGCAAGCGCAATAAAGCTGGAAATGACCGCCCGGCTTTTGCTGCTTGCGATCTCGCTGAAAAATTGCCGGTCCAGCTTGATGGCGTCCACATCAAAGTCCTTGAGCAGGGCCAACGCGGAAAAGCCGACGCCAAAGTCATCCAGTGAGCAGAGAAAACCGTGCCGATGCATCTCGACGATGGAGCTCTGTACAAGCTGGCGCTGCTGCTCATCAAAAAAAGTGGATTCGGTCAATTCCATTTCCAGTATGCCGTTGGGGATGCGGTACTGCTCTTTCAGCCGCAGAAAAGGTTCCAGATAGTTTGGGTTTTTGAAGTGCACACGGGACAGATTAAAGGAGATGGGCAGGGGTGCGCGCCCCTGGTCCATCCAGCGGCGGAGCAGGGCGCAGATCTGTTCAAAGAGATAAAGGTCCAGCGTGCAGACGCTGCCGTTCCGCTCGAACAGGGGGATAAACTCTCCCGGTGGGATCATGCCGTATTGGGGGTGGCGCCACCGGACCAGTGCCTCCGCACCGCCGAGAGCCCCGTCGCGCAGGCGCACCTTTGGCTGCAGATAAACATAAAAGTCGCCGTGGGCAAGGGAGAGGGGAAGCTGCGCGTTGAGCTCCTGTTCACGCTTGATCTTTTCGATCAGGTCGGAGTTGTAGAAAGAGCAGACCGATCTTTCACTTTGGAGTTTGCAGGCGGTGCGGGCGCGTTCCTCGATCAGCATGAGGTCGGTGGCGGGGTCGTCGATGCGGCAGGCGCCCTGCGGGATGGTGAGGGCATATTGCAATTCCGCAGGGCGGCCGGAGGAATTGATGGCCCCCACCATTTTATCCAGGCGAGCCTGGACCTGCCCCGGCGCGCTCTCTTGGAGGCAAAGCACAAACTGGTCCGCGTTTACCCTGGCCGCGATCTCGCCCGGCTGAAGGTGCTGCTGCAGCGTTTGGCAGATATATTGCAGAATTTTGTTTCCGGCGCGAACGCCCAGGCTTTCGTTGATCAGCTTGAAGCCTTTCACATCCAGAAAAACGAGCGTGCAGGAAGAAGGCGGCATGCCGGACGCCAGCTTTTGATAGGCGCGCTGAAATGCCGCCCGGTTCAGCCCGCCGGTGAGCGGATCGGTATATGCAACGGATTCCAGCTGCCGGCGATTTGCCCGGTAGGTTTGAACAAGGGCCAAAAAGAGCAGGCCGAGAACCAGAAGGCCGCCGGCAATGAGCAGAAAGCTGCGGAAGATGTAAGCGCCGGCATTTCCGGAGATCAGGTCGGCGGGCACCAGGGTGAGCAGGATCCAGCCGTTGGCATTCAGCGGATGATACGACAGGACCAGATTGCTGCCGTCCACTGCGGTAAACTGGAATACGCCGGACCTTTGCGCCGCCATGTCGGTGATCATGTGCGAAATGGCCTGCTGCGCTTTTGCATCGGCGCCGGAGGAAAAAATATCGCCCAATTGAAGAAACGGCTTTAAATCGGTGGGTGAGATCACCACCGCGCCGCTGCTGTTTACAATACAGGTAAGGCCGCGGCCATTGTAGCTTTTGGGTGCGATCAGAGCCTGAATATTTTCTTTGCTGCGCACGCCCGCCAGAATATGGCCGGCCGGCCCGCCCGCCTCCAGAGGAACCGAAAACAGGAGATCCTGCCCGCCCAGATAAGTAACAGCGGGGCCTGAGGAAAGCTTGTTTTGGAAAACGCTGCGATCCTGCAGATACTCTTTTGGAAACCCCTGGGGAACGGCGGCCCCGCCCGGGGCGATGACCGCAAGCGCGTCAAACCCTAAAATTTGTGCCTGCCGGTTGAGTGAAGCTTGCAGGGCATCCTGATCGGGGAGTGGGGAGAGCGTGCAGGCAACGCTTTCCAAAGCCTGCTGGAAGGAATCGAGCCGGGAGGAGATATCGCCGGCCAACTGGGCGGAAACATCCATGACATACTCCTCGGTGCTGTGTGCAAGTTCCCTTTTCAGTGCAGACGAGTTCCAAAGCAGCAGAGCGCTCAGCACCATGGAAACGGCCGCGATGAGAATGATGGGCCTTAAATGGAAAAGGATAGATTTGGTCGGTTTCATGCTGCATCCCTCAACTTGATATTACTACATAAAATTTATCACTATTTTGGGATGGTGACAATATTTGATCTGTGTACGTGTATAAATGATCCTTGCGCGGCTGCCCGGCCTGTTCTATACTTAGAAAGGAAGCAAAGGAGGGGAGATCGGGTATGCGGGAGCGGCAGACCTTGTTTGAATCTGTATTTCAGCCGCTGGAAGAGCAGATCCTCAGCGGCCGTTTGGGAGTTGGAAGCAGGCTGGAGTCCATAAACGAGCTGTCGGCGCGGTACGGCGTGGGGACCCGCACCGTCCGGGAAGTACTGCGGGCGCTGAAAGAAAAGGGCTACATCCGCACCGAGGAGAGAAAGGCGGCGGTGGTGGTTTACCGGCAGGCGGAGGCGGGCATGGCGGCGCGTTCGGTCCTGGAGCGCAGGGCCTCGATTTTGCAGGTATACCGCACCGCGGGGGTTTTGGAGCCTTTGCTGCTGGCATTCTGCACCCGCTTCTGCAGCGAAGAGGAACTGCGGCGGATGGCTGCGGAGATTGCACGGCTGGCGCGGAAGAACCCGGAACAGCGGGGGCGGGCCTGCTCGGCATGCCTCCATGCGCTGGTGGAACGATCGCATAATCCGCTGTTGAGCGATTTGTTTGCCAGCCTTGAAATATATACCAGAATCCCCTTTTTTCGCGGGCGGGAGCGTTTTGTGGAGCTGGTGGCGGAGCAAAATGGATTTGGCTCGCTTGGCTGGGTGATGGAGGCCCTGCTGACACGGGATACAGGTGAGATCGCAGCCCGGTTTGGAGCGTTGTTCCGCTGCATTACAGCCGCCGCAGAGAAGTATCTGGATGAAATGGCGCGGGAGTTTGGGGACACGCCGGAAGACCCCGCCAAGGCGTATTGCTGGACTGCGGAGCGGGGTCGGGACCATTATTATATGCAGATCACCCGCGATCTGATTGACAAGATCGGGATGGGCGAATATGCGGCAGGAACCTTTCTGCCCACAGAAGCAAAGCTGGCGGAAGAGTACGGCGTGTGCATTGCCACGGTCCGGAAAGCGCTGGCAATGCTGAACGAACTGGGCTTTGGGCAAACGGTGGCGGCAACCGGCACCAAAGTAACCGTGCAGGATCAGCGGGCGGTGATGCGGGTTATAAAAAACAAAACGTTCAAACAGGACACGCTGCGGTATTTGAGCGGGCTGCAGCTGATGGCCCTTGCGATCCAGCCGGCTGCGCTGCTTGCATATGATGCGATGGACGGCGCGGCACGGCGCAGGCTGGGCCGGGAGCTCAGGGCCTCGGCAGGGATTCCGCTGGAACTTCTGCTGCAATGCGTCATGGAATTTCAGCCGTTGGAGCCGCTGAGAACGATTTTGAAAGAGACCAACAAGCTGCTGCATTGGGGCTATTATTTTGCCTTTTACAGCGAAGGGCCCGCAAGCGCCGAACTGTTGACGCAAAAAAGCCTGGACGCGTTTGACTGCCTGCAGAAAAATGACAAACAGGGCTTTGCCAACACGCTGGCGGGCTGTTACTGCCATATCCTTGCGTTTGTGCGCGGCCATATGGTGCGGTGCGGGCTTGCGGAAGCGGCGAAAATTGTGACACCAGACATGCTTGCTGTGGGCGGGCAATGCTGAAAAATTGCGGCCAAAGGGCCCATTGGGCCCCGGCGGGGCCGGGCGGGCAGGAACGGATAGAAAAAAGGGGGGCGAAGGCGGGAATGCCTTCGCCCCCCTCAGCCAGCGCAGGCGGAATGAGGTCATGGTGAGCGTTCGGTTCTTTTTTTTACTGTGAGGCAAACCGTGCAGCCTTTGCCCGGGGCCGAGCGCACGGTTATGCCGCAGCCCGCGCCATAGTAGAGCTTCAGGCGTTCATCCACATTCCGCAGCCCCACGCCGCCCAGCCGGGAGGGGCTATTGGGGTGGACTGCGGCGGGATCAAAGCCCACGCCGTTGTCGGTGATGGTAAAGATCAGCCGCTCACCCTCTTCCCGGCCGGTTACAGTGATGCGGCCGGGGCCATCCAGCGGCTTGACGCCATGATAAATGCTGTTTTCCACGATGGGCTGCAGAATGATTTTGGGGATGGTGTAATCCAGCAGGGCGGCGGGAACGCAGATCTCGTAGCTGAGCTTTTCCTCGTACCGCGCCTTTTGGATATAGAGATACTGGCGCACATGCTCCAGCTCGTCGGCCACTGTGACCAGTTCCCGGCCGCCGTTGAGGGATAGGCGAAAAAAAGCGGCCAGAGATTTGGTGAGGGCAATGACCTTGGCGCTGTCGTTGAATTCTGCCATCCAGACAATGGTGTCCAGCGTGTTGTAGAGAAAATGCGGGTTGATCTGGCTGAACAGGGTGTTGAGCTCGGCCTGGCGCAGGATCTTTTCTTTGGCGGAGATCTCGTCCATCAGGGCGCGGATGCGGTGGATCATGCGATTGTAATTGCCCGCCAGCAGCTCGACCTCGTAAAAGCTGTTGCTGCGCACGCTGATCTGCGCCAGCTTTTCGATCTCACGCATGCCGCGCTCCAGATCGGCCATGGGGGCGGCCAACCGGCGGGTAAACAGCACCCCCAGCAAGAGCACCGCGCCGAAAAGGAGCGCCCCTGTGAGCAGCACGGCCTGGAAAAGCTGCTGTTTCAGCATGCGGAGGGTGTCCAGCGAGACCACGCCCACCATGGTCCAGCCGGTATTTTCGATATCGGTGTGATAGGTGAGGCGGTTTTGCGCTTTGTCGTAGGAGTTTCCGGCCGCCAGGGTCTGCTGCAGTTCCGCCAGTTTATCCGGGTCGGAAAAATAGCGGGTATCCCTGTGATAGACCGGCGCGCCCCTGTCGTTCAGAAGAAAGACATACCCTTCTTCGCCCAGATCCAGGCTGCGCAGATGCTCTTCGATCACGCTGTAGTCCATGTCCATGAGAAGGACGCCCAGGTTTTCGCCGCGGGCATCGGTGATCTCGGTGCTCACCGAGATCACCCAATCGTTCTTGTTGGCGGAAAAGCCCTGCATCCGGGCGCCGGTGAGGACGGGCATGGTATTGTGGATGGACTCCATATACCAGTCCTCTTTCATCATATCTTCGGAAACGGACATATCAAGCCCCGCTTCGTTGGAGAGGATGCGGCCGTCTTTGGATACAACCACAATGGACTTGAGGTTCGGGTCGGATTCCAGCATTGCATAGATGCGGGCCAGCAGATCGCCCTGGAGCTGCTGCCCGTTTCCCGCGAGGTATTGCCGAAGGGCGGGGTCGCCGGCGAAAACGTTCGAGCTTCCCTTTACACGGGCGATGTAGGTGGAGATGTTCGTGCCGCTCATTTCCAGCAGATCACGGGTCTTGGAAACGGTTTCGTCCAGCAGCAGCTTCGCCGCAAAAAAGTAAACGGTTCCACCCAGCAGCAAAACGACTGCCAGGCCTATGCCCAGAAAGAAAAGGGAGAGCTGAACGCCGAACCGCCGGAACCAGTGCCGGGGCTTAAAGCCCTGTTTCATGACCCGCCTCCGATCTGAATTCGCTGGGCGTTTTTTTATATCTGCGCCGAAAACACACGCTGAAGTAGTTGGGGTCCTCGATGCCGACCGCCGCGGCGATTTCGTAGTTCTTCATCTGAGTGGACAGGAGCAGGAGCTTGGCCTGTTCCAGCCGAAGCCCGAGCAGGTGATCCCGGAAATTTTCGCCGAAGAGCTTTTTGAAGAGGGTGCTCAGGTAGCTGACGCTGTAGCCCAGTTGGGCGGCCAGAGCGCCCAGGGAAAAGCTGGCGTCCGCCAGGTGTTCTTCCAGCAGCCCGGCGATCCGTGCCCGGGCGCCTGCGTCTGCGCCGTCCCCTGCGCTCCCGGCCAGCTTGTCCACAACCTGCCGCACAGCCGCAAAGCGATCCGCCTCCTCTTTCTTTTTTACAAGGCGGAACAGGAGCGCCTGCACATCCTGCCGGGAGAGGGGCTTGAGGGCGTAATCATCCACCCCCAACTGGATGGCGCGGATGGCGTAGTCCAGGTAATCGTAGCCTGTGATCATGGCTATTTTCACCGAGGGATCACGCGCCTTGGCGCGCCTGCAAAATTCAAGGCCGTTCATCCGGGGCATATTGATGTCGGCCAGGATCAGATCGATCCGCTGGCTTCCCATGAGCTTCAGGGCTTCCTCGCCGTTTGAGGCTTCAAAGCACGCGCCGATGCCGAGGCCGGGAAAGTCGACCAGCGCCCGGATGCCCCGGCGGATGATGTTTTCGTCATCCACCACCAACAGGCTGTACATGCGCGGCCCCCCTTTTCAAGCTTTGTTCCATTATATAGCGCCGGGGCCCAAGGAGCAAGCCCATGGGTCCCGGCGCCGATTTTTACATTGCAAAGAATGGGATCAGGAAGCCGTAGCCCTCGGCCTCCAGTTGATCATAGGGGATAAAGCGGATGGAGGCGCTGTTGATGCAGTAACGCAACCCCCCTGATTCCTTGGGGCCGTCGTTGAAGACATGCCCCAAATGAGTGTCACCCGCACGGCTGCGCACCTCGGTGCGTACCATGTTGAAGCTGGTATCCTTGTGCTCGGTCACCACTTCAGGAACAAGCGGCTTTGAAAAACTGGGCCAGCCGCAGCCGGACTGGAACTTGTCCTGAGAGCTGAACAGCGGTTCCCCGGTGACCACGTCCACATAAATGCCCTTCTCAAAGGTGTCGGCATATTCGTTGGTGTAGGGGCGTTCGGTATCGCCCTGCTGGGTGACCCTGTATTGAATATCGGTGAGGGCGGCCCGCAGTTCCTGCTGGCTGGGGACGGGATAGTTCCCGGGATCGATGAGGCTGGAAAGATCGGCGGCGCCAAGGCCTGCCTCGGCGATAAATTCGTCGGCGTCACGCAGGTCGATGTGGCAGTAGCCGCCGGGGTTTTTGTCCAGATAATCCTGGTGGTAGTCCTCGGCTGGATAGAAATTGTCCAAGGGCAGCACCTCGGTGACCACAGGGGCCTTATATGCTTTTTGCTGTGCTGCAACCGCCGCCTCGGCCACGGCCTGGTCGGCCTGGTCCACATAGTAAATGCCCGAGCGATACTGTCTTCCGCGGTCGTTGCCCTGCTGGTTGACGCTGGTGGGATCCACAACCTTGAAAAAACCGTCCAAAAGCTGCTCGGTGGTGATACGGGAGGTGTCGTAGACCACCTGTACCGTTTCGGCGTGGCCGGTGTTGCTGTAGCATACCTCCTGGTAGGTGGGGGCTTCGGTGTTCCCGTTGGCATAGCCCACGGTGGTGTCGTATACGCCGGGAAGCTTTTTTACATAGGCCTCGATCCCCCAAAAACAGCCGCCCGCAAGGTAAATCGTGTGCAGATCCTGCTCGTTGACCATAACTGTGTCCTCCTTTACCGGCAGATTTATATCATCTTGGTCCGCGCCCATTGCACCGCCCGCCGGGGCGGCGGCGCATCCCGCAAAAACCAGCAGTGCGGCGGCAAGAACGCCCGCGCTCACCGGGGTCATCCATGTCTTCTTCATGATACACGCTCCTTTCCATGTTTTCAACCGATCGTGTCAAATGCGGCCTTGATGGCATCATTATCAGTATGGCCCGGCGCCACTTTCACCAGCACGCCATCCGAGCCGATGTATTCGGAGGTGGGGTAGCCCCGCACCCCTGCTTGGGCGCCGTAAGCGCCTCCTGTATCAAAGAGGACGGTGATGTTTTCGGTGTTCTCCACGCCCGAAAACCATGCCTTGAAGGCCTCGACATCCTTTTCGCCCTTTTGACCGGGGGCCACAATGGTGAGGATTCGGAAGCCGACCTCCTGCCCGGAAAGGGCGTTGATATCTTCCAGGCCGCCCAGACAGATGGGGCACCAGGAAGCCCAATATTTAAGATAGACCTTCTCGCCGGCAAAATCGGAGAGCCTTACGGTGTTCCCCTCCAGATCTGTCATTTCAAAGTCGGGCGCGGGTTCCCCCTGGTTTACCGGGCCGGTACCTGTGCTGGTACCGGCGCTGCTGCTTTTCTCCGGCGCCATGTCCGCCTCCTTTTCAGCAGGCATGGTACTGTTGGCTCCTGCTTTTCCTGCGCTGCATGCCGCCAAAAACAGGAGCAGAAGCCCGGCGGCTATGGTGAGCAACCATTTGTGTTTCATGGTGTGATTCCTTTCTGTGTTCAACCAAAGATGGTGAGAATGCTGTTCAGGTGGCCTGTCATCAGCAGGATACCCATCAGGATGATGACAATGCCGCCTGCGATCTCGAGCTTTTGCAGATATTTGCCGAGCCTTTTGACCTTGGTCAGGAGAAGGTCGGAAAAAAGGGCCAGCGCCAGAAAAGGCACCAAAAAGCCCAGCGAGTAGACGGCCATGAGCAGCCCGCCGTACAGCGGCTGGCTGCTGGTGGCTGAAAAAGCCAGCACAGCGCCCAAAACGGGGCCGATGCAGGGGGTCCAGCCAAAGCTGAAGGTAAGACCCAGCAGGAAAGAACCGAGAAAATCGCCCTTGCGGGAGCGCTCCAATTCCACTTTTTTCTGGTAAGAGAGCTGCCTGATATGGATCAGCCCTGTTTGATGGAGGCCCAAAACGATGACGATGAGCCCCATCACGACCATAAAAAACCTGCTGCCGATTACTGCGCCCAGCGCCCCGGCGCCGAAGCCCAAAAGAACAAAACACACCGAGATCCCCGCCACAAACAGCGCGCTTTTCACAAGGACCCGCAGCCTGCGCCGGGCGGCTGTTTCCGGCTTGGCTGCCCCGCTGAATGCGAATTGTGAGAGGTAAACAGGAAGCAGCGGCAGCACGCAGGGAGAGAAAAATGACAGCAGGCCCGCTGCCAGCACTGTGCCCAGATAAAGCGTTTGGGTGCCCATACGCTTCACCCCTTTCTGATTTGATACACTGAGCATATACCTGTGGGCGAAGAATTGTAATGGATCCGCTTTCGCTGTTTCTTTGATTTCTTTGGATGGGGAAGGCGGGAGGCTTTTGGAGGCGGGGGGCCTTATAAAAAATAAACTGCATTTCAGGCCGGCAGCGCAGGCCTGAAATGCAGTTTAAGATCGGTGCAGGGAACGGAGCGGGGGTCAAGCCGTTTTGGTTGACCATTCCCCAGGTGGAAGGGCGACAAAGGTCTTGAACATCCACTTGAAATTTCTATCCACGCCCTCGTGAGGGAAGCGACATGTAACGACCATCGGTTTAACGTCCACAAAATAATTTCTATCCACGCTCCCCGTGAGGGGAGCGACACGCTGGAAGACTATCTCGACCCCGCATACAAGTTATTTCTATCCACGCTCCCCGTGAGGGGAGCGACGGCCGCGGGCCGCCTTGTAATGGGTAGTATTAACTATTTCTATCCACGCTCCCCGTGAGGGGAGCGACTTTCCCGGCGGATGAGGCCGCAGGCTACGACGAATTTCTATCCACGCTCCCCGTGAGGGGAGCGACCCTCCTGCTGGGTGTAGACCAACTTTTCGGGGTATTTCTATCCACGCTCCCCGTGAGGGGAGCGACGTCCACGCTCTGCCAATATGGCTCAGTGCACAGATTTCTATCCACGCTCCCCGTGAGGGGAGCGACCCGAATCCCTTGGTACCATTGGCGGTATGGTGATGATTTCTATCCACGCTCCCCGTGAGGGGAGCGACATAGCGTAGACGTGCGGTACACCTATGATAGCGACATTTCTATCCACGCTCCCCGTGAGGGGAGCGACCGCTCCCTTCTCCGTCAATGGGCAAGCGACTTAAATTTCTATCCACGCTCCCCGTGAGGGGAGCGACCCCGCCGCTGCTGGCAGGCGCAGCGGGCAGCATGATTTCTATCCACGCTCCCCGTGGGGGGAGCGACGCGCCCGCTCCTCCATCTCCTTGGCATATACAATGATTTCTATCCACGCTCCCCGTGAGGGGAGCGACCCTTGAAATTTTAAAGGGCGAAATTGATTATAAGATTTCTATCCACGCTCCCCGTGAGGGGAGCGACTGCTACGACGCGCTGGAAAAATTCACTCGCGATATATTTCTATCCACGCTCCCCGTGAGGGGAGCGACCAAGAGCAAGTTGTTTGTTGTGGTTGATAGCGTTATTTCTATCCACGCTCCCCGTGAGGGGAGCGACGCGGGCGGCGTTCTTCAGCTGGGGCGATCTGTCATTTCTATCCACGCTCCCCGTGAGGGGAGCGACCGCAAGCCACGCAGGATAATATTAAAGAATTTGGATTTCTATCCACGCTCCCCGTGAGGGGAGCGACTACCGCCCTTTCATTTTATAAGTTACGCCTGGAATTTCTATCCACGCTCCCCGTGAGGGGAGCGACGCATAGCTTGTTATAAAAATTCCCATTGGCAAGTATTTCTATCCACGCTCCCCGTGAGGGGAGCGACATGCGCAAATCCCCCGCTGCAAAATGAATTTGTAATTTCTATCCACGCTCCCCGTGAGGGGAGCGACTAAATGGTATAGCAAATCAAAATAACTAAGCAAAATTTCTATCCACGCTCCCCGTGAGGGGAGCGACTGCAAAATTGAACAATGATCCTTGAACTTGTTTGTGGAAAATTGGGGTCCACACATGGTTCTGTTTTAAATCTAATATAAAATTACAATTTTGTAAAGCTCATAAAAGGCTAAAAAGCTAAAACGTGCCAAAATGCTTTTAGAAAACAGGTGCGAAAGCCATGGAAGTTTTCTGCCCACTTGGCTTTCGCACGAAAGGATATTTCATTTCACTGCGGCCATTTTTATGTTATTTCTCGGCTATCATAATTTGAGCGATCCTAGGTCCGGTAAGGTTAGCACCGGGCACATCGGCTTGTATAGGATGAAACGAACATGAATGAGCAAAGAGACCAAAAAGGAAGGCACGACCCTGGGTCGTGCCTTCCTTTTTGGTGCGAGGGAGGGGACTTGAACCCCCATGGTATATACCACACGCACCTCAAACGTGCGCGTCTGCCGGTTCCGCCACCCTCGCGTATCTGGCGGCCCTTGCGGCCACGAATGCTATTTTAGCAGAAACAAGGACCCAAGTCAAGAGGCAGAGGGCGGATCGGCGGGGAGAATTTGCGCGGGGTCATCGGCGCCGGGCAATTCGGTGACCTGGCGCAGCCGGCGCTGGATCTGCCTTGTGCGCACCCCCACCAGGTTTTCCAGCTCGCTGCTGGCCTGGTTCAGCCGCGCCTGGGTCTGCGCGAGCGCCTGGCCAAAGGTGTCGAACTCGGATTTTACGCTGCCCAGCACCTTCCACACCTCGCCGGAGCGTTTTTGAATGGCAAGCGTTTTAAAGCCCATTTGCAGGCTGTTGAGCAGCGCCGCCATGGTGGTGGGCCCGGCCACCACGATCTTGAATTCCCGCTGCAGCCGCTCGGCAACGCCGCGGCGCACTACTTCGGCATACAGACCCTCGATGGGCAGAAACATCACGCCAAAATCGGTGGTGTAGGGAGGTGCAAGGTACTTGTCGTGGATATCCTTGCCAAAGCCGCGCACCCGCTTTTCCAGCTCTTTGGCGGCCGTGTCCACCGCGGCCTTATCGCCCTGGTCGTAGGCGTCGAGCAGGGCGGAATAGGCGTCGATGGGGAATTTTGCGTCGATGGGCAGCAGCACCTCGCCGGCTTCGTCGCCGGGCAGGCGCAGGGCGTATTCCACCCGGTCGGCGCTGCCCGGCACGGTGGCTGCATTTTCGGTGTATTGTTCGGGGGCCAGGATCTGCTCCAAAATGGCGCCCAGCTGCACTTCGCCCAGAATGCCCCGGGTCTTTACGTTGCTGAGCACCTTTTTCAGATCGCCCACGCCCGCGGCAAGGGTGCGCATTTCGCCCAGGCCCTTGTACACCATTTCCAGCTGCTGGCTCACCAGCCCAAAGCTCTTTTGCAGCTTGTCCTCCAGGGTTTTCTGCAGCTTTTCGTCCACCGTCTGGCGGACCTCGGCCAGCCGCCGGTCGGTACCCGCCTGCATGGCGGAAAGGCGGACCTCCATGGTGGTGCGGATGCTTTCGAGCTTTTGTTCGGTCTGCACGGTGTTGGCCCCAAGGCCAGCCGCCACACTGCCGGCGAGCTCCTGCCGGGTCTGGCGGATCTCGGCCAGCAGGTCCTGGCGCACCTTTTCCAGATCTTCGCCTGAAAGCCCGGGCTTTGGACGTTTTAAAAGGCCCGCAAGGCCCAGCAGGCATGCCAGAAATGCGAAAATAAGCGTTGCAAGTTCCATAGCTTTCTCCTTGATAAAAGGGGGATAAGTGCCCCGTAACCGGCATAGGAATATAGGGAAAAGCCCCCGCCCAGCGGGGTGCCGGCTGCCGGCTACATACAAGTATACGTGGTTTGCCGGGCCAAATCAATATAAGAAAACAGGGGATGGAACAAATGAATTTTTCGCTCAAAGGCAAAAAAGCGTTTTGGGCCGCGGGCTGGCTTGTTTGCTGTGCGGCCGCGGCAGGGGCCATGCTGTGGGCGGCACGCGCAGCCACCGTTGGCTGCGCCCAAAAAGACCTGACCCGCGTTCCGGTGGCCGGGGTGGTGGCAGCGGCGAATTCCGGCAGCGAGGTACAGCAGGAAAAACGCGTTTTTCTTACCTTTGACGACGGCCCCAGCAAGACCACTGAAAAGATATTGGACGTGCTGAAAGAAAAGGGCGTGCCGGCCACTTTTTTTGTGATTGCGGCCCCGAACAATGAAGAGAATATGCCCACCATTCAGCGGGCGGTGGAAGAGGGGCACCAGATCGCACTGCACAGCTGCAGCCACGAATATAAAAAGATCTACAGCAGCCCCGCGGACTATTGGGCCGATATCAAGCAGCTGAGGGAGAAGATCAGCCCTTATGTGGATGTGGAAAGCATTCACTGGCTGCGCTTTCCGGGGGGCAGCACAAACACCGTGAGCCACAGATACGGCGGCAGCGGGATCATGAAATCGCTCAAGGCCGAAGCGGAGGAAAAAGGGTATCATTATGTGGACTGGAACGTGTGTGCAGAGGATGCGGTAGGCGGGCACCCCAGCGCCGACACTATTTATAACAATGTGATCCGCGAGGCGAAGGGGCATGACACCTGTGTTGTTTTGATGCACGACACGAAAGCCACCAAGACGACGGCCGAGGCGCTGCCGCAGATCATCGACTGGTTTACCGAGCAGGGGTACCGCTTTTGCAAAATCGACGAGCTGGACAAACAGATCTGAAAGCGATGCGGAGCAAAAGAACGAAACCTTGCGGCTTTGTAAACTTTTTGGGAAATTTGGCAGGGCGCGGGGCGCTCCAATTGTAAAACCTTATAAAATGGTGTATCATAGTAAGGTCAATGGCTTGTGCCATTGGCCTTATTTTGATGAGGGAAAGGGGTTTTGCGGCTTGTTCGGCTACGTTACCCCCGCAAAGCCCGAGATGAAGGTCAGGGAGTTTGAGAGCTACAGGTCGGTGTATTGCGGCCTGTGCAAGCAATTGAAGCGGGATTACGGCTTTGCAAGCCGCATGCTGCTGAACTATGACCTGGTCACAGTGGCGCTTTTGGCCGACGGCCTTTCCGGAGAGGAGGGGCGCCCCTGCGCACAGAGGTGTATCGCAAGCCCGCTGCGCAAGCGCTGTATGCTGCAGGAAACCCGGGGGCTGCGGCTGGCGGCTGCGGCGCTGGTGCTGCTGAGCTGGTATAAGCTGGCCGACGACGTGGCCGATGAAACTTTGGGAAAGCGCCTTGCCGCGCGCGCTGCGCGCCTGGCACTGCGCGGGGCACACAAAAAGGCGGCGGCGGCGTTTCCTGATCTGGACGAATGCCTTGCCGCCGAAACTGCCCGCCAGCAGAAACTGGAGGCGAGGCAAAGCCAAAACCCGGACGAGGCGGCGGAACCCACAGGCCGCATGACGGGGGCGATCTTTGCGCTGTGTGCCGAAAACGAGGCCCAGGTGCACATTTTGCAGCGGCTGGGGTTGTTTTTGGGCAAGATCCTTTACTGGCTGGATGCGGCCGAGGATTATGGGAAGGATGCGGAAAAGGGCCGTTACAACGTGTTCCGGCTGGCGGGCCTTGAGCAGGCGCAGGCGGTGGAGCGCACAAAAGTGCTGTGCCGCATGGCGGCGGGCGAGGCTGCCCGCTGTTACAACCTGCTGGATCTCCGGCTGAACCGGCCGATTTTGGACAACATCATTTTTTTGGGGCTTCCCGCCAGCATTGTGCGGGCCGGGCAGCCGCCCCAGCCTACAAAACACGCGGCGATCGCCTGAGGGCGGGCGCGGAAAGGAACAGAAATGGACGCATACAAAGTACTGGGCATTGCCCGCGGTGCCGGTGAAGACGAGGTGAAAGCCGCCTACCGTGCCCTGGCACAGAAATACAACCCGGAAAATTACGAGGCGGGCCCGCTGCGGCAGGATGCTGAACAAAAGATGGACGAACTGAACCAGGCGTTCGACGCTGTGATGAGCGAGCTGCGGGGCGGCGCGCCGGCCAGCGGAGAGCCGGTGCAGCAGGCGCAGCCCGGGCAGAACGGACCCCAGGGTGCGCAGGGCAGCCTGCCCGAAATACGCGCCTTGATCCAGCAGGGAAGGGTGGACGAGGCCCTGGCACAGCTGCAGGCCATTCCGAACGGCCCGGCGAACGCAGAGTGGAATTTTTTGATGGGAAGCGCTTACTATTATAAGGGCTGGCTCACCGAGGCCCTGCGCTATTTCCAGGAGGCGTGCCGGTTGGCCCCCTCCAACCGGGAATATGCGGCTGCGCTGCACAATTTGCAGAGCAGCGCGGGCGGCCAGATGCCCGGCAACCCTTATGGGGCTTACGGAAACGGCGCGCAGGCCAATGCGGTGGGCTGCAGCTGCTGCGATATGTGCACGGCCATGATGTGCATGGACATGTGCTGCGGCTGCGGCGGGAACGGGTGCTGAGAAAATGCGAAAACGGCAGAGCGGGCGGATCGCTTTGTGCGGGGTCATGTGCGGTTTGTCGATCGTGATGATGCTCAGCGGCAGCATCATTCCCTTCGCCACTTTTTGTGCGCCTGCCATTGGGGGCATTTTGCTGATGCCGGTGGCGGTGGAGTGCGGTATGAAATTGGCCTGGGTCTGTTACGGTGCGGTGGCGGCGCTGAGTCTGCTGTTTGTGCCGGACAAGGAAATGGCGGCGATCTTTGTATTCCTGCTGGGATATTACCCGCTGCTGAAGGCATACATCGAACGGGCAAAGCACCGGCCGGTGCGCTTTGTGGTTAAGGCCGCAGTGTTCAACGGCGCGGTGTTCGCCATGTATGGGGCGCTGCTGTACCTCTTTCCGCTGCAATATATCGTGCAGGAGTTCGCGTCCACCGCAAAGCCCATGCTGGCGCTGCTGATCCTGCTGGGGAATTTGTGCTTTTGGATCTACGACGCAGCCCTGGCAAATATCCTGCAGCTGTATGTGATAAAACTCAAGCCCAAGCTCGCACATATTCTGTGAATGACCAAAAAGGAGCTTTGCGCCCATGAATCAAAACAACAAATGGCGGCCGAACCAAAATTTTTTCTCCAACCTGGCGGTGGTGCTGCTTGGCATTTTGTTCTATCTGGGGCTGTCGCATCTGGATCTGGTGCGGGGAACCCTGGGCGGCTTTGCCAGGATCGTGTCGCCGTTCATCGGCGGCTTTGTGATGGCTTATCTTTTGGATGGGCCGGTCCGCTTTTTTGAAAAAAAGCTGCGCATACGCCGCAGCTTTGCGATCGTGCTGACGTATGTGCTGGCCATTGTGCTGGTGGCGGTGCTGCTGAGCTTTGTGATCCCTCAGCTGGTTCAAAGCGTGATGGCGCTGGTGGACAATGCGGGCGGTTACCTGAATGGGCTGAACGCGTTTGTGCAGGATCTCTCGGAGCAGTTTAAGCTGGACGAAGAGCTGTTGGATACCATGATGCTGTCGTACAAGGATCTGGTGCAGCAGGCGGCTAACCTTCTGAAGAGCGTGCTGCCGCAGCTGCTGAATTACAGCATGGCGGTGGGCAGCGGTGTGATCTCGGCGCTCACGGCGCTGATTGCCTCCATCTACATGCTGGTGGGCAAGGATAGACTGCTGGCACAGCTGCGCAAGGTGGTGTATGCGTTTTTGCCCCTGCCCCGCGCGCAGCGCGTGCTGGGCGTGTGCAGCCACGCAAACCACATTTTTACCGGCTTTATCAACGGAAAGATCATCGACAGTGCGATCATCGGGGTGATCTGTTTTGTTTGTACCAGCCTGTTTGGAATCCAGTTTGCCCTCCTGATCAGCGTGGTGGTGGGGGTGACAAACATCATCCCGTTCTTTGGCCCGTTCATCGGCGCTGTTCCCTGCATTATGATCCTGCTCATGGTGAACCCCATCCAGGCACTGGAATTCGGCATTTTTGTGATTGTGCTGCAGCAGTTCGACGGCAACATCCTCGGGCCCAAAATTCTGGGCGATTCCACCGGCCTTTCCGCGATCTGGGTGTTGGTGGCAATCATTGTGGGCGGCGGCCTGTTCGGATTTGTGGGCATGGTGGTGGGCGTGCCGACGTTTGCGGTGCTGTATTCCCTTACCAGCGATTTTCTGGCGGCCAAGCTGAAGGCAAAAAATATCAATGCCGCCGGCGAGCCGCTGCCGACAGAAGGCCCGCCGCAGGAGGCCACGCAGCAAAAAAGCAAGGAATGAAACCATCTAAGATACAGTGAAAGGGGCTGCGCCTGGGCAAAAACGCCGAAACCGGCCCCGCGTTGGCCAAAATTGATACAGGAAGGTGATAAATGCATTGATGCGTTTGCAGGATGCTTGATAGAGAGGATTTTCTATTCTAATTTAATATTGAATGATATGTTTGCGAGGGAACTGAACAAGTTGAAAAAGGTTGAGACCTGACCTCTGGACCTGTCGGCTAATACCGGCGTAGGGAAGCAATTTCTTACGCCGCTTTTGCGTTCGAAAGAGCTTCCAATTTTTGGAGGCTCTATTTTTTATGGAAAACATGGAGGTGGAAAAATGACGTTTATGGAGAAGGTCCTGAAAAAGAACACGCCCATTTGGAACGAGTGCGCTGCGACCCCCTTTGTGCGGGAGATGCGCGCCGGAACGCTGCCCATGGAAAAATTCAAGCTGTATGTCATACAAGACAGCATTTATCTAAAGCACTATGCCCGCATTTATGGAAAGGCGATCTATCATGCCGCCGCTTTAAGGGAGATCCAGCTCTATTATTCGGCCCTTGGCTTCGTGACCGACACGGAGTCGGCTGTGAGGCTGAAATATCTGACCCGATTTGGAATGACAGACGAGGACATTGAGCGGGTTTCGCCGCTGGCGGAAAATCAAAACTACATTGATTTTATGATGGGGGTTGCGGCGCAGGGGAATGCCTGTGAAATACTTATGGCTGTTTTGCCATGTATGTTGAGCTACAGCTATATTTTCAGAAAAATCGCCGCCGAACCGGGAACGCCCGATTCAAAATACCTTGATTTTATTGAGGACTATGCGGAAGATGGGTATGCCGAAAGCTGTGAACAATGGTGTGGGTTCGCGGATAAAAAATGTTCCGTTTTGACCCGAAAGGAGCAGGACCGGGTAAGCCGCATTTTTGAAAAGGCCAGTTACCTGGAGCTTGATTTTTGGAAAATGGCATATGGAGGATGAGCTGTGAAAAAAGTATTGAGTATTGCAGGGTCTGACTGCAGCGGCGGCGCAGGAATTCAGGCTGATCTAAAGACGTTTTCTGCCCATGGTGTTTTTGGCATGAGCGTGATCGTTTCCGTGGTTGCAGAGAACACCAGCCGTGTGATCGACATTCAGGACATTACGCCGGATATGATAAAAAAGCAGATCGATGCCGTGTTTGAGGATATTGAGGTGGATGCTGTTAAGGTGGGAATGCTGTCCACACCCCGATGTATGGAAGCCGTTGCGGAAAAGCTGCGTTACTATCGGCCGGGGAATGTTGTGATCGACCCCGTTATGTACGCAAAGAATGGCTGCCCGCTTATGGAGCCTGCAGCGGTTGGCGCGCTGATCAAAATTATTATCCCGCTTGCGGACGTGCTGACACCGAATATTCCAGAGGCGGAGAAACTATCCGGCATGCGGATTTTGTGTGCTGCCGACATGGAAGCAGCCGCACGGAAAATTTGTGCGATGGGGTGCAAAGCCGTGATCATCAAGGGCGGACACGCTGCCGGGGATGCGTTGGATATTTTGTTCGACGGGGAAAAATTTACTCGTTTTCAAACGGCGCGGATCCAGACAAAAAATACGCACGGGACAGGCTGCACCTTTTCCTCGGCGGTTGCAGCCCAGCTTGCAAACGGGAAAAGCCTGCAGCAAGCGGCCCGGGACGCAAAAAAGTATGTTACAACCGGAATTGAACACGCCCTTGCAATTGGAAAAGGATGCGGCCCCACACATCACTTTTACGATGTTTATAAAAACGGGCTGCGGGGCATGGAGGAACAGGAGGATGCAGAATGACGACTGATTATACGCTTTATCTTGTAACGGACCGTTCGCTTATGAGCACTGAAACGCTGGGGGAGGCAGTGGAACAGGCGATTCTGGGTGGGTGTACAATGGTCCAATTGAGAGAAAAGGATAGTTCGTCATTGGATTTTTACCAGCTGGCCCGAGGGATCAAAAAAATCACAGACCGGTTTCACATCCCCCTGATGATCAATGACCGAATTGATATTGCATTGGCTGTGGATGCGGCGGGCGTACACATTGGGCAAAGCGACCTTCCCGCGGCGACCGCCAGAAAAATAATGGGGGAAAGGATGCTTTTAGGGGTGTCAGCAGCATCGGTTCGGGAGGCGGTGCAGGCGCAAAACGACGGAGCGGACTATTTGGGCGTTGGAGCCATGTTCCCGACGGATACAAAAACGGATGCGGGCCTTGTGACAAAAGAGGAATTGCAGAAAATCCGGCGGGCCGTTTCTTTACCGATCGTTGCGATTGGCGGGATCAAGAAAGAAAACGCCGAGGAGCTTTGTGCCGTTCCTGTAGACGGGCTGGCGGTTGTGTCGGCAATTATTGCCCAGCCGGATATCAGGCAAGCGGCAGCCGAACTAAAAGGGATTTTCCGGAAAAGTGTTGTGAACAGATGAATTTTCAAACGGCAATTTCCGGTTTAGGCAGCGCCCTGCCAACTTGAGTTTAAGATACATCCTTGCCGGCAAACGCCAGTGAAGAAAAGAGCTCCTGCCGAAGGCTTGCTCTTCGACAGGAGTTCCCTTTTTTTGCGGCGTGCCTTTCCGGGAAGCGCGCGCTGTTTTTAACGGTGTTTATTGTTCAGGGGAGCATTCGCGGCCCAGGGTGGTGTTGTCGGTCTTGCGGTCGCGCAGGGCGGGCACCGGGTTCGGCTTTTCCTCAAAGCGGTAATCCTGGCCGTTTTTGGCCTGGTAATCGGCAATGACCCGGTGGCTGGGGGTGTTCTGGGCGCCGCCCTTGTTCACTGTTTTTTGATATTTGAAGAACAGCGCGCTCTGCGGCATCTCGTACACCGGGGTATATTGTTCGCAATCGGCGGTGAGCTCCACGGTCTTTTTCAGCACCTTGCGCACGTATTCTTTTTGGGGGCTGAATTTGAGCAATTCCGGGAAAGCGCCCTCCGGGATTACCTGCTGCCAATCCTTGCGTTCGTACTTTTTCAGCAGTTCGGCCGCCTTGTGCAGGTGGCTCACCTCGGCCTGGAAATTTTGCTCCCAGACGCCCTTTACATAGGGGTCGGTTTCATCCTCGTAGCAGGAGTAGTAAAGGTAACACTCGTTGTATTCATGCATCAGCAGGTTTTCCAGCCAGGTGCAGGTGGGATCCAGCAGGCTGCCGTACTGGGTCACGTGCTGCTCCTCCACCATACCAATTTCCTGATACAGCTTGCGCCCCAGGTCGTTGGGGTAGAAAGCGCCCAGGTTCATATAGTAGTTCATGGTCTGCTGTTCGGCTGCGGTGATGATGCTGGTATCCAGCTTTGTCAGGGGATGGGCGGTTTTGAAATCGCAGGGGCGGCGCACACTGTCCATGGGGTGACGGTGGTGGGCGATGGTGGGCCGCCCGGGCATGATCTCGGTGTAGCTGCCCACAAGCCGCTCGGCCCGCACGCCCTGCTCCATCTCCAAAAGATCGGCGTAACGGTACAGGTGGTCAAAATCCTCCAGCAGGGCAAAGTTCAGCGCCTGCACCACGTAAGGGTCCGGGTCGCGCTGTGCAAGGATCGCGGTCAGATCCACGGCAAGCTGCTCGTAGGTGATGGTGGTTTCCAGCTGGGTTTCGTCGGCAGGCTTCAGGCAGGCCAACTGTTTTTGCTGCTGCTGTTCCACCCTGCGGCAGACGGCCAGCTCCCGCCGCAGGTCGTTGTTGTCGCAATGGCGGTGGAACTGGTGGCTGAACCATACCGCCTCGTATTCGGTGCCGGTCATCAGAATGATGCGCACCTTGGTATAAGCGTCCGTTTCGTCTTTTTGGTATGCCTTGGGGTAAAGGGCCTTCCAGCTCATAAAAGCGCTGCCCGGGCGCCCGGCCTTTTGTTCGAACGGGTTCATTGCGTTTCCTCGCTTTCCTGTTTTGTGCCCGCTTTTCCGCGGGCGGTCTATCTTAGTATTTGGCTGGGCGGGCGGCTCTATTCAATTTGATTGACTGAATGCGTTCAAATGCGGTAGAATAACAAAGGCGCTGTGAGGATATGCGGCGGCAGCGCCCCATCACACCGGCCTCTGGGCCAAAAAGGAGAAACAAATATGTGGTTCAACGAGGCCTGTATTTATCAGATTTATCCGCTGGGGCTGTGCGGCGCGCCGGCGGAAAACGACGGCATCCGGGAGCACCGCATCCTGCGGGTGCTGGACTGGGCAGAGCATATCCGTGGGCTCAACATGACGGCGGTGCTGTTCAACCCGGTGTTCGAAAGTGACAGGCATGGATACGATACCCGCGATTTCTTTGCGCTGGACTGCCGCCTGGGAACCAACGAGGATTTTGCACAGGTGTGCGATGCGCTGCATGCGGCGGGGCTGAAGGTGATTCTGGACGGGGTTTTCAACCATGTGGGGCGGGGCTTTTGGGCGTTCCGGGACGTGCAGCAGAAAAAATGGGACAGTCCCTATAAAGATTGGTTCCATTTGGATTTTAACGGCGATACCCAGTACGGTGACGGCTTTTGGTACGAGGGCTGGGAGGGCCACAACGAGCTGGTAAAGCTGAACCTGCAAAACCCGGCCGTGGTGGAGCATCTGCTGGAGGCGGTGCGCCGGTGGGCACAGGAATTTGGGGTGGACGGGCTGCGCCTGGACGTGGCGTACAGCCTGCCGCCGGAATTTTTGGCCCGGCTGCGCCGTTTTGCCGAACAGCTGAAACCGGAATTTGCCCTGTTGGGGGAAACGCTGCACGGCGACTACAACCGCTGGATGAACGAGGACGCCTGCCATTCGGTGACGAACTATGAGTGCTATAAGGGCTTGTGGTCCAGCTTTAACAGCGGAAATATGTTTGAGATCGGCCACAGCCTTGCCAGACAGTTCGGCCCCGAGCCCTGGACGCTTTACAGGGGCAAGCATCTGCTGAGCTTTCTGGACAATCACGATGTGGAGCGCATTGCCAGCATGCTGACAAACCCGGCACATTTGCGCCCGGCCTACGGCCTGCTGTTCGGCATGCCCGGGGTGCCGGCGGTTTATTACGGCAGCGAGTGGGGGATTCAGGGCAAGAAAAGCGAAGGGGACGCCGCCCTGCGCCCGGCGCTGGAAATACCCCGAAAAAATGAACTTACCGATTGGGTGGCCGCTCTGGCGGCAGCGCGCCAGAAAAGTGAAGCGCTGCGCTATGGCAATTACCGCAACCTGCTGCTGACAAACGCACAGATCATTTTTGAGAGGGCCGTGGAAAAGGAGCGGGTGCTGGTGGCGGTGAACGCTGCGGAGGAACCCTTTACGGCGCACTTTGACGCGGGCGCGGGCTGTGCGATTGACCTTGTGACCGGCCTGCCCCATGATTTTGGGGGCGGCAGCCTGCTGGAGCCCTATTCTGTCTGCTATTGGCAAGTAAGTTGACTTTACAGCGGCTTGTTCAAACTTGGCAAAAGTTTGCTTCTTTTATTGTATAAGCTGGAAGCACTTGTAAAATATGGACGGAAGTGTTATGATAAAAACACAGGAAGGCTTTCATAATTTCCCTTTCTGCTCATTCTCCTTAAACAAGCAAAAAGCCCGATGTATGCCAGTGCATCGGGCTTTTTGCTGTTTTTTATGGATATTTGCAAAAACTTTGTTCTGGCCGTGCGCCAAAGCGCTCAGGGCATTTGGCAAAGCAGATAGCGTGCGGTGGCGTTGTTGGGCTGATGCGAAAGCTGTAAAGGCGTTCCGCTGAACATCAATTTGCCGCCGTTGCTTCCGCCGCCAGGGCCCAGATCCACCACCCAATCGCAATGGCGGATAAGCTGCTGGTTATGCTCCACCGCGATCACGGTGTGGCCTGCGTCCACCATGCGGTCCAGCAAGGTCAAAAAATGCTCGACGTCTTGCGGGTGCAGGCCGGCGGTGGGTTCGTCCAGCAGATAGAGGGTACGCCCGCCCCCGCCGGTGATCAGTTCCGAGGCCAGCTTGAGCCGCTGTGCCTCGCCGCCCGAAAGGGTGGTGAGGGGCTGCCCCAATTCCAGGTAACCAAGCCACACATCGCACAAAAGCTGCAGGGTGCGGCGCAGCTTGGGGGACGAACGGAAAACCGGAAGTGCGTCCGCCAGCGGCAGGGCCAGCACCTCCAGGATAGAAAGGCCCTGGCAGCGCACGGCCAGGACATCCGGGCAAAAACGATTGCCGCCGCAGGCGGGGCAGGGGACCTGTGCCTCCGGGAAAAACAGCAGGTTACTTGCGACTGTGCCCAGCCCCTGGCAGGTTTCGCACCGGCCTCCGGGAAGGTTGAAGGAAAAGTGTTTGGCCTGAAGCCCGGCTGCCTTTGCGCCGGGACTGGCCGCAAACAGCGCGCGGAGCTGGTCATAGGCGCCGGAATAGGTGGCCACGTTGGAGCGTTTGTTCCGGCTGATCGAGGCCTGTTCCAGGCAGATCACCTGGCTGAATTGCTCCAGGCCCTCCACGTTTTCGCCGCCCTTGGCAAGCACCTCAAAGATCAGGGTGGATTTGCCTGAACCGGAGGCGCCGGTCACAGCGGACAGGCAGCCGCAGGGAAAGCGCGCCGAAAGGTGATCGAGATTAAAGAGCACGGCGTTTCGTACCCCAACAAAATGCCCGTTTCCGGGGCGCGGCTTTGTTTTGAAACGGCTTTGCGCTGCCAGCCAGCGGCCGGTAAGCGAGGCTGGCTGCCGCATGAGCTGGGCCGGCGTGCCGCAGGCCACGACCTGCCCGCCCTGTTTGCCTGCGCCCGGCCCCAGATCGATCAGGTGATCGGCCGCGCGGATGACGTCCGGATCGTGCTCAATGACCAGAACGGTGTTGCCGTTGTCGCGCAGGGCGCGCAGAAGCTCCACCATGCCGGCGGTGTCCTGCGGGTGCAGGCCCGCGGTGGGCTCATCCAGGATATACAGCAGGCCGGTGAGATCCGAATCCAGGGTGGCCGCCAGTTTCAGGCGCTGGGCCTCGCCCCCGGAGAGAGTCATGGTCTGGCGGTCCGGGGTTAAATAGCCCAAGCCAACCCGGGCGAGGCGCCGGAGCTTGGTTTTGAGATCCAATAGAAAGGGCTCGACCTGCCCGCGCGCCGGCCCGGCCAGCTGCCGGTCCAGCGAACCGATCCAGCCGAGCAGCTGGTCCAGGGAAAGAAGGTTTGCCTGTGCAAGGCGCATTCCCGCCACAGTCACCTGGCGGCTGGTCTCGTTCAGCCGGTCGCCGCCGCAGGCGGGGCAGGGGACGGAGGTGAAGCAGCGTTCCAGCTTGCCGCCCTCGCCGGCCCGGGCCTCCATCCGCTTCCACAGAAGGGGCTCCACGCCCTCGAAGCGGCCAAGCTCGACGGTGCGGGGAGGCGCTTGGCCGGGAAATGCGGCCTGCACGGCCGCAGAGCCGACCCCCTGGTACAGAATCATCTTTTGCAGGGCGGAAAAACACTCCACCGGGGTGCCCGGGGCAAGGGGCAGACCATAGTGTTCCAGCGCGCGGTAAAATGCGCCGGTCTGGTATTCGCCATAGCGCCGCTCCCACCAGGTCACGGCGCCTTCTTCCAGCGAAAGATGTTCGTTTACCGCGGCGCTGCGATCCACTGCCATAACCCGGCCCAGGCCGGCGCAGGCGGGGCAGGCCCCCTCTTTGGTATTAAAAGAAAAATGGGAGCGGGTGAGCTTTGGCATCCGGTGGCCGCAGCGGCAGCAATCCATCCACACCAAAAATTCACCGCCCTGCTTTTCTGTGGTTTCCACACAGTCGGCTGCACAGATCGTTTGCCCGCAGGCGGGGCAGCGGCGCACCCCCAGCTTTTCGAAGAGCATGCGAAGGCCGGTGTAAATGTTGGTGGCGGTGCCAACGGTGGAGCGGGGGTTTTTGTTGGCGCCGCCCTGGCTGATGAGGATCGCGGGCCCAGCGCCCCGGACCCGTTCCACCTTGGGTTTGGGGATTCCCTGGAAGCTCATGGCCTCCAGGTATTGGCGCTGGCATTCCATGTAAAGAACGTCCCGCAAAAGGGTGGATTTGCCCGAACCTGAAAGCCCGGTGAACACCACCAGCTTTTCCCGGGGAATTTCCACTGAAATCCGTTTCAGATTGCCCTCGCAGGCACCCTGGATAAAAATGTTGCGCATGGCCGCCTCCCTTGCCAAAAATACAAAACGACTGATGGCGGGCGCCGTCAGTCGTTTTACTATACAACAGTTTCCCTCGTTTTACAATAGGGTTTGCGGGGCGGGAGCGTTTGGTGCGGAAGGGGCTACGCCGCACACGGTAAGAAGCCCCTGCTGCACCGTGAATTTGACCTCGAGACCGGCAAAGAAAAAGCCGTAGACCCGGTCTGGGTCGGCCTGGTAGGAGGGGCGTGGATCCTGCGCGAGCACCGCGGTGAGGGGCGCGCGCAGGGGCTGCGGCACCCGCGCAAGCCAGCGCTCCGGGAACTCCACCTCCAGGGCGTAGGCCCGGGCCGGCTGGGCAAAGCCGCCTGCGGCGCCGGGGCGGCTGTCGGTATAAGGGAGATAGGGTTTTAGATCGAAGATCGGAGTGCCGTCCATCAGGTCGGCGCCTGCCACGGTCAGCACAGGGCCCAGCGCGGCATCCTGTGTAATGCCTTCCAGCTTTACACAGGACAGGCCCAGGGCGTTGGGCCGGAAAGGCGAACGGGTGGCAAACACCCCCATGCGGGTATTGCCCCCCAGGCGCGGCGGGCGCACGGTGGGGCGCCAGCTGCCGCGCACTGCTTCCGAGAACTGCCAGATAAGCCAGAGGTGCGAAAAGCCCTCCAGGCCGCGGAGCGCGGCGGGAACGCGGTACTCCGGCTCGAACACGATCGTGGACAGCAGCTGTTCCACAAGGCCGCTCTGGCGGGGGATCCCGAATTTTGTTGGAAAATCGCTGTGGATGCGGGCGATTGTTTTGAGCGTATATCCCTCGTCCATCTCAAGGCTCCTTTTTGCCGGCGGGCTCTGCAAGGTGTTCCGAAGTTTCGGCATCCAGCAGGCGGCGCAGCTCACACAGCAGCGCATCGTTTTCAAAATAGGAGCTGCCGTAGTTCAGGTTAAACGCATAATCAAAATCCGGCGGCATGCTGCCCTGATTGTGCTGTAAAATGGTTTCGGCCTTGTCCAGCGCTTTTACAAAGCGCGCCTCGGGGGTCGTGCACGCCTCGTATTCTTCCCACAGGGCCAGAAAGGACGTTTTTTGCGCAGGGGGCAGCAGCTGGGTAAGCCGCAGCACCGCAGCTTGTTCCAGGCGCCGCTTATGCATGGGGTCAGGCAGGAGCGCGGCGGAAATATCGCCGTCGTAGGCTTCGCCCAGATCGTGGATAAGACACAGCAAAAGCACCCGTTCGGCGTTCAGCCCGGGGCGGCCAGGCAGCAAAACCGCGGCCAGCATTGCCAGCCGCCAGGAATGCTCGGCGGTGCTCTCGTGCCGGCCGCTGCTGGTCCAGGCAGTACGGGTGGTATTTTTCAGGCGCTCCAGTTCCCGCACAAACTCAAGCTGCTGCACAAGGTCGCTCATTATTGTTTCCCCTATCTTTGAGATGCGTTTTTGCTTCCGGGCTTTTTAGAGAGGAGTGTGAATATTTACTGTGGGTCTTCTGCTAAATCTCCGCCGCGGCAAAAGTCTGCAAGCTCAAAATCTGAACTATGCTGTTTCTTTTTATCGGTATCTTCGTACTGCAAGCTAAAATCAAAGAGAATGGTATCGCAATTTTTACACCGGAATTCGCACTTTGCGGTTCTTTGCATTTGTGTTCCGCATTTTTTACAATAATGAGGGTTCATAAAATTCACATCCTTGTTATTTGTACGATGCTTTCCACATGTTCGGTGTGCGGGAACAGATCCACCGGCTGGATGTGTTCGACATGCCAGCCGCGCTGGACCAGGAATTCCAGATCGCGGCGCTGGGTGGCGGGCTCGCAGGAAACATAGACCGCGCGGCGGGGGGCCAGGGCGTCCAGCGCGGTGAGAAATTCCGGCGTGCTGCCCGCCCGGGGCGGGTCCAGGATCACCACGTCTGGCCGTTGGCCGGACGCCGCTAATTCCAGCATGGCTTTGCCCGCATCGGCGCACACAAAGCGGGCGTTGCGGATCCCGTTGAGGCGGGCGTTCTGTACGGCGCACTGCACCGCGCTGCGGTTCACTTCCACGCCAAGCACATGGCGGGCCCTGCCAGCGCAGGAAAGGCCGATGGTACCCACGCCGCAGTAAGCGTCCAGCAGGGTTTCGGCCCCGGTCAGGGCGGCGGCCGCGATCACCTGGTTGTAAAGCAGCTCTGTTTGAACGGGGTTTACCTGATAAAAGCTGGATGCCGACACCTGAAAGCGCACACCGCACAGGCTGTCTTGGATGCAGCCCCTGCCGTACAGTACTTTTTCGGCGCTGCCCAGTACCGCGCTGGAATGGCGAGGGTTGATGTTCTGCACTACGGTGGATACCTGGGGGCAGAGCTGCCGCAGCTTTGCCACAAACGCCCGCGAACCGGGCAGCTCGGGGGCAGCGGTCACAAGGCAGACCAGAACTTCGCCGGCCGCCCGGCTGTGACGCACCAGCACATGGCGCAGAAGGCCGGTGCGGGCGTCCTCGTTGAAGGGCTCATAGCGGCAGGCCGCCGCGGCGGTCCGCACTGCCGCGATGGCCTCGTCCAGGGCGGGATGGTGGAGCAGACAGGCCTCGACCGGCACCACCTTGTGGGTACCCTGGGCATAAATGCCGCTGCGCAGCGATCGGCCGGGGCCGGCGGCGAAGGTGGAAACGGCTTTGTTCCGGTAGTGCCAGGGATCGGCCATCCCCAGGATGGGGCGCACCGGGCCAAAGCCGCCCAGCAGCTTTTGTACGTGGGCCTGCTTTTTTTGCAGCTGCCCGGGATAGGGCAGAGCCAGCAGGGGGCAGCCCCCGCAGCCCTTTTTGAAAAGTGGGCAGGGATACATTTTACGTGGAACCTCCCGCCAAACGGCAAATCAGATGAAAAGAGGCGGAAGGGCTCAGCCGATGCCGCCGTACACAAAACCAAGGATCAGGATGAGCGCAGTCAGGGGCACATAGAGATATTTGGCGGCACGGCCGAACGCGCGGCTTAAGGGGCGGGTACGGCCTGTTTCAAGCTCTTGCCGGATGCGCGGCCAGCCCAGCACGTAATACACCGAAACCGCCCCCAGCACCGCACCGATGGGAACCACTACGATGGTGATAAAGTCCAGCCAGGCGCCCACCACGGGCTCGGCTTCCAGAAAAACGCCCACCGCAAAAGTGACGCCGCCGCACAGGGCCACCGCCGCGCCCCGGGGCAGGCAAAAGCGGGTTTGCCAGCTCTCGATTACAGCCTCGAACATGTTGATGAGCGAAGTAATGCCGGCAAACGCCACGGAAAGGAAGAAAAAGACTGCAAAAAAGCGGCCAAAAGGCATCTGCTGGAATACGGTGGGCAAGGTAATGAACATCAGGGAGGGGCCGCGGGTCACATCCACGCCGAAGGCGAAGACCGCGGGCATAATGGCAAGACCGGCCAAAAGGGCGGCCATTGTGTCGAACAAGGCCGTGCGCAGCGAGGCCGCGGGGATATCGACGCTTTTATCCAGATAGGCGCCGTATACAATCATGCCGGAGCCGGTGATGGAAAGCGAGAAAAAGGCCTGGCCCATTGCCATGACCCAGGTGTCGAGCCGGAGCAGAGCCTGCCACCGGGGCACGAACAGAAAACGATAGCCCTCGGAGGCGCCGGGCAAAAAGGCGACCCACACCGCCAAAAAGAGAAACAGTGCAAAGAACAGAGGCATCAGGACCTTGCTGGCCTTTTCGATGCCTTTCGTTACACCCAAGGCGAGAACCAGGCACACCACCGCCACAATGGCGGCGTGCCAGGGCAGGCTGCCAAAAGCCCCGGTGGCCCCTGAAAAGTAAACCGACGGGTCGGCCGCCAGCAGGCTGCCGGTGACCGAACCGGCCAGGCTGCGCAGCACCCAGCCCAGGATGATCGCGTATCCGATCGCAATGCCCAGCGAGCCGAGCAGAGGGATCCAGCCCAAAGCGGTGCCCAGCCGGCGCCTGCCGCGGCGTTCAAAGCAATAGCCATACGCGCCCAAGGTGCCGGTGCGCGCCAGCCGCCCGATACCGAATTCTGCAGAAAGGCCCACCCAGCCGAACAACAGGGTAAACAGAAGGTAAGGAATCAAAAATGCGGCGCCGCCGTATTGCCCCACCCGGTAAGGGAACATCCAGATGTTCCCAAGGCCCACGGCGCTGCCCACACAGGCGATAATAAACCCCACAGAAGAGGTGAAGCCCCCGTTGCGATGCGAGGGTGAAAAGCTGTTTTCTTTCACGTGTGATCCATTCCTTTTGCCCGCCGAAAAGCAGAGGGCGTTTTATCGTTTTGCGCACAGTGCGGCAGGGAAAGCGGGGCGGATCAAAGCCTGCCCAGCGCTTTTAGAACAGAGTGCTCGCCAAAAGCCCAGTGGTAGCGGGTCCAGCAGGAGAAGCTGCAATACAGGGTGTCGAGCTTTTGGAGCGTGGGCAGAAAGGCCTGCCGCGCTTTGGAGTATGGCTTTACAGTGATCTCGTCCCAAACCGAGGCGTCGCTTTTTAAGGCAAGGCGGACGGTGGATTCTTTGGCAGGGCAGGGAAGCACGAAGCTGCCATCCTGCACGGCCAGAGGGGCTCCGTTCACGGTGGCTGTAAAATTGGCCGCCGGGTCCTGCGCCAGCGCCCGCAGTTCGGGCGTGCTGCCATACACCCCCAAAAGGATATCCTGCCGGCTTTCCGGGGTATAGGTGTAAAGAAAATTGCCGCCTGCATCGGTGACTTTGATGAAGGCAGGGCCCTGGGCATCCGCGGCATAGGCTTCCAGCTCGCAGAGGCCGGGGGCCGCTCCCTCGATTTCCAAAAGTTCCACCGTGAAGCTGCTGAGCCCGGTGGGGGCGGGCAACGTTAACCGGGTGGGGGCGCCGCCGGGGTCCAGGGGGCCGGTGAGCAGCTGTTCGCCGTTTTCCAGCGTGACCCGCGCCTGAAGGACGTTGTCCTGCAGGGAAGGCGAATCGTAGAACACCAGTTCGCTTATAACAGCCGGGGCCGCGAGCTCCACCGTGAGCACATCGCTCGGGGCGGGGGTCCATACCCCATCAAAGGGGCGGTGTTCCCGCTGCGCCACATGCGCGGAATCGGCCAGCTTAAAATCGGTCAGCCGCCCAAGGCCATCGGTGCTTTGGGCTGTGAGGCGGGCGGTATAAAGCAGGCTGTCGGTGCGGCGCGGCCAGAACACCTTGTCGCTGTTCACCACCCGCCCCATACGCTGCAGCGCCCGCTGGGAGCCATAGCTGGCAAAGGCGGAGTAGAGCGCGCTCGCACGCCTGGTATAGGCCATGTCCTGCGGGCGCAGGGGCAGGCGCAGCCGGTCGGCCCAAACGTAAGTGTTGGTTTCTTCCATGCGGCCGCTCTCATACGGCGGCAAAGCCGAGGGCAGGTTGGGGGCGTAATAGTCGTCTGCAGCCAGCCAAGAAGTGCTGTAGCCGAAACCTTTGTATACGAGGGGGTGATAATCGGCGCCGGAGCCCAGCAGGTTGCCCAGTGCCGTTTCAAAAATCAGCGAGGTGCCCCGGTGATCGGGGTGGAAATCCTGGTCGATGCAGTAGATCACGTCCGGCAATTCGGCGCCCAGGAATTCCTGCATGTCCCAGATCACATTGTCGTAGGTATAGTCTGACCAGCCGCCGGAAACCGAGGCGCGGTATTCCGGGTGGCGTTTCAGGCCATACGTGTGGGTGCGGCCCGCGTCCGAAGGAACAAGCTCGCCGGCGGGGGCGTTGTAGATATGGCCGTAGGGGCTGGTATACTGGTCGCCGTAGCCCAGAAAGACCACGTCGTCGGCTTCCATGCCAAGGGCTTTTTGGCAGCGCAGCGCTTCGTTCAGGCGGTAGCCGTCTTGAAAATCGGCGTCGCCGTTGCTCAAAAAAAGAACTTTTACCTGGGTGCCCGCGGCGCGGTAAGCGTCGATCACGCCAGCCGCCAGATTCAGGTCGTCGTCCTGGTGCGGCACCACAAACAACACCTTTTGAGGCGCGGCGTACAGGCTTTGCTGCCAGCTGCCCTGGGCAGAATACCGCCCGCCGCCCAGAGTGACAGCCAAAAAGACGGCGGCCGCGCCCAAAACCCCCAAAGCGTGCAGCGCGGCAAATACCCGGGCAAAAAAGCGGGGCAGTAAGCGGCAGACAGGCAGCAGCACCACACAGTAGCCCAGCGCAAACCAGAGCGCGCGCTTTTCCAGCCCGAGCGAGCCATAAAACAGCACGCAGAAACCGCCGGACAGAGCGGTGAATAGAAGGAGCAGCCAGCGCCGCAGCCATTTTTTTAAGGCGGGGTTCATGAAAAGCCTCCTGACATGCAGTATGGGAAAAGCGGACTCAGTTGTTGGCACTGGAGCACTTTGCCGCATCGATTGCCAGTGCGATCATGAGAACCAGCAGGGCGTTCTGCGGGTCGGGAATGTCCAGTACGTAGGTATCGGTCACGTGCAGCAGTTCTTTCGAAAGATACGCCACCTCTGCGCCATAGGCGTCGGTGATGGTGTAATCCCATTCAAACAGATTGCCCTCGACCTGCCAGCCGTTGCAGTCCAGCGTGAACACCGGCTTGAAAAAGGTGAATTCCTTTTTGATCTGACCGATGTATGCATCGCCCAGGTACATGGCAAAACGGGGCAGGAAGGTAAAGACCTCCTCTTTTACTGTGCCCAGGGGCGAGCCGTCGGCGTTCAGGATTTCCAGCCGGTGCCCCCAGGAGAGCTTGCCCTCCACAGTATAGACCGTATTGCCCGCTTCATCATAGATATCATAGCTGTCCAGCCAGGAAAAAAAGCGCTGTTTGAATAAGAGCTTCATGGGTGCCTCCTTAATGCTGCCGCTTTGGCGATTAAAAATTTAATGATACCTGGCTGCCCGGGAACAACCCCCAGGGAGCGGTTTATTCCCGGACGGTGCGGGTTAAAAGGATCACGCATTCCACATGCCTTGTGCGGGGAAACAGGTCCACCGGCTGCGCCTGCACAGGCCGGTAGCCGCGGGCCGCCAAAAAGGCGCAGTCGCGGGCAGCAGTGGCGGGGTTGCAGCTGACCATCACGACCGTGCGGGGGGCCATTTTGCACACCGCGTTCAGGGTGGCTTCATCGCAGCCTTTGCGGGGCGGGTCCAGGCAGATCACATCCGGGGCAAGGCCCTCGGCGGAAAGCTGTGCGGCGGCCCGGCCGGCATCCGCACAGAGAAAACGGGCGTTGGCCGCGCCCATGGCGGCAGCGTTTCGCCGGGCGCTTTCCACCGCTTCCGGCACGATCTCCACCCCGATCAGCTCTTTGCATTCCCGCACCATGGAAAGGCCGATGGTGCCCATGCCGCAGTAAAGGTCCAGCAGGGTATCGCCCGGGCGCAGGGCTGCAAACTGCTTTGCCACGCCGTAAAGAAGCTCTGCGCCCGGCGTGTTTACCTGATAAAACGAGAGAGGGCCAAGCTGCACCGGCACGCCGCACAGGGTATCCTCGATATAGCCTGGGCCGTGCAGGGAAATGCACTCGGCGCCGGTGATCACATTGGTCTTTTGGCGGTTCACGTTCAGCACCACCGTGCGCACCGAGGGAAAGCGGGCTATGAGCGATTCGCAGAACTCCTGCGCGTGGGGCAGGGAGCGGCCGTTTATCACCAGGCAAACCAGAATCTGGCCGGTATGCCAGCCCTGGCGCAAAAAAATATGGCGCACCAGGCCCGTGTGGGTCTGCTCGCTGTAAACCGGGATGGCGTTCTGCTGCAAAAAATCGCAGATCCAGCCCGCAATCTCGTTGAGCGGCCGCGGCTGGAGCCGGCAATCGGCACAGGGGACAAGCCGGTGGCTGCGGGGGGCGTAGAACCCGGCACTCACGCGGCCCCCGGCATTCAGGGCGACCGGAAACTGCACCTTATTGCGGTAGCGCTGCTGCAGGGGGCTTGCGAGCATCGGCAGCACTGGAAGCTCCAGCCCGCCGATGCGGCGCAGGGCATCCCGCACAAAGCCCTCTTTGGCCTGGGCCTCGGCCTCGTAGCTCAAGTGGCGGAAGCAGCAGCCGCCGCAGGGGCGGTACACGGGGCAGTCCGGTTCGATGTGCTGGCTGCTCAAGGCCACCGGCTTTTCCAGGATGCCGAACGCATAACGGCCCATATCCTTTACGATGCGGGCCTCGATGCGGTCGCCAGGAGCAGTGTACGGCACAAAAACAGCCTTGCCTTCGTAATGCCCCACGCCGCTGCCATCGCTGGAAAGGCTTTCGATGGTGAGGGGAAGAATTGTGTTTTTAGGGGTCGGCACAGGGCGAATCCTCCTTGTTGGGGGTTATTGGATGAGCTGGAACGGCAGGATAAATCGGCCCTCCACATCCGGCGAGAGACCGGTATCCTGCCCTATAAACCGGAAGGCCATCGCATTTTTTGCCATGGCGGCCGCAGCCCGCGCCGCGGCCTGGGGATCGTAATAGGGCACGGCCAGGGCCACGCCGTCCGCCACCAGCGCCTGCGCGTCCTCGCGGTTCTGCGCCACTGCGCCAATGCGCACCGGTGCGTCGCCCTCCAGCCAGCCAAGCTCCTGCGCCACCGCATAGGCGGTGCGGGCATCCTGGGGGCTGGTGCACAAAATGAACTCGGGCTTTTGCTGGCCGGTCAGGCGCTCGGCGTTAAAGGGCAGGGGTTCGCCCTCCCCGTCGGCGTATTCCAAAAGCGCGGTGTATACGCCGTAATGTTCGCATTCTTCCAGGGCGTAGCGGGCGAACTGGCTGTGGGCCCCGCCGCTCTCGGTCTGAAAAAGCGCATACTGCAAAAGGTGGTCGCCGTTTTCGTCGGCGATCACGCCGTCGCGGTAGGCCAGAGCCACCTGCTTGCCGAGCAGCTCGCCCCCGTGTGCGGCTTCACTGCCGAGGTACCAGGCTTTATCGCTGGCGGCAAGGGCCGCAGCGCCCGGGTCGCTGCCCACGAACACAAGTGTGGCCCCGGCCTGTGCGGCGGCGTCCAACAGGGCGCCGCTGACCTGCGGATCATCCTGCCCCACAATCAGCACCCGCGCGCCGAGCTGCAGCAGGCGCTGCGCGGCTGCCGCAGGGGCTTCGCCCTCCTCGCTTTCGAGAAGCGAAACGTCACTGGCCGCAAGTTCGTTTTTTAGAACCTCCAGATCCAGATAGGCGGCACGGGAGGGGGAATGGATATAGCCCACCGCGGGGGCGGGAGTAAAATAGCCGGTCACGTAAAGGTAAAGGTAAATACAGCCCGCTGCGCCGGCCAGCACGAACAAAGCCCTGAAAACAAACGAAAAAATGCGTTTCATGAAGCGTTCTCCCAGTGGATGATTATTTTATAAAAACACCTGCTCCGCCCGTTCGCGGAGCGGGCAGCACACAAGGGCCGGGATCTTGCCGCTGTTGTTTTGCGGTCAAATTTTAAACGGAAGGGGCTTCCAGGCTGGCCAGATAGCGGCTGGGGGGGACGCCCTTGGCCTTTTTGAACACGCGGGAGAAATAGAACTTGTCGAAAAAGCCCACGCTCATGGCGATCTCCGCAATGGACAGCTGGGAGTTCTTGAGCAGGTTACAGGCTTCGTCGATGCGGTAGCCGGTGAGATAATCGATGGGGCTCTGCCCCACATGGCTCATAAACAGGCGGTAAAGGTGGCTTCGGCTCACGCCCACTGCTTTGGCGATGTCGTCGATGCTGACCTCGTGGGAGTAATTGTATTGGATGTAGCGGATGGCGCTTGCCACATATTGAGCGCCCGCCCCACCGTGGGGGTCTGCCTCGCGCGCCTGGCCCATCAGGCCGGACAGGAACAGGTAGAGATGCCCCACCCGCGCCGCCTCGTTTTGCGGCTCGGAGCCCTGGGCGGCAAAGATAGCCAGGAGAGCCGTTTGCAAAGGGGCGGGATCCGGCGAATGGTACACCGGCTCCTGCTCGGTAAAAGGGGTGCTGCGCATGAGTTTGTTGGCAAACGCGCCGTTGAACCCAACCCAGGAGTATTCCCATGGGTCCTGCTGGCTGGCCGTGTATGAGGCCAACTGCCCGGGGCGCAGCAGAAAAAGATCGCCCGCGCCAAGCTGGTATTCCTTGCCGCCGGTCTTATAGCTGCCGCAGCCGCGCAGAACCAGATGGATCAGGTAGTGGTCGCGCAGGCCCGGCCCCCAGGTGTGCCCGGGCGCGCAGGATTCACGGCCGCCGTTGAACACGCACAAATCCAGGTGATCGCTGGAATCCTGCCAGAACGACTGTTTGTAGGTTTCCGCCAAGAGAGAAGCCCCCTTTTGCCCAGTATAAAACCGCAAAAACAGCACTCTGCGGCAATATAAATCATTTTAGCAGAAAATTCAACAAAAGTCCATCTTGAAAATAAAAAGTGCGCCCAGGCAAAAGCGCATGGGCGCACTTGAACAAAACCCCCGTGCCCTCCAAGGCAAAAAAGGCTTGCCTTGGAGGGCACGGGGGAGATATTTGGAGCTGGAAACGTGACTTGAACACGCGACCTGCTGATTACGAATCAGCTGCTCTACCGACTGAGCTATTCCAGCATGGGGCTGCTTTCCACTGCGCAACGGTACTATTTTAGCGGAAAACTTTGCCCGCGTCAAGGGGGGAACGATCAATCCAGGCGGAAATCCTCGGCGGTGAAGCTGGGAAGCTTTGGCTGGCGGCGGGGAATCCGGAGCAGCGGATCGTAGCGAAAGCGTTTGCAATGGTAATAAGGCGACACCACGCCGCACTTGCAGCACAGGATCATGCGGGGGTCGGCGGCGCGGCGGCCATGCTCGCAGTACTCGCAGGCGGGTTGGATTTCGGCACCGTAGAACGGTTTTTTGCGGAACATGTTCATCCCCCTTTTGTTTGCTTTATTATACCCGATTGCTTTGCCGATGTAAAGCCGCCGGCCCGCCAAAGAACGGCACAGCAAAGCGCAAACAGCACCAGCGCGGCGTCGGGCGCAATGCGGGTGCGAGTGATGACCCGGTCCGCCAGGGTGCTGGCCACTTCGGCCTGGCCGGGAACAAAGCGCAGAAGCACCTTGAGCCAAAGCAGCGAAAATGCCAGGTGCAGAGGCCTTGCCGCCAGCAAAGGCGCCAGAGACAGTTCGCTGCACAGCAGCGCGCGCACCTGAAGCAGCACCGAAAGGCTTTGAATGCTCAGCGCGCAGCAGCAGGCAGCCACAGCGCCGCCGCCCGCAAGCCGGGCCGCGGCCGCACAGCCGCTGGTTACCTCCAGCAGGGCGCTGGCGATAAACTGCACGGGCGCATTTTGGGGCAGCAGCTCAAACAAAACGGCCCCCAAAAAGCGGAAAAAGATCACGAAGCCGCAAACGGTCAGCATGCTGGCCACCGCGGCCTGCACCGCCTGCACAAACCCGCCCTGGCCGTTTGCCGCCTGGCTGCCGCAGGCGCTGCAAAAGACCTGCTCATCGGAGCGGGGCAGGGCAAAGCGCATTGCAATGCCGGTGCACAGGTTGGCGCACAGCAGCGCGGCAAAAAGGCAGGCGCCCAGGCGGGTGCTGCCCAGCATTAAAAGGCCCACCGTGTTCAGGATGAACGCGGGGCCGGAGCCCACCCCGCACACGAGCAGGAGCTGGGCCTGGCGGCGGCTGAGCTGCCCCTGGCGGTATAGTTGGGAAACCGTGCCCGCGGCCACGGCAAAGCCGCCCAGCCAGCTTACCAGCAGGGCCGTGGCCGCCTTTTGCCCCTTGATCCCAAGCCCAAAGCGGGTGAAAGGCCATACCAGCGCGCCCAGCCCGTTTGCGAGCGGGCTGGCGATCAGCAGATTTGCCACCACAAAAAAAGGAAACAGCGCCGGGATGACCTGCAGCGCGCAGCAGCCCAGGCCGTCGCTGATGCCCCGGGCGCTTTGGCTGGGAAAAGCCAGGATCAGCCCGAGAAAGGCGATGGCGGCAAAACCGCCAAAAAGACGGCGGGGAGCACAAATTTTCATAAGGGTTTCCTCCTGGCTAATATAAATGGAAGAAAGAGACAAGGGAAGGGGGCGCGCTGCATGAAACGAAAGAAAAAGGAGCACGAACGCCTGGGCGACATGGTCAAGGGGCTGTTGGGGCAGCCGGAGCCGGGGTTTTATCACCAGCCGGTGCTGCACATCAACTGCCGCGGCCAGATCGAGGTGGAAAACTGCAAGGAAATATTGCTTTACAACGAGGAGGTGGTCCGCCTGGACATGGGGCACTGGGAAATATCGCTGTTCGGCAATGAGCTGGAGCTGTGCTCCATGGGGCGGGCGCTGCTTACCCTGCGCGGCAAGGTGTTCCGGGCGGAATTTACGTATAAGGAGTAAACGGCATGGTTTGGGAAAAATGCTTTGCGCGGGTGCGCTTTTGCGCCCAGGGCGGGCGGTATGAAAAGCTCATTACCCTTTGCGGCCAGCAAGGGGTGCCCCTGGAACACGTACGGCCGGTGCCGGGCGGGTTTACCGCCGCGCTGCCCGCACGCTATTACAGGCACACCGCGCGCCTGGCCCGCCGCTGCCGCACCCGGCTGCGGGTGCAAAAAAAGCAAGGGCTTTATTTCCGGTGCAAACGCTACCGCGGGCGGTGGGGCCTGGCGGTGGGTCCGCTGCTGTTTTTGGCGGCGATCGCGCTGTTTGGAAAAACGGTCTGGGCCATCCGGTGGGAGGGCCTGAGCACGGTGCAGCAGCGCCAGGTGGAAGCGGCGCTCTACCATATGGATATTTACGAGGGCGCGTTTTTAACCCAGGAAAAGATCCGCCTGAGCGAAAAACAGCTGCTGAGCCAGTCGCAGGAGCTGGGATGGATCTCGCTGAATTTTGGCAAGGGGCGCCTGGTGGTGGAGGCGGCCCCCGCCCGTGAAAAACCTGTGATCGAACCCAACGACGCGGTCGACCTGGTGGCCGCGGCGGACGGCATTGTGCTGGAAACCAATGTGCAGGAGGGCTTTTTGCAAAAGAAGGTCGGCCAGACCGTGGCCCAGGGGGACGTGTTGATCAGCGCGGTGCTGCCGGACCACAACCTCATTCCCATTGAATCCCACGCAAAGGGCAGCGTAATCGCGGCGGTGAAGAAAACCTACCAGTGCACCCAGCCGCTGGTCTATGCGGCCAATGCCCTGACCGGGGAGGTGCAGAGCGAAAAAGCGCTGCGGCTGGGGCCCTGGCGCCTGGCGCTGGGCCGGCAGAGCCTGGCACAGCAAGAGGATGTAAAAATCCGCCACGAACAATTGGGGGTATTGGGCTTTGCATTGCCGGTCACACTAGAAGAGCGGCTGAATGCCCCCAGCGAACAACAGGAATTTCACCTTGACCAGCAGGCCGCCCGGGAATACGCGCACTATGCCTGCATGCAGCAGCTGTATGCGGAGTTCCCCGGCGCCGAGCTGGTGACCGAGAGCGCCCAGGAGGACTGGCAGGACGGCGCGCTGGTGTACACCCTCACGGTGGATCTGAAAGCGGATATCACCAGGCCGCAAGCTGGCTGAAACCAGCCGAAAATTTTGTGGAACATTGACAGTTCCCAATGAAAAATTTTGTGATATAATAATACTTGTAATGAAAGAAAAAAAGCAGGTGCAGAATGGCCGAAAAATTGATCGAACTGGACAGCGTGGATACAGCCCTTGCTATTTTTGGAAGCTGTGATGAGAACATCCGGTTATTGGAAAAAGAGTTCGGGGTGACCGCCGTGTGCCGCGGCACCGAGATCAAGCTGGCGGGCGAGGCCGGTGCGGTGGCCGCTGCGGGCCGCGCCGTGGACGCCATGCTCACCCTGCTGGAAAACCACACCCCCCTGGAAGAACAGGCGGTGCGCTATTGCATCAGCCTGGCGGGGGCAGGGGAAGAGCGCAGGGTGAAGGAGCTGACCGAAGATTTTGTTGCGATCACGGCCAAAGGGCGGCCCGTGCGTGCCAAAACCCTGGGCCAGCAGGAGTATCTGCGGGCCATCAAGGCGAACTCCATCACCTTTGGGGTGGGGCCCGCGGGCACCGGCAAGACCTATCTGGCGGTGGCCATGGCGGTAAAGGCCTTCAAGAGCAAGGAGGTCACGCGCATCATCCTGACCCGGCCCGCAGTGGAGGCGGGCGAAAAGCTGGGCTTTTTGCCGGGCGATCTGCAAAATAAGGTGGACCCCTATCTTCGGCCGCTGTACGACGGGCTGTACGATATGCTGGGGGCCGAGAGCTTTCAGAAACTGCTGGAAAAACAGTCGATCGAGGTGGCGCCGCTGGCCTATATGCGCGGCCGCACCCTGGACGATGCGTTTATCATTCTGGACGAGGCGCAGAATACCAGCCCCGAACAGATGAAGATGTTCCTCACCCGCATGGGGGCGGGCAGCAAGGTGGTGGTGACCGGTGATATTACCCAGATCGATCTGCCGGACAAAAACCGCAGCGGCCTGGTGGACGCGCTGGGCGTGCTGAAAAACGTGCCGGGGATCGCGCGGGTGCAGTTCTCGGAAAAGGATGTGGTGCGCCACAGGCTGGTGCAGGAGATCGTAAAGGCCTATGACCGGGCGGCAGCGGCCCGGCTGCACAAAAATTAAGGAATTTGCCCCCGCAGTGCAAGGGGGCTGAACATAGGAACTATGAGGTGAAAAAAGTGTCTAACAAAGTGCTTATTTCCAACCAGCAGAAAACCGTAAAGGTACCCTCGGGCCTGCGCATTTTGATCCGCCGCAGCTGCAATGCGGTGCTGGAGTTTGAAAAATTCCCCGAGCCGGCCGAGATCAGCGTCACGTTTGTGGACAATGCGGAGATTCAAAAGCTCAACAGCCAATACCGCAATAAGGACATGCCCACCGACGTGCTGAGCTTTCCCTTGGGGGAGGGCGGGGTGTACGACCACAACCAGGATACGGGCGCCGCGCTGCTGGGCGACATTGTGATCTCGATGGAGCGCGCCATGGAGCAGGCCGAGCTCTACGGCCACCCGCTGCAGCGCGAGGTGGCGTTTTTGACCGTGCACTCCATGCTGCATCTGCTGGGCTACGACCACGAGGTTGGGGGCCTGGAGGCGGTAAAGATGCGCGAAAAAGAGGAGGCTGTGCTGATTCAGCTGGGGCTGCCGCGCACGGTGTCCTACACGGCAGATCAGCTTTGAGATGAGGGCCTTTATCGCAAGCTTTGGTTATGCCGCCCGGGGAGTGGGCCGCGCGGTGCAGGCCGAGCGCAATTTTCGCGTTGAACTGTGCGCGGCGGTCTATGTTCTGCTGGCCTGCCCCTTTTTTGGGTTTGCCCCGGCGGAGTGGGCGCTGGTGTTCCTGTGCATCGGCGGCGTGCTGGCGCTGGAACTGGTGAATTCGGCCATTGAGCGGGCGGTAGAGGACCCGGACCCCGCCCACTGGCGGCCTGCGGGCGCGGCAAAGGATATGGCGGCCGGCGCGGTGCTGGCCGCGGGCCTGGCGGCGCTGGCGGCGGGGGTTGCCCTGTTTTGGCGGCCGGGGGGCTGGCTTGCGCTGTTTGGCTGGTTTGCCGCGCGCCCGGCGGCTTTGGCTGCCCTGGCTGCTTCGCTGCCCGCTGCGGGCTGGTTCGTTTTTGGCATGGGAAAGAAAGGATAAACATTTTGCAGACTTCTTCGGTATTTGTGGCCCTGGTGGGCCGACCCAACGTGGGAAAATCCAGCCTGACCAACCGCCTGGTAGGGGAAAAGGTGGCCATTGTGACCTCAAAACCACAGACCACCCGCACCCGCATCACCGGGATCGTAACCCGGGGGCCGGTGCAGTATGTGCTGCTGGACACGCCGGGGGTGCACATCCCGCGCACAAAGCTGGGCGAGCGGATGAGCAAGGCGGCGGCCGACAGCGTGGCCGATGTGGACGTGAGCCTGATGCTGTTTGAGCCCTACGGTGAGTTCACAGAGGCGGAGCTGGCCATGATCGGGGCGCTGAAAAAGGGCGGCGGGCCGGCCATTGCAGTGATCAACAAGACCGACACCTTAAAGCGGCCGGCGGACCTGGAGGCGCGCCGCGCCCAGCTGAAAGCGCTGGAAACCTTTGAAGCGGTGGAGGCCGTGAGCGTGCTGGCCGACGAGGGCTGCGAGGAGCTGTTCGGCCTGCTGGCCGCCCACGCGGTGGAGGGACCGCATTTTTTTGCGGACGACGCATACACCGACCTGCCGGAAAAGGCGCTGGTGAGCGAGATCCTTCGGGAAAAGATGCTGTTGAACCTTTACGACGAGATCCCCCATGGCGTTGCCGTGACGGTGGAGCGCTTTAAAGAGCGGTCGGGCACGAACCTGATAGACATTGATGTGAACATTTACTGCGAACGCAAGAGCCATAAGGGCATGATCATTGGCAAGGGCGGGAAAATGCTGAAAAAGATCGCCAGCGAGGCCCGCGCCGAGTGTGAGGACTTTTTGGGCGCGCGGGTTAACCTGCAGTGCTGGGTGAAGGTGAAGGACGACTGGCGCGACAGCGACTTTTTGCTGAATGACTTCGGTTTTCGGCAGGAGCGGTAACGCCGTCGTTTAATCACGAAAGCGCGGGAACGGAAAAGGAAATTTTTCTACAGGGCTGGACAACTTTTCCGGGCATATCTGTTTTAAAATGAAGGAACAGTAGTGCCAGGGAAGGTGAATCGCAATGAACAGCAGCAACTCTTATTGGAAAGCGTTTGAGAGCACAGGCAGCGTGCAGGAGTATCTGCACTATAAGCAGGTGCAAAAACGGGAGGGCGGCAAGCAGGCCGCCCCAGCGGGGGAAAACCATGCAGATCGTAACGCCGGGCCTGGTACTGCGGGAAGTCAAAGTAGGGGAATCTGACCGGATCATCACCCTGCTCACCCCAAAACTGGGCGTGATCACTGCATCCGCAAAGGGGAGCCTGCGGCTGAAGAGCAAGCTTTTCAGCGCATGTGGGCTCTTTTGCTATTCTGAATTCACCCTGTTTCAGGGCAAGACCATGTATATGGTGGACGACGCCCAGGTGAAACAGGTGTTTTTTGGAGTGCGGGAAAGCATTGAGGGCACAGCCCTGGCCATGTATCTGGCGGAATTGACGCTCACCCTTTCGCCCACCGGCACCGAGGCTGCGGCCCTGCTGCGCCTTTTGCTCAACAGCCTGTATCTGATCGGCGAGGGCAAAAAGACGCCCGGCCAGATCAAGACTGTGTTCGAGCTGCGCGCGCTGTGCGAGGCGGGGTATATGCCGGCGCTGATCGGCTGCGGCGCCTGCGGCAAATACGAGGGAGGCCCCTTTTACTTTAACGAAGCCGCGGGAACCCTGCGTTGTGCCGACTGCGCGGCAAAGGAGGGAAAGGCCCCGAACCTGGACGGCGCTGCGCTCACTGCGCTGCGGCATATCGCCCTGGTGGAGGATAAAAAGATCTTCAGCTTTTCCATTCCGCCCGAGAGCATGGAGGCCCTGGGCCGGGCGGCCGAACATTATGCAGCCCACCACCTGGACAAGCCCTTGAAAACCCTGGATTTTTTGAAGACGGTATTGCTGTAAAGGCGGGCCGCTTTGCACAAAAAGCGCCCGCCCATTTCTATAAAACAATGAGGAAACCGACCCATGGATAAAACCTACTTAAAAACACTGGAACTGGATAAGATACTGGCGCAGGCGGCGGAGTATGCCACCTGTGCCGAGGCCCGCGCGCTGCTGCTGGAACAGCCTGCCTGCGAAAATGCAGAGGAAACCCGCTTTGCCCTCAGCCAGACCGACGCCATCAACACCCTGCTGCTGAAAAACGGCAGCCCGCGCTTTGGCGGGGTGAACCGGGTAAACAAGATTGTGAGCCGGGCTGTTAAGGGCGGCGTGCTTTCGATGGCGGAGCTGCTGGAGGTGGCAGGCGCGCTGCGCAACTTTCAAAATCTGGTGAGCTGGTATCACATCAGCGAGCACGATCTGCTGCCGGTGGATGACCTGTTTTATGCGCTCACCCCCCAGCCCGCGCTGGAAAAGGCCATCAGCGAGTCCATTCTTTCGCCGGAAGAAATGGCGGACACCGCCAGCAACACCCTGTTTGAGGTGCGCCGTAAGATCCAGGCCACCGAGAACTCGATCCGAGACAAGCTGGACGCCATCATCAAAAACAGCACCACCAACAAATTTTTGCAGGACGCGGTGGTGTCGCTGCGCAACGGCCGCTTTGTGGTGCCGGTAAAGGCCGAGTACCGGGGCGAGGTGGGGGGCGTCATCCACGACGTTTCCAGCACCGGCGCCACGGTGTTTGTGGAGCCCACCGCCGTGGTGGAGGCAAACGCCAGGATCATGCAGCTGCGCAGCCAGGAAAAAGCCGAGATCGAGCGGATTCTGGTGGCGTTTACCGAGCAGGTGGCGGGCATCGAGCCGGTGTTCAGCTTCAGCTACCAGGCGATGCTTGAGATCGACGTGCTGCTGGCAAAGGCCCAGCTGGCGCTGGAGCAAAAGGCGTATATGCCGCAGGTGGCCGACGGCGTTTGGTTCGATTTAAAAAAAGCCCGCCACCCCCTGATCGATAAAACAAAGGTCGTGCCCATCGATGTGGCGCTGGGCAGGGAATACGACACCCTGGTCATCACCGGCCCCAACACCGGCGGCAAGACCGTGACCCTGAAAACGGCGGGCCTTTTGTGCGCCATGGCGCAGCACGGTCTTTTGATCCCCGCCCACGAGCACAGCACGGTGTGCGCGTTTGCCGATTACCTGGTGGATATTGGGGACGAACAGAGCATTGAGCAAAGCCTTTCCACCTTTTCGGGGCACATGAAAAAGATTACCGGCATCCTGGACGGCGCCTTTGGGGGCAGCCTGGTGCTGCTGGACGAGCTGGGCGCCGGCACCGACCCGGCCGAGGGCGCGGCGCTGGCGGTGAGCATCATCGAGCAGCTGCGCATCCAGGGGGCGCTGGTCATGGCCACCACCCATTACTCCGAGCTGAAGGTATTTGCCCTGGAAACGCCGGGCGTGGTGAATGCGAGCTGCGAATTCGACGTGGAGAGCCTGCGCCCCACCTATAAGCTGAGCGTGGGCGTGCCGGGCAAATCCAACGCGTTTTTGATCGGCGAAAAGCTGGGCCTGCCGCCCAGGGTGATCCAGCGGGCTGAAACCCATCTTGCCAGCGACGACAAGCGCCTGGACGACGTGCTGGCCCAACTGGACGATCTGAAATTGGAATTAAAGGAGAGCCAGGCCCAGGCCGAGGCCGCCAGGGAGCAGGCCGCCCACGCGCTGGAAAAGGCAAAGGAAAAGTGCGACGCGCTGATCCGGCAGGGGGAGACCGAGCTGGAAGCGGCGCGCGTAAAGGCCCGGCAGATGGCCCAGCAGGTGCAGGCCGAGGCGTTTGCGCTGACAGACGAGCTGCGCAGGCTGCAGAAGGACGACAAGCAGAGCGCCGCCCAGCGCGCCGCGCGGGCCCGGGAGATCGCCCGGAAGGACGCAGAAGGCCTGTATGGCAAAACCGATGTGGTGCACAATGCGGTGCGCGAGTTCGTGCCCCTGAAAGAGGTGCGCCTGGGGCAGGAGGTGGTGATCGCTGAGTATGACCAGCTGGCCACCGTGACCGGCCTGCCGGACCGAAACGGCATGGTGGAGGTGCGGGCCGGCATTTTGAAGACCAAGGTGCCCCTAGCGGGCCTGAAAGCGCCGGACAAGCTGCAGAAAAGCGGGCCGGCAAAACCCCGCACCCAGCCGCGCAGCGCCACGGTGCAAAAGGTGGAGCGCACCGCCAGCATGGAGATCAACCTGCTGGGCATGACGGTGGAGGAGGCCCTGATGGAGGCGGATCAGTTCATCGACCACGCGGTCATGACCGGCCTCACGGTGGTGTACCTGATCCACGGCAAGGGCACCGGCGCGCTGCGCAAGGCGATCCACCAGCACCTGCGGGGGCACAAAAATGTAAAGAGCTTCCGCCTGGGCCGCTATGGCGAAGGGGAGGACGGCGTGACCGTGGTGGAGCTGAAATAGCACGTAAATGCTGCCTGAAAAAGTGCCCGCCCGAAATGCGTTCAGCGTTCGGGCGGGCATTGATCTTATATGAGTATGAGCAAAAAAGTTCACCACATGCGCAGCTGGCCGCTTTCGGCCGCGCTGTGCAGGGGCGGGGGCTCGGCGTGCAGAAGGCGGCGGGCGGCGGTTTCGTCCGACAGCCAAGGGCGGACCGCCTCAGGGGGGAGCACCAGGGGCATGCGGTCGTGCACATCGGCCACCGAAGCGTTGGGCGCGGTGGTGAGGATGGTGAAATGCGCCTCCTCCTCCGTTTGCTCCCAAAGCCCGGCCAGGTACACCGCCTCGCTGCCCGGCAGGCGGAACAGATATTTGTGACGCGCTGCGTCCCACTCGTAAAAGCCGGAGGTGGGCACCACACACCGGCCGGTGGACACAAGGCCGCGGAACATGGGGCGCTGCTCGGCCGTTTCGGCGCGGGCGTTGATGATCAGGCCCCGCTGCCCACCGGGGAAGCCCCACAGCGCCAGCCTTGCGGCCACGCTGCTTTCGGTCTGGACGAGCACCGGCGCGGGGGCCGAGGGGAACACCTCGCCGGGCTGCCAGGCCCCGGGGCCATACTGCTGCTCCACCGCCTGCAAAATACGGCGGATGCTCTCGTTTTCCACCGCAGTGAACTGATACCGGCCGCACATAAGGCATTTGCTCCTTTGCATGCCCTGCCAAAAACCTTGGCAGAGCGTTTTGCTTTACAGTCTGTCCTTGATGCGCCCCAGGGCGCTTTTTTCCAGCCGGCTCACCTGCGCCTGGCTGATGCCGATTTCCCGGGCTACCTCCACCTGGGTTTTGCCCGAAAGGTAGCGCAGGGCCATGATCTTTTTTTCCCGGTCGGTGAGCTCTTTCACCGTGTCCTTGAACATGATGCCGCTGATCCAGCTCTCCTCGCCGCCATTGTCGCCGATCTGGTCCATCACATAGATCGTGTCGCCACCATCATTATACACCGGCTCGTAAAGGCTTACCGGGTCCACCACACTTTCCAGCGCCAGGGTAACGGTGGCGGCGGGCAGCTCCACCCGTTTTGCGATCTCGGTGATATGAGGCTCCCGGCCCAGCTCTTTTTGCAGCTGTTCCTTGGCCTGCATGGCGCGGTAGGCGGTGTCGCGCACCGAACGGCTCACCCGCACGGCGTTGTTGTCGCGCAGAAAGCGGCGGATCTCGCCCACGATCATGGGCACGCCGTAGGTGGAAAAGCGCACGTTCAGATCCGGGTCAAAATGATCGATGGCTTTGATCAGCCCGATGCACCCCACCTGGAACAGATCGTCCATATTTTCGCCGCGGCCGGTGAATTTCTGCACCACGCTCAGCACCAGGCGCAGGTTGCCTTGGATCATTTTCTGCCGGGCTTCCTGATCGCCCGCCCGGGCCGCGCGCAGCAGCTCCGCCTTTTCTTTTTCCTTCAGCACCGGAAGCTTGGCGGTGTTCACCCCGCAGATCTCCACTTTATTATAATACAAAACTCTTCACACTCCGAACCTTGTTGGGCAAAAGCGAAAAAAACACTTTGGCCTGCCCTGCAAAACGCCTGCAAACAGTATGGCCCCGCAGGCATGGGAACAAACAGATTCGGAACTGGTAAAACCTGCACATGCCCGCCCCGGCCGCATACATTAAAAGTAAGCTGGAATTGGGAGGGATGCGTGATGAATCAAAAAATGTGGATCGCGCTGGCAGTGGGGTGTATCGTGCTTCTGGCGATCCTGCTCACGGTGCTGCGGGCGCTCTGGATCGCAAGAAAGGACAAGGAAAAGCGCGAGTTCGACAAGCCGGATTTTACGAATTACGCAGGGTTCAAGGTCACAAGCCTGCCGGGCGACGAGATTGTGCGGCTGGAACACACAGAGCTGCTCGGGCGCAGAGTGGCCCAGCTGGAGTTTGTGATCGACCCGGAATGGAAGGCCATTCTGCGCATTGCCCGCAAGGGCGTGCCGCTGCGGCTGGAGGAGTTTCAGAAGAATTACGAGCAGCGCACCGTGACCTACGAAGACGGTGTGCGGGTGGTGGTGCAGCAAAACCCGGGCGGGGAAGCGCTGATGACCTGGACAAAGGACGAGTTTGACTACTCGCTCTATTTTGAGCGCACCCAGATGGGCCTTGTGGGCGGCATGCTGGACGACTTTGTGCGGGAAACCGAGGCGGTGGAGAGCTGAACTGAAAAAGTGCGCGCGGCGGAAGAATTTCCGCCGCGCGCACTTTTTTCAGAACCAACATTCAGGTCATTTTTTCCAAATCCCTGCGCAGCCGCTGGATGATGCGCTTTTCCAGCCGGGAGATGTAGCTTTGTGAGATGCCGATGAAGTCGGCCACTTCTTTTTGTGTATGTTCCACCCCGTCCGCCAGGCCAAACCGCATCTGCATGATCTGCTTTTCCCGGGGACCAAGCCGGTCTACAGCCTGGCGGAGCATGTCTTTTTCAGCGTCCTGTTCCAGCTGTGCACCGATCTGGTTCTGGTCGCTGCCCAGCACGTCCGAAAGCAGGAGCTCATTGCCGTCGCCGTCCGTGTTCAAGGGCTCGTCGATGCTGGTTTCCTGGCGGCGGTTGCTGCTTTTGCGCAGATACATCAGAATTTCGTTTTCGATGCAGCGGCTGGCATAGGTGGCAAGCTTGATGTTTTTGGAGGGGGCGAAGGTGTTCACCGCCTTGATCAGGCCAATGGTGCCGATGGAGATGATATCCTCTACCGGGATGCCGCTGCTCTCGAACTTGCGGGCAATGTAGACCACCAGGCGCAGGTTATGGGTGATCAGGATATCGCGGCAGCTCTGCCTGCCCTCTTCCAGCCCCTGGAACACGAGCTTTTCTTCGGCCGGGGTAAGGGGCGGGGGCAGGGTGTCGGGCCCGTTGATATAATAGGCGGCGCCGGGCATGCGCAGCCGCGCAAGGGCGCCCCTTGCCAGCAGCCGCAGCCGGGTCAACCATCCTTTGTACATGTCGATTTCCTCCTTTTTGTTTCGCTGTGTAAAAATTCGCTGCCAAACAGTGCCTGGAACTGCCCGTCCCGCAGAGATTGGTCGGTAAACACCACGGTGGCCCCGTCGCCCCCATAGGCGCCCCGCCCGCCGCGCAGCGCGGCGCTGGCCGCGATGAACCCCGGCAGGGCGCGCTGGCCCGCGGCGCTTTTACAGGGCACGAGCCGCAGCCGGTAGCCGACGGGCGGCAGGGGGCTGCCGCCCGAAAAATATTCCCGCAAAAAGTCGTTCAGTTCGGCGGGCAGCTGATTTTTGGCCCCGGGCCAGCTCACCAGCAGCGCCTGGCAGCCGCTGAGAGGGTCCTGTAAAAAGAAGCCGGTGTCGTAAAAAGCCTGAAGCTCCACCGGGGGGGCGCCGGCCAGCGCGAATTGCAGCCGCCAGAGATTTTCTGGGCCGGGCCGGCCAAACAGCGCCAGCAGCAGCCGGATCAGAAGATACATGCACAGCACAGCCAGCAGCAGCACCACGGGGGAAAGGTTGATATATACGCTGAAATTGTTCACCTGCATGCCGGAAAAACCGCCCCGGTAGACGGCCAGCAGCACCAGCCCGGCAAGGCCCAGGTTTAATATAAAAAACCAGACGCATGCCCGCAGAAAAGGCCGCCAGCCCTTGTAGCCGAAGGCAATGAGCACAATGGCGGCGGCCGTGGCAAGCTTGTAGGCCGCGCCCAGCCAGCCCGGAAGCTCGGGGGCCAGCAGAATCAGGGTGGAAAGGGCGCTTGCCGCCGCCCCGGCCAGCGCCCTGCCGACGCCGAGATCCGCCCCGGCAAGGCGCGCGGCGGCCCGCAGCAGAAAATAGCCGATGAGAAAGTTTACCAGCAGGAGAATGTCCAGATACACCACGGTCTTCAAAGCGCAGCACCTCCACCGGAGCCTCGTGAAGCCCCGTCCGCTTTTCAGTGTAGCGCGTTTTTTCGGAAAAGCCTGTCAAAAAAGAAAGGGCCCGGGAGAAACTCTCCCGGGCCGGCGGCGCCGTTCACCACAATAAATGTTCTTTAATGGGAATTCCACAGGCGTTGAGCGCCCGGATAAATGCGGGGCCGCCTTTGTAATGGATGCCCGTAATGCCAAGCTCGTAAGCGGCGTTGGCGTTCAGCTTGTTGTCGTCCACAAAAATCGTTTCGGTGCGGTCCAGCAGATACTTTGTGATCAGCAGTTCATAAATACGGGCGTCCGGCTTGTTGGTGCCCGCCTCGCAGGAGGCGACGCCCCCCTCGAACAGGGGCCAGAAGTCCCGCTTTTTAAGCTCTTCCAGGGTATCCTGCGCAATGTTGGACAGATAGTAGATCGAAAAGCCCATTTTTTTGAGCCGCTTTATGATCTCCACTGTTTTGCGGCGGGTCTTCAAAGTGCGCATCCAGTCGTCCAGCACACTTTGAACCTCGAACAGGCAGCCAGCCTCCCTGGCCTTTTCCAGCATAACGGCGTTCGCCTCGGCCCGGGTGATCTCGCCCGCATCCAGCTGCCGCCACTCCTTGCTGCCGAATACGATCTCGTGGACCTTACTCTCGACCGCTTCGTCAAAAAAGCGCTCCAACAAAAAGGTGTGCGGGTCGTAATCCACCACCACGCCCCCGAGATCAAACACGATGTTCCTATACATACCGCGATTCTCCTTATGGACAACCAATTTTTCATTTATTATACACTATTTCGTGCTAAGATACAAAATCCGGCATATCATTTTACAAAGTTTTGAAATTTTAGGGGGCTGTAAAGCGTAATAATTTATAGCGCCCAGAGGGGGAGAGGGGCTTGACACTGTCTGAGCTTTGTAAAAAGGATGTAGTTCAGGTGGAACAGGGGGCGAACCTGGGCCGCGCAGACGATCTGCGCTTCAACACCCAGACCGCCCAGATCGAGGGTCTGGTGCTTTTGGGGCGGCCCAAGCTGTTTGGGTTTCTGGGCCGACAGGAGGATGTGTTTATCCCCTGGGCGGAGATCGACACGGTGGGGGCGGACGTGATTTTGGTCCACACGCCGCTGCCGGCCGAGGCTCCCCGAAGAAAACCAAGTTTTCTCAGCGGGCTGTTTTCCTGAAAAACAGTGATATAATGGGCCCTGGCGGCCCGGCCAAAGCGGCCGGGCCGCCAGGTGCGGCGCAGCTGCCTTTGCGGCGGCGCCCCCGATGGCAGGCTGAAACCGATTGTTCCAGGAGGGAAAAACTTTGCAAACGTTAAAAGAGAGGGCTGCCTGGCGGCAAAAGCTCGCCTGGCTGACCTGGATATGGGGGCCGCTCACGGCCACGATCACGCTGCTGTGCACCGAGTGGATCCACCGTGGCTCGCTGGGCGCGGGCTTTTGGAAGGATAACTTTTTGGCGCACTTAAACAGTTATCTGCTCACCTGGCTGCTCTTTTTGTTCCTTTATCTGCTGGCGGCGGGGCTTACCCGGCTGCCCTGCGTGGGGGTGCTTGTGACCGGGCTTGCGGGCTGCGTGCCTGCCACGGTAACTTATTACAAGCTGAAAATGCGCGGCGAGCCGTTCTTTCCCTGGGATTTTTCCCAGTGGGGGGAAGCCACCCAGGTGGTGGGCAAGGCGGGCCTGGAGCTGCAGACCTCCATGTGGGTGAGCGCGCTGGTCTTTGCGGCCCTGTTTGCGGCTGCGTGCCTGACCCGCCTGAAAAAATGGCCGCTGCGGCAAAAGCTTTTGGGGCTGGCAGTTCCGCTGGCGGGGGCCGCGGGGGTGCTCGCCGTGTTTTTGAGCCCCACGCTTTCCGCCGCAGCCGGCATTCTGCCGGATATGTGGATGCAGAACCGCTATTACCGCAATTACGGCGTGGTGGCGGGATTTGTGACCAATGTTCAGAATTTGAAGGTGGACAAGCCTGAGGGCTATGGCAAAGAAGCCGTGACAGAACTGGCCCGGCAGGCCCGGCAGCAGAAGCTTGCGCCGGCTTTCAGCGGGAGCTACAAGGCGGCAGGGCAGAGCGGGGTAAAACAGCCCAACGTTATTTTTATCATGGACGAGTCCTTTTGGGACGTGGGAGAGCTGGAAAACTATGGGGTTGAATTTGACCAGCCGGTGACCCCGAACCTGGACCGCCTGCGCCAAACGGCGGCCTATGGCAAGGCCTATACGCCCAGCTTTGGCGGAGGCACCTGCGATGTGGAGTTTGAAGCGCTGACCGGCTTTTCCACCGAGTTTTTGCCCACGGGCAGCAAGCCCTTCCAGCAGCACGTGACAAAGCCCATGTTCTCGATCGCTTCTTATTTGAAAGAACAGGGGTACGCCACCCAGGCCATCCACGGGTATTATGCCAAGTTCTGGAGCCGCAATACGGCTTACCCCTACCTGGGCATCGACGAGTTTATTGCGCTGGAGGACTTTGTGAACCCCGAAAAAAAGCGCGGAGTGGATTGGTCGGGAGGGCTTGTGACCGATGCGGAAATGGGGCGCAGGGTGATTGAGGAATGGGAAAACCGGGACCCGGCAAAACCGCTCTTCATGCATGTGGTCACCATGCAGAACCACACCACCTACAACGAAAAGAATTACCCGGAAGAGGAGCTTGTGGGCATTCAAAGCGCCCCGGCCGGCATCAGCGGGCATACGCTGGGCGCCCTGCGGGACTTTGCCACCGGCGTGCGGGAGGCCGACGCGATGCTGGGCGCTCTGACCGATTATTTCAGCGGCGTGGAGGAGCCCACAATCCTGGTGTTCTGGGGCGACCACTATAACCCCATCGGCAGCGGGTACGAGGTGTATACCGCCACCGGCTATGCCTCGGGCGCCGACAGCGAAAGCCCCGAGCTGCACCAGATGCCGCTTTTGATCTGGAGCAATTACTGGGAGGGGCAGGTGGATCTGGGCACCGTGGCGGCCTACGAGATCAGCCCGGTGATGATGGAGCTTTATGACCTGGAGATGCCGGTGATGTTCGGGCACCTGGCCAACCAGCTTTCTTCTTACCGCAGCCGCACCCGGGGCGTTACCGTGCAGCCGGACGGCACGGTGGAACAGGGGGAGCTCACCGAGGCCCAGCAGGAATGGTTTAACGCCCACTGGATGCTGCAATACGACCTGATGTTTGGGCAGGAATACGCGCTGCTGGAATGAGAAGCAGAAAAACGGCAAAAATTTCAAAATGGCGCTTGTAATGGGCCGCCGCTTGTGATATACTATATCGGCAATACGCACGCATTGCTTTGTTCCCCTGTGCCCGCAAGGGTGGGCGAACATGCAGGCAATGCGGAGGTCAAAAACAAAATATTGGAGGATTTTACAATGGCAGTCGTATCTATGAAACAGCTCCTGGAAGCCGGCGTGCACTTTGGTCACCAGACCCGCCGCTGGAACCCCAAAATGGCGAAGTACATCTTCACCGAGCGCAACGGCATCTACATCATCGACCTGCAGAAGACCGTGAAAAAGCTGGACGAAGCCTATAACTTCGTGCGCGAAGTTTCGGCCGACGGCGGCGAGATCCTGTTCGTGGGCACCAAAAAGCAGGCCCAGGAGTCCATCCGCGACGAGGCGACCCGCTGCGGCATGCACTATGTGAACGCCCGCTGGCTGGGCGGCATGCTCACCAACTTCCGCACCATCCGCAAGCGCATCGACCGCCTGGAGCAGCTGCGCAAGATGAGCGAGGACGGCACCTTTGAGCTGCTGCCCAAAAAGGAAGTTGCCAAGCTGCAGCTCGAGATTGAGAAGCTGGAGAAATTTCTGGGCGGCGTAAAAGAGATGCACGGCCTGCCCAAGGCTATGTTTATTGTGGACCCCCACAAGGAGCGCATTGCCGTGTCCGAGGCCCGCAAGCTGAACATCCCCATCGTGGCCATTGTGGACACCAACTGCAACCCCGACGAGATCGACTACGTCATCCCCGGCAACGACGACGCCATCCGCGCCGTTAAGCTGATCGCCGGCGCTATGGCCGACGCCGTTCTGGAAGGCCGCCAGGGCCAGCAGGACGCTCCCGCCGCCGAGGCGGCTGTGGAAGCCGAGGCCGCCGAGGCCTGAGCAACCCATTGAAGGACGTAAACGAAAGGGGAAACTAAAAATGGCATTTACCGCACAAGACGTAAAAAACCTGCGTGAGCAGACCGGCTGCGGCATGATGGACTGCAAAAAAGCGCTGACCGAGTCTGAGGGCAACTTTGACAAGGCTGTGGAGTATCTGCGCGAAAAAGGCCTGGCCGCCGCCCAGAAAAAGGCCAGCCGTGTGGCTGCCGAGGGCATGGTGTACGCCGCTGTGATCGGCGAGGTGGGCGTTGCGCTGGAAGTGAACGCCGAGACCGACTTTGTTGCCAAGAACGAGCTGTTCCAGAATTTTGTAAAAGACGTGGCCGCCGTTGTGGCTGCCCAGAACCCTGCGGATGTGGACGCGCTGCTGGCCTGCCAGATGGGCGATTCCACCGTGGAGGCCTCGCTGAAGGACAAGATCCTGGTGATCGGCGAGAACATCAAGATCCGGCGCTTCGAGCGCTACGAGGGCACCTGCGCCGCTTACATCCACGCGGGCGGCACCCACGCCGTGCTGGTGGCCTTTAACACCAGCAGCGAGATCGCCGCGAAGCCCGAATTTGCCGCCTATGGCAAGGACGTGGCCATGCAGATCGCCGCTGCGAACCCCGGTTATGTGCGCGAGAGCGAAGTTCCCGCCGCTGTGATCGAAAAGGAGAAGGAGATCCTTCTGGCCCAGATCGCCAACGACCCCAAGAACGCAAACAAGCCCGACGCGATCAAAGAGAAGATGGTGCTGGGCCGCGTTGGCAAGTTCTATAAAGAGAACTGCCTGGTGGATCAGGAGTTTGTGAAGGATCCCGAGCTCACCGTGGCAAAGTACACCGACAAGGTGGCCAAGGAACTGGGCGGCAGCATTGAGATCGTAAAGTTCGTGCGCTACGAAAAGGGCGAGGGCCTGGAGAAGCGCTGTGATGATTTTGCGGCCGAAGTTGCCAGCATGATGAAATAATATCTGCAAGGAAAGGCCGCCGGAAAGGCGGCCTTTTTCTTTTCGAGAATAGGCTTGCATTTTGCAAAGCTTTGTGGTACACTTTAATGCGATAAAACAAGAAAGTAAAGCATAGCGAGGTGTATAATGGCTGACAAGAACCATTTGAAAAACCCGGCGACCAACGCCCTGTTTGAGGCGATCCTTTCTTTGAATGATATGGACGAGTGCTATAGCTTTTTTGAGGATCTGTGCACCATGAAGGAGCTGGCCGATATGGCGCAGCGCCTGGAGGCGGCCAAAATGCTGCTGGAAGGAAAAACCTACGAACAGATCGTAAAAAGCGTGGAGATCAGCACCGCCACCATCAGCCGGATCAACCGCTGCATCCAATATGGAAACGGCGGTTACGAGCAGGTCATCAAGCGGGTCGAGGGCAAAGAAAACTGAAATAAAAAGGGCCGGCCGCATACTGCGGCCGGCCCTTTTTATTGGAAGGGGAAAAAGCGCTGCCGGGGCAATTCCCGGTTTGTGCCGTTTGCGGGCTGCGCAGCCGTTCATTGGAGCCGAAAGCGCAGCCGGCCGTCGTCGGTCATTTCGTCCACAATGGCAAGGCTCGACACCTTGTAGCCCTGGGCACGCAGGGTATCCCCGCCCTGCTGAAAGCCCTTTTCAATGGCGATGCCGATGCCGCCCACCTGGGCGCCGGCCTGGGCGCACACGTCCAAAAGGCCGTGCATGGCCTTGCCGACCGCCAAAAAATCGTCCAGGATCAGCACCTTGTCCTGCGGCCCCAAAAACTTTTTGGAAAGGGTGATATCATAGTCTTTTCCATATGTAAAGGAATGCACGGTGGAGGTGAAAACCTCGCCATCGATGTTTTTGCTTTTGGCTTTTTTTGCAAACACCACAGGCACGTTAAAATACCGGGCCGTCATGCAGGCGATCGCAATGCCTGACGCCTCGATGGTGAGAATTTTGTTGATGCCGTCGCCTTTATAAAGGCGGTAGAATTCCTGGCCGAGCTTGTCCAGCAGGTCCACATCCAGCTGATGGTTCAAAAAGCAGTCCACCTTCAGCACGTTGCCGGGCCGGACCTGGCCTTCGCTTAAAATACGCTGTTCCAAAAGTTCCATGACGCTGCGCACTCCCTGTTTTTAAAATAGTACTACTATTATCGCAAAGTTCGCGCAGCTTTGCAATGCCCCGGGCGCATTAAAATGGGGGAAACCCTGCAAAAAGATGATAATTCTATAACGAAGTTGGCGCTTTGGGCATAGAAAATAGAAAAACCAGGGCAGTTTTATGCAATTTACCCACTACAGCGCTTTACAACGGTAAAAAGTATGTAAAAATAGCGAATTGTTTCTTTGCAGGAATGTGTTTATAATTTAGAAAACGTTCACCAGACTTTGTGCATTACAGGACGACACGAGGCTCAGGGAGATACGTAAAACAGGAGGGAAACGTTATGAAAAGATTCTTGAGTGCGGCGCTTGCAGCGGCCATGGCGGTAAGCCTGGTTGCCTGCGGCGGCACCACTTCGGCCCCTGCGGGCTCCACCCCGGCCGGTTCCACAGCTTCCGGCTCCACGGTTTCCGGCAATGCCGGCGGCTCTGCGGCAGCTCCGCTGAAGATCGGCGGCATTGGGCCCCTGACCGGCGGCGCGGCCATTTACGGTGTTGCCGTGAAGCAGGGCGCCGAGTTGGCGGTGGAGGAGATCAACGCCTTGGGCGGCATGCAGTTTGAGCTGAACTTCCAGGACGACGAGCACGACCCCGAAAAATCTGTGAATGCCTACAATGCCCTGAAGGACTGGGGCATGCAGGTGCTGCTGGGCACCGTGACCACCGGCCCCTGCCTGGCGGTGGCCTCGGAGGCGGAAGCCGACAACATGTTCCTGCTCACCCCCTCTGCCTCTGCGGTGGACGTGGTGAAGGGCGAAAACGCGTTCCAGGTGTGCTTTACCGACCCGAACCAGGGCGTTGGCTCGGCCGATTACATTGCCGATAACAAGCTGGCCACCAAGGTGGCGGCGATCTACGACGCTTCCGACGCTTATTCTTCGGGCATTTACGCCAAATTTGCGGAGGAAGCCGCAGCCAAGGGGCTGGAAGTTGTTTCGGCCGAGTCCTTTACTGCCGACAGCAAGACCGACTTTTCCGTGCAGGTACAGAAGGCCAAGGCCGCGGGCGCGGAGCTGATGTTCCTGCCCATCTACTACAACGAAGCCAACCTGATCATCCAGGAGATGAAAAAGCAGGGCTACGACGCGGCGGTGTTTGGCTGCGACGGCCTGGACGGCCTGCTGACCATCAAGGGCGCGGACACCAGCCTGTTTGAGGGCGTGATGCTGCTTACCCCGTTTGCGGCCGACGCGCAGGACGACATGACCAAGAACTTCGTTGCCAAATACGAGGAGAAGTACGGCGAAACCCCGAACCAGTTTGCGGCGGACGCCTACGACGGCGTTTACATCATCAAGGCTGCGATGGAGCAGGCTGCCGCCAACACTTCCATGAGCGCTTCTGAGCTGTGCGATCTGCTCAAGCCCGCCATGACCGCCATCAGTGTGGACGGCCTGACCGGCGACGGCATGACCTGGGCTGCCAGCGGCGAGGTCAGCAAGGCCCCCCGTGCAGTGAAGATCGAGAACGGCGCCTACACCGCAATGTAAAGCGCTGAAATGCCAGGGGGGCTGCCGCCAAAGGGCGGCGGCCCCCTTTTTGATACACAAAATCACAAAAAACTTGTGTGCGCTTTAGAGCAGTGCTATAATAATACTTATATTTTGCGGGAGGCGGTGTGCGCCACAGGGGGGCGCGGGCCGGCTGCGGCTCTGAAGAAGGGGAGTATCTATGGACTTTGTATCCTACCTCATCAATGGTATCAGCCTGGGCAGTGTGTACGCCATTATTGCCCTGGGGTATACCATGGTGTACGGCATTGCAAAGATGCTGAACTTTGCCCACGGTGACGTGATTATGGTGGGCAGCTATATCGTGTTTATTGCGGTCAACTCCATGGGGCTGCCGTCTGTTGCGGCAATTTTGCTGTCGATCGTGGTATGCACCTTGCTGGGAATCACCATAGAGCGGCTGGCCTATAAGCCTTTGCGGGGCGCGCCCGGCCTTGCCGTGCTGATCACGGCCATTGGCGTGAGCTATCTTTTGCAGAACCTGGCGCTGCTGATCTGGGGGTCCGACCCAAAGTCCTTCAAATCGGTGGTGTCCATTCCGGCGCTGCACCTGGCGGGCGGCAGGCTGATCATTACCGGCGAGAGCATCGCCACCATCCTGGTGTCGGCCGCCATCATGGCGGCGCTCATGCTGTTTGTAAACCACACCCGCATGGGCCATGCCATGCTGGCCGTTTCCGAGGATAAGGGCGCTGCCCAGCTGATGGGGGTAAATGTGAACGCCACGATCTCGCTCACCTTTGCCATTGGCTCCGGCCTGGCCGCTGTGGCGGGCGTGCTACTGTGCTCGGCTTACCCCTCGCTGCAGCCCACCACCGGCGCCATGCCCGGCATCAAGGCCTTTACCGC